>JACDJB010000124.1_pt1 | contig 109431 bp, 99 predicted proteins | sample 7454121 | NCBI WGS metagenome assembly JACDJB01 (sample SAMN14253290, study PRJNA609438) | sludge metagenome | isolation source: sludge after 25d culture with pyrite | collected 2018-12-20 | reverse complement strand
TTTTGGTGTGGGGGGGGGTGTGGGCCGGGCTTCCCCCGGTACCATATTTAGACCCCCCACAACTCGGGGGTGTGCGTAAAGCACTTTGGTTGGTTTCGGCCCCCCACCGCGCCCGTTTCGCATCGTTCCGACGACACGGCGTGATCACGCAGGCTGAGAGCTTCCGATAGTGGGGCTGAACCAGGATGCCCGCTGATCCAGTGACGGCAGGAGGCCGTTCCGGGTCGGACGACTTGACGTCCCAGCGTACATGGTGTCTCATGTGGTAGCGTTCCGCACATGCACGGCATCCGCACCCTGCAACCCAGCCGCCATGCCCGCTCGCCGCACCAGCAGCTTCTCCGAGTCCATGATCCGCGAGATGACTCGCGTGGCTCAGCAGACCGGAGCGATCAACCTTGCCCAGGGGTTCCCCGACTTCCCCATGCCGGCGCCCATGAAGGAGGCGGCCTGCGCGGCCATCAGGGGCGACATCAACCAGTACGCCATCACGTGGGGCGCTCCCTCCCTGAGACTGGCCATTGCCGAGAAGTACCGCCGGATGTACGGGATGGACGTGGATCCGGATCGCGAGGTGACGGTCACCTGCGGGGCTACCGAGGCCATGGCGGCAGTCTTCCTGGCGCTCGTGGACCCCGGCGACGAGGTGATCATACTCGAGCCGTTCTACGAGAATTATGGGCCCGACGCCATCCTTGCCGATGCGAGGCCCGTTTTCGTGCCCCTGGAAGGGCCGGACTGGCGACTGGACCCGGAGCGTCTGCGCGCTGCATTCGGTCCGCGGACGAAAGCGATCGTCGTCAACACGCCACACAATCCTACCGGTCGGGTCCTCACGCGCGAGGAGATGACGCTGATCGCCGAACTGTGTGTGGAGCATGACGTGTGGGCGATCACCGACGAGATCTACGAGCACATCCGCTACGCCGGCAGTCATCACGTGCTGGCCACCTGGCCCGGCATGTCCCAGCGTACCATCACCATCTCGGGGCTGAGCAAGACGTTCAGCTGCACCGGTTGGCGAATAGGCTACGCCATCGCGCCGGCGGGGATCAGTGGCGCCATCCGCAAGGTGCACGACTTTCTCACCGTGGGCGCACCGGCTCCGCTCCAGGAGGCCGGCGCAGTGGGGCTCGCCTTCGACGCCGACTACTACAACCGGCTGGCGCAACGCTATCGGGAAGGGCGGGACCTGCTGTGCGGGGCGCTGAGTGAAGCGGGCTTCAGCTTCACCGCACCCGAGGGCGCCTACTACGTGCTGGCTGGTTTCTCAGCGCTCAGCGACGCCGACGATGTGGGCTTCGCCCACTGGCTCGCCGAGGAGGGCGGAGTCGCGACGGTGCCTGGCTCGAGCTTCTACCACAAGCGGGCGCTGGGGCGAGGACTGGTGCGTTTCGCCTTCTGCAAGAGGATGGAGACACTGGAGGCGGCGGCGGAGCGGCTGGTGGGGCTACAGGCGCGGGTGTAGGACACGGGCCGAGAGCGTGATGTCGCGCCGTGATCGTATTGGCGCTCGTCGTTGATCAGCGACGAGCGCCGGGATCGCGGGCCACGACCGCCACAGCCGACTATGGCAGGATGCGGATGGTCTGGGGGGCGCTCAGTAGTACTCCTCCCTGAACGACGGGGACCCGGCCTCGCAGGCGATACTCACCCGGCGAGAGGTAGCCGGAAGCCACGTCGCCAGACCAGGGGAGCCCCAATTCGACCTCTTCCCCTCCCTCCAGCATCCTGACTTGCAAGCTCAACGAGCAGATTCTGGGAGCAGGTTGCACCGGTTCGTCGTCGGACGTCGAAATCGTGAATGGACCAGGGCACACATTCATGACGATCTCATGAGGGCTGGTGCCATGGTTCACAACAGTCATACGAAGGTAGACAGACTCGCCGGCTCGCATCTCACTGGCTCGTATCTCGTTCGGCGTGACCTCGAGCGAGAGCGAGAGCTGATCCGAGGGACCGGCGACGGACTGACCGCAAGCGGAGAGGAACATCACAGCGACAAGCACCAGAGAGGCGCGCATTGGGACTTCCTTGAACTAATGGTTGAAAAATATCTTCGGACTCGATGACGGGGCATGCGAAATGTGGTAGTGGGGGTAGTCTCGCCGTCCACCCGATAGAGTCCGTCGGTTGTCAGGGTCACGTAAACCGATCGCTAGCGTCCTCTGTGTGGCGAAAAAACACCGACCCGACAGGATACCAAGCACACCATTACGAGCGTCTGGCGACGCGATCTACGGAGTGAAGTATCGCGAGAGATGGGTCTCGATAGAGTACCACGGAGAGTAGAAATAGCGACATCCGGTTGAACACCGATTAAAACCGTCGGGATCGGTCACCTCGGTAGCGCCCGTGCCCGCGATGAGAATACCAATAGCATAGGCTGGCTCGGTCGAGACCGCTGGATAATATACCGGCGCACCACTGTCGCCGCCGCCAGCGCCCGCGCCATCCACCCGGTCCGAGCGTAGCGCTACGAATCGTTGACGGACGTCCAGATTCAGACTGTCGATCAACGGATTCTCGCAGGTCGCCGCGATGGTGCCACGCGTCAACCCGGTGGATCTGCCTATCTTGTCGACACTCAGCCTCACGTACGTGAAGGGAACTACCGATATCCCGGTCCAGTAGCTGGAGATGGTGAGTGAGCCGGGCGCGTTGTTGATGCCCGCATAACTCGCTTTGACCAGCCGCTTGGCCCAGGCGGTCGGCGAGGAGTCGGTAGCCTCCACGTACATCGCATCGGCAAGCGTGCAGCGCGCGTACCCGCGGCACTCGAAGTCGGTTCTGTTCCACTGCGGGTTGATGCTGACGGTCCCGATCTGATCCGACAGCACACGGGTCTTCTGATAGATGGCGCTGCCCGTGCCGCCGCCCCTGGTCCCGTTGTTACAATGAGATGCTGTGAGGAATCCCTTCTGCCCATAGAACTGGACGTCGACATTGAAACCGAGCGTGCAGCGCTCTGACACGCCATTCACGATCTGAAGTCCGCCAGCTGTGGGCCGGATACGGTCGCGGACACTGGCCATCGACACGATCAGCGGAGAAGTGTCGAAGACAACCGCAGACTCGGGAACGCCTGCGTCAGCGACCGCGTGCATGAAGGCGTCACGTGACGCCTCCTCGGTAATCGTCAGTCGCACGCGATTCAGCGCTTCATCTGCGTCAATCGAAAGAAAGCCTGGCTCTCGCACTGATTGGGAGATCTCCTGCTGCCAGGCAACAAGTTCGGAGAATCCAAACTGGCCGGGAACTATCTTCGTACCGTCTTCCGTGCCAAGTTTCGCTCGGAATGCCGCATCGACGTTGAGCCCAGCGGCTATTGCCCTCAACTCCTTCAGAGCCTCGCCCTGACGTTCCATATCCTTCAGATAGACAACCACCTTTCCGGATCTATCAAGGAACACTCCTCCCAGTCCCGGGATCCGTGACTCCATGCGAAGGATCTCATCTTCGAAGCCGCGCTGCCGTCTCCCGGAAACGGCGGCGGCCAGATGGGCCTGCGCCCGAGTAAGCGCTATCGGTGCAGAGGGGTCAGCATCACGCGCGCCGGGGGGGGGCGACCGGATCGCCGGAGCAAGCCCACAGGACCGTGGTGAGCGCCGACACGAACATCAGGCGGACTTTCATCAGGTGATCCTCCGTCGAAGCGTATCGACTATTTGCGTCCGACCAGATCGGTGCAATGAGGGGCGGGTGGCTGGCCGAGTAAACGAGCGGGCCAGCGGCGGCTGACATCCCAGCGCGCATGGTGGGCATGGGAGCGGCCCGACGGTGCGAGAAACAGCGCGCGTTGCCAGGAGGGCCTTTCATGACCCGAACTCATCCCGTTCCACAATCATACGTATTGGGACCTTACCAGGCAAGAGATCGCCACCCGGCGGATACTCCGTTCGTGCTTGGTCGACCGAGGGATGCACGAGTTGAACGAGAGCCCAATCGCGAGATGACTGCAACCAGCAGCGCGCCGGAGCGCCTGTTATTGCTGGAGGCGCCCGCCCAGAAAGCGTCTGCACTGCGCCATCGTGCCGTCGCGGATCCGAGTCCAGACCTGCTCCGGGAAGGATGATGGTAAGGCACTTCTTACCACCTCCAACGCGTCCTCGACGCGCTCCACCATCGTGACCATCTCCGCGAATGCGCCTGGGACACCAGTCTGTTCGGCAAGCCGCTGCCAATCGCGCATTGCAATCCGATCCAGTCGCCAGTAAGGCTTGCCTCCACGATGGGCCATCGCGAGCTTCACGTCCTGATATGCCAACTCATTCGGACCCGTCCCGATGATCGGCCATACTGAGATCACGTCGAGGAACAGGGGCGACCTCGACGGTCGCCGTGGCGTCACCGGGCCGGTGAAAGTTCGTCATACCACTGCTCAGGTGATTCGGTAGATCAGCGCGTCCTCGATGAATTGGCCATTGACGACGTTCCTGCTGAAGCGTACCGGTCCGATCCCGGGCCCCGTCGTGATGGCGATACGAAGCAAATTGATGAGCGGGTGATCGGCGGGCATGACTGCGATGTTCTCCAGAGCGAGTTCTCGATCACCCTGGTGCAACTCACCGAGGGCGCTCTGAACCGCGGTATATGCCTCCCGCGGGCCCTTCGTCGCCACGTCGGGAAAGGCCAGAATGAGACGCCATGCGCTCGCATCGGGGAAGTAGAACCAGAGCGCAGCGCTCGGCTGCCAACTTCCCTGATCGAGCTTCTTCACCAATTCAGCGCCTTCGCGAACCATCGAGTCGCTCAGGGTCTCCTTCACCACAACGTCATGAGCCATGGCAGTACCCCGCTGGTATGATCGGTGATCGCTGTGTGGAGGTCCCGCGCAGATACTTCAGTGATGGTTGTGGAGTAGCGCGTCGCCTCGTTCCAGTCCTTCGTCAGCGTCCAATTCACGGCAAATCTGTCATCGTCTTTGCTCTTATCATTGAACTTGTCCTTCAATCCAGACAGAGCCAGAAGTATCTCCAGATCATGTGTATAGCTGTCGCGAACGAGCTTCAAGTCCGGGAAATCGTGCTCGCGGATCTGCTTGGCGACCGCCGCTTTCAGCGCGCACTCCACAGCGTAGCCGAGCATGTAGTATGCGCCTCCATACCGACCCGCAGCCAGCAGAGTCTCACCGTCCGCGAGCCGGGAATTCGAGAGGGTATGAAGGTCCGCTCGGTTCATAACGGGAAGATAATCAATCAGCGCGACAAGCTACCACGGCATAAGCTCTACGCCGTCTCCACCTCCGCTCGCCGTACCAACGTCAGGATGCTGTACAGCGCCACCTGCTCCTGCTCCTGATTCACCACCTCCACGTCCCACTCCACGACACCCTGCGGCGGCTGGCCTTCCACTGGTTCCTTCGCCGTCTTCTGCTTGCAGGTGAGCGTCACCTGGATCGTGTCGCCCGGGTACACCGGCTTCACGAACCGCAGGTTCTCCAGGCCATAGTTGGCGAGCACCGGACCGGGCGCCGGATCCACGAACAGCCCCGCGGCGGCCGAGATGACGAAGTAGCCGTGAGCCACCCGACGCTCGAAGAAGGAGTCGCGGGCGGCAATGGCGTCGGTGTGGGCGTAGAAGAAGTCGCCGCTGATGCCGGCGAAATTCACCACGTCGGCCTCGGTGACGGTGCGCCGGTGGGTGACCAGCGCATCGCCCACCTGGATCTCGTCGAAGTACTTCCGGAACGGGTGAACCCGATCTGTGGTGCGCTCGGCGCCGGCTGTCCACTGGCCGGTTACCGCGGTTAGCATGGTCGGGGAGCCCTGGATGGCGGTACGCTGCATGTAGTGCAGCACGCCTCGCTTGCCACCCATCTCCTCGCCGCCGCCCGCCCGCCCCGGGCCGCCATGCACGAGGTGCGGGAGCGGCGAGCCATGTCCGGTGGACTCCCTGGCCGTCGTGCGGTCGGCGATGAGGATGCGGCCGTGATAGGCGGCCGTGCCCAGGACCACCTGGCGCGCCACATCGCGGTCGGCGGTGAAGAGCGAACCCACGAGGCTGCCCCGGCCGAGCTTCGCCAGTTCGATCGCCTCCTCCAGGGCACCATAAGGCATGACCGTGTTCACCGGACCGAACGCCTCCACCTCGTGCGGCGCGGTGTGCTCGAATGGGCGATCGCTGTAGAGAAGGAGCGCGGGAAAGAAGGCTCCCTTGTCCCGGTCACCACCGGTGATCTCGTATGCGTCCAGGTCACCATGGACAAGCTGTGCCTGGGCCAGGAGCTGGTCCACGCTCTTGCGGACCGCCTTCACCTGGTCGCGACCGGCCAGCGGTCCCCAGCGCACGCCGTCCACGCCAGGATCGCCCAGGGTGAGGCCGGCGAGGCGCTTGGACAGCGCTTCGATCACTGCCTCCTCCATTCCCGCCGGTACCAGGGTGCGACGAATTGCGGTGCACTTCTGCCCCGCCTTCACCGTCATCTCGCGGGCGACCTCCTTCACGAACAGGTCGAACTCCGGCGTTCCCGGCGCAGCATCCGGTCCCAGCATGGAGAAGTTGAGCGAGTCAGCTTCCATGTTGAAGCGGACGCTGTGATTGATGATGCTCTCGGTCTGCTTGAGCTTGCGCCCCGTCCAGGCCGAGCCGGTGAAGGCGACCGCGTCCTGCTCGCGCAGGTGATCCAGCAGGTCGCCAGCGCCGCCGGCTACGAGCTGGATGCTCCCTTCGGGCAGGATTCCCGAGTCCACCATGGCGCGGAAGACGGCCGCCGCGAGCTGGCTGCTGACGGTGGCCGGCTTGACGATCGCGGGTACGCCGGCGAGCAGGGTGGGTGCGAGCTTCTCCAGCATCCCCCAGACGGGGAAGTTGAAGGCGTTGATGTGGACCGCCACGCCCTCCATGGGTACGCAGAGATGCCGGCCGACGAAACCTCCGGCCCTGGAGAGCACCTCCACCGGCCCGTCCACGTAGAACGTCTCATCGGGGAACTCCCGCCGGCCCTTGCTGGCATAGACGAAGAGGACGCCGATGCCTCCCTCGATGTCGATCCAGCTATCGTTGCGGGTGGCCCCGGTGGCGGCGCTGAGAGCGTAGAACTCCTCCTTCCGCGACATCAGGTACTGGGCGAGCCCCTTGATCATTCGGGCCCGCTCGTGGAAGGTCATGCGGCGGAGCTTGGGGCCACCGACGGTCCGGGCATAGTCGGTCATGGCGGCGAAATCGAGCCCCTCGCTACCCGCTTCTCCGATCGGTTCGCCGGTGACGGCGTGGTAGAGAGTGGTGCCGCTGCCGGTGCCGGCGATCCACTGACCGCTGGAGTAATTCTGAAGACGCATGCGTTGAATCCGCCGTGTATCGGGTTCTGATGAGGTCGCGCCAGGCTCATGCCGCGGCATGCCGGAAGCGAGCCTTCTGATGACCGCCCGGCGTGCCATCAGGATATGGGAACGCGGCTCGGAGCCACGGACGTGACCGGCCGCCGAGTCGCTCAATTGTCAAGAAATTGTAAACAGTGAGCAATGTAAACTTACGGATCGAGCGATCGGTCATCACCATGGAAAGTAACAGGCTGGGCGCAGGAAGCGCCCCCTGACCAGCCGCTACGGTTACCGCCGAATGTTCGGTGACGTAGGTTCGGGCGCCAGCGGGGAGCCGTTCACCTACACCTCCGGCAGCCAGTTCTTCATCACCCTGCTCGACGGTTTCGCGTCCGGCGATCAGTTCCAGTTGTTCGCCAACGGATCACTGGTCGGAACGACCACGACGCCGACGGTTGGCGCGCCGTTCTGCATCAATGCTTCGATGTGCCTGGCCGATGACGCATTCAGTCGAGGTACCTTTCTACTCGACGCAGGATCCTACGCTTTCACCTTGAAGACCATCCAGAGCCCTCTCCGTGAAGGCGGCGCGTATCTGGGCGTCAACGTTTCCAGTACGCTGGCGGGCGACATCGCGACAGTCCCGGAGCCGGCCTCCGCTTCGTTGTTGGCGGGTGGTCTTCTGGCACTGGGCGGCGTGGCCATTCGTCGGCGACGTCTCACCTCGCACTGACCTCCCACAGAAACGCGTCAGCCATCAGGCTCGCGTCGCGGCTGAACTGATGTGCCGTGGGGACCCGTCAATTCCGGTTCCCACGGCGTTCCTGAATCGAGCCGCTCCCTCAGTCGCGCCGCGTCTCCCGCCAGGTCCTGTACCCCATCATCTGCTGCGGCCGCCCTGGCTCCGGCTCGCGCAACGGCTCGCATGGCCGCAGCGAGCGGCGCAACTCGCCGGGCAGCGCCTGATAGAGTGCCGTGCCCTCGGTCTTCCAGGCGAGCATCTCGTCGCTCACATCCTTCACTATCCTCGCCGGATTCCCGACCACCACCTTGCGTTCGGGGATCTGCATGTCCGCCGGTACGAAGCAGAGTGCTCCGACTATGCACCCGGCGCCGACGAATGCTCTGTCCATGACCACCGCGTTCATCCCGATGAGTGCGTTGCGCCCTATCCGTGCGCCATGCACCACCGCGCCATGCCCGATGTGGGCGCTCGCCTCGAGCAGCACGGTCACGCCCGGGAACATGTGGATGACGCAACCTTCCTGGACGTTGCAGCCATCCTCGATCACCACGCCGCCCCAGTCGCCACGGATGGCCGCGCCGGGTCCCACGTAGACATCCCGGCCGATGATGACATTGCCCGTCACCGTGGCATTGGGGTGGATGAAAGCACTCTCATGAACCACCGGGCGGAAGCCGTCGAACTCGAAGATGTTCGCCATCGTCGCCGCTAGACACGCTCGAGTATCGTCGCCATTCCCTGCCCGACTCCCACGCACATCGTGGCCAGGGCATAGCGACCGCCGCGCTCCACCAGTTCATGCGCCGCGGTGAGAAGCAGCCGCGCGCCGCTCATGCCCAGCGGATGCCCGATCGCTATCGCGCCGCCGTTGGGATTCACGCGCGGGTCGTCGTCGTCCAGCCCGAGTTCGCGCAGGCAGGCCAGCGACTGCGAGGCAAACGCCTCGTTCAGCTCGATCACGTCCAGATCCTCGAGGCCAATACCGACACGGGCGAGCGCCGCCTGCGTGGCCGGTACCGGCCCCATTCCCATCAGCCGCGGCTCCACCCCGGCCGCCGTCGTCGTCACCACGCGTGCCAGCGGCTGCAGCCCGTACTCACCCACCGCTGCCTGGCTGGCGACGAGCAACGCGCAGGCGCCGTCGTTGATGCCCGACGCATTGCCGGCCGTCACGGTTCCGCCACTACGGAACGCAGGCCGCAGTCGCGAGAGCACCTGCACCGTCGTCTCGGGTCGCAGGAATTCGTCCATCGCGAATCGCCCAGGGTCGCCGCCGCGCCTGGCAGGCGGCAGCGGAACGGGCACGATCTCGCGCTCGAAGCGACCGGCGTCGCGCGACGCGGCGGCCTTCTGCTGCGACCGGGCGGCAAAAGCATCCTGGTCCTCGCGCGTGATCCTGAACAGCTCGGCGACATTCTCAGCCGTCTCGCCCATGGCGTCCACGCCGAAAAGCTCGCGCATGCGCGGATTGACGAAGCGCCAACCGATGCTCGTGTCGAACATCTGGACGTCGCGACCGAACGGCTTCGCATTCTTGCCCATCACGAACGGCGCGCGCGTCATGCTCTCCACGCCGCCGGCGAGATAGAGGTCGCCCTCGCCCAGCCGCACGCCGCGCGCCGCATGGGCAGCCGCGCTCATGCCCGATGCACAGAGCCGGTTGACAGTCTCGCCAGGCACGGTGAACGGCACGCCCGCCAGCAGCGACGCCATCCGCGCGACATTGCGGTTGTCCTCGCCGGCCTGGTTGGCACAGCCCAGGACAACGTCAGTGAGGCGGGAAGGATCGAGCGTGGGGTGACGGTCGAGCAGCGCACGCAGGACGTGCGCCGCCATGTCGTCCGGCCTGATCGGCGCCAGGCTACCGCCAAAACTGCCGATCGGCGTGCGGACGCCGTCGACCAGGAAAGCACTTCGGGTGGATTCAGCCACGGGAGTATGGACTCAGTCAGAGGCCTGGTCGGCCAGGAGCGGGCGATCGGTGCTGTAAACCGTACCCCGAAAGATGGCTACGGTGTCGCCATCCTGCCGGGTCACGAGCACGCGGTAGAAACCCAGCCGGCCGCCCACGCTCTCCGGAGTTGCCGTTGCCGTGAGCACGTCGCCGGCCCGTACCGCGGCGGGATAGCCGATGCCATTCTCCACGCTCAACGTGACACGACCGTGAGTATTGCTGGCAAAGGCCAGCGCGCTGTCGGCGAGGGCGAAGGTGACGCCGCCGTGGCAGACGCCAAAACCGTTCAACATCTCATCACGCACGGTCATCCGGACCATCACCGTGCGCGGCGCGATGCTCAGGACACGCAGCCCCAGCCAGCGGCTGAAGGCATCACCATCCAGCATCTTCGCGACGCAGCGCTCAGCCAGTTGCTGCTCCCCGGCGTCGGCAGCCGGCAAACCGTCCCTGGCGACCCTGTCGGAGCTGCTCACGGTGCCAGCCGACCGCCGGCGGCCGCGGTACGCCGCAATAGCGGGCTCACGCGATAGCGGTCCTCCTGATACTCCTCGCGAAGGCTGTTCATGCGTTCCACGATGCGTGACAGACCGTGCTGATCGCCCCATGCCAGAAGTCCCCTGGGGTAGTTGACTCCCTTCGTCATTGCCAGTTCGATGTCCGCTGCCGTGGCCACGCGCATGTGGAGCGCGTCCGCTGCCTCGTTGACGAGCATCGCCAACACGCGTTCCACGACCTCACTTCCCAGTCCAGTATCGCGTCGCGGCTCGGGCGGCGTCACTCCCTCACTGTAGTCGTAGTGGCCGCGCCCGGTCTTCCGACCGAGGAACCCGGCCTCCACCAGCCTTCGCTGGGTGAATGAGGGTCTGTAGCGTGGATCGTGGAAGAACGCTTCCCACACCGAGTGGGTGACTGCGTAGTTGATGTCGTTGCCGATGAAGTCCATCAACTCGAACGGTCCCATCCGGAATCCGCCAAGTTCGCGCATCGCCCAGTCCACCGTCGCCACGTCAGCGATCCCTTCCTCCAGGATGCGTAGAGACTCGCCGTAGAACGGCCTGGCGATACGGTTGACGATGAATCCGGGTGTGTCATCGGCGACCACGGGTACCTTGCCCCATCGTTCCACCAGCGCCCGAACGCGCGCGAGTACGGCGGCGTCCGTCACCAGCCCCGGCACCAACTCAACCAACGGCATCACCGGCGCGGGATTGAAGAAATGAACCCCGAGCACGCGCGAAGGATGCCGGCAGGCGCCGGCAATGGAAGCGACGGAGAGTGACGAGGTGTTGGTCGCGAGAACCGCCTCGGCGCTCACCACGCCCTCCAGGGCGCGGAAGGCGGCCTGCTTGGCATCCAGCCGCTCGACGATCGCCTCGATGACCAGGTCGCACGTGGCGAAGGGAGCCACTCTCTCACCCAACGTCACCGCCAGGTCGACGCGATCCAGCGCCGCCGTCGCGGCCCTCCGCTCCAGCCGCCCCTTCTCCACCTGCCGGTCGAGCGTACGGGCCATGCCCGAACGAGCTCTCTCGAGCTGTTCGGCGCTGGCGTCACCCAGTACCACTGGGTGCCCGTGAAGCGCGGCAACCTGGGCGATGCCAGTACCCATGGCGCCGGCACCCAGCACACCTACCGTCGCATTGTCGGCCAGCTCCTCCACCTTTCACTTCCCCCTGAACTGTGGCGCACGCTTCTGCTGGAAGGCACGGACGCCCTCCAGATAATCAGCGCTGCGACCGGCGTCGCGCTGGAGCCGCTCCTCCAGTTCCAGTTGGGCATCCAGGTCGTTGCTCCACGTGGCCAGGATGGCCTGCTTGGTGAGCGCGATAGCGTGCGTCGGCATTGCCGCGAGGCGCTGGGCGAAGGCTGTCGCCACGTCCTGGAGCGTGCTCTCCGGCACCACCTCGTGGATCATGCCCAGCCGGTGCGCCTCGGCCGCGCCCAGCTTCTCGCCGAGTACCATCAGCGACATCGCGCGGGCGGTTCCCACCAGCCGGGGGAGGATGAAGGTGCCGCCGCTGTCGGGAATGAGACCGATCTTCGTGAACGCCTGGATGAACGACGCGTTCTCCGCGGCGAACACGAAATCGCAGGCCAGGGCGATATTCGCTCCGGCGCCGGCGGCAACGCCGTTCACGGCGCACACCACCGGCCTGGGCAACGACCGCAGGGCACGGACGATGGGGTTGTAGCTGTCGCGCACGATGTCGCCCACATCGGGCAGTTCGCTCTCACCGGGTGGCACGGCCTCGGCCAGGTCCTGACCGGCGCTGAACGCCCGGCCAACGGCGGTCAGCAGGACGGCCCGAACGGATTCATCGGCGGCAGCGCTGGCGAGCGCCCGTTGCAGCTCGGCCGCCATGGGCCGGTGAAAGCTGTTCAGGACCTCGGCGCGCCGCAGGGTGATGGTGGCTACCCCCTGGGCAACCTCGTATGAGATGAACTCGTTGGACATGCCAGACCTCTAACGGGGAACGGCGGCGGTACGGCGAGCGGCGACCGCACCAGAGCGGCCCCCGCGTGAGTGGGAGGCGACGACATCACGCATCGCGTATCTTACAGAATGGACCCGCGCGACGCCGCGGGCGTCGACCGCCGGCCCCGTGCCCTGTCGCCGCCAGTCGTCGTGCGGAAGATCGAGTGCGGAGGCCATCAGTCAAGGCCGTCGCGCCACCCGCTCCAACTCTCCGGTGGTGGAATGGCAACCAGGCCCAGTGCCAAGAAGGCTACCGCTGGCAAGCGCGATCGTGGAGGCACTGCCGGCCGCGCGAACGCCGCCAGCATCGATGCGCGCTTCGACTGGCGCCGGATCGCCTATCAGGTGCTGGCGTCCCGGCGGCTGGATGACGTGGAAGAGGCCACTAACCGGAACCGCGCCAGCGTGCGCCCCGAGGATCAGGTTCTCTATCAATTCTCCGCCCGCGGACACGAGATGGGCCAGATCCTGCTCGGCTCTCTGCTGAACCGACCGCATGACGCCGCCGGCGCCTATTATCGTTCGCGTCCGTTGCTGCTCAGCCTGGGACTCTCGCTGGAGGATGCGCTGGCAAGTCCGCTCGGACGTGCCGGTGGCTTCAGCGACGGACGTGACATCGGCGTCGTATGCAACCTGCCCGGCGCTGGCGGCGTGACGGTGCTGCCGATGGCCGGCGACGTGGGATCGCAGTACACGCCCACGGCTGGGTGGGCCCAGGCGATCGGCTACCACCGCGACGTGCTCCAGGACCGCAGTCGGGATGGCTGCATAGCCGTCGCGCTGGGTGGTGAAGCCTCGGTGGCCACCAACGGGTTCTGGTCGGCGCTCACCATGGCCACGACGCTGCGCCTGCCGATGCTCTTCTACGTGGAGGACAACGGGCTCGGCATCAGTGTTCCCGGCGACATGCAGACTCCGGGTGCGAACATCGCCGCCAACCTGGCGTCGTTCGGCAACCTGCATGTGCTGGACGGCGATGGCACCGATCCCGCCGCGGCCGCCAGTCTGCTGGCGGACGGCGTGGCTCATGTGCGCAGCGGCGGCGGCCCTGCTCTCGTCCGGCTCACCGTGCCCCGGCTGAGCAGCCATTCCGGCCCCGACAACCAGAAGGGCTACCGGACCGACGCCGAGATTGCGGCCGACCACGAGCGCGATCCACTGCCGCGACTGCGACGGTACCTCGTTCCCGCGTTGCTGTCGGAGGACGAGTGGAAGTCACTGGAGCGCGAGGTGGAAACCGATGTGGACGTGGCTCTGGCGGCGGCCCGTGCTCGCCCGGCGCCGGACGCGTCAGGGGTGAAGCGGTGGGTCTACGCCGAGCCCGCACGCGATGGCGACATCGTGGCCATGGGCGGAATGAGCGACAGCATGCGCGATGCGCTGCCGACAACGGCGACACCCGATACCGACGGTCCGACGCTCCGTTTCGCCGAAGCGGTGAGGCGCACCCTCGCCCGCGAGTTGGAGGTGAACCCTCGTGTGCTCGTATTCGGAGAGGATGTGGGCCGGAAGGGTGGCGTGCACCTGGTGACCGAGGGATTGCAGAAGCGATTCGGCGCGAAACGCGTTTTCGACACCAGCCTGTCGGAGGAGGGCATAATTGGCCGTGCGGCGGGGATGGCATTCGCCGGACTGGTGCCAGTGGCGGAGATCCAGTTCCGGAAGTACGCGGATCCGGCCACCGAGCAACTGAACAACGCCGGCACGGTGCGTTGGCGGACGGCAAACCGATTCGCCTCACCCATGGTGGTGCGCATGCCGGGCGGTTTCGGCAAGGACGTGGGCGACCCGTGGCACTCGCTGAGCGGGGAGGTGCTCTGGGCACATGCGGTGGGTTGGCAGGTGGCCATCCCGTCCAACGCCGCCGACGCGACAGGGCTACTGCGTGCCGCCATGCGCAGCCCCAATCCGACGATCTTCTTCGAGCACCGTTCGCTGCTCATGACGAGCGACGGGAGCGCACACTACCCGGGCGACGACTACGTATTGCCGCTCGGCAAGGGCGCCGTGCTGTTGGAGGGCGACGACCTGACGCTGGTGACGTGGGGCGCGATGGTTCACCGTTGCCGCGCAGCCGTAAAGCGGCTGGGCGCGTCGGTGGAGTTGATGGATCTTCGTACCATCGCGCCCTGGGACCGTGAACTGGTGCTGGCCTCGGTGCGCCGGACGGGGCGCTGCCTGATCGTGCATGAAGACACGCTGACGGCCGGCTTCGGGGCGGAGATAGCGGCGACGTTGGCGCACGAAGCCTTCTGGCGGCTGGACGCGCCGGTGGAGAGGTTGGCGGTGGAGGACGTCCCGATGCCGTACCATCCCGACCTGCTGAACGCCGTGCTGCCCGGTGAGGACGAGATCGTGGCGGCGATGGAGCGGGTGCTGGGCGCCTGATCACCGGGTACGGCAGGGCTGGTTCATGCACGCCGATGGGGCGGGTCGCCAGGCGACCCGCCCCATCGTCCATCGATGCTGATTACTACTGCGACCCGAGACCCGATCTCAGCCAGTGCGGTTCGCCCGGCGCCGGCCCATGATACCGAGCAACAGCAAGCCGCTGCCCACCATCATCCAGGTGCCCGGCTCCGGCGTCAGGATTGCCGCGGGGCTCACCACGCTGGTGACTGGCGGCGGCACGGGCGTACCAGTTGTGGACGACCCTCCATTCGTGCCGGGCGTGCCCGGCGGCGGCGTGGCTGGCTGATTCACCGCGTTCCCGATCGAACCTGGAATGCTGGTCTGTCCCGGGCCCAGCGGCTGGGTCACCGTGTTGGACGACGCCGACGAGACCATGCCCGGCACACTGGAAGCGCCCGGGCTGGGGTCCGACCGCTTGGCCGGCATTGTCGGGACCACTGGTGCCGGCGCGGACGCCGCCGGAAGGGCGGAAGAGCCGGAGGAGGCGCCGGGATTGGACGACGGCTTGGCGGCCGCCGGTCCGACAGCGGAGGTACCCATTGCCGGACGAGTACTGGTTGGCTTGCGGGCCGCGTTGCTCGACGTCGCCGACGAACCAGCGTCGTTGGTGCCGTAGCTGCTGAATGCACGCGACGGTACGAGCGGATCACCGACCGCGTTGGCCGCCGGGTCGCGAGTGTAATCAGTCGCGTTGGCGCCAGTCAGGTCGCCGGCGAGCCGGCCGCCAGACGAGATTCGACCGATCGCGCCCGGCGGGAGCATGGCCAGCGAGCCGCCTCCGCCCGAGCCTGCACTCAGGAGCGCCCGGTAGTACTCGGCACTGCCCGGCCGCGTCGGCACGGTGGCACTGGATGCGCTGGACGTGCCACGCGATTGCGTCGCCGACGACCCATTGGCGACCCCACCCGCAGATGGCGCGCTGACAGCGCTCGTCCTGGCTACGGGTGAGCCGTCGGCCATGTCGCGAGCGGCCGCGGCGCGCGCACCGGCGACGTTGTTCGCCCCGGCGTTGGCCACCAATGCCGCGTCGAACGCCTGGTTACCGACGCTGAGCCTGGAATCGCCCATGGGACGCCTGGCGGGCTCCGGGCTGGAGAAGGCGAGCGCCGCCACAGCTCCGCCGCCCAGCATCACGGTGGCCACTCCAGCAGCGATGCCAGCCGGTCCCGATCTGAAGAAATCCCTGAACTTCATACGCCCTCCAACCAGCAGTGAGCAGTACGGCCAGCGCCGTTCCGCAAGAAAATAGCAGTCGCGCGTCGGAAACCAAGGCAAACATTCGAACAGTCGTGCGTCGATCTCCATGCGCGGCCAGGGCGTCTGACAACCCGACGATCGCGCATCTCCATCGTTGCTTGTGCAGGGCGCGTGCCCACGGTCGTGCCGCGGGCTGGATTGCAGTGCTGGAGGGCCGGAATCGTACCCTTGTGGAGGCTGATCCGCGCGCGCCGCTGCACCCTTCCAGTCGAACTCGCCAGGCAAACAGGCAGAGGTCGCCAGCTCCACCGAACAGAAAAATCAGATCGGCTTGAAGAGCTCGAAAGGTTGATGACAACTGTTGCAGTAAGCCAGCGACTTGCACGCCGTGGATCCGAAGTCGCTCCGCGGCTCGGTATTGGTGGAGTCGCAGAACGGACAGTTGGGCGCTACACGACGTCGGAGGAGCGGCACCAGTTCGTTCTCGCCGTGGTCCGCAACCGGGCCCGGCGGAGCGATGCCATACGCCTTCAGTTTGGCCCGCCCTGATTCCGACATCCAGTCCGTTGTCCAGGCCGGCGCATAGACCGTCCGCACGCGTGCCTCGCGGACGCCGTGCGCGGCGAGCGCGGCCAGGATGTCGCGCTCGATTACCTGGACGGCTGGACAGCCACTGTAGGTGGGCGTCACGGTCACGATCACGCCGCCGTCCTGCTCCACGCTCACGTCGCGGACGATCCCCAGGTCCACCACGCTCAACGCCGGCACTTCGGGATCGAGCACCGTCTCCAGGACTCGCCACAATTCGTCGATCTGATCATTCGCCGCAATGGTCATCACCGAGTCCTCCTTTTCAACGGAATGGCCCGGAGTGTCGGCTGCCACGCATGCCAGTGGCAACGAGCCGACCGTACGAGCATCCATCCAATCGCGGTCGCGCCAACGTCGGCGCGAATGTCCACCCGACCGCCGCCACGCCGGCAGGTCACCCTCTCCTCTACCAGGATGCGCCAGGATGGGCCCGGGCGACACTCTGCATCTCCGCCAGCATGAGCCCCAGGTGCTCCGTGTGCAGTCCCTGCCGACCGCCACGGGCCACCGATGAATCGTCGGGCATGGTGAGCGTCGCGGCCTCCAGGATGCGCGACAGTTCCGATTCCCAGCGCGAGCGCAGCGATGCCGGATCGGGCGCCAGGCCAGCGGCCACCAGTTCGCGATCCAGTTCGTCGGTCAGGAACGGCTCGCTGGTGAAGCGCCACAATTCGTCCAGGGCAGCCTGCGTCCGCCGCCGGCTCTCCTCCGTACCGTCGCCCAGCTTGAGCACCCACTCGCCGCTATGCCGCACGTGATAACGCGCCTCCTTCAGGCTCTTCGCGGCCAGCGCGGCCAGCTCCACGTCCGCGCTCTGCTGAAGTGCTTCCAGCAGGATCACGTCGTAGATGTCGAACAGGAACTGCCGCATGATCGTGAAGGCAAAGTCCCCCCGGGGCAGTTCCACCAACTGGATGTTGCGGTATTCGCGCGCGTCGCGGAAGAAGGCCAGATCGTCCGCTGTGCGGCCGCGACCTTCGCGGACAGCGGCCAGCTCCAGGAATGCCGTGGCCTGTCCCACGAGGTCGAGGGCGATGTTGGCGACGGCGATGTCCTCTTCCAGGATGGGTGCATGGCCGCACCACTCGCTCAACCTGTTGCCGAGCACCAATCGATCATCGGCCAGCCTGAGCAGGTATTCCGCCGGCACTTCGGCGGCCGATGTCGCGCCATCGCGTTCAGCGTGGCCGGCCGGAGTCTGTGCGCCTGTCACGAGGTCAGAGCCCCTTGATGCCGATGGGCACCTTGTAGAAGTGCGGATGACGATAGATCTTGTCCTCCGCCGGATCGAAGAACGGGCCCCGGTCTTCCGGACTGCTGGCCACGATCATGTTGGACGGCACCACCCACATGCTCGTCACCTGTCCCCGCCGGGCGTACACATCGCGCGCGTTCTGCAGCGCGTGCTCGGCGTCGGTGGCGTGCACGCTTCCCACATGCTCGTGCGGTGATCCCGTCTTCCCCTCCTGCACGAACACCTCCCAGAGCGGCCACTGGCCGTGTCCGGTGGTGTGCTCCGAAGCCTGCTCCAGCGCGGCCGCGCTGCTGGCGCTCGCATCCATGTGAAAGGTCCTGGTCGGTTCGTGGTTGAAGGCAGGCCGCGTTCAGGCGGCGTTCTCCGAGCGGTAGCGAGCCGCCTGCTTCTCCGCGTACGCCTCGGCAGCGGCACGAACCCAGGCGCCCTCGTCATGCGCTGCACGGCGGGCTGCCAGGCGTTCCCTGTTGCACGGCCCATCACCGCCTATGACGCGGTAGAACTCGTCCCAGTCGATCTCGCCAAAGATCCAGTCGCCCGATTCGGGGTCGTGACGCAGATCGGGGTCGGGAATCTCGAGGCCGATCGCGTGCGCCTGGGCGACCGTGATGTTCACGAAGCGCTGACGGAGTTCGTCGTTCGACTTCCTCTTCACCCCCCACCGGGTGAGCTCGGCGCTATTCGGAGAATCCTTGTCACTCGGACCGAACATCATCAGCGACGGCCACCACCAGCGGTCCAGTGAGTCCTGCGCCATCGCCTTCTGCTCCGGCGTGCCCTCGGCCAGGATGCACATGATCTCGTAGCCCTGCTTCTTGTGGAAGTTCTCTTCCTTGCAGATGCGTACCATCGCCCTCGCATATGGCCCGTAGGACGCCTTGGCAAGCATGGTCTGGTTGACGATCGCGGCACCGTCCACCAACCACCCGATGGCGCCGATGTCCGACCAGGCGAGGGTGGGATAGTTGAAGATGCTGGAGTACTTGGCCTTGCCCGCCAGCAACTGGTCCAGCAACGCCTCACGACTCACGCCCAGGGTCTCGGTGCCGCAATAGATGTACAATCCGTGGCCGGCCTCGTCCTGCACCTTGGCCAGCAGGCCGACCTTGCGACGCAGGTTGGGAGCGCGCGTGATCCAGTTTCCCTCCGGGAGCATCCCCACCACCTCGGAGTGTGCGTGCTGGCTCATCATGCGCACTAGCTGCCAGCGATAGCGCTCCGGCATCCAGTCCTTGGGCTCGATCGTCTCGCCGTCGGCTATGCGCGCCTCGAAATCGGCGAGCAGGGCGTCATCGGCATGAGGGCCCACGCTCTTCGCTTCCATATTTCACTCCTGGGACGGTGACGAGGAGACCCCTGGTGGGTCGAGCGGATTGGTGGCGGGTGGACGCGCCGATCTGTTGCCCGGCAGCGGCCACTCCTTAATGATACGCTATTCGCGCGTCGTTGGTTCATCCGGCGTCCCATCCAGCACCTCCTGACCCATCGCAATGACCACGCCTCCCCCCGCCGAGTCGGGCACCGTCCAACTGAGCGTCGCCGATGGAATTGCCGTCGTGAGCTTCAGTCACCCGAAGGGCAATTCACTCCCCGCCAGGCTCCTCCGCGAGTTGGCCGATGCCGTGAACGCTGCCGGCGCCGACGATGCTGCGCGCGTGGTGGTCCTGCGGAGCGAGGGCACGGGACCATTCTGCGGCGGTGCCTCATTCGACGAGTTGCGAGCGATTGCCGACGAGGAAGCCGGCAAGGAGTTCTTCATGGGCTTCGCGCGGCTCATCCTGGCCATGCGCAACTGTCCGAAGTTCGTCATCGCCCGCGTCCATGGCCGCGCCGTGGGCGGGGGAGTGGGCGTCGCCGCGGCGGCTGATTACACGCTGGCCGTGTCCAGCGCATCGGTCAAGCTGAGCGAACTGGCGGTTGGCATAGGCCCGTTCGTGGTGGGGCCAGCCATCCAGCGGCGGATAGGCGCCGGCGCCTTTGCCGCGCTGGCCGTGGACGCCACGCGCTGGCACGACGCGGCGTGGGCCGAGCAGCAGGGGCTCTATTCCCGCCTGCTTCCCACCACCGACGAGTTGGACGACGCAGTGAACAGGCTGGCCGCGACGCTGGCCGGTTCCAACCCCGAAGCCATGGCGACGATGAAGCGTGTCTTCTGGGAAGGAACGGAGGCCTGGGATGATCTGCTCGTCGAGCGGGCGGCGATGAGCGGCCGGCTGGTGCTGGGCGAGTTCACCCGAGCGGCGATCGCCCGCGTGGGACGATAGGGCCCTGTGCCACGGAGGTTGGCGGTCAGCGCCACTGGCCGTTGTGTATTGCCCCCGTGGCGAGCGGGAATCCGTGCGGACCGCGCGCCAGGGTCTCAGCCGCTGCCAGTCTTCTCGGCGGCTTCCTCGAATGACAGTTCGAACTCCGACTCGCGCACCATCATCGTGATGTCGTGGCCGGCGCTCTCCAACCGCTTGGCCGCCTCGAGCATGCTCGACAACTCGAACGGTTTCCTCTCGTGATTGGCGTAGTACTCCTCGATCGCCGTGAGGTAGCCCATCATGCCGCCAAACTCTGTGGGCGCGTAGACGGTGCCACCGGCACGCATCACCTCCGCACCCGCCGGATCGGGCATGGCCAGGTTCTCCGAACCGCACACCACGCGCAACCGCGGATTGGCAGCGATCGCCCGGCAGGTCGCCATGTCCAGCGTTCCACCGTTGGCGTTCACCACCAGCGCATCGATCTCCGACGAGAGCAGTTCCGACTTGTGGTCCGCTCCGCGCACGTCTGCGCCCAGCTCGGTGCGCAGCGATTCGCGTCTGTCCTCGCGCGCCTCGATCGCCGTCACCGTGGCCTCGGCGTCCAGCAGCCGACGGAGCACCCAGTCGCCAATGTTGCCGCAGCCAATCAGTCCGATGCGCGCCCTGTCCAGGGGAATGTCGAGTGCATCGAGCATTCCCTTCACGATGTAGAAGTTCCCCTCACCGGTGGGGCGCGACGTATCGGAGAAGACGCAGCCGTGGAAACCGCGTCCCAGGTAGTCCAGCGAGCGCGTCCTGCCGTCGGACATCACGCCGTGACCCAGGTCCTGGCCAGTGTTCAGGCGTACGCCCGAAGCCCGCTCGAAATCCCTGAAGCAGGCCAGCGCCCAGTCCAGCATCTGGAAATCACGAGGCTGACCGACCCGCGAATCGACCGTGGGATGGAGCACGCACTTGCCACCTACCAACTGGCTCACGTGCGCACGGGCCAGCGGTCCGCCAGCACGGATGACCCGCGACCAGTGCACCTTCTCCTCCATGCCCATTGCCAGTCCGATGGCCTCGGCGTCGTTGTCGTAGCCCGGCGACTCCACCCGGGCAGCCGGCGCGATGCGGAAGCCGCCGAGCGAGAGCTTGTTCGAGCCCGGCTCGCCGTGGGTGGCGATGCTGAGAAGCCAGCCGAGGTCGGGGTGGGTGTAGCGATACACCCAGACATTGGGGGTACGGGTATCGAGCAGCGCTGGCACGAGCGCCTGGGTATCGGCGGGCTGGAGAATGTCCAGCGGGAAGGCAGGCAGGCCGTCTTCGGACAACGTGACTCGCTCCATGACTCGAGGGTTCCGCGGCGAGCCAGGCAGGGGTCGCCAGCCGTGGAATCAAACCCCCTGTTGCCGGCTCACGTCAAGAGCGCGAACGTCGTGAATGGAGAGGTGCATGATCGCGCTTCGGCATATATTCGGCTAACTTCATGATATCCGCTCGCTTGGCCGCCGCTCTCACCCAGGGTACTCTGTAGCCATGTCCCGCACCGAGATCACGACGCCCGAGGTGATCACCGACGAGTCGGTGGTCGAACTCTCGCTGAGACCGCAGCGCCTGAGCGAGTTCATAGGTCAGCGCAAGGTGAAGGAGAGCCTGCGCATCTACATCGACGCGGCGCTGGCGCGTCGGGAGCCGCTGGACCACAGCCTCTTCTTCGGGCCGCCGGGGCTGGGCAAGACGACGCTCGCCGAGCTGATCGCGCGCGAGCTGGGGGTGAACATCCACACGACGTCGGGGCCGGCACTGGAAAAGCCGGGCGACCTGGTGGGTACGCTCACCAACATGCGTGCGGGTGACCTGCTCTTCATAGACGAGATCCACCGACTGAGGCCGACGATCGAGGAGTTCCTCTATCCGGCCATGGAGGACTACAGGATCGACATCCGCCTGAGCGAGGGCCCGAAGGCGCAGACGATCACGATGCCCATCGAGCGTTTCACACTCGTGGGCGCGACGACCCGCCTGGGCATGCTCACGGCTCCCATGCGGGCCCGTTTCGGCATCATGGAACAGCTCAACTACTATCCGGTGGACGAGCTGGAGCAGGTGGTCCGACGGACCGCCGAGGTGATCGGGGTGGAGATCCAGCCGGCGGGGGTGGTGGAGATTGCCCGTCGCTCCCGCGGCACTCCTCGCGTCGCCAACCGGCTTCTCCGTCGGGTACGCGATTACGCCCAGGTGAAGGCCGACGGTATAGTCACCCAGGATGTGGCGCGCGACGCTCTGCTTCTTCTGGAGGTGGACCAGTTCGGACTGGACGACATGGATGCGCGGCTGCTCCGTTCGATCATCGAGAAGTTTGACGGCGGGCCGGTGGGCGTGAGCACGATTGCAGCGGCCGTCGGCGAGGACGTGGGCACGATAGAGGAAGTGTATGAGCCATTCCTGGTGCAGAATGGTTTTCTCCAGCGCACGCCCCGCGGTCGCGTGGCGACACCGCACGCGTACCGGCATTTCGGCTATACGCCGCCGCAGGAAGCCACCAGGGAGGGAGCCCAGGCGAATCTCTTCTGAAAGGCGCAATAGCGCCCGACACTGCGCGACCACGTTCGATACTGCTCGACGGCACTCGTCACCGCTCGTCTCTCGTCGCTGCTGCAATTCCGCTCGTCACCGCTGGATGGAGATCGTCAGCGGTTGACGACATCCGCCTGCGTCCTCACCCGATCCTGCTTTCCTTGCTCGTGCACCCTCCAGGTTCGCGCACCGCTGACTACGACTTCGCACTACCGCCAGCGCTGATTGCCCAGACCCCGGCCGAGCGGCGGGACGAGAGCCGTCTGATGATCGTGGAGCGCGAGAGTGGACGGATCCGTCACGCACAGTTCCGGGACCTCGCCGAGCTCATACCGTCCGGTGACGCGCTGGTCCTCAATACGACTCGCGTGCTGCGGGCCCGCCTGCTTGGGCATCGGGACTCGGGAGCTCCCGCCGAGGTGTTCCTGCTGCGACCGTCGGGCGCAGGAGATGGGCGTTACGAGGCTCTCGTCTCTCCCGGCGGCAAGCTGAAGCCCGGACGGCGAGTGCGCGTGGCGCCGGAACTCGAAGTGGAGATCGAGTCGGTGACGGATCGGCGCACGCGCATCGTCCGGCTCATCTCGCCGCTACCGGAGTCGGAGGCAATAGCCCGCTTCGGGCACGTGCCGCTGCCGCCCTACATCCACCGCGCCGACATGGCAGTGGACGAGGAGCGCTACCAGACCGTCTACGCACGCGAGAATGGCTCGGTGGCGGCGCCCACGGCCGGGCTCCACTTCACGCCCGCCCTGCTCGCGAGACTGGCCGCGCGCGGCGTACGGCGCGCGGACCTCGTGCTGCATGTCGGCGCTGGCACCTTCAAGCCGGTGGAAGTCGAGGATCCGGCCGATCATCTCATGCACGAGGAGTGGTACAGCGTGCCGGATTCCACCGCCCAGCTTCTCGACGCGACGCGGGCTGGGGGAGGACATGTCTGGGCCGTCGGAACGACCTCATTGCGTACCCTGGAGAGCGTGGTATCGGCCGATGGGCGCTATCATGCCGGGAGCGGCGAGACGCGCATCTTCATCCGACCGCCGCGACGGGTGCTCGGCGCTGACCGCCTGATCACGAACTTTCACCTGCCCCGCTCCACTCTCCTCATGCTCGTCGCAGCCTTCGCCGGTTACGACCTGATGATGGCTGCCTACGAGGAGGCCGTCGCGAGGGAATATCGTTTCTATTCCTACGGCGACGCGATGGTCGTGGTGTAGAATCCGCTTGCGCCCGCGCGTTCATGACCTCCAGAGCACTCCCGCCCTCCGACAGATGATGCTCCGCCGCCTGACTCCTCTCGTTCTTGTCGCCTGTGTCACGAGTAGTACCATCACCTACCTGCCCAGCCCCGAGCAGCCGCGCCTGGCCCTGGACGAGGGACGGGCGATGATCGCTCGCTTCATCGGTCCGGAGTGCGATCGACTGGTCGCCGCCAACCTCGCGTCGCGGCAGGTCGACGTGGTCGTGGCCACCGACTCCGCCGGATTGGCGAGATCGGCAGAGCTGCGCGGCTCCACCGGCGACGAGAGGGCCAACGGGGTGATCGGGGCGGTCGCCGCCCAACTCGATCTCGGCTCCAATGCCGCGACTGCCAGCGGCACTGGCGGGAGCGCGGCATTGCGGGCCGGCTACAGTTGCGCCGATGGTGGCGTGACCGCGTCGCTGGAGCACCGTTGAGTGACAGGGTGGAGGAACGCCCGTCGCCGGGCTTCGGATTCAGGATGGACGCACAGGATGGCGCCGCCCGGGCGGGGATCTTCCAGACACCGCACGGCGCAGTCCTGACACCCGCCTTCATGCCCGTCGGCACACTGGCCACGGTCAAGTCGCTCGACCCGGACGAACTGCGCGCGATGGGGGTCCAGATGCTCCTCGCCAACGCCTATCACCTGAGCCAGCGCCCGGGCGATGAACTGGTGCGCGAGCTGGGCGGACTGCACGACTTCATGCAGTGGCACGGCCCGATCCTCACCGATTCCGGTGGCTTCCAGGTCTTCTCGCTGGCCACCCTGCGCAAGGTGAGCGAGGAAGGGGTGGAGTTTCGCAGCCACCTGAACGGTGCCCGTCTCCACTTCACGCCCGAGTCGGTGATGGCGATCGAGCGCAACCTCGGCGCCGACGTGATCATGCAGTTCGACCATGTGATACCGGGTCAGTCGGACAACGCCACGGCACGAGACGCCAGCGAGCGCAGCCTGCGCTGGCTGGGCCGCTGCCTTCGTGAGTTCCAGCGGCTGGAAGATGTTGGTGCGGAGGGCCGTGCACCGGGCGCCCAGGCCCTCTTCCCGATCGTCCAGGGCGGCATCCACGCCGACCTGCGGCGGGAGGCGTCGCGCGCCATAGCGGCCATGCACGACTGGCCAGGGATCGGCATTGGCGGTCTCTCGGTGGGTGAACCCAAGCCGGACATGTACGCCATGCTGGAAGTGGTGCATGAGGAGTTGCCGGCCGATCGGCCGCGCTACCTGATGGGCGTCGGCTTCCCCGAGGACCTGGTGGAGGGCGTGAGACGCGGCGTGGACCTGTTCGACTGCGTGGCGCCGACGCGCATGGGCCGGAACGGCACGGTCTTCACGGCAGATGGCCGCCTGAATGTGAAGCGCGCCGAACTGCGCTCCGACCCGCGCCCGCTGGACGAGGAATGTGCCTGTCCCACCTGCCGGCGTTTCTCGCGGGCCTACCTGCGCCATCTCTACGTCAGTGACGAGATGCTCGGCATGCGCCTTCTGTCACTTCACAATGTACATTTCCTGGTGACCCTCATGCGCATCGCGCGCGCGAAGATCGTCGAGGGCACATTCGACGCGTGGAGCCAGGAGTGGCTCCAGCGCTATCACTCCCGACCGACCATCGCCCGATGAGCCACCTGCCCTTCCTTCCCCTGCTCGCCATTCAGGCCGCCCCTGGCGGCGGCAGCGGCATGTACATGCTGCTGCTCCAGTTCGGCCTCATCTTCGCGATCTTCTACTTCCTGATGATCCGGCCGCAGCAGAAGCAGCGGCGGGAGCACGACGAGCGCCTCAAGAGCATCAAGCGCGGCGACGAGGTCGTCACGGCCGGCGGCGTCGTGGGCGAGATCCTGCACATCGCCACTTCGCTCAAGGACGGCGAGCCAGTGGTCGGGATGGAGGACCGTATCACCATCAAGTCCGGCGAGTCCCGGCTGGTCATCGAGCGGGCGCGGATAGCCCGCGTGATCGTGCCCGGCGCGAGCGGTGGGAAGGGCGCCGCGTGAGCGTACTCGAGATCCGCGTCCTCGGCGACCCGATACTGCGCGACACCACGAATCCGGTGGCGCAGGTGACGGACGACGTGCGCCGGCTCCTGGACGACATGTTCGAGACCATGTACGCGGCCAACGGCGTCGGCCTCGCTGCACCACAGGTGGGTCGCCGCGAGCGTATCTGCGTGATCGACGTCGGTGACGGGCCGCTGGCGCTCATCAACCCGCAGGTCACCCTCTCCCAGGGACGCGTGCGCGCCGAGGAAGGTTGTCTCTCCATTCCCGAGATCTTCGGCGAGGTGGAGAGGGCGCTCAGCGTTACGGTCGACGCGCTGGACGCCCAGGGAGAACCGATCACCGTGCATGGTTCGGAACTACTCGCCCGCGCCATGCAGCACGAGATCGACCACCTGCACGGCAAACTCTTCATCGACTACCTGAGCATGCTCAAGCGTCGCTCGGCAATGGCCGCCTGGGACAGGATGAAATCCGATTTCCCCGGCTTCCGACGTGTCCTGAGCGCCCAGGAAGTGGCCGAGCGCGGCAGTATCAGGGATGAGGAACTCTAGGTGCGGGTGCTCTTCTGGGGAACGCCGGAGTTTGCCACGCCGCCGCTGAGGGCACTGCTCGGCGAGGGGTACGACGTGGTGGGCGTGGTGACGCAGCCCGACCGACCGCAGGGAAGATCGCGGTCCACGCTGGTGCCATCTCCCGTGAAGACCATCGCGCTGGAGGAGGGTCTACCGGTGCTGCAGCCTGATCGGCCACGTGGGCCTGAATTCCTCGCGCAGATGGAAGCGCTGGAGCCCGACCTGTCGGTGGTTGTCGCCTATGGCCACATCCTCCCGCAGGAGGTCATCGATGCGCCACCCATGGGTACGCTGAATATCCACGCGTCGCTCCTCCCCGCCCTCCGCGGCGCGGCGCCGATCCAGGCGGCCATCCGTCAGGGCCTGTCGGAAACGGGCGTGACCATCATGCGCATGGTGCGGGAACTGGATGCCGGTCCGGTGCTGCTGCGCACTGCCACGCCGATCGTGGAGCACGAGAGCTACGGCGAGCTGCAGCAACGCCTGGCCGAGCTGGGAGCGCTGGCGCTGATGGAGGCCCTGGCGCTGCTGAGCCTGGGCGCGGTCGTCGAGGAGCCTCAGGACGACACGCTGGCTACCTACGCGCCCAAGGTGGAGCGCGAGGATGCCCGCGTCGACTGGTCCCGGCCGGCGGACGAGGTGGCCCGGGTCATCCGCGCCTACGACCCGAAGCCGGGAGCCTTCACGACCGTCCACGGCGCCCAGGTGAAGCTTTTCGGGGCTCGCCCCGTGAGCGGGGATCACTCCGGCAGGCCGGGCGAGGTGCTGGCCTCTGCCGAGGGAGGACTCCTGGTAGCCTGCGGCGCTGGCGCTGTCCAGGTGGCCTACGTCCACCCCGAGGGCCGACGCCGGCTCGCCGCCGCGGACTGGCTCCAGGGCCGCGGTGTGAAGCCGGGCGATGTCCTGGGCTCGAACGGCTGACAGCCGACGGTGGGCCCGCGATCCGTCGCGACCAGCCCGTCCCTTACAGACACGCGGACCCCGGCCGGCCAGAGCCCTCGCGGTTGCCCATTGCCCTCCCGCAGCGCCGATGCTATAGGTAGGTCATCATACCCAATGATAGGTAGAACATCTACCGCTCTGTAGGCGGTCGGGAGAGCTACCGTGACGGACGAACCGCGCCAGCCCCAGAACGAGCTCCTCAAGGGGACGCTCGACATGCTCATCGGCCAGGGGATGGTGATCGCCGCCGCCGGCAGCGTGTTGGGCGTGTTGGGCGCGCTTGCCGCGACGCGTGTCCTGGGCTCGTTGCTCTACGACGTCGCGCCCAACGATCCGGGTACGTTCGTGTCGATCGTCGTGCTGCTGGTTGGCGCTGTGCCGATTGCAAGCTGGATCCCGGCCCGGCGGGCGGCGGGCATGCAGCCGGGAGCAGTGCTCAGGAGCTAGCGCATCGATCCGCCCGACTTCGGGCTCGGGAACAGGAATGTCGGTCCGGTAGGCAGTCGGGCTCGGGAACCAGCGCTTCCATCCGGCAGGCAGTCGAGAAGGGTCGGGGTCGTCTACCGCGAACAGTAGACGACCCCGACCCGTTCATCAGGTGACGCTGGTCCGAACCACCCTCGGCGCTATGGCTGGTAGGCGCCCTTCACCGGTGTCGGCCTGTTGACGTTCGTCGCGTCGCCGAGCTGACCGTACTGGTTGTTGCCCATGCAGTACACCCGGCCTGCGGTCGTGACACCGCAGCTCAACGTCTCACCGGCACTGAATGACGAGAAGGTGAGACCACTGGCGACAGTCACCGGCGTGTTCGACGAGGTGGTGGTTCCGTCACCGAACTGGCCGAACTGGTTGTCGCCCCAGCAGTACGCCTGACCCGAGGTACTCACCGCGCAACTGTAGGTGTCACCCGCCGAGATCGATGCGAACTTGACGCCCGGGGGCATCGTGACGGCGACCGGAGTCAGCGCTCGACTGGCGCCGCCGTCGCCCAACTGGCCCTGGCGGTTGTCACCCCAGCAGTAGGCGTTTCCGTCGGAGAGGCCACAACTGTGGTACGCGCCGGCCACGACAGTCTGGAACCTTACAGGCGACTCGACCTTAACGGGGATGCTGCTGATCGGCTTTCCGGTGGTGTCCCGAAGGTTGTTCAGCGTCCACTGCGTGGTACCGTCGCCGAGCTGGCCGAAGTTGTTCAGGCCCCAGCACCAGGCCGACTCGTCGAAGTCCACGGCGCAGCTATGCAGTCCGCCCACGCCGAGCTTCTTGAACGACTGACCACTGACCGGCCGCGGGTTGGCGACGGTCACGGATTCGGCGAAGATCGGTGCGCCGACCTCTCCTTCCTGGTTGAAGCCCCAGCAGTAGGCAATGCCGGACTTGGAGAGGCCGCAGCTATGGTTCCAGCCGGAGCCGACCTCCTGGAAGGCTACCGGCGTGGCGACCTGCACCGGCTCTGGCGACGGGGTGAAGTCGCCCGTACCAAGCCGGCCGTCGACGTTCTGACCCCAGCAGTAGGCGACGCCGGCGAGGGTGATACCGCAGGTGTGGTAGCGCCCGCCACTGAGCTGCCGGAAGGTGAGCGCCGAGGACGCCGGCGTGGAGACGTTCCGGTTGTCCTGCGAACGGATGCCGAGTTGGCCATCGCCGTTGTAGCCCCAGCAGTAGACAGCCGCTGACGGGGTGATGGCGCAACTGTGGAAGCCGCCGGCGTCGACGCTCGTGTACTGGAGTGTTGCCGTGCCTTGGAACGTCGCGCTGAGGCTGCCAGCCTCAGCGCGCACGAACTGGACTCCGGGTGCGTGGTCGAACTGCCAGGTAGCACTGGCCTCGCCGTCGTCGTTGGTGGTGGGGCCGAGCGGCGTCACGATGCCACCGACAGCGGTCCAGTTGACGGCGACGTTCTTCACGGGCCGCTGGAGATTGTCCACCACGCGTACGACCAGCCGCTGGCCGGCGATCTGGTTGACAAGGGTGGCCTGGCTGTCGCCGCTGATGATGGCGAGAGAGGCAGGAACCCGCTTGCCCGAGTCACCGGGCGTGCTGGTTGGCGGCGTGATGATGGTGATGCCATCATCCACGCCGGTGACACCGCCGCAGCCCGCCAGCAAGGCGAGACCAGCGCTGACGATGGCGAGCCTGGTAAGTTTACGGCCGAACATTCGCCCCCTCCGAATTGGGACACGTCAGACAGGTCGCGCCGACGGCTCATGCCGCACGGCGGCCGGGTCCGTCCCGCGGACCGACCCGGAGCCTTCCGATCACACGCGGACGGGTCCACACCGGGCCGCACCGCGCGTTGCTCACTTCAGTTCACACCGTTCTGGCGGCGGCCTTTACACTACCCGGGCAGTGCCGGATCTTGTGGTCGCCGTTTCCAACGGGCTGAACCGAGGACGAGCGATGGCAGCGTGTGTAACTCGTCGTGATTGGTGATCGACGCGATCCAGGCGTTCAGCGCGCCGCGCTGGGGCCCCCCCGAATCCATGATGTCTCCGCTCCGACCTCGGCGTGTCACCCTTCCGGCGCCCACAGAATCCATCCAATGCCGCTCCCCATCGTCCACGCCGTCACCACTCCCGAGATCCTGCTCGACGCCGATTTCGTGCGACGGGCGACGGGCGTCATGGAGGCACTGGGGGTGCGCGGAGCAGTGCACCTGCGTGGACATCGGTTGTCCGCCCACGAACTACTCGACTGCGCCAGGGCGCTCTTCCCGTTGCAGGAGCGGACCGGCTGCTGGCTGGTTGTCAATGACCGGGTCGATGTCGCCCTCGCGGCCGGTGCGCGGGGCGCCCAGTTGACCTCCCGCTCCATGACCGTCGCCGACGCCCGACGGGTGGCGCCGGAGTTGCCGCTCGGAGCCAGTGTGCACTCCGCTACCGAGGCGCGCGCCGCGGCGGCCCAGGGAGCCCACTGGCTGGTGGCCGGGCATGTGTTCGAGACGTCGTCTCATCCCGGTGAGGCCGGGCGCGGGGTGGCCTTTCTCCGGGCCGTCAGCGAGCTGTCGGCCGTGCCAGTGGTGGCCATCGGAGGGATCACTCCCGGAGACGTGCCGTCGCTGCTCGCGGCCGGCGCGCATGGGGTCGCCGTGATACGGGGAGTGTGGGGGTCGATCCATGCCGATCGGGCGGCAATCGACTATCTTTCAACGTATGATGCATACAGAGGCTCCGGGGGCCACGATTGCCCTCACGGTGAATGGTGAGCCGCGTGCGATCCCCGAAGGAAGCACGCTGGCCGACCTCCTTGGCACGCTCCAGCTCGATCCGCGGTTGATAGTCGTGGAGCACAATCGCGAGATCCTTCGTGACCGCGATGCCTATTCGACGCTCGAACTGGTTCCAGGCGACATCCTCGAGCTCGTCCACTTCGTGGGCGGAGGCTGAGTGATGACAGTATCCAGCTCATCGGGAACCCTCGACAGCCCGGCCACCTCCTCGCACGATCCTGCCGACCTTCCCTTCGTGGTGGGCGGGCAGCAGTTCCGCTCGCGGCTCATGGTGGGCACCGGCAAGTATGCCAGCAATGCCGAGATGGTGGCGGCGATCGAGGCGTCCGGCGCCGACGTCGTGACAGTTGCCGTACGCCGGGTGGATCTGGACCGCTCGCACGAGGAGGGAGTGCTCCATCATCTGAGCCCCGAGCGCTTCTTCCTGCTCGCCAACACCGCCGGCTGTTACACGGCCGATGAGGCCATGCGTTACGCCCGGCTGGGCCGCGCGGCCGGCTTCAACGATTTCGTGAAGCTGGAGGTGATCGGTGATGAGGAGACGCTGCTCCCCGACACGGCCGGCCTCGTGGAGGCCACCCGTACGCTCAGTGCAGAAGGATTCCGGGTGATGGCCTACACCAACGACGACCTGATCACGGCGCTCCGTCTGGAGGACGCCGGCGCGGTAGCGGTGATGCCTCTGGCGTCGCCCATCGGGTCGGGATTGGGGCTGCTCAACCCTTACGCCATCCGCACCATCAAGCACCGGCTGTCGGTCCCGATCATCGTGGATGCAGGTGTGGGTACTGCGTCCGATGCCTGCCTGACCATGGAGCAGGGCGTGGACGGTATCCTCATGAACACCGCCATCGCTGCCGCCCGCGAGCCGTTGCGGATGGCCGCTGCCATGCAACTCGCCGTCACCGCCGGTCGTCACGCCTACCTGGCGGGCCGGATGCCACGACGCGAGGTGGCTGTGCCGTCCTCGCCTCTTGCCGGCATGCTCGACTGAATACGCCAATGGCCGACGAGCACGCCGTGGTGCACCGAGCCACGGCCGGGGACGCTGGAGGCGACCGCCCGGGCGGCAATCGCGACGGTCGCGTGAAGGCGGGCAGCCGCGGTAGTCGCATGAACGTCACGGACGCGCGTCAGGCAGCGGCCGACGTCTGCGCGGCGTTGCGTGGCGGCGACCTGCTGGATCGGGCATTCGAGCGGCGGGTCGCGCCGCTGGACGCGCGCGACCGACGCTGGACCCAGGAGCTGCTCTGGGGAATGCTTCGCCGACGCGCCTGGCTGGACGCCGTGCTGGGCGCCCGGGTGCGTGGTGGCCTGGCGCGCGTGGACGCCGACCTCGCCGACCTGCTGAGGCTGGGCACCTATCAGCTCCTCTTCATGGGCAGCGTACCGGCCTACGCGGCCATCGCCGAGACGGTGGAGCTCGCCAAGCAGCGACATGGCATAGGCGCCAGCAAACTCGCCAACGCCGTGCTGAGACGGGTGGACCGGGAGCGCGATGAGCTGGACGTCCTGCTACCTGCCGACGCCACGGAGTCGCTCGCGCTGGCCAACTCGCATCCGGCCTGGCTGGTGCAGCGGTGGGTGGAGCAGTGGGGGCTTGAGGGCGCCGAGGCGTTGCTCCGCGCCAACAACCGCGAGGCGGCGCTCACGGTCCGCCCGTTCGGGATCGTACGCGAGCAGTTGGAGGCGGCGCTCGAGGAGGCCGGCGTGCAGGTTGCCGACGCTCCGCTGCTGAACGACAGCCTGCAGCTCTCCGGCACGGGGTCACTTACCGAGCTGGGCGCCTTCCGTCAGGGGCATTTCTTCATGCAGGACGTGGCGGCGACCCTCGTCACTCGTTACGCCGCCTTTCCGGCCGGCGCGACTGTCGCCGACCTCTGCGCGGCGCCCGGTGGCAAGGCGCTCGAACTCTCCCGCACCGCCGGCACCGTTGTCGCCATGGACCGGTCATCCGGCAGAATGCAGCGGCTGATATCGAACGTGCGGAGATTGGGCGTGACCAACATCCACGCCGTCGTCGGTGATGCGCGCGAGCCGGCGTTCAGCGGGAGCAGTGGCAGCATTCAGTTGGGGGACACCGCAGCCGATGGTGGAGAGGGCGAAACGAACGCCACCGAGGTCCTTGACGCGGTGCTCGTCGATGTGCCCTGTACCGGCACAGGCACCTTTCGCCGTCATCCGGACGCGCGCTGGCGCCTCAAGGTGTCCGACGTGCATGTGATGGCCGCGCTGCAGCGGGAGATCCTGCGCGAGGCGGGTACCATCGTCCGGCCCGGTGGACTGCTCGTCTACTCCACCTGCTCGCTGGAGCCGGAGGAGAACGATGACCAGGTCCAGGCGTTTCTTTCCGGGAATCCGGAATGGACGCTGGAGCCACCCCCCCCCGGCACCGTGCCTGCCTCCGTGCTGGATGAAGGGCTGCTGCGCGTGTTGCCGCAGCATCACGAGACCGACGGCGCCTTTGCCGCCCGCTTCCGGAAGGTAGGCGCGTGAACTGGCGCGGCAACGTCCGGCGACTGCTCCCCTACCTGGTGGGCGCCGCAGGCGGCTTCATGCTGGGCTACCTGATCGTCTTTCTGTTCGTCTTTCCCGGTTCCGTGGTTCCCGACGACGCCAGGCTGCCCAGCGTGACCGGACTCCACCTGGATGACGCCATCCGCAGGCTGCGCATGGCTGGTTTTGACGGCGAGCAGGGGGAGGAGCGGTATCATGCGAGCGCGCCGCAGGGCACCGTACTGGAGCAGCAACCCCAGGGCGGGGAGATGCTGCCGCGCGGTACCAGGGTGGCGCTGTCCGTCAGCAAGGGACAACTGGAGGCTCAGGTGCCGCGGTTGATCGGGCTGAGCCGCCGTCAGGCCCAGACGGTGCTCCAGAACGCCGGCTTCGTCCTCGGGGATGTCTTGGCGCAGCCCAGCAACTCGCCCCGTGGCGAGGTCATCGCCATGACTCCGCTCTCGGGTACGACGCAGCCCATTCCGTCGGCGGTCCAGTTGACGGTGAGCAGCGGCCCTGCCGAGCTGGACATGCCCGACGTCACCGGGCAATCCTATCCACAGGCGCGGGTCTTCCTCGAGCAGTTGGGCCTTGACCCGAGGCCGCCAGTGTTCGATTCGACCAGTTTCATGCCGGAATACACCGTACTCGCGCAATCGCCGCTGCCCGGCGTGGCCGTGGCGCCGGGTTCACCGGTGACGCTGCGGGTAGCGGGCCGGATGCCGTAACTCCGCCTCCTGCCCCTGGAGCGTGCGCGGCGGGCCGGCCCACCGCGCGCGCTCGTGGGAGACCGGCGAGTTTGACGTCGATCCCGCCCCCCAGGAGGGTTGCCTGATGTCCCGACAACGGGACGGTTGGATCGTTGTTGCTGTCTGTGGTGTGCCATAGGCAGGGGTCGCCCCTACCCACGATGGCGCGGGGACGCTAGCGTGTGACCACGGCCCCCGGCTGCGTCTGCCGTCGCCGCGACGCCTGGATCAACTCACCCATGCTCATCTCCGGAAGAACTGCCTGATGTCTGTTCGAATCGCCCCGTCGCTTCTCAGCGCCGACTTCGCCCGCCTGGCCGACGAGATCGCCATGTGCGAGGCGGGTGGCGCGGACTGGATCCATGTGGACGTCATGGACGGGCGTTTCGTGCCCAATCTGACCTTCGGTGCCAAGGTGATCGAGACGGTCCGGCGGCTCACCGACCTGCCGCTGGACGTGCATCTCATGGTCGTGGAGCCGGAGAACTATTTTGAGGACTTTGTCGCCGCCGGCGCGTCAGGGCTCACCATACACACGGAAGTCGCACCGCATCTGCTGCGACAACTCTCGCGAATAAAGGAACTGGGTGCGCGGGCGGGTGCCGTGATCAACCCCGGAACGCCGCTCTCCGCCGTGCAGGAAGTGGCGGTGGAACTGGACCTGTTGCTGATCATGTCGGTCAATCCCGGTTTTGGTGGACAGCAGTTCATTCCCGGATCGGTGGGCAAGATCCGTCGAGCTCGGCGATTGCTGGCCGAGACAGGCAGCCGCGCCCTGCTCCAGGTGGATGGGGGGATCAGTCGCGAGACCATAAACGCCTGCTGGCGCGCCGGAGCCGACACATTCGTGGCTGGCAATGCCATCTTCTCGGCTGCCGACCCTGAGGCCGAGATCGGGGTCCTGAGGGCCCAGTGCATGGAGAGCGCATGACCGCGCGTGGTCAGTGGACCGCAGTCCTGGTGGTTCTGGTGGTGTTGGGTGCCGCCCTCTACGCCGGCACCAAGCTGCTCGGCGACGAACTCTTTCCGGTTACCATCGGAAGCGCGGCGCCGGAGTTCAGTGCCGAGGTCGTGACGGATGCCGGCATTCCCGGCGCCACACGTACCCTTGCCGACTATCGCGGTGAGGTGGTGCTGCTGAACATCTGGGCCACCTGGTGCGGCCCCTGCCGCGAGGAGATGCCCAGCCTGCAGAAGCTCCACGAGCGGTTCGGCGCCGAGGGGCTGCATGTGGTGGCAGTGAGCGTCGACGATCCCAGCGCCAGCGGCGCGATCCGTGAGTTCGCCCAGCAGTACGGCCTCACCTTCGAGCTGCTCCACGATCGCAGTGGTGCGATCCAGCGTCAGTACCACACCACCGGCGTCCCGGAGACGTTGGTCATAGGACGGGATGGCCGGATACTGCGCAAGCAGATCGGGGCCACCGACTGGAACTCCGCCGCCAATCGCGCTCTCATCGCACAACTGCTCGGAGTTCCGGGCGATACCGGCGACAGCGCGAAGAGCGTGAGAGTGGTGCCGGCGACGGCCGCCGCCCCCCTGGAAGCATCTTCCTCCGCACCAATCGAGGAAGCTCTGGCGGCTCCGGCCGCGCACTGAGATGTCGCGCACGCCGCAGCCACTGCTGGACCTGGGCCGTCGACTGGTCAAGGGTGCGCTCACCGAGCGGCTCATGTACAAGGCGGCCGCACTCTTCCTCGCCCTCGTTCTGTGGCTCGTGGTCAGCGCCGACCAGCCGACGGAGGAGATCGTCCCGGTCACCTTCATCGTCCAGACCGACAGTACCATCGTCCTGAGCACGCCGGCGCCGACGCTGCGGGCGCGCGTGGTGGGGCCGCTGCGCGAGGTGCTCAAACTCTACGCCTCGCCGCCAACGGTGCAGCGCTCGGTGCCAGGTTCGGACGTGGACTCGATCAGGTTCCAGTTGGAGCCGCGCGACGTCATCATCCCGGCCGGCGTGAACGTGCGCGTCAGCAGCCTCGAACCATCCACGGTTCTCCTCCACTTCACATCGCACGTGAGCCGGCTGGTCCCCGTGCGGTCGCGCGTACGGGTGACGGTGGACAGCACGTTGCGCACGATCGGCTCGCCCAGGCTGGAACCGGACAGTGTGACGATCTTCGGCACCCGCGAGCAGGTCGCCGGGATCTCCGAGGTATCGACCATGCTCACCGACGTTCGAGTACGCGACACCAGCAGCGTCCTGATCCCGCTGGACACGATCGGGTTGGGCGTGCGCATCCTGCCGCCACAGGTCCGCTTCCGCGTGCGGGTGATCGGGGATACGCTGCTGCCCATACCCTTCCTCATGCCGTGGAACCGCCCCATCGGCGGGCTGGAATGACCGAGGGACGCCGCATCTCGACGGCGCCGGTGGGCTGATGCGCGTACTGGGCATCGAGACATCGTGTGACGAGACTTCGGCGGCGGTTCTGGAGGGCACCGGCAACGAGATCCGGATGCTCTCGCTGGTCATCCTCTCGCAGGATGTCCACAGGATTTTTGGCGGCGTGGTGCCGGAACTGGCTTCCAGGGCGCACCTGACGGCAGTTGTGCCGGTGGTGCGCCAGGCACTGGCCGACGCGAACAGTTCACTGGAGGAACTGGACGCCGTGACGGTGACGTACGCACCAGGATTGGTGGGTGCGCTGCTCGTCGGCGTGAGTTTCGGCAAGGCGCTGGCCCACGGGCTGGGAATTGCCGTACTGGGTGTGCATCACATGGAAGGGCACCTTTTCGCGCCGTCGCTGGAAGCTGCGGACGCGCGGCCACCGTTCACGGCGCTACTGGTGAGCGGTGGTCACACGATGATCGTGGATGTCGCGGCCTGGGGGGAGTATCGGCTGCTCGGCGCGACCCGCGATGACGCGGCCGGCGAAGCCTTTGACAAGGTTGCCAAGCTGCTGGGCCTTCCCTACCCTGGCGGCCGACATGTGGAGTCACTGGCCCGCTCGGGTGATCCGGCGCGCCATCGCTTCACCCGACCCATGTTGCGTCGGGATCAGCGGCCCGGCGACCCGGATTATCTGGACGTCTCATTCAGTGGCCTCAAGACAGCGGTGCTTCACGCCGTACGCGACGCCGAGCGCCGCGGTGAGTTGGACGAGGCGGAGCGTGCGCACATTGCCCGCGGCTTCCAGGATGCCCTCGTGGAGACACTGGTGGAGAAGACGGGCCGGGCGGCAAGGCAGTTCGGGCGCCAGCGCGTCGTGCTGGGCGGCGGGGTGGCCTGCAACGGCGCGCTGGTCGCGGCAATGCGCGATCGGCTGGCGGCCGACGGGGTGGAGGTGCACGCACCCAGCCCGCGTCTGGCCACGGACAACGCCGCGATGATCGCCCGCGCAGGTATATTTCGCCTCGAGCGCGGCGAGCGGTCCGGACTCGACCTGAATGCATACGCGGCCATGCCCCTGCCTGGCCTGGTCGACGATGGAGCGCGCTAGCGCTGGACTGACCGACAGAGCGAGCGCGCATGCTCATCCCGCCACTGACAGACTTCAGGCAAGCCGGCGCACCAGCCTCCGGCGGCCGGTAGTGCACCCATCGCCCCTTCACGCATGCTCGACCCAAACGGGATAATTCACCACCCACTGGTCTTCCATCTGGGACCGCTCGAGATCACCGGCTTCGGCGTGGCGGTGGCGTTGGCCTTTGCCATTTCCCAGATCATCGCCCAGCGGGAGATTGCTCGCCGTGGTCACGACCCGGAGCCCATTCTCGATCTCATACTCGCCGCGGTGATCGGCACGGTCATTGGCGGCAAGATCTACTACGCCATCCTCACCGGCGACGCGGGCTCGCTGCTCAGTCGTGCCGGCCTGGTGTTCTGGGGCGGCTTCATTGGCGCCGTGGTCACGTCGGCGCTGGTCATCCGCTGGAAACGCCTCAGCTTCCCCCGCATAGCCGACGTGGCGGGTATCGCCATTGCCGCCGGTTACGCCGTGGGTCGCACGGGCTGCTGGGCCGTGGGCGACGACTACGGACGTCCCTGGAACTCTCCGTTCGCCGTCCAGTTCCCGCAGGGCGCGCCGCCGTCGACAGCGTTGAACATGAATCTCGCCTTCGGTATCGACATACCGCCCGGCACCTCACCCGACGCGGTGCTCGCCGTGCATCCCACGCAGCTCTATGAGACGGGCATGGGGTTCATCATGTTCATGATCCTCTGGCGACTCCGGGATCACAAGCACGCCGAGGGATGGCTGTTCGGTGTCTACTGCGTGCTCGCCGGCATCGAGCGATTCATCGTCGAGTTCTTCCGGGCCAAGGATGATCGTTTCTTCGGCGCCCTGACGACCGCCCAGCTCATCGCCATGGGGGTCTTTGCCGTCGGAGTCGCGGTGATGTACTTCCGGCGGGATGTCGGGCCCGGCAGGCCCGGGATCTACGCCACTGCTGCGGGAACCGCCTGACGACGCTGGCGCTGCCGCGCGCAGCGCACATCCGGCTACTGAATCGGCGCCCTTCGCCTGAGCGGGGGGCGCCGATTCAGTTCACGGCACTCGCTGCCTGACACCAGTGGACGGGGTGTCGCGCCTCAGCCGCGACTCCGCTCGCTCACGGCGCCACCACATCCAGGCTTCCGCAGGCGATCGGTATCGTCTTCTGTGCCGGTACCGGCCCGAGCGAAGCCACGGTGCCCGGAAGGGTCATGCTGTCGGGCACACCGTGAATGAACACGACGCGCTTCTCGAGGGCGAGCGGTGCGCCACCCAGCGCTGCCTGCAGTGCGCTCATCGAGACCGTCTTCTCATAGCTGTAGGATCCGTCCGCCGCTGCGGTTGGGTAGCTCTCGTCCGGGATATCCAGCTTGACAGGATCGGCGTTGAACGGAACCATGGTGGTTCCCGAGACCGGCTCCGTCTCGATGAGATCGATGATGCCGTCTCCGTTCGCATCCTGGGCAGAAGTCGGGCAGGCCGCTTCACGGCCGTCAGCAAAGCCGTGGTAGTGCTGCCAGTGCGACATGTCCGGCGGTGCATTCCGCACATTCACCCGGATCGTGAGGCTGTCGCCCAGCACGGTGATCCGCACATCGCCAGTGGTCTCGCTGCCAACCGTGGCTGCATTGAGAGCTGTGAGCTGGGCCGTGTATTCGGAGGCGGTCGCGGCCACATCCTGGGCGGCAGTCGTATCAGCCGGCGTCGCGTCGGGCGAACCGCAGCCGGCAACCACGACCAGTGCCAGTCCGGCGCACCAGATCTTCATCGGGAATCCCCCTGGAATCATGTGATCCAACGGTGACCAACGTTGGCAGCAAGGGGCCGCATTTAGCATGCCCGCTGCCCACGTCAGACCCGCTGGCTCCGCCCGCCGCCCCAGCGCATCCACTTGCGACGTACCCGCCAATCGCGCGTGACGACGCTTCCGCCGCGCAATACCTTCGGTTCCTCCACCGTCACGAAGGCATCGGGATCGAACCGGTCGATGATCGCCATCACCTCGTCCATGTGCGCCCGCTGCACGACCGAGTTGACTATCTCCACCGTCCCCTCGCGGCCAAAGCCGGCGAACTCGGTCACGCCGTATCCACGCTCGCGCAGCGCCTCGGCGATCTCCACCCCGCCGTGCATCGAGACGATGCGCACCTGATTGAGGCCGAAGGCGACGGCGCTCTCGATCGTGATGCCGACGAACGTGCCGCTGGCGTAGCCGCCGGCGTAGCCCAGGATGTGGATCCAGCTATCCAGATACCTGATTGCCGTGGCGACGGCGAAGATCCAGATGAGCGCCTGGAAGAAGCCGAGTATGCCGGCGACGAGTCTCTTGCCGCGTACTGCGAAGAGAACGCGCATCGTATCCAGACTCACGTCCACGATACGCAGGCAGAAGATCAACAGCGCGCCCCAGGAGGAGGCGAAGACGACTTCGATTTCGGGAGACATGAGGCTTCAATCTACGCGTCGGTCAAGTCGTCAGGCATCGCGACCGGCGGCCTCGAGCACCACGGTCGCCGCAGCCATGCCGTCCGCGTGGGTGATGGTGAGCCACGCCGCTACCACATCCAGCTCCCTGGCTCGCTTCGCCGCCAATCCGTGCAGCCGCAGCCCCGGACGACCATCCGTATCACTCACCACCTCTATGTCCAGCCAGCCAATGCCGCGGGCCGACGGCGACCCGGCGAGCGCCTTGTAGGCCGCCTCCTTGGCGGCGAATCGCGCGGCGAGGTGACGCGCCGGATCCTGCCGACGGTCGGCGTAGGCGAGTTCGCCGGCGGTGAAGAGTCGTGCCCTCGCGCGCGCCCCGTGCCGCTCGAGTGTCGACCTGATGCGGGCGATATCCACCAGGTCGATACCCATGCCGACGATCACGACGCTCGCTCATCGAGGCCGCGACGGCGCCACCAACTGCCCCCGCGTCGCGATCCGGCGGCGGCCGACTTCCCGGTCGATTCCACCGGATCGTGCCATGCCAGCAGCGGCGTCATTGCCAGCCAACCCTGGTCGGCGGCGACGAAACAGTGGCGCGTCGCTTCGACCCAGGCGCGCCAGGCAACGAGGCGCTCGTGATCCGCGGCCGAGTGGAGTCGACCGGTCGCCGCCTCCATCGACTCCAGAGCCCTCTCCAGCGGCAATGCCTGCTCCTCCAGCGCGGCCACCAGCGCCCGCTGGTCCGGTGCACTGGCAGGGTGGCGAGCAACGGCCAGCGCGGTGAGCGTGTCGGCCAGTTGACGGCGGAGGGGATGCGGGGCGAACGCCTTCACCTGCGCCGCCCAGCCGTCGGCACGCGCGGCCTCCCGACGCGCCGTCAGCAGGCCGCCGAACCATCGATCATGTTCGTCTCCAGGCGCCCCGCTCCGTGAGCCTACCGCGCGCAGACCACGCGTGAGTTCGGGCAGCGTGTACGCGCGTCGCTCGGCCCGGCGCCCGATGGAGAGCAGGTCGCCGCGCTGCTCCTCGCGACGCGACAGGATCCCGATCGCCACTCCCTGCAACGGATGCAGGAGGAGGGCGTCGGGCGCGTCCGGGTGCGTGCCAACGGCCAGGCCAGCGAGTCTGCCCAGCGGCAATCTCACCGGTCGCATCTCCCGGGGGCCCGCGTCGGGGGTGATGACCAGGGTGTCATCGTCCAGTTGGAGCGCGGCCTGGCCGGCCTGACCGTCAGGCCGGCCGTCGATCGACAGACGGTGTACGAACACATGGAGCAGCATGTCGTCCATCGTCTCGCCCCGTTCAGTCACGGATCACGGCCTGCACGACGGCCATCGTGTCTGCAAGATCGGCAAAGACCGCGGCCGGAGAATGGGAACTCAGTTCCTCGATGTCGTACCGGCCGGTGGCCACGGCAATTGCCCGGGCACCGACCGCGCGACCGCAGTCTATGTCTGCCGGCGTGTCGCCGATGATCACCATGCGTTCCCCTTCCATGCTCAGGCCAAGGATCTCCCGCGCCCGCGCCTGGGCCACCGCTGGCAACAGCGGCCGCAGCTCCTCGTCGGAGCCGAACGCGTTCACCCTGAAGCGGTTCACATCTATGCCGGCGGCAGCGAGCTTGAGCGCCGCGCCGCCGGCGATATTGCCGGTGAGGAGCCCGAGCACGACATCGTCGCGCGCCTCCAGGGTGTCCAGCAGTTCGGGCACGCCGGCCAGTACCCTGGCCTGGTGCCCGTCCACCGCCAGCTCGACCCGCAGACCGTCCAGGTACAGCTCCACGAGCTGCTCCATCCGGTCGTCCACATGGTCGTCGGCCACCCCGATGCCGCGCATGAGGTCGCGGACGATCTGGCGGTCGGTCTTGCCGTCGTAACGGTAGCTGGTGTCACCAATGCCGCCAAAGGTCTGCATGAGCGCCGCTTCCATGGCACGGCGACCGGCGCCGTCACTCCACAGCAGGGTTCCATCGATATCGAACAGTACCAGTCGCACAGGCAAGGGATTCGGGTCTATCGCGATGAGCGGGTGAGGAGCAACCCGCCCAGGATGAGCAGGGCACCCACTCCCTGCAGGATGGTCGGCACCTCAGCCAGCACGAGCCATGCGATGAAGATCGCGATCACCGGCTGCAGGTTGCTGTACATCGCGGCACGAGTGGGTCCCAGTACTCGTACACCGCGATACCAGAAAAGATAGGCAATGACCAGGGCCCCGAGGCCGCTGTAGATCACGGCGCCCCAGCCGGCAGCGGGAAGCGATGCCCAGGGCGCCGCGACGAGCGCCGGCGCGGCCACGATGAGGAGTGCCACGGTACCGCTGGCCATGGTCATGGCCGACAGTTGCACCCCGTCCACCCGGTGGGTGTACGGCTTGAGCAGCACCGTGTACAGCGCCCACGAAAGACAACCGCCCAGCACCAGCAGGTCGCCGGCGACGGACGCCGTACCATCGCTCTCCCCCTGCGCCGTGCTGAGGACGATGACGCCTATTCCCACCACCGACAGGATGATGCCGCCGAGCGCCCGGAGACCGGTCCGTTCCACGCCGCGCATCCGTCCGAAGAGGGCGACGAATGCGGGTGTGGCGGCCAGCATGAGGGCGGCATTCCCGGCTCGCGTGAGGGCGATACCCTGCACGAAGAGATACTGATAGACTCCGTTGCCGAGTACACCCAGGGCGAGCAGGGCGACGACATCGCGGCGGGCCATGCGCGCCGGCCGCGTCAGCGCCACCACGACCCACAACGCCACACTGGCGAGAAGCATCCGGGCGCCGTTGAAGGCAAGCGGCGCCACGACCGCCGTACCGTACTTGACGACGGTGAAGTTCACGCCCCAGATGAACGCCATGCCAAGGAGCATGAGGTCGGTGAGACCGAAGCCCTCCGGCAGCACGGGGTCCGCCCTTGCCGTCGACAGCTCCATGGGAGGTGCCGGCGGCCCCACCGGGAGCGCCGACTCCAGCCCGTCGTCCGCCATCGCGCCGTCGACCGTCGTCAACTGAGGAGGGCGCCCGGTGCCACCGGAGGAAGGGCAGCGCGCACGCGGAGCGGCACCGTTGCCGACGGCCGCTGGTCCAGCAGCACGTGCATCACGTGCAACCCGGCCTCGTCCAGCGGCAGGTCGACGGCGGCGATCACGGGCATGTCGAGCGGCCCTCCGTCCGGCGGCGATTGCACCTCCATCTCGCCCTCGGTCTGCCAGAGCACCTGGCCACCGGGCCCCACCCAGCGCAGGGACAGTGTGTGACGACCCACGTCATGCAGGTCGCCCTTGAGGTGAACCACCAGGTTGGCCCGCGGGTGCACGGTGGGCAGGGTGCCTACCTGGACAGCGTCAAAAACTCCCAGGATGTTCAGCTTGCCCTCCTGGGAGAGGTTGGCGGCGTCGGCAAAGAGGGCGAAGGAGACGTGCATGAGTTTCTCGTCAGGCGGTAGGCAGGACTCGTCGCGTTGCCCGCCATTGGGCGCGCAGGCGGGCGACGAGCGGGTCATCAGCATCGAGCTGCTCCACCGCGAAGCCACCGCGGCCGAGTGACACGTGAAGCAACTGGCCGGCACCGGAGCTGAGACCGACATGGGTTATGCGGTCGTCGGCCCGATCGGAAAAGAACTGGAGCGTGCCGGCGGCGGCGGTGAGCATGTCGTCGCCACCGTCCTCACCCTCCAGCACCTGCTGCCTGGCGTCACGCGGTAACGCCACGCCGTGGAGCGCGAACAGGAGCTGGACGAAACCCGAGCAGTCGCATCCCCACGGTGTGATGCCGCCCCACTGGTAGCTGGCGCCGGAATAGTACTCACGAGCGCTGGTAATGACTGCCTCGGCGGTTGTCGGAAAGCGTGAGCTGGCCTGCCTCACGTTCACCGATTCTCCATCCACCAACGTCTCGCCCGGCAGCAGGAGCGCGCCGAGCGGGAGTATCCGCCTGCCGTACGGCCCATTCACCTCCGCACCGAGCGACAGCTCGGGAGAAGCGGACCAGGAAGCATCGATGTGCAACCCGGACGGCGAGGTCAGGTAGCCGGCGTGCATCCAGCCCTCGTAGTCATCGCCGCCGCGCACGCGGCACCAGTCATTCTCACGCTCCAGCAGCGAGAGGGCGTGGCCAGCCAGCGCCTGGGCAATCTGTGGTGCGCTCACCCTGGGCTCGTCCAGTAGTGGCGCGACCGCGGAGCGCACGACCATCGATCGACTCACAGTCGGCTCGGTTCCGGTGGCGAGCTCCAGCGCTGAGAGGGCGCGCTGGACGAGGGAGGTGGCAGGCGGCAGGGGCATGGTCCGTTCAAGTTAGCGGGCGCGGTCTCCACCGGCGATGGCCCCGGCTGCAACGGTCGTTGTGGCATCGGTCAATGGACGCGCCGCCACCGTCATAGCTGTCCCAGCACCTCCTCCAACGCCCCCCGCAGCTCGTCGAAGGTGAACGGCTTGCCCACCGATGGCTGGCCCGTGGAAGCGAGAAAATCCCGGGCGAGATCGCTCCGCAGGTCCCCGGTGACGAAGACGATCCGTGCGGCCTGCTCGGCGTCGCTCTCACGCAACATCTCGAACAGCGCGTCTCCGGCCAGGTCCGGCATGCGCAGGTCGAGGAGGATTGCGTCAAAGCGCTTCACGGCGAGCGTGGCGAGGGCATCGCGCCCGCCGGCCACCGTTTCCACCGCGAAACCAACGCGCTCCAGGTAGCGCCTCAGGGCAATCCGGATGCTGGCCTCGTCGTCCACCACCAGGACAGTTCGCTGCCGCCGTTGCGGTCCTGCGGCGACAGTGTCTCCCCGGGGTTCGGAATGTACGGAGCCGTCGCCGGCGAGCACGTCGACAGCGGGCGGCGCAGGTGCCTGCGGGGCACTCTCAACCGGCAGGCTGACGAGGAAGGTTGTCCCGACGCCGAGCTCCGATCTCACTGTCAGTTCGCCCCCATGTTCCCGCACGATGCCGTGGGCAATGGATAGTCCCAGCCCGGTGCCGCGGCCCACGTCCTTGGTCGTGAAGAAGGGGTTGAAGACGCTGTCCAGTTGTGCCGCATCCATCCCCGCGCCCGTATCGCTGACGCGCACCTCCAGGAACTGGTCGTGGTGCGCCGTGGCCACCGTGAGCCGGCGCGGTTGCGGGCGATTCTCCATTGCCTGTTCGGCGTTCGTCATCAGGTTGAGCACCACCTGGTGAAGCTGATGCTCATCGGCCCACGTTCGCGGCAACGCGGGATGCAGATCCAGGACCAGTTCCACCCCCTGCTCGCGCAGCGTGTAGCCGCGTAGTTGGGCGATGGTGCGCACCAGCTCGTTCAGGTCCACCGCACTCCGCTGTGGTTCCTGCTGACGGGCAAAGGTGAGCAGGTTGCCCACGATCTTCGCCGCCCGTACGGCCTCGTCGTTTATGATGACGGCGCCGTCGTGCTGCTCCGGATCCAGCGATGTCGCGAGAAGAAGCTGTGAGAAGGCCATGATACCGGCGAGCGGGTTGTTCAACTCGTGGGCCACGCCGCTCACCAACTGGCCGATGGCGGCCAGCTTCTCCTGCTGCAACAACTGCGCGGCCAGCAGCCGTTCCTCTGTCACGTCCCGCGCCATCGCCAGCACTCCCACCACCTCGCCGTCCTCGACTATCGACGACATTATCAGCGAACTCATACGCACCCGACCGCGCGCGTTGCGGTAACGGATCTCGCCGCGTGCCCGTTCTCCCTCCAGCGCCCTCTCCAGGATATGGGCGGCAGCGGGTGCGTCCTCCGGTTCAACGAGTGCGCAGGCGGACGCACCGATCAACTGCGCCGCGCTGCAGCCGAGCGCGCGCCGCAGCGTCGAGTTCACGGAAGTTATCCGGCCGTCCCTGTCCATCGTGCAGATGCCGTCGGCGGCCGACTCGAAGAGGTTCCGGTAGCGAGCTTCGGAGGCCGCAATGGCGTCGCGAGCGCGCTGCTCGGCAGTGATGTCGCGCAGCGTCGACACAGAGCCGGTGATGTCACCCAACTGTCGCAGGGGTGCGGTGTGTACGACCACTATCCGGCGTTCGCCCTGCGCACCCACGACCACCGTCTGGTAGTTACCGGGCTCTCCGGCAAGGGTGGTCCGCTGATGTTCGGCCACCATCTCCCGTTGTTCGGGAACCACGAGGTCCATGACCGGCAGCCCGGTCACGCCGCCCTCCCTGCCGAACAGCCGCTCCGCCGCCGGATTGGCGAAGCGGATGTGACGTGACATGTCCGAGATCACGATGGCGTCCCGCGCCGTTTCCACCACCAGCCGGTAACGCTCGGTCAGCGAGTGGAGTGTCGTGACGTCGTCCACCGTCAGCACCGCGCCGCCGTAAGGGTGCGGCGATGCTGCTATTCCGAACATGAGCCCACGCACTCGTGAACGCAGGGTACCCCGCACGACCACGCGCTCGCGCAGCGCGGTATCCAGTAGTGACGCCATCTCCGCGGACGGCTCATGGAGCAGGACCGTGCCGAATGGGCGCCCGATAACCTGGCGGACGTCGTCGACGCCGAGCAGTGCGAGGGCACTGGCATTGCAGCGCAGCACGCGACCACGAGCGTCCAGCACGAGCATGCCTGTGGCTATGGCGTCGAACGCCACAGTCCATTCACGCGTGCTCTCCATGACTTCCTCGTACAATCGCGCGTTGACGATCGCTACCGCCACCTGATCGGCAAGCCGCGCGAGGACGCGCGCATCACTGTCGTCGAAGGGTGTGGCCCTGTTCAATACGACGAGGGTACCGATCACCTCCTCGCTGGCCATGAGCGGCGCCACCACCATGCGGCGCGCCTTCACCGCTCGCTGCATCGGGCGGTAGAGCTGTTCGTCTGCATCCGCGTCGTTGACGACGACGACACTTCGGGAGCGGAGCACCTGACCGCTTATGCTGCCATCCTCCGGCAGGTAGAGCCCGCGCAGGATCTCCGCTCGATCGCTGGCCGCCACGATTTCCAGGAACTCGGCGCTGCGCAGGGTTACGTAGGCGCCCTCGCCGCGAAGGAGCGCGGTGGCGTGTCGCAGGATCAGGCGCAGGACCTCATTCAGCCGCAGCGACGCGCCCACCGCGCGCGCCACCTCGGCCAGGGCGTCCGTCTGACGGCGCTCACGCTGGCTCTCCGAGTAGAGCGCGGCACTGGCCAGGGCCGTCGCCGCCAGCGCCCCGAAGGCGCGCATCATCTCCTCGTTGGCCGGCGGCAGCGGGGCGGCGCAGCGCACTGCCAGAACGCCAATCAGTCGCAGGCCCGCCAGCATCGGCACGCCGACAATGATCGGGGCCGCGGGATCGCTGTCGTCGACGGCATGAGCAGGCCTGCCTTCCAGCGCCACGGTGGCCAGGACACCGGCCATCACGCTATCCGATTGCACGGCATTGCCCGTGGGCTGTTCCTCACCGCGATCGATGGCGAAGTCGACGGTGAAATCGCCGCCGCCATGCGGCGGGCTGGCGATGAGCAGTTGCAGGAACGGGAAGGTCCGGTCGAGCTGACGCGCCACCTCCCGGTAGATCTCGGCCTCATCGCCAAGTCGGCCCAGTGCAGTGGCCGTCTCGCGCAGACGCTGGAGTCGCCGATCCGTCCCGACGTCCTCGGTTCGACCGCCGGCCGACGCCTCGACGGTAGCCCGGATGTCAGGAGGCGCGGCGGCGGCCGCGTCGCCACCCTCCCGGCCGGTCGACAACGGAGCGGCAGGATCGGTGGAGCCCGTGGTGGCGGCGACACTCCGCAAGGGCGTCCGTCGGCTACCCGGAGCCGGCTCGAGTTCACGCGCCAGGAGTCCGGCAAGCACGACGAACGCCGATCCGAGGTCGGGGCGAGCGCCCGTGAGGCCTGGCGGCAGGACGAGCACCAGCGTGCCGCGTGCTGCCGACCCGTCGCCTAGTGGCAACTCCAACCGCTCCATTGGTTCGCTGCCCAGGGCGTCTTCCGTGACGGTGCGCGAGGCAGGATCCTGACCCCCCCGATCGGCCGACCCGCCGCCCCGTCCGTCCACGTGTTCGCCCCCTCGTTGCGGCGACTGCGGTTGGCGGATCAGCGCGGCCCGTGCACCCAGTTCGCAAGCGGCGTCGAGCAGAGCGCCCACTCCACTACCCCGACCAGTCGCGACCCGGGCCAGAACGTCCAGTACCTGCGCCGGCTCCGATGGCTGGCGTTCCGGTCTGCATATCGCGACGTCGCGCATCCCGACGCCGGGCTGATGTTCTCCTTCGCTCATCGTCTTCGTCCGGTAGCGGGTGGCACGAGCAGGCGCGCGGCCCGCGGCTCCACCCTCACCTCGATGGGTCCCACACCCAGCAGTTCACCGTCGGCCTGGGCCATGCGGGGCGGGTCGGTCTCGATGCGGAACTCCCTCCCCTGCACCCAGAGCAGGTAGGAGGTCGGACGGAAGTCGCGCCGCGCCAGCCGCCAGATGATCCTCACCGCCTGCCATACGTTGGCAGGTGAGAAGATGCAGAGATCGAGCAGTCCATCATCCTCGCGAATATCGGGACCGAGGGTGATCAGCCGCTCCAGCACCGTACCGAAGTTGGCGACCATCACCGACGACGCCGTGCATTCGTGCAACTGACCATCCACCGTAGCGCTCACGCGAAATGTATCGCGCCGCAGCACGCCACGCCCCGCTGTCACGACATAGGCAGCCATGCCCAGGCGTCGCTTCCAGCGGTGCGGCGTGTTGGCGATCATCTCGGCGTCCACGCCGATGCCCGCCGCGAAGGCGAAACGTCGCCCGTCGGCCAGCCGACCGAGATCTATGTGCGCCTCCGCGCCCGTGACCAGTGACGAGACCGCCCGACGCACATCGAGTGGGATGCCGAGCGTCCGCGCAACGAGATTGCCGGTGCCCCCCGGCAGTATGCCCACCCGCTGTCCGCTCCCGGCGAGTGCACCCACCACCTCCATCGCCGTGCCATCGCCGCCCAGGGTGAAGACAGCGTCGAAAGCAAGGCCGCGCTCCATAGCGAGCCGCGCGGCGTGGCCAGCGGCAGCCGTATCCACCGCCTCGCACTCCACGCCACGCAGGGCGAACTCGGTCACCGCCGCCTGCCGCTGCCGGGCACCGCGACGGGATGCGGGATTGATGATGAGTAGCACCGGTCCGCGAACTGGCGACGACGGTACGTCGGGCGGCGACAGACCCTTTACGGTCAGAAGCGCCATGTCCGGAAGAGATCCAGCGCCCACTGACGCGGTGTCGGCGCGAAGCCTCGCGTGGTCAGGTCACGACCGCAGTAGAGCTGGGAGGTCGGGGGCTCGACACCGGCCGAGAGGGCGAGACCGCCGCCCAGTCGGTAATCCACCTTCACACCGATCGACTCGGCGAAGTCGAGTGCATTGAACCGGTCGCCGCCCACCACGTTACCGAGCTGGCAGAGTCCCGCGTTCGCCGAGACGAAGATCCGGTCGGAGAGCTGCTTGCCAAGGCCCAGTCGAGTTCCGGCCAGGATGCTCTGCCCGGCCGAGCGCAGCGTGCGGGAATCACCCTGGTCAAGGCCTGACGTCTCGAACTGGACGACGTCGAACAGCCCGCCGGCGGCGCGGTCACCGAGGTAGCTGCCCAGCGAGGCGAGGGCGACACGCGCGGCGGTGAGCTGGCTGGACTGTTCGGCGCCGACGGCGAAGGCCGGAGCCCCGGTGACGAGGTAGCTCACGGCATCGGATTCGGAGAGCGTGAGCCCGTTCTCGCCGCCGGCAAATCCGCCCGTCAGGCTGAGCTGAGGATTCACCAGGGTACCGCCAATTATTGCCCGGACCTGCACATCCTGCCGCACGGCCTGCCGATCGAACTGGCGCACGGTGTAGAGCGCCACGATGTCCAGCGTCGGGTTCAGATCCGGTTCGCCGAAGAAGCGCAACGAGCCGCGCTCGATACCGAACGTGCGCTGCACCAGGCCCAGGTTCAGCCTGTAGGTACCGCGGTTCGCCGTCAGCAACCCCTCCAGCGCCAGGTTGGCCTGGTCGGGCGACCGTGCATCGCGGGCCGTGGTGAGGCTCACGCGACCGCCCAGGTTGATGTTCGCCTCCGGTCCGCGCAGCCAGACGTCGTCGCCCATCGTTATGCCGACGTCACTGAGCGTGAGGTTACGGATGAGGGCGGGAGGCGCGCTCGGGAGCAGCGTCCGGTTGGCAAAGACGGTCGTGTCCACCAGGCCGAACTCACCCAGGTCCTCGAGATCGATCACCTGCTTGCTGGAGAACTCCGGCAGGTATACCGTGCCGCGCTCGACCTTCACGCCGCCGGTAATCGTGGCTCCCGAGAGCGGGCCGCGCAGCATCAGGGCCGGCGCGGTGGATACTTCCAGGTCGGCCACGCGAGGCCTCGCCAGCGCGTGGAAATTCCGCGTCTCCAGCGTGAGGTCGAAGACCGGATTATCGTAGTTGGCGAAGCCGATTCCACCTTCCAGTCTGAGCGAGGAGTTGCGTGGCCCGCTGGCCGCTTCCATCCGCCGCACCGCCAGGCTGTCACCCAGGAGGGCGATGTCGGCATTGATATCGCGCCAGCGCACGTCGCCCAGGTGGGGGAACCGCATCGCGCCATCGGTCACCCGCAGGTCTCCGGTCACGGTGGGCTGGCGACGGGTGCCGGCCAGGTCCATGCTCACCTGGAAGTTGCCGCTGGCGTCGCGAACCGTGGTGGTGAAAGCCTCCAGCAGCGAGAGGTCCACCCGGTCGGAACTGATGCCACCACTTATGGCCTCGTCCAGCAACCGTTGTTCGCGCGGCAGCAAGGTCAGATCGACCGGGAGCACCGCGTTGGCGCGCAACAGCACCGAGTCGCCCTGGACGAGGGCGAGCGCAGCCTGCAGCCGCCGCTCCGCGTAGCCCCCCTGCAGCGACAGGCGCGCCAGACGGACATCCCCGTACTGGGCCCCGTCAAGGTTGCCGCGGTAGTCGATCAGCGGCCCGGCGCGCGTGCCGGTGACGTCCACCTGCACGCTGCCCCGGCCGTCCAGGTTGGCGGCGCTCTGGGCCAGCCGACCCAGGTCGTTGAGCGGTACGGAATCGGCCCGAACCACCAGCCCGAGCGAGTCCACCAGCGGAAGCGCGCCCACAATCATGACGCGGCCTCCGGTCCGGCCATTCAGGCGCAGCGTGTCGATGGTGATCCCGGCGCGGGTGCTGACGACAGAAGCCGGCTGCACGAGCCGCCAGCGGTCGTCGCCAACCAGGACGGTCGCGCTGTCCAGCCGGACGCTCGTCACGTCGTCCGCACGCTGCATGACGGCCGCTGCTGCGGCCGTGGGTCCGTTGGCGCTGGTCGCGGCCAGGTGGAGTGCCGTGGTACCGCCGCCCAGCATGTCAGCGCTCAGCGCCAGGCTGTCCACCCGCACACGGCCAACCAGCATGGAGTCCAGTGTCACCCGCGCGCTGCCGCGTGGCGACCCGAACAGATCGGTGACGTTGAAGTTGCCAGCGAGCGTCGCCGCCGCGGTGCTCCCGATCCTGAGACCGCCGCCGGACGCGGTGCCGCGGACAGCTATCCCTTCGGCCGAACCGGACACCAGACCCGAAACGGACATGTTCCCCAGCAGCGAGTCCCGACGATCAGCGCCAACGCCGGCCGTCAGATAGCGACGCAACCCTCCCAGGGAATCGATTGACAGGGTGAAGGTGAGCGAGTCCGGCCGCTGGGCCACCAGCCCCACTCCTCCCGCCGCGATGAGCGAGAAGGCGCTCGTCTCCAGTCGCAAGCTGTCGATGACAGCTCGACCATCCGCGAAGTACGAACTGAATGTGGAGGGATGGACGCGCACGCTGTCCACGAGTCCGCGGTCGAGCGCCACGTCCAGTGTGCCGCGCATGGTCGCGAGGGAGTCGCCATCGAGCGCGAAACGGGCCGTCGCGGTGAGCGAGGTGGGCGGGGTGTCCAGGCGGTCGAGCAACGCCGCCAGGTCCAGGCCGGCAGCCGAGGCGGATCCCACCGCAGAGTAGCGCGGTCCGAAGAAGTTGAAGTGGCCGTCCACCCCCAGCCGTCCGGCCGCTCCGTCCAGGTCGCCCACCAGTGTCATGTCGGCCAGTGTACCCTGCACCTTCAGCGGCCCCGCGTACGGCCCGCGCAGCGGGATCACCGGATAGGAGCGGGAGAAGGTGGTGAAGTCGAGCGGCTGCGCGTCGAGGGTGAGGTCGTAGCGCACGAACTGTGGCTCGAGCGTGACCCTCCCGCCTCCCGTGAAGCGCGAGGGCGCAGCGCCGCCATCACGATGCACCAGGTCGGCATCGCGCAGGCGCAGGTCGGTCCAGACCGAGTCCAGCGTGGCACGGCCACTCACGCTGCCAGCCAGGCGAACGAAGTCAGGGTTCACGGCCTGAGGCGTCCGCAGGTCCAGTTCATCCACCCTGACCCTGAAGCCGCGGAAGACCGCCAGGGCGGGGTCGAGGATGTTCAATTCCCCTGAGCCGGAGCCGCGCGACAGCGCGCCCGGCACATTGGCGTCACGGTAGGCGAACGCCGCGGAATCCACCCGGAAACGCGTCAGCGGACCGCCTCTTCCACGCACCATGCCGGTGATCGTTCCCTGCCAGTCGAAGGGAAAGGGGCCGCCGGCGAGAACGCGCAACAGATCCATGTCCACCGGCTCGGCGCGCAGGTCCAGATCCGTCACCTGAAGCACCGGCCCGCCCACTCCGTAGGTCATCGCGCCACGAAGTCGCGATCCCGTCGTGCGCACGTCCATCTCGCTCAGCGCGTAGTTGAGGACGTGCAGGTCGGCGGGGTCATTGGCGATATGGAGCTTCATCGCCCCGCCGCCGGACCGCGGAAGTGTCTCGTGCACCCACCAGAAATCGGCCAGCGCAACCGAATCGCCGCGCACCCGGATATCGTAGCGGATGGGCAGGTCGCTTCCCCAGACGATCTTGCCTACGGCCTCGCCGGTGCTGCCTGGAAGGGCGAAGTGGGGCAGGTCCAGCCACACCGAATCGCCGCGCACACGCACCTCACCACGCAGGTCGTGGAAGCGGAGCGGCGGGTCGGCCTCGGTGACCGACATCCGCGCAATCGTGTACTTGTTGCCCACGGTATCAGGATCGGCCAGTCTCACCTCCGACGACGCCAACTCGATCTCCGACCACTCCCAGGTTCGGGCAAATCCGGCCGGCACGCGACGGATGACGGCGTCCTCGCGCGCGAGGTTGGCGCTTATCGCGCTGTCGCGCCGCGCCCCGCTCAGCGAATCGGCCGGATGCCAGGGAAGTGTGAGCAGGAACCGTCCCCCATGCACGGTCGCGCTGTCTGACCGCATGAAATCGGTGATGCTCCGGCCGGCTACGCGCTGGCGAACGCTCGGCTTCCGGCTCTGCAGGATCCGCTTGTAGTTCCAGCTTCCGTCCTCACGCTGGGCGATGTGCACGTAGGGCCGCTGCACGTCCACATGCGACAGCAGCAGCCGCTGATCCAGCAGGTCGCGCACATCATAGCTGATTGCTATCGGCCCGGTGGCAATGAACACCGTCCCGTCGTTCTCGGTGATGAGCAACGAGTCCACGCTCAACCCGCTGATCAGGCCCCCGGAGAGCTCTCCGACGTGAATCGTGCCGTTGACGCGAGGGGCGAGCTGACTCACCACGAGATCGCGCAGCAGCTTCCGACCGTGGGTCGTCTGCGTGACGGCGATCGCGAGGCCGGCGAGCACAACCCCGACGGCCACTATGGCGATGGTGCTCATCAGCACCACCCGCCGTCGACGGCTCATCGCCATGGCGTCACCGGCATGCTAGAAGGCCTGACCGATGGAGAAGTTGAGCGTGAGGCGGCGCAGCAGCGAACCGCCGCGCACCGGCTGGAAGGTGGCCTCGCAGCGGCCTCGCGTCTGGTCCTGCACGGGCACCTCGCCCTCGCCCGGCTGCGGCTCCACGATCGGGAAGGTGTTCCCGGGGCTCACGCAGTAGAGCGGCGCCAGGGGCCCGCTCAACGGCGCATCGTAGTAGGCCACGCCCTTCGCCAGTTCGTACGGGTTGTAGCCCACGTCCAGGCGAATCGGCCCCACCGGCGACGACACCCGTACCCCGATCCCGGGAGTGAAGCGCACATCCTGGCGCAGGTCGAAATCGATGTCGCGGGAGAGCTTGCCGGCGTCCACGAATACCGTGAACTGGAGCAGGTCGGATAACACCGGACTGCGCATTCGCGCTTCCAGGTTCGCCACCATGATCGAGTTCCCGCCCAGCGGAACCACACGGCTGTAACCGCTGTCGGGCGTCGCCCGGAAGACCCTGCGGGTCTCGCCGCCGGCGAGGGTGATGAGGGTGTCCGAGTACTGGTTGGCCAGGTAAGCCAGTGGCCCCAGCTCGTTCTGGCGGAAGCCCCGGACGGTGCTGGGTCCACCGGCGTAGAGCCGTTCCTGCGGCGGCACGTAGCTCGGGTCGCCGGCGCGCGCCAGGCTGGAACCGAATACCGCTCCCACTCGCAGGCGGGCAGCCAGCACGACGGCGTCAGAGACCGTGTGATACCAGGCGGCGTTGCCGGTGAGCTGGTTGAACTGCTGCAGTGCGTCGGAGCCGATCAGTCGCGATGCATGCCGCGCATCCAGGCGGAGGATGGTGCCGGACGTGGGCTCCACGGCGTCGTTGGCACGATCGCGTACCACCGACGTGCCCAGCACCGCGAGCCGTCGGTATTCCTCGACGCGGCGACGATCCTGATCCGTGCACAGGTTGAAGGCCGCGCAGAACAGCGCCGGTTGGGCCTGGGTCTTTCCGTACTCCAGGTTGTAGCTCATCACCAGCGGCACGCCCAGCCCTCGCGGCCAGCCGCGCGAGAGCCCGAGAGCCACCGGCGTGGAGCGCAGGAAGGCCTTGAACTCCGATCGCGTCTCGCTGTACAGCGTGGTGGTGGGAAGCGTCAGCCCGAACGCCCGCGGATTGCGCAGCGTGGCGCCGGCGTAATAGTTGAGCGTGTCGCTGTAGACGTCGCCGCGCACCTGGCTGGTGCACAACCGTTGAGCCATGTCCAGTGGCGCGCCGACGCCGATCTTGGACATCCGGGCATTCAGTTCCAGCCTGCGCGCCTGGTGCATGAAATTGACGTTCGTGTACTCGGCGCTGAGACGGAAACAGTCCAGCGAACCGTAGCCGACGCCCAGCCGCGCCGTCTGCATGTACGTCTCACGCAACGACAGTTTCAGGCGGATGAGCGAGTCCGCAGCGGCGGCCGACGTGTCGATGCTGATGTCCACATGGCTGTAGGCGTCGGTCTCGTAGAGCCTCCGCTGGGCGCTCACGAGCTCGTTCTCGCGGTAGAGCATTCCCGGCCTTATGCCGAGCAATTCCTGGACGACGTCGTCGGACACCTGCTGTGACTCCCCGTCGCGCGGCGTCACCGACAGCGAGATGGCGCCGATCCGAGAGCGCTGGCCGGGAATGACCTCCAGTCCGAGAAAGGCGCTCCGGGTGGGCAGGTGCGTGCGGTATTCACGCAGCACATCGGCATAGGGATAGCCGGCGTTGCGCAGGCGACGCACGAGCACCGAGCGGGCCGAGTCGATGGCGTACTGGTCGAACCGCATCCCCTCGGCAAGCCCGAGCCGGGCGGTGAGGTCGTCACCCCCGGGCAGTGAATCGAGGCCACTCAGGGTCAGGGTATCGACGCGCAACGCCGGGCCTTCGGTAATGTCGAAACGGATCTCGACTGCCGACCGGTTCACCGACTTCACCACCGTGTCGACCTGGGCCTCGAAGAAGCCGCGCTTGCGGTAGTAGAGGGTGAGCCGGGCTACGTCCAGCGGCAACGATGCGCGATCCACGCAACGCCGGGTACCCAGCACGCCGAAGGTCCGTCGCAGCCAACTGGATGGCGTGGCGGCTATGCCTCGAGAGAGTTCGTCGTCGGGAAAGGTCGTGTTGCCGGTGAACTCCAGCCGACGCACCTCCACGTCGCCCGGGTCGCAGGCCGTCTCCTGCGCCTCAGCCGACGGCGCGACGAGGAAAAGCAGCACGAACGCGAGCAGCGCCGCAGCGCGCGCGCGGCAACCGCCGCTCACCCCTCGCCGGCCCGACGGCTCCGCAGGTCGCTCCGCGAACCGCGCACATCCAGGGGTGTGCGCTGAAGAAAGAGACGGGCGACATAGAACGCGGCAAGCCCCACTCCCACCCCTACCCCCATGGCGGGAAGGAGCTCGGTCGTCTCGAGTTCACGACGATAGACGTATTCCGCTGCTGGCGGCGACGGACGGCTGCGAGGGAACGGCATGCTGGGCGAGCGATCCTGGAAAGGTGGACAGACAAGGGATGCCGGAGGAGGAGGTGCTGCTACACCTCTTCCACCAGGATGGTGCCGGGTCCACGAGCCTTGGCGCGACGCTTCACGTCGGCGGCGAGCGAACCCAGGTGGCTGGTGGAGACCCAACGTTCGGGCCGAACGATGAGAATCGCCGTGGACAGCCGGGCCAGTGGGAAGAGGCGCACCTGGCCGTCGCGACCCGGCCCCGAGAAGGCGCCCAGGGCAAGCGCCTCGGCGCCAACGGCGCGACCGATGATCTCCCGTAGCTGCCTTGCCGCACTGCGCGCCAGGGCCTCCCCGCCATCCTCCGCGGTGATGGCGAGAAAGTCGTCGCCCCCGATATGGCCGACGAATCCCGGCGCTTCCTCCCCCCTGAACGTCGCCTCATCGTCTTCGGACGGCTTCGCCCCGGCCACTCTACCAAGCGCCTCGCCGAACTCCCGGATCACGCGGTCGGCAAGATTGAATCCGAAGTGGTCGGCGAACGGCTTGAAGTTGTCGAAATCCAGGTAACAGATGGCGAACGGCTGCTTCCGTTTGATGCGCCGCTCCAGCTCGTCCTCGATTGCCCGGCCGCCGGGCAGCCCGCTGGTGGGGTTCCGGTCGCCCTCCCGTTTCACCAGGCGCAACAGGGCGGCCACGCGTGCGCGCAGCTCGCGTGGATCGAACGGCTTGGGCAGGTAGTCGTCGGCGCCGGACTCGAAGCCCTGCACCTTGCTCTCCACCTGGCCCTGCGCGGTGAGCATGAGCACGGGGATACGCGAGGTGAACGGGTTCCGCTTGATTGCCCGACACACCTCGAAACCGGTCATGCCGGGCATGGCCAGGTCGAGAATCAGGAGGTCGGGTTCGCGGGCCTGAACGGCAGCCAGCGCCGTCAGCCCGTCGGGCGCCAGCGCCACTTCGTGCCCCGTAGCCTGGAGGAGGTCACGCACCATGAGGCGCATGTCCTCGTTGTCGTCGGCAAAGAGCAGGTAGCTCACAGGTTTGACGCTGGGGTGAAGGCCCGGTAAGTTTGCCGCTCGAACCCGGCATGTCAACTGACCGGGCTCGACAAGTGCTTGCCGCACCGAAGGATGCGGTGCCACCAGTCCCCATCCCGCGTCCCTCCATCGTGCCTTCCAGCTCCAACCTCCCCATTCGCCGCTGGCTGCTCCCGCTGGTCTCAGCCGTCCTCCTCCTGTTCATCGGCGGCGCCTGCCGCGGAGGTGACGCCTCGCCCGAGCGTCATACGCTGATAGACTCGCGCGACACTTATGACCCGAGATCGCTCGATCCAGCCCTGTCGACCGATGTCCCCACCGGCCGCGTCGTGGCCTACCTGTTCGACGGACTGACCGGCTTCACGCCGGACGCGGCGCTGGTACCGGCCCTGGCCGAGCGGTGGGAGATATCGTCCGACGGCCGCGTCTACACCTTTCATCTTCGTCGCGGCGTGACCTTCCACGATGGCACGCCGCTACTCGCCCGCCAGGTACTGAAGAGCTTCCAGAGGGTGCTCGACCCGGCGGTGAAGGGCGGTCGCGGCTGGCCGCTATTCCCCATTCGCGGCGCCCGCGAGTTCGCCGCCGGGCAGGCTGGCACCATCTCCGGCCTCGCCGCGCCCGACGACAGCACGGTCGTGATAACGCTGGAGGAACCGCTGGCAGTCTTCCCGAAGCTGCTGGCCATGCCGGTGGCGTCCGTGCTGCCCGACTCGGTGCCGCCGGACTTTGGCGAACATCCGGTGGGCACGGGTCCGTGGCGCTTCGTGGAGTGGAAGCATGACGACTACCTCCGCTTCGTCCGCAACGACAGTTACTGGGGCGGCGCGCCGGCCGCGGAATCACTGATGGCGCGCATCATTCCCGAACCGAGTACGGCGGTGGCCGAGTTCGAGGCGGGGAATGTCGACATCCTGCAGGTGCCGGAGGGCGACACACGGAGATGGGAGCAGACGGACGAACGGAGCGCCCGGCTGCAGTCAGCGCCCGCGCTGCGTCTCTACTACGTCGCCATCAACACCCAGCGTGGCCCGCTGGCCGACGTGCGAGTGCGTCGGGCAATCAACCACGCCGTGGACGTCCAGACGATCCTGAATCGCCTTGTCGGTGGCCGCGGTCGACTGGCTGCCGGCGTCATTCCGCCAGCGCTCGCCGGAGCCGACACGACGCGCGCGCCGTACGCTTACGATCCGGAACTGGCCCGCCAGCTACTGGCCCAGGCGGGGCACGCCGACGGTATGACGGTTCAACTCTGGAGCTCCACGTCGCCGCCCTTCCCCCGTATCGCCGAGACGATCCAGGGTTACCTGAGCGAGGTCGGAATCCGCGTGGAGTTGGTGCAGCGCGACGCATCCTCCATGCGCGAGGCTGCCCGGAAGGGTGACACCGACCTGGTCCTCAAGGACTGGTTCGCCGACTATCCGGACGCCGAGAACTTTCTCTATCCACTGCTGCACTCGGCCAGTGCCGGAGTGGGCGGCAACGTGTCATTCTACTCCAGTGCACCCTACGACAGTCTCGTCACATTGTCGCGCCACGAATCGGACGAGAGTCTCCGCGACAGCCTCTACGCCCGCGCCGACTCGATCGCTTTCCACGACGCGCCGATGCTCTTCCTCTGGTTCTACAACGACCTCTACGCCATCCAGCCGTGGATAGAGGGCTTCAAGGTCCCCGTGATATTCACCGGTCAGCGATGGCTGGATGTGAGCATCTCCAGCCCGGCCCGGCCGTAACCACGTGCTTGCCTTCATCGCCCGCCGCCTCCTGCTCGCCATCCCGACGTTGTTCGGCGTGCTGGTGGTTGTGTTCCTGCTCATCTACGTGGCGCCTGGCGACCCGGTGCAGGAGATGGTGGGCGAGCGCGCCGATGCCGAGACGATAGCCAGGCTGCGCGCCGAACTGCGGCTGGACGACCCGCTGCCGGTGCAGTTCGCCCACTACCTCGGGGGCGTGGTGCGGGGCGACCTTGGACGTTCCTACATCACCAACCGCCCCATCCTCGGCGACCTGCTGGAGCGATTCCCGGCCACCCTCCGCCTGGCCGGCGCAGCGATGCTCCTCGCCGCCACGCTCGGCATCAGCATCGGCGTCGTCACGTCGCGCTTCCCCGGCGGCTGGTTGGACAGGCTGGCGCTCGGCGCCACCTACCTGGGAATCTCCTTTCCCGTCTACTGGGTGGGCCTGATCCTCATCCTCGTCTTCGCCGTACAACTGCGATGGCTCCCGCCGTCGGGCGCTGGCGGCGTCACCTACATCATCCTCCCCGCACTCGCCCTGGGCTCACGCTCCATCGCCTTCCTCGCCCGCGTCACGCGCTCGGCCATGCTCGACGTGCTGGGGAGCGACATGGTGCGCACCGCCCGGGCCAAGGGACTTGGAGAACGGGGAGTGGTGGGTCGGCACGCCCTGAGTAACGCCCTCATCCCGATCATCACCGTGCTCGGGCTGGACTTCGGTTACTACCTGACCGGCAGCATCCTCACCGAGACGATCTTCAGTTGGCCGGGGCTGGGGCGGTACGTGGTGAACGCCATCACCCGGCGTGACCTGCCGGCGATCCAGGGCGCAGTGCTCTTCCTGAGCGTGGTCTTCGTGCTTGTCAACCTGCTGACGGACCTGCTCTACGCCAAGGCGGACCCGAGGGTGGCGTACGACTGAGCGGGCCCAGGGTCAGCGTTGACGAGCCCCAATCGAGGCTCGGAACAGGCTCTGGCACGAGGGTCGCGTTGCGGTCGAACGGCCAGTCCACCCACATCAGGCGGGCTGGGATGACAACCGACGCCGCCCTTCGAAACGGAACCGCCCATGCTCTCCAGACTCCTGCGCGTCACCGCAGTCGCCGTACTCGCCTCACTCACCCTGGCGCCATCGGCGAGCGCACAGACGAGCATCTTCCAGGCATTCCTGTACGGCGCGAACGAGGTTCCGCCCTCGGCGTCGAAAGCTTTCGGCATCTCACTGTTCGTCTACAATTTCAACTCCAACACCTTCGAGCTGGCGACTGCCTTCGCAGGTCTCTCGGCGGCGCCGACAGGCGGCCATATCCACCGCGGAGCTGCGGGAACCAACGGCCCGATCATCTTCAACTTCTCAGCCTTCCTGCCGGCCGCTGGCTCCGGGTCGAGTATTCCCACGAACGGGACGCTGAGTGAGGCTGACGAGCTGGAATTGTTCATGGGCAATCTCTACGTGAATCTGCACACGCTGGTGTATCCGGCGGGCGAGATCCGCGGCCAACTGGTATTCGCTGGTGGCGACATTCCGGGCCCGGGCACCGTGGTGCCCGAACCGGCCACCCTGATCCTGCTCGCCAGCGGGCTCGCTGGCCTGGGCATGATGATGCTTCGGAAGAGGTCGTCCGGTCCCGCCTAGCGTCTCACGCGTTGCACCGCGGGGGGAACCCGAGGTTCCTCCGTTGGCGGCGCCAGGGCGGACCGGGGAGGATTGCCGCGCCGGCTGGCCGTCGGTTTTCGCGGCCAGCGCTCCGACGCGGCGAGACGCCCGTCCTGCTTTCCGGGAGACCCGGCGGCGGGCATCCGGCCAGGTGGTGGGAGCGATGGACGGATGGCGCACGCGCTGCGCCGTCCGCCCTGCGGTCAGTCGTCCTTCTGCCCGAAGATCGCCAGGTTCGAGCTGTGCCCCGGGGTCACCTTCTTTTCCGGATAGATCCAGTGCACCGCCTGGTTCACGGCTATTGCCGCCTCGCTGAAGCCGGTCGCGATCAACTTCAACTTGCCGGGATACGTCGTCACGTCGCCGGCTGCGTAGAGACCCGCGCGGCCCGTCTCCATCATGCTGTTGACGACGATCTCGTCCTTCTCCAGCGTCAGCCCCCAATCGGCCAACGGGCCTATGTCGCTCACGAATCCGAGCATCGGCAGCACCACGTCGGCGGCGATCGAGCGCGTCTCCCTGGTCTTCGTGTCGCGGATGACCACACCGCACAGCGCATCGTCGCTGCTGCACGAGACGTCGTAGAGTTCGTGGAAGGTGTAGATCGACGTGTTGCCGCCGTTCACCGCATTCGCCTGCACCTCGGCGATCGTCGCGGCGTGGGCGCGGAAGCGATCGCTGCGATGGACGAGCGCCACGGATCGGGCGCGGTGGGCCAGTTGTGCCGCCCAGTCGAAGGCGGAGTCGCCGCCGCCAATTATCACCACGTCACGATCCACGTACTCGTCGGGATCCGACACGAGATCGAAGATGCCCCTGCCGTACCACGGCTCGGCACACTTCTGCGGTAGACGACGTGGGGAGAAAGCGCCTATGCCGGCTGCTATGACGATGGCGCGCGAAGGGAAGCGGTCGCCCGACGTCTCCAGCACGAAGTGACCGTCCTCCTCCACCAACCCCGTGATCCGTCTGCTCAGGTGTACCGGCGCGCCGAACTGTGCCGCCTGCTCCGCCAGTTGTCTTACCAGGTCCTTGGCGAGCACCTTCGGAAAGCCGGCGACGTCGAATATGAACTTTTCCGGGTAGAGCGCCGTCAACTGGCCGCCCAGATCGGGCAGGGCGTCCACGATCTGGGCGGTCGCACCGCGCATCCCGGCATAGAATTGAGCGAAGAGGCCCGTCGGCCCCCCGCCGATTATCGTGATATCAGTGATGTCATGGGTCTGCATCATTGAAAGCTATGAGAAATGAGGTGCCAGGTGTTAGAGGTGACCGTGCGAGGGTCGCACTCGCCCTGCCGCACCCATCGTATCCCGGGGCTTCCGACCGCCGCCACGACACTCCTGTACTCCGCTCTCACCCGTCCGCGTGCCATTCGCGGGGCAGTCCGGGCCGCCCCGGCGCACGCCATTCCCACTCTCCGTCCACATCATGGCCTTCAAGATCTACACTCGCACCGGCGACGCCGGACAGACGGGACTGTTTGGCGGCGGACGCGTCGGCAAGGATGCCGCTCGCGTCGACGCCTACGGTGAGGTGGATGAACTCAATGCCACCATCGGCTTCGCCCGCGCCATCGCTGCCGAGCCGCAGATGGACGCCGAGCTCGAACGAATCCAGCGCGACCTCTTCGCCATCGGCTCGCTGCTGGCCACCCCCGACCTGGAGAAGATGCAGAAGCATCTCGCCAAGGCCGACCTCCACGACGAGCGGGTCACCGAGCTGGAAGGGTTGATGGATCTGGCCGACGGTGAACTGGCGCCGCTGCGCAAGTTCATCCTGCCCGGCGGATCTCCCAAGGGGGCCGCCCTGCACGTCTCACGAACCGTCTGCCGACGAGCCGAACGGCGGGTGGTGGGGCTGGCCCGCGAGATCGAGTTGCCGGCCGTCGTCGTGACCTACCTGAATCGGCTCTCCGACCTCCTCTTCACCTTCGCGCGTCTGGCCAACCACAGGGCCGGCGCGAAGGACGTGGAATGGTGACCGCCCGCGTCGTGAGCCTGCCGGGCTACGAGGTACTCCTCGGCAACGGGTTGCTCGACCAGTTGGGCACCGTCGCCGCGGCGGTCGTGAGAGCGCATCGCTACGTCGTCATCACCGACTCCACGGTGGCTGCGCTGTACGCCGATAGAGTGCTCGCCTCCCTCGCTCCCACGCGTACCGACCTGCTCACGATTCCGCCGGGCGAACATGAGAAGACGCGCCAGCGGTGGGGCTGGCTCACCGATCGCCTGCTGGAGTTGGAGTGCGGACGCGACACGGTCATCGTCGCGCTGGGCGGCGGGGTGGTGGGTGACCTGGCCGGTTTCACCGCGGCCACCTTTCTCCGCGGCGTGCCGGTGATCCAGCTTCCCACCACGCTGCTGGCAATGGTCGACGCGTCAGTAGGCGGGAAGACGGCGGTGGACGTACCTGCCGGCAAGAATCTCGTGGGTGCCTTTCACCCGCCCGCCCTGGTCGTCGCCGACCCCACCGTGCTGGACACCCTGCCAGATGCCGATCGACGGGCCGGACTGGCCGAGGTGATCAAGCACGGCGTGATCGCCGATGCCGATTACCTGGCGCGCACCGTCGCGGCCATGCCAACGCTCATCGACGCCGCCGGTGGATCCAGCGAGGTGATGCTGGAGACCGTGCTCCGGAGCGTCCAGATCAAGGCGGCGGTGGTGGCCGAGGACGAGCGCGAAGCGGGGCGACGCAGGATCCTCAATTTCGGACACACGCTGGGACACGCCATGGAGAGCCTGAGCGGCTATTCGCTGCTGCACGGCGAGGCGGTAGCTATCGGAATGGTGCTGGAGAGCCGCCTCGCCGAGTGGCTGGGCGTGGCGAGGAGCGGGACGGCCGATGCGGTGGTCCACGCCGTGACCCGGGCCGGGCTGCCCGTGCTCCCGCCCCCGGGCGACAGCCGGGACGTCGAGCAGATCGTGGCCGCCACGCGGGTGGACAAGAAGGCCAGGGGCGGCGTGGTGGAGTACGCGCTCCCCGTGTCCGTAGGCCAGATGGCGGGCGCCGACAGCGGCTGGGGAACGACAGTGGATGAAGCGACGGTATCCCGTTTTCTGGTCGCCGAGTTCGCGGCGGCGAACGAGGCTGCCGCGGCGGCTGGCTGAGGCGTCCGGCTGCGGCGTCCGGCCGCGGCGCGCGGCTGAGGCGTCCGGCCGAGGTGCCCGAAACCAGTATTGGTCCGGGCCTTGCCTTTCGTCCCACCAACCTCTGCCGGAGTCGCACATGTCCTCGTTCGGTACCTACCTGATCGGCTTCGTCGTCCTGATCATCGGCCTGGCGCTCGCCGCCTACCTCCTGAACGCACCGCCGCTGTGGATCGGAGTGGGCGTGGTGATACTCCTCGGCCTGGCGATCATCAAGGGCACTTCCCAGACCAAGCGCCGCGACCCGCCTTCGCCCTGAGGCCACCGATCGGCCACATTGGCCGATCTGGCCGCCGGGCGGCTCAGCCATGACGCTCAAACATTGCCCCCACAACTGTTTACAACATGTAAGCGAGCCCATCTCCAACCCCTGGAACACGCTCCGCGCGCCCCTTACAGCCGGCAAACCGGCTTGGCATGATTTGTGGGTTATTGACGGTTAATGAGCATGGCGTTACCCATGCGCCCGCTGACAGTCCGTACGGGCGTTCATCTTCCATGCACGCCTGTCCTTACCACATCGTGCTGAGGGGCGTCCATGCAGCGAGTGACCGAGAGCCGCTCGAAGGGATTCTTCCGTTCAACTCCATCCACCGCTTTCGATCAGTACCTGCACGACATCCAGAAGCTGCCCCTCATCACCGATCCCGCGGAGGAACGCCGGCTGGCTCGCCGTGCGCAGCAGGGTGATGAGGCAGCGGCGGACAGGCTGGTGACGGCCAACCTGCGATTCGTCATCTCGTACGTCAAGAAATACCAGGGACACGGCCTCGAGCTGAGCGAGCTGGTGGCGATCGGGAACGAGGGACTGCTCAAGGCGGTCCGCAAATTCGACCCGGAGCAGGGAGTGAAGTTCATCTCCTACGCCGTCTGGTGGGTCCGACAGGCGGTCCTCAAGGCGCTCGCCGAGCAGACGCGATCCGTGCGGATCCCGCTCAACCAGAACTCGCAGATCATCAAGCTCGCGCGCGCCGAGATGATCCTGGCCCAGGTGCTCAAGCGCGATCCAACCGACGCCGAGATCGGGCGTCTGGTGGACGAGTCGGCGGAATCGGTGCGGGCTGCCCGCCGTCTCTCCTCGGTCGAGATCTCGCTGGACGCCCCGGTCGACCGCTCCGACCGTGAGGCCACCACGCTCGGCGAGCGATTCGCCGGCGATGACGGCAGGGAGATCGAGGAATCGACCGACTTCAAGCTGATGCGGGAGTTCATCGACCGCGCCTTCCAGAAGTACCTCACGCCGCGCGAGCGCAAGATCCTCTCGCTCTATTACGGGCTGGACGACGGCACGGAGGCGCTGACGCTGGAGCGCATCGGCGCGCTGATGGGCGTCACCCGGGAACGCATACGTCAGATCCGCGAGCGCGCATTCGAGAAGCTCCGCGAGTCGCCCGACGGCGACGCGCTGGCCGGCTTCTGGACGGCCGCCTGAGGTAACACGCTGGCCGAGCACGGACCTTGACCCATCTCGCCGGCGCCCACGACGATGACGTACGCCCGGCCGGTCTCGTCCTCGTGGTGGACGACGAGGAGGCGGTTCGCGCGGTCATGCGCCGTGCCCTCGAGCGCGTGGGCTGGGGGGTGGAGCAGGCCAGCGACGGAACATCGGCGCTCCACCTTCTCAACTCCGGCAGGCACGACTGGCGGGCCGTCATTCTCGACCTCTCGCTGCCCGACATGAGCGGCCAGGAGCTCTTCGAGGCCATCCGCGAGGAGCACCCGGGGCTTGTCGCCAGGATTGCCTTCACGTCGGGTGCGCCGACCGCATTCGCCGAGAACAGCGGGCGCCCCTTGCTGCACAAGCCATTCGAGATCACGACGCTGCGCGAGCTGGTGCAACGGCTCGCGTCTGGCGGCTGAGTCCTGGCGTTCCGCTACCTGGGATGGTCGTACGGAGCTAGCTTCAGGGTGTGAGCATGCGCCTGCCAGAGTACTCGCCCCAGTCGGTGCGGCCGGCCGACGTGGCGCGCCTGGCGACCGAGCTGGGCGCGATAGTCGGCGCGCGACACGTTCGCCAGCGAAAGAGTGAGTTGCTGGCGTACGAGTCCGATGGCCTGCCCGGCTACCGGAGGCGTCCTCGGCTGGCGGTCTTCCCGGGCACGCGCGACGAGCTGGTGGAGATCGTCAGGACGCTTGCCAGCGGCGGCATTCCCTTCGTCCCGCGCGGTGCCGGCACGGGTCTCTCCGGCGGTGCCCTCGCCGACGATGTCGTGCTCATCGGCCTGAACCGGCTCAACCGGATTCTGCACATCGACGTTGATAACCGGCATGCGGTCGTCGAGCCGGGTGTGGTGAACGCCCTCCTGACGCGTGAAACCACCCGCTTCGGTCTGCATTATGCCCCCGATCCATCCAGCCAGACGGCCTGCACGATCGGTGGCAATGTGGCCGAGAACGCCGGCGGGCCGCACTGCCTGAAGTACGGCGTCACGTTGAACCATGTGATCGCCGCCACCGTCGTCCTGCCGGACGGTCAGGTGGCAACCCTGGGCTCCGCCGACGGTGAACGGGAGGGTTACGACCTGCTGGGTGCCTTCGTGGGCAGCGAGGGCTGCTTCGGCATCGCCCTCGACGTCACCGTGCGACTGACGCCGGATCCGGAAGCTGTGCGTACGCTGCTGGCGGACTTCACCTCGGTGCATGACGCGGCAATGGCCGTCTCGGCCATCATTGCCAGCGGGATCCTGCCGGCGGCGCTGGAGTTGATGGACGCGCCAACCATCCGTGCCGTGGAGTCGAGTGTCTACGCGGCGGGTTATCCGACCGACGCGGCGGCGGTACTGCTGATCGAAGTCGACGGGCTGGCCGCCGGCCTGGACGCCGACGTGGGTCAGATCGTCCGTCTCTCCACGGCCGCCGGCGCGAGAGAGGTTCGCGTCGCCAGCGACGCCGCCGAACGGGCGCGTCTCTGGCAGGGACGGAAGAAGGCATTCGGGGCGATGGGCAGGTTGTCACCGCACCTGGTGGTGCAGGACGCCGTCGTACCGCGCACGCGGCTGCCGGAGGTGCTCGCACGCATCCACGAAATCGCCGAGGAGCACGACGTCCTGGTGTGCAACGTCTTCCACGCTGGCGACGGCAACCTGCACCCCAACATTCCGTACGATGCAGCCGATCCGGACATGACAGCGCGGGTGGAAGCGGCGATGTCGGCGATCATGCGGGTGTGCATTGAAGTGGGGGGGACCATCACCGGCGAACACGGCGTGGGACTGGACAAGTTGCCCTACATGCCGCTGCTGTTCGACGAGGACACGCTGGACGCCATGTGCCGTCTGCGATCGGTATGGGATCCTGAACGGCGCTCCAACCCGGGCAAGGTGGTGCCGGTGCGGAGCTGCCGCGAATGGAGCGGGTTGCCCGGCCTGAGCGAGGTCAGGAAGGCGGCGACCGTTGCCGCGGACGGGCCGGTTGGGCGAGGTGGAGCAACGACGGCGGCGCTGGAGGGGTCGGCTGGGCGAGAGGCTGCGCCGCCCGGCGCGGCGCGGGTCGGCGACGGCCTGGCCGGATCCGGCCACGGGGGGCGGTGAGATGATGGGACGGCCGGGCGACGGTGGCGACATCATGAGTTTGGGGGGGGCCCCCCACGTCCCCACCCGGGCGCCAGTCTCGCCGCCCACATCCGTCTCCCCGCCACCCCCGGACCCGGACCCTGCCGCCACCTCTTCACCGCGGGACACGGCTGACCTGCGCGAGATCGTCCAACAGGCCGCCGACGCCGGCACCCCCCTCCGCCTGGCCGGCGCCGGTCGCTGGCTGGATGCCGGCCGGCCGGTCGTCGCCGCCCGACGGGTCGACCTGCGAGCGCTGGCCGGGATCGTGGAGTACGTACCGGGTGATCTCACCATGACCGCCGGCGCCGGCAGCACCCTGGCCGAACTTCAGGAAGTGGCCCGCGCCCAGGGTCAGTTCATCCCCCTCGATCCCTGGGGCGACGACTCCGGAACGCTCGGCGCCACGCTGGCTACCACCACCGCCGGGCCCCTATCGGCCGCCCTCGGTCTGCCCCGCGACGTGGTGCTCGGCATGAGCGTCGTCACGGGTACCGGCGAACTCATCCGTCCCGGCGGCCGGGTCGTCAAGAACGTCGCCGGCTTCGACCTCGTGCGGCTCATGGTCGGGGCGTGGGGAACACTCGGCGTCATCACGCAGGCCACCGTGCGGTTGCGCGCGCTGCCGGAGCGCGACCAGAGCTTCGCCGTCGCCGTGCCAGCGGGCGGGGCGACCGGACTGGCGGACTGGCTGGCGCAACTGCGGGCCGCCCCGCTGCACCCGCTGGCGATGGAACTCCTGGACCACCGGCTGGCGCGCAGCCTGGAGCTGGACACCGACGACCGCGACGTGCTGCTCATTCGGCTGGCCGGGAACGCCGACGCGGTCACCGCCCAGCGCGCCACCCTGGGCCACTTCGGAGACCCGGTCGCCGCTCCGGACCATTGCTGGGCCAGGCTCCGCGGCGCGCTGAGCGGTCACCCGGTTACACTCCGCCTGAGTGCCGGCCCGTCCGAGCTGGAGGCCGTCTGGCGGGTGGCGAGCGCGCTCGTGGCGCGGGCCGTGGCAGCTGCGCCGTCCGCCGACGACGCGGGAGCCAGTCCCGTCCCGGACTCGCCGGCAATGGGGTCAGAGCCACCCACGCCGCAGGGGCACCGCGCCTTCCTCCACGCGAGCGTGGGTCGTGGCGTGGTCCGTCTCGCCCTGCCGGCGCTGCCCGAGCAGACCCTGGCAGAGCTGCTCGGTCGGGCGGCGCCGCCCGGCATGAGGCGAGTCTTCGAGCGCCTGCCCGCGTCGCTCTGGCCTCTCCTCGCGCCCAGCGCGGTGGCCGATCCACTCTCCCGCGGCGTGCGCCTCGCCTTCGACCCGCGCGCCATCCTCAACCCCGGAATACTGGGCGCCGAGCAGGACGTGACAGCCCCCGTGTCGACGACCGCAGGTGCGTCGGCCGGACCCGCGACAGCCCGCGTCGCGACGACCGCAGGTGCGTCGGCCGGACCCGCGACGGCCCGCGTCGCGACGGCCGGAGGTGCGTCAGCCGGACCCGCGACGACCCGCGTCGCGACGGCCGGAGGTGCCGGAACCGGGGCGGCGACGACCGACGCAGCAGTGGCCGCGAAGCCGATCCATGGCAGCGTCGGCACCACTCCATCCTCCCAACGCCGTGGTGGCTCATGACCGAGTTGCCGACAGTATCGCTGCCATGCGCCCTCCCCGATTCGCCCCTGGCGCACGCCGCGGCGGGTCTGGACAGGTGCGTCCACTGCGGCTTCTGCCTCCAGGCCTGCCCCACCTACGTCACGTTGGAGGACGAGAACGACAGCCCGCGCGGGCGGCTCGTGCTGATGAGGGCGTTGCTCGAGGGAGAACTGTCGCCTGACGATCCGGACCTCCACACCCACATGGATCGCTGCCTCGGCTGCCGCGGCTGCGAGACTGCCTGCCCATCGGGTGTGCCCTACGGTCACCTGCTGGAAGCCACGCGCGCGACACTCACCCAGACCACACCGATCGCGCCGCTGGCCAGGCTCGTGCTCTGGATCTTTGCCCGCCCCGTCGTGCTCTCGCTGGCGCTCCTCGGCGCGCGAATCGCCCGCGCTACGGGTGCGCCCAGGTTGCTCGCGCGCCTGCCCGGCCGACTGGGCTTCGCCAACGCGATGCTGGCCAGCACGTCACCAGCGCTGCCCTCAGCTTCGTATGACGTCGGAGAAGTCGGCGCGAAGGTTAGCGGCGAGCGAAGGGAGACTGTCGCCCTCCTTCGCGGCTGCGTGATGGAAGGGCTGTTCGCGCGGGTGAACGCGGCCACCGAACGCACCCTTCGCGTGAATGGTTACGACATGCTTCAGGCGCCTGGGCAGCGTTGCTGCGGCGCCCTCCACGCGCACGCCGGAGACCTGGAGACGGCTCGCGAACTGGCCCGGACGAACATCGCCGCATTCGAGCGCAGCGGTGCCCAGCGGATCGTGGTGAACGCCGCTGGTTGTGGCGCCATGTGCCGGGAATACGGCCAGCTCCTGGCCAACGATCCGCTCTGGGCCGACCGTGCGGCCGCTGTCTCGGCAAGGGTGCGCGACGTGACCGAATTGCTGGCCGACGCCGGACCACTACCCGGTGGACCACTGCCCCTGGCGGCGACCTACGACGCCCCCTGCCATCTGCAGCACGCCCAGCGCGTGGTCGAGCCGCCGCTGGCGGTGCTGGCGGCTATTCCCGGACTCACCCTGGCGCCGCTGCGCGACGCCGACCTCTGTTGCGGCAGCGCCGGCATATACAACCTCGTCGAGCCGGACACTTCCGACGCCGTGCTCGAGCCCAAGCTCGCCAACATAGGCGCAACCCATGCGCGCTGGGTGGCGACCGGGAACCCGGGCTGCCTGATGCAGATCGGAGCAGGCCTGTTGCGTAGCGGCAGCCACGCCCGGGCCATCCATCCGGTGGAGTTGCTGGACGCTTCGTACGCCGCGCTCGGGAAGTGACAGGCGACCTCCACCGGAATGCCGTCAAGCTCGATTCCCCTCCCACTCCCGCGGCAGTGATTAGCTTGCAGCAGTTATGCGACTTGACTGTGTGCTGTTCGAGATCGAGGGAATCCTTGTGGAGACGGCGCCCGCACGGCGTCGGTCCTTCCAGCTCGCCATGCGCGAAGCTGGCCTGGGTCACCATGGGTCGCAGGCAGTCGATGCAATCCTGGATGACGCTGGCGACGCCCCGTTCGATCAGATCGCCGAGGAACTGTCACTCCACTCCGATGGCGCCATCGACCTCACTGCCGCAGCGATAATCGCGCTCCGCGCAGAACGGGAATACTCCACGCAACTCTCCAGCGGCGTATCGCTGGTGCCCGGAGCGAGGGAGAAGCTGGTCGAGTTGGGGATGCAGTCGCGGTTGGGCGTCGTTACTCGCGTCAGTCGTTCGGCGGCGTCGCAACTGCTGGAGCTGGCGGGGCTGGAGACAGCGATGGTACTCGTGGCTTCGGATGACACGGTGGCTCCCAAACCATCGCCCAGGCCTTACGAGATGGCAGTCGAGCGGCTTGCCCGGCGTGGTCGGCCGGGCAGGCCGTGGGTGGTGGCGCTGGAAGGTGGCCCGTGCGGAGCCGCATCGGCCGCCGCCGCGAATATCCCATGTGTGTTGGTGAGGAACGGGACGATGAGGACTGATGGCGAGACAGGGCAACGTGGAGGGATCGGCACGATCGATGAGGCGGCGTTTGCCGTCGGCCCGACAACCGTCCTGTCGTCGCTCGATGAGCTGAAGTGGGAGATGCTGGCCGCGATGGTCGAGGAACTGATGGAGACTGCGTGATGACCCTCTCGAATGTGATGATCAGCGACGCCCCCGGCGTCCAGTCAGCCGAGATTGCCGGCCGCACAGTCGTGCGCAGCTATGGCGATCCGGCGCGCGAGTACGAGTCGCTGCGTACCGGCGCGATGCTGGTCGATCGCGGAGCCCGCCTGCGCATGACGTTCGCCGGCCCACAGATGGTGGAGACACTCACCGGCATCGTCACCAACGACGTCGGGAGCCTGCTGCCCGGCGACGGTCAGTTCGCGGCCGCCCTCACGCCCAAGGGAAAGATCGTTGCCGACGTGCGCATCTTCCGACAGGCCGACCGCATCCTCGTCGATGTCCCACCCCGCGCTGCCGACGGCTGGCTCGACCTCGTACGCAAATTCGTCAACCCGCGCCTGGCCCGTTACACCGACGTGTCCGACTCCCTGAGCGACATCGGCCTCTTCGGCGCCCAGAGCCGTCGCATTGCCAGCGAGCTCACCGGAATCTCCGCTGCCGCACTGCAGGCCCTGCCGCTCTACTCGCACCTCACCACTCAGCACGCCCAGGGTCCGGTCATCGTCGCCCGGGTGCCCGACGCCGGACTGGAAGGCTACGAGTTCATCGCCTCACCCGATGTCCTCCGGACGCTCTGGAACAGCGCCATCGACGCCGGCGCCACACCCGGTGGGCTGGAAGCCTGGGACATCGTGCGCATCGAGGCAGGCCGACCGGAGTGGGGAGTGGACATCAGCGACTCCACCCTGCCCCAGGAAGCCAACCTGGACGATCTGCACGCCATCTCCTACACCAAGGGTTGCTACACGGGACAGGAGACGGTGGCCCGGATCCACTTCCGTGGTCATGTCAATCGCCACCTGCGCGGACTGCGTTCCACCGCGCCCGAGCCGCTGCCCATGGACGCACAACTGGTGGATGGCACCGGCAAGGCCGTGGGTGACGTTCGCAGTTCCACCCTCTCTCCGCGCCTCGGCAACATCGCCATCGCCATGGTCCGCCGGGAGGTGGAACCCGGCTCCACCGTCGACTGCCGGTGGCAGGACGGCGGCGTGGAAGTGACCGTCTGGGCACTCCCCTTCCCGCTCTGATTCCGGGACCGCGTCGCGGCCAGCGGCAGCGCGGCGACGCCGACTGATGCCCAGCGCCCTCGTCACCGGCGCCACCGGCATGCTCGGCGCACACATCGTCGACCGGCTGCTGAGCGATGGATGGAGCGCGCGGGCGATGGTGCGCGACCCCGCCCGCGCTGGCTGGCTTCGGGCCCAGGGAGCATCGCTGCACACGGCAGACCTGCTGGACAGCGTGGCCTTCACCGCCGCTGCACGGGGCTGTGACGTGGTCTTTCATGCCGCGGCGGCCATCACTCCCGGCTCCGGCGGATGGGACGCCTACCGCCTGCCGAATGTGGAAGGCACGCGCAACGCCATCCGCGCCGCAGCCCTTTCCGGTGCACGACTGCTCCACGTGAGCAGCGTGGCCGTCTACGGACCAGACGCGCGGTACAGCGGCACCCACCCCGTCGACACCCCGTCCCCCCAGCGAACGCCGGGGCCCCTCGCCGAACACCCGTCACCCCGGCGAAAGCCCGTCACCCCGGCGAAAGCCGGGGCACCCCGGCGAAAGCCGGGGCACCCCCGCGAAAGCCCGTCACCCCCGCGAAAGCCCGTCACCCCGCCGAAAGCCCGTCACCCCGGCGAAAGCCGGGGCACCACCGAGGACACACCCCTCGCTCCCCTGCACGAACGGCTCTGGTACGCCCGGTCCAAGCGGGAATCCGAGGCCATGGTACTTGCCGCGCACGACCGGGAGGAGCTCTGGAGTACCGCCATCCGCCCCTCGGTGATCTACGGTGAGCGCGACCGCCAGTTCGTGCCACGAGTCGCACGCCTGCTGCGCCTGGGAGTACTGCCGCTGCCCGAAAACGGGCGGAGCACCCTGGCCGTCGTCCATGCGGCCAACGTGGCCGACGCGGCCATCCTCGCCGCCACCAGCGACATCGCCGGCGGCCGCGTCTACAACGTGGCCGGCGACTTCGACGTCTCGGTCGCGACCTTCATGAAGCTGGGCGCACAGGGTATGGGCCGCCGTCTGCGCATCGTTCCGGTGCCTGAGACGCTAGCCCGGGCTGGCATTGCCGTGGCACGCGGAACCCTGCGGCTCGCCGGCGCCGGCGGTCTCGCCGCCATGCTGGACGGAACGCTCGACTTCGTGCTCCGCGACAATCCGTTCGACTCCGGACGCGCCCGACGCGAACTGGGCTGGACCCCTCGCGTGACGCCGGACGTCGGCGTCCCCGATGCCTTCCGCTGGGCTGCTGCCCGGCGCTCAGGCTGACCGGAACAGGCAGGTCGCACCAGACCCTGTCGCGCCGCAAGGCAGTTGCCTGCGCGGACGATAGCTCCACGGCCGCGCCGACGACGTGGCGCGGACGATGGCTGATGCACGAACGCCAGCGCGGCCGGCAAGGCAGTTGCCAACGACGACAGCACGAACTGCGATGGCACACAACGGCCGCGGGGCACAGTCCGTTTGGACCGTGCCCCGCGACAACGAACTTCAGTGTCGTGCGACGTTACTCCGCCGGCGGCGGAACGGTCGCCGTATCGGCCGTAACCGTGCTGTCCATCACCACGCTGTCGGCCGGAGCGGCCGGCGCAGGTGCCATGGCCGGAGCAGCCATGGTCGTATCTGCCACAGCGGCATCGTCCTGCTTCGAGCAAGCCACGATCGTCAGCATAACTACGGCAGCGAAAGCCAGGCGCTTCATGAACGTTCTCCTTGAGGGGGGCAATGGGACTGCTTGGCCAGCATCGGGCGTTACCTGCGGCCAACTGGAGCAAGCGGCAAAAAACTACGGGTTCCGGCCGGCCTGTCAAGAGTGCCCGACCGCACAACATGACATGACTGCAACGTTTCCGCCACCCCGCCAACTGACCGCCCGGACAGTTCTCAAGCTGCAGCGTCATCATGCTTTACGACCGTCGGAGGATCAACGCCGACGCCCTTCACCCCGCTCCGGAAGCAGTGGTTTCGTGGCGTCGACGCCGCAGATTTATCTCGTTCACGACACACTCCAGGTCACTCGCGGGTTGCCCGGACCGGTTCGCGACGGCCTCCGCCGCTGCTGACGGGACAGATCTTGCGACCCTCGCTCCTGCTATCTTCCGGTCACCACGTCCGGTGGTCGTTGAGCATATTCCCGTGCTGGAGTGACGCCTTTGCCAGTCGCATATCCCGAGACCCTTGGCGCACTGCGCGCCAGTTCGTGGGGCGCACCAGAACGCGCCACCCGATCGGTGAAGGACGAGCTTCGCCAGAACCTCCTCCTCCGGCTGGGTGATGGTGGTCCACTGTTCCCCGGCGTCCTCGGCTATGACGACACTGTCATGCCGCAACTCGTGAACGCCCTCCTGGCCCGACACAACTTCATCCTCCTCGGGCTGCGCGGACAGGCCAAGTCACGCATCCTGCGCGCCCTCGGGACGCTGCTCGACCCGGTCATGCCGGTTGTCGCCGGCAGCGAGGTCAATGACAACCCGTTCGCCCCCATCTCCAAGTTCGCCCGTCAACTCCTGGACGAGGGGGGCGACGACACACCGATCGCGTGGGTGGAGCGCTCACAGCGCTACGTCGAGAAGCTGGCCACGCCGGACGTCACGATCGCCGACCTGATCGGCGACCTGGATCCCATCAAGGCCGCTCGCGGCGGCCACCTGCTGTCCGACGAGCTGACCATTCACTACGGCATGCTTCCACGGGCCAATCGCGGCATCTTCGCCCTCAACGAGCTCCCCGACCTGGCCGGCAAGGTCCAGGTCGGGCTGTTCAACATCATGCAGGAAGGCGACGTCCAGATCAAAGGCTATCCCATACGGCTGGCCCTGGACGTACTGCTCTGCTTCACCGCCAATCCGGAGGATTACACGGCGCGCGGCAAGATCATCACGCCGCTCAAGGACCGTGTCGGCAGCGAGATCCTCACCCACTACCCGGAGACGGTGCAACTGGGCATGGCGATCACGAGCCAGGAAGCGTGGACCGATCGCGGCGGCCGTCCGGTGCGCGTGCCGGCGATAGTCGCCGAGGTGGTGGAGCGGGTGGCGTTCGAGGCGCGCGACGACAAGCGGGTGGACCGTCGGTCGGGCGTCTCCCAGCGGCTCCCCATAACGTTGCTGGAGAACGTCGTCTCCAACGCCGAGCGCCGCGCCGCCCTGCTCGACGAGGCCGAGGCCACGCCCCGTGTCTCGGATCTCTATGCCGCACTGCCATCCATCACGGGCAAGATCGAGCTGGAGTACGAGGGCGAACTGGTGGGCTCGGCGGTCATCGCCCATGAGCTCATCTGCCGCGCCGCCGACGCCACCTTCCGCGAGCATGCCGAAGGTGCCGACACGTCACCTATCGTGGCCTACTTCGACAACGGTGGTGCGTTGCAGGTACCTGACGATGTGCGGGCGACCGCTGTCCGCGACGCCTTCGCCACCGTACCTGGGCTGCTGGATCTGGTACACGATACCGGGCTCGCCTCACGGAAGGACGTCGGTGCCGCGGTGGCCGGCTGTCAGTTGGTACTCGAGTCGCTGGTGGCGCGTCGACGCATCACCCGCTCCGAAGGCGGCGCGTACGGTCAGGCGGTGCCGGAGAAACGACGCCGGCCAGGGCACGATCCGTACGAGGGTGGCCTGGGCAACTGACAAGGGTGTCCGCTCCCTCCACTGCCGGCCGCGATCACGGCTCGCTGAGCGTTCGGACAGCAACGCTGGACGACCTGGCGATCGTCATCGAGTTGCGGCTCGCACTCCTTGCCGAACACTCCGGCAGCCCGCTCTATGGCCGCCTGCGGGAGGACGTGCGCGAACGTGCCCGCCGGCTCTATCGTGCCCAACTGAGCAGTCGCGGCGAGGTGATCTTCCTCGCCTCGCTCGGCGATGAGACCGTCGGCGTCCTGCGCTGCATCGACGCGGTGGGCTCGGTGCTGCTGGAGCCGCCGCGCTACGGCTACATCTCCTCGGTGTACGTGAGGCCGGCGGCGCGCCGCGCGGGCGTGCTGCACGCACTCATGAGCGCGGCCGAGAACTGGTGCGAGGCGCGCGGGCTGGACGAACTGAGGCTGCACAATTCCGCCGACAACACGGACGCCGGCGCGGCCTGGGAGAGGCTCGGCTTCAGGGTCGTCGAGGTGCTCCGTTCACGGCCGTTGCGTCTGCCCAGGGACCGCGACGCCGGGGGCCTGGCTCCCGGCTGACGTTGCGACGCGGTCGGCCGCCTGGCCTGTATCCCCTGCGGTCATCCTGCCGGCCCAGGGATGAGGTTACATTCAACAGGATGGATCGTTGCTCCCGGGAAACCCCGCCCGGCCTGGCTCCTTCCGCCTCCCCGCTTCGAGACCATGACACCCGACCGATCGAGCGCTGCCACCGCCGCGCCGGCTGTGCCGGCCCGCCGGGGCAGCACCGTTCGGCAGCGTCTCGTCGTCCTGACGCTCGCGATCCTCTTCCCGTTTCTGGCCCTGTTCGCCTACCGCGCCCGCGATCGGGCGGTGAGCGACCGCGTTGCCGCCGAGGAGCGGGCGATGGAGCTCGCACACCTCGTCGCCGCTGCGGTGGATGAGCATGTCGCGCATGTGCAGACGCTCCTTGCCGCCACCACCTTCGCGGTGGTCCCACGCGCCCAGGCCACGGCCCACAACGACAGCGTGCTGTTCGCGATCAGGGAGTCGCTTCCCGACACCATCGTCAGTTCGCTCTGGGTGATGGATCCGTCGGGACACAACATCGGAACGTCCATGCGGCCCATCCCCGACCGGGCCGTCATCTCGGCGGCGGATCGCCGCTACTTCCGGGATGCGATCCGGACCCGCCGGCCGGCAATTGGCGAACCGGTGATCGGACGGCCGGGCGGCCTCTGGTCCATCACCTTCGCCCACCCGGTCGTGAATGCCGAGGCGGAGGTGACGGCGGTGGTGCTCGGCACCCTCCGCCTCACGTCACTCAGCCGCATCCTGGACAGGGCCCAACTGCCCTCCGGCAGCGTCGTCACACTGCTCGATGAGCAGGGAGTCGTGCTCGGTCGTACCGGCGCTACCGAAGAGATTGTCGGGGTCAGTCTCGCCGAGCATGAGGCAGTGCGCCGGAGCATGGCCCAGGGCAGCGGAGTGGACACCTCGACAACCAGCTTCGGCGTTCCACGCGTGAGAGCATTCACGAGAACGAAAGGGCCACGCTGGCAGGTCTTCGTCGTCATCCCGCGGGCGGTGGCCTTTGCCAGTGCCAACGACGCGCTGCGCCGCGACATCCTGCTGCTCTCGCTCACCGCCATCATGGCCGTACTGGTCGCCATGGCGCTCGCGCGAGGGCTCACCCAACCGCTGGACGAACTCACGGCGAGCGCCCTCGCGATCGCTGGCGGAGACTATCGCCAACGGCCGCTGCGAGCCGCCGCACGCGAACTGACGACCCTTGGCGAGACGTTCAACACCATGGCCGGCACGGTCGCGGCCCGCAATGAGGAGTTGCACAGGAACGAGGAACGCTACCGGCTGCTCTTCCAGACATCGGCGCTGCCAATGATCGTCTTCGCCGTCGACTCGCTCCAGGTACTGGCCTCCAACGCGGCCGCTCGCACGCAGTACGGCTACACGGAGCAGGAATTCCTCGCCCTTCGCATCACCGACCTCCGCCCCCCGGAGGAGCGGCTCCGACTGCATCAGTCGCTGCACGCCCTGGACCAGATGCACTCCGACAGCACCCCCGTGAACACCGGGATATGGCGCCACCGGAAGAAGGATGGTTCGCTGTTCGAGGTCGAGGTCTTCACCGTGCTCATGCAGTTCGAGGGACAGCGCGCGCGGCAGAGCACGTTGCTCGACGTGACAGCGCGACGCCAGGCGGAGCGCGCGCTGGCGGATTCGGAGGAGCGCCTGCGGCGATCCAACGAGATGGAAGCGCTGGGCCGCTTTGCCGGCGGCATAGCCCACGACTTCAACAACCTCCTCACCGGCATCCTGGGCTACTGCGACCTGGCCCTCGACGACATACCCGAAGGCTCGGCGGGACGCGAGGATGTGGCGGCAATACGCGTCACCGCCGACCGCGCCGCGACGCTGACGCGTCAGATCCTCGCCTTCAGCAGGAAGCAGGTGCTACAACCCGTCCTCCTCGACGTGAACGAGGTGATCGGGGCAATGGACGGCATTCTCCAGCGGCTGCTCGGCGAGCAGCACCGGCTGGAACTGGCGCTCGCCCCACATACGGGCACCGTACTGGCCGACCGCGCACAGTTGGAGCAGGTCGTCCTCAACCTTGCCGTCAACGCGCGCGATGCGATGCCCGACGGCGGTGTGATCCGGATGGCGACGGGCGAGCTGCTGGTGCGTCCGAGCGATGTCCACCCGCCGTTCGACCTGCCACCGGGAGGCTGGGTATGCCTGTCCGTGCGCGACTCCGGCATCGGCATGACGCCAGCCATCCAGGCGCAGATATTCGAGCCCTTCTTCACCACCAAGGAACGGGGCAAGGGGACCGGACTCGGCCTGTCGATGGTGGACGGGATCGTGCGCCAGAGCGGCGGCACGCTGCACGTGGAGAGCGCACCGCGGTCGGGCAGCACCTTCCGCGTATTCCTGCCGCGTTCCGGCGCCGACGCATCGCTCGGCATTCACACACCGCCGGTGCTGGACGCCGTGGCGGCCAACGGCAACAGTGGTGATGGCTACACGGTGCTGCTGGCAGAGGACGAGAGCGCCGTACGGTCAGTGGTCGAATCCGTCCTGCAACGACATGGCTACCACGTGCTCTCCGCGAGCGATGGCGCCGAAGCGCTGGAGATCGCCGCCAATCACCGTGGCACCATCGACCTGCTCCTCACCGATGTCATCATGCCGGGCATGGGTGGCCCCGAACTGGCCGACCGGTTGCGGCTGGTGCAACCATCGCTGCCCGTCCTCTTCGCGTCCGGCTACACCGACGACGACAGCATGCTGCGCGGGATCGCCACCGACGAACTGGCCTTCCTGGCCAAGCCGTTCACGCCCCAGCAACTCGTCGCCCGTGTGCGCGCACTGCTCGCCGCCGATCCCGCTGGCGATGGCAGCGAGGCCGACCAGCCCGGCGGATCGGCCGTCAGGGCCACCCTCAGCTAGGCTCTCCGGCAGGCACTGCGGCCGCGGGCGTGACCGCCACCCCTGGCGCCGGAGTGGGCGATGACCGATCGTTGAGGCATGTCGATCATCACAGTCTCCCGGCAGTACGGTTCCGGTGGATCGGTGCTCGCCGCGAGAGTTGCCAGTGAGCTCGGCTGGCCACTGCTCGACAACGCGTTCGTGGACGCCGTTGCGAGCAGTGCCGGCGTGAGCCCGGAAGACATCGCCGCCCGCGAGGAGCGCGTGCCGAGCCTGACCGAGCGCCTCCTGAGGGCGCTCGCACTGGGCTCGCCCGAGGCCATGCCGGCGCTTCTGGAGTCCACGCTTCCGCTCAGCGAGGAGCGGCTCCTGGCGATCACCTGCGAGGTGATCCAGCAGGCCGCCGCACACGGTCCGGCCGTGATCGTGGGTCGGGGCGCCCAGGCGGTACTCGCCCAGCGCGAGGACACCATGCACGTCTACTGCTGCGCACCACGCGCCGCGCTCATAGCCCGTGTCTGCGAGCGCATGGACATGGATGCCGCTCAGGCCGAGCGGCTCATCGACACGACGAATCACCAGCGCGCGCAGTACGTGCGGACGCATTTCGGCCGCGAGTGGGCAGCCCCGGAAAACTACGACCTGTGCGTCAACACCGCGGCGCTGGGACTGCAGGGCGCCGGCGACCTGGTGCTCACGGCGGCCAGGGCCCGCTTCGGCTAGGGCGGCGCCGGCGTGCATGTCCGTCGGGCGCCGACCCGTCGCGTCAGCTCCGGCGCAACTCCGGATGTCGCCAGAATGTCCAGACGACGTAGAGCAGCAGCGCCAACGCCCCGCCCCCGATCGCCACGTCCACCCCGGCCCAGCGGGCCACTGCTCCGCCCGCCACCGAGCCGGCTGGCGACAGCCCGATGAACAGCAGGGAATAGACCGACATCACCCGGCCGCGAAACTCATCCGGGCTCAACGTCTGCAGCAACCCGTTGATGATCGCCGTCATGAGGATCATGGCGAGTCCGGTGACGACGAGTACCACCGCCGCCGCCCATGGCGTGCGAATGAAGACCAGCGCGAGCAGCGAGACGCTGAAGATCAGCGAGAAGACGGTCAGCAGACGTCCCCTGCCGATGCGCGGACCGACAGCGGCCAACGACAGCGCACCCAGGATCGCTCCCGCACCCACGCAACTGAGCAGCATGCCGTAGCCGCTGGCATCCAGCCCCAGCACATCGCGCGCGAGTACCGGCATCAGCGTCAGGTACGGCAGCCCACAGACCGAATAGACGGCTATCAGGCGCAGCAGGACGGCTATGAGCGGCGACGAACGGATGAATCGCAGGCCCTCGCTCAGTCCCTCGAGGGCGTTCAACCGCGGCCGTTGGATGATGATCGCCGGTAGCCGGATGCTGAACAGGCTCGCGAGGACGGCGACGAAGCTGAGCGCGTTGAGGCCGAAGCACCATGCGAGCCCGGCCTTCGCTATCACGACCGCGGCAAGGCTGGGCCCTACTATACGGGCCAGGTTGAAGCCGCTGGAATTGAGCGCGATCGCATTCTGCACGTCCTCCCGCCCCACCAGCTCGATCACCAGCGCCTGGCGCGCCGGCACGTCCAGCGCCTGGATCATGCCGTTGATGGTCGCCAGGGCGAGCAACCAGGCAATCGTGATATGTTCCGACCAGACGAACCACCAGAGCGCCACGGCCTGGATGCTGAACAGCGTCTGCATCACCGTCACCAGGCGCAGCTTGTTCACCCTGTCGGCCAGGACGCCGGCCGGCAACGAGAGGAGCAGCACCGGCAGCGATCCGGCGGCCGCCACCAGACCAACCATGAACGGATCGTTGGAGAGCACGAGCGCCAGCCAGCCCTGCGCCACACGCTGCATCCACGTTCCCACCTGCGAGATCGTCTGCCCGCTCCAGAAGACACGGAAGTTGCGGTGACGAACCAGCGCCCCGAATGGGTTCAGTGGTCGGGCGTGGATGGCCATGGCGCTGGAGTATGGCCGGTCCACGACCCACCTTGTAGGGGTCTCCCATTTCGCAGCCCGTGTCCGGAGGTCTCCCGTGCGCTTCCATACCTACTCCAGGCTCGACCCATCGCTCACCGACGCCGTGGACCTGGAGGCACTGCTGGAACGGTTGGCCGACTTCCTCCTGCAGTCGGGCTTTGCCGGCGGACACATGCAGCACCCGTACTGGGGTGACTTCGGCGACGACGACGACCGTTCCATGGACGCGCTCCGTCAGGCCATACTCGATGCCCTGATCGACGGCGACCAGTTCACGCCGGAAATGCTGGAGGCGTTGCGCGGTGAGGGCGGCGAGGACGCCGAGGCACAGCTCGCGAAGCTGCTCGACGAACTGGTCGGCCGGTTGGCCGAGGCGGGCTACCTGACAGTGGATGCACCGCCGCAGATGCCGGCTGGCCATCAGTCTGTCACCGGCAGGGGCGGACTCGCCCATGCCGCCTCCCGCGACGTCCAGTTCCAACTGACCCAGAAGGGACTCGACTTCCTCGGCTACAAGGCGTTGCGGCAGATACTCGGCGCGCTCGGAAGGAGCAGCGTCGGCAGCCACGACACGCCATTCCTGGCCACCGGCGTGGAGAGCGATGGCTGGAGCAAGCCGTACGAGTTCGGCGACACGATGAACCTCGACGTGGTCGCCACGCTCAGCAACGCGCTCGCCCGCACCGGATCGCTGGACGTGCCGATCGACCTGGACTACGGCGACCTGATGGTGCACCAGGCGGAGTACCGCTCGTCGTGCGCCACGGTGCTCATGCTCGACACCTCGCACTCCATGATCCTCTACGGCGAGGACCGCTTCACACCGGCCAAGAAGGTTGCGCTCGCCCTCACCCATCTCATCCGCACGCAGTTCCCGGGCGACACGCTGCGCGTGGTGCTCTTCCACGACTCCGCCCAGGAAATCCCGCTCGCCACGCTGGCGTCGGCCCAGGTGGGGCCGTATCACACGAACACGGCGGAAGGGCTGAAGCTGGCGCGGCGCATCCTCATGTCGCAGAAGTCGGACATGCGGCAGATCATCATGATCACCGACGGCAAGCCGAGTGCGTTGACGATGCCCGACGGTCGGATCTACAAGAACTCGATGGGGCTGGACGCGCACGTGCTTGCGGCCACGTTCCGCGAGGTCGCCGACTGTCGTCGTGCCGGCGTGGTGATCAACACCTTCATGCTCGCACGCGATCCTGCCCTCATCGAATTCGTGAAGCGCATGAGCCAGATCAGCCGCGGCAAGGCGTACTTCACGAACACCATGACGCTCGGTCAGTTCATCCTCATGGACTTCCTGCGCAGGAAGACGCGGAGAGTCTAGCGACCTCTTCCGCTGGCCAGACGGGCTGATGCATGCGACGAGATGGCGTTCGATTCCACTACTTACCATCGCCCGGATCGTGACGGATATTGCGCTTCGAACGACGCTCGAGGAATCGCACTTCATCCGCACCGTCTGACGACTGCTGTCAGGCCGCAGGCGGCGCACTCACCCGCGCCCCCAGCATCATGCGCAGACTCGTCACAGGCACGCTTCTACTCGTCGCCACGAGCAGCATCGCGGCGGCCCAGAGTGCCAACAGGCTTTCGCTACCGGCGCAGTTGGAAGGGAAGGTGATGCCGGCCATCACCGTTCCCGACCTCACGCCGCCCGGCCCGGGGACGGGCTTCAACAACCCCATCTACCAGTCGCCGCCGGGCATGGGGCTGGACGGCGTCGCCCGTCTGTTCATGCTGGATGACGAGGGCTACGTGACGTCGGGCTGCACGGGCACCCTGCTGTACACGGGCTGGGACGTGCTGACGGCGGCGCACTGTATCTCCGATGGCCACGGGAATCTCTCGGCTGCCGGCGTGAATGTCGGCTTCCTCAACCCCGATGGCGGCGTCACGAAGTACAACTCCAGGTCGCTCTACTTCAAGCCCGGCTACGGCGACACGGGCGACGCGATCGATCCCAACGATCTCGCCATCGTCCGCCTGGACAGGCAGGCCGACCCGTGGATCACGCGCTACAAGCTGGCCAGCGGCAGCTCGCTGTTCGAGCAGGCACTATTCGCCGGCTTCGGGTTGACGGGCAACGGTGAGACCGGCGGCTACCACGGCACCCTGTTCAACGAGCTGATAAACCATACGAGCCCGGTGCGTCGCTACGGCTTCAACAGTTGGGACAGCACCATCGACCTGGACTACATCTACAACTATGACGGGTCGGCCGTCATGATCTCCGATTTCGACGGCCCCGATCCCTACTACAACTCCATCTGCAGTTACTGGGGGGCCAACTTCGACATTGGCCAGACCAACCCCTACGGTCTCTCCAGCGGCAACATCGCGCAGCTCTGCGGCACCAGCTACGGCGACCGGGAAGTGGCCATCGGGTCGGGCGATTCGGGCGGTCCTGGTTTTGTCTTGCAGGGGGGCGAACTCCGCGTGGCCGGCGTGGCCTCGTGGGGAACGGTGGCCTGCTTCGAGTACAACGAAGCCGGTGAGTGCGTGGATGTTCGTGGTGGGTACTTCGGCGCCGTGGCCGGCCATGTGAGCACTACCTGGGCAGACAACCGCAACTGGATCACGGCCACGACGGTGCCGGAGCCGGGCACGATCGTACTCCTGGCAACGGGGCTGGGCCTGCTGCTCGTGGTCGTCGTCGTACGCCGTCGTTCGGCGGCTGCTATCTGAATAGGAGTACCGGCCGCGCTTCTACCGCTGGATCCGTGGCCGGGAGCCGTCACCGACAGAACGGTGGCGGCTCAGTGGCGCGTCGTCTCCGGGTGTACGGCCGGAACGCGTCAGAATCGGTACCCCAATTCGGCCGTCAGCCGCGGTCGCTCATCCAGCCTGCGCCCTGCCACTGTCACATTGGCCGGGCCCAGCAACGTCACGTAGCCAAGGCTCAGGCTCGCACCGCCCGTGTAAGCCCTTGCCGGTGCCAGGCCAGGCCAGCTTTCGAAAGTGCTGCCAGCGGTCGCCCTGGCGGTGAGGAATAGCGACGACCGGAGCTGCTGCTGCACGCCGACAGCCCCGACCTGGATCGCGCGGCCCGAGCGCGCGCCTGGATCGATCGCCGGCAGCGCGAAGCTGCGACCGGGCAGCACCGCGCTCGGCAGGGTGCCGCCAAGGAAGAACCGATTGTGCAGCGGGAGGTCGGCGCCGTGCGCGGCGCCCAATGTGAGCTGCCCGAGAAGGGTGGTCGTGGCATGCACCGGTACGCGCGCCTCGGCATCCATCACCAGGCGATCGAAGGTTGCGCCGCTGCCAATCCGCCTGTCCGCAACCTCGGCCTGGGTGAAGATCGACAGGCCGCGAGTGGGAAATGCGGCGCGGTCAAAGGTCTCCGTCCACGAGAGAGCCGAGATGGTGTAGTAGCGCTGTTCCACGGCTCTGACAGCGATGGGCGCGATCGTGGCGCTCGAACGTGCAGCCTCGGCGGCTAGCTGGAAGCCGGAGACCGTGTTCGCCGGCATCACCAGGCCTATGAAGGCGTCGGCACGCAGTACCTGCACTCTGGCCTCCGCCACCGCGCGATCGTCGAGATAGATGTCGAGCGGTGTGCGCGTGAAGTCCGCGCTCAGGCTTCGCACCAGCCGGCCTGCATCGACCGCGGCCGGCTGGTAGCGCGCCTCGATGAGCAACTGCTCGCCAAGGCGTGCCTCGAACGACAACGCTGAACCGGCGCCCAGCCGGTCGTGTAGTTGACCGCCCAGCAGCAGCACCGCCCGGTAGCGTGTGTCGAAGCGAAGCCCCAGCCCGATCCAGTCGGGGTTTGCCGGCACCACATCCAGTTCGAGATCCGTTCCGCCAGGAACAGCTACCGGGCGCGAAGCGACCAGCGCATACCGGCCCGAGGCGAAGAGTCGCGCCGCCACGCGCCCCGCGTCGGCCGCGTCCAGATGGCTGGCTCCGCCGGCCGACCTGTCCGGGATGACCTCACCGAGAAGCCCGGTCGTCGACGGCGCCAGCGAATCGCCGACGATCCTCACCTCCCGGATCGCCAACCGCCCGTGCGACGGGCGATACTCCGACGCGGGAGCGCGCGCTGTCGTGGTCGGTCGGAGTTCCACACCACGCGTCGCGAGCAGGGACCGCACTGCAGGCAACGCCGCATCAGCCGCATCCACACCTCGCCCGATCCAGAGGTCACCCTGATCGAAGGCCGCCGCAGACAGCCCCTTGATGTCCGGATCGATGACGACGTCGCAGGCGGATCGCTCGGCGAGTATCGACTCCTCCATGCGGTAGGTGATGACCTGCATGAGGATGCCGAATGCTGACCTCAGGCTGTCGGCCGGCTCCAGCCGATCGGACACGTCGACGCAGATCAGTATCTCGGCGCCCAGGGCGCGTGCATCCTGCGCTGGAAGGTTGCGCGCCACGCCACCGTCGATCAATCGCTGTCCGCGCAGTTCCACGGGCGCGAAGACTCCCGGCAGCGCCATGCTGGCCCGCATCACGGTCGATAGCGGACCATGTGAGAGCGGCACCGGTTCACCGGTCGCAAGGTCGGTGGCGACGGCGACGAATGGCACCGGCAGGGTGGTCAGATCGCGCACCGTATCGGCGGCCCATACCAGCCGCGAGAGTATGGACGCCACCTGCTGGCTGCTGACGAATGCAGTGGGCAGGTCCGGGGAACCGCGGCGGATGGGCACCGTGAACAGGTAGCGTCCCTCGCCCAGCTTGCGCGACGGCGGCAGTTCGTCGCGCGCGCCCGAGGGGCGAAAGACACCCTTCCAGTCTTCCGTCGCGGCCACCCGGCGCAGCATCGCCGGCGAGTAGCCAATGGCGTACAGTCCACCCACTATGCTGCCCATGCTGGTACCAGCGACGACATCGATCGGCACACCGGCTCGCTCCAGTACCTCCAGCACACCGATGTGCGCAAAGCCCTTGGCGCCGCCGCCGCTCAGGGCCACGCCAACGCGTGGCGCCCGAGTGGCCGGTTGCGTCCCCCGTGACGCCTCCGGTTGTGCCATCGCTGGCCGGCTCGCAGCAAAGGAGATTGCCATGACGAGCCACCACGAGGCGGCGTACCGGCGACAGCGGAGAAACGATCGCACACCGCTCACGATCGTTCGATGATCGGAGCGGGAACGGGCTGCGACACCAGGAAGGCAGGCGCACAGCGGTCCGGGACATCCGACAGCAGGACCGCGTCCATCGGCACCTGACCCGTGAGCAGAGTGATCCCCATCATGCGCATGATGTTGAGCGCCTGACGCCCCGACAGCAAGGCCGCCATCACGTCGACGAGCCACGTCGTCGCCCGGGCGTGATCACGCATCGTCGCTACAGTTTGCTGCAGATCCGCCACAGCCCGGCTCGATAAACAATTGAATCGCAGACTGCGCCCGCCGTCGATACCGCGTAACCGCCGTACTGACAATCACTTGCCGAGGCCATATGGCCAACCGGCAAGCAGGCACTACTAATGCTCCAGATCCGACCGGGCGGCTCCATTGTGGGGGCGCCACCGCGCGCTCTCGCGCAGTCGCATATCCACACCATCATCCCCCTCCCATGAGAGCGAAACGCGCCGTACTCCTCGCAGCCGCCGCCATCGGCCTCGGTGCCGCAGCAGCGGGGGCACAGACGATCCCCATCACCGCGACCGGCACCAACACCTCCGGCGGCAAGGACATGTCGTGGATGGTCAAGTGCAGGGATCTCGTCGGGAGCAGTGAGCAGGCTGCCTGCGCCTCGGCCACGACCTTCACCAACGCCATCGTCGTGACCGCGAGCCCCGGCGGATGGGTCACCACGCCGACAGCCGGCGGGGCCAGCTACATCTCCGTCGCCGCCAACGCTTCAGCCGGTGGCTCGGTGGGCGAGAACCCGCGCTTCGAGTACACCTTCCGCACCACCTTCGACCTGAGTGGCCTCAACCCGCTCGGCACCACGCTCACGTTGAACAACTTCTGGCTCGACAACTACTGGGTCGGCTATTCCCTCAACGGTGGTGCGGTCATCGGTTCCGGCATCAGTCCCATGCCCAACCCGCCCAATGGCGGGAACTGGACCACACCCTTCCAGCTCACCGTCAACAGCGGTTTCACCTCGGGCGTCAACACCCTCGACCTCATCATCCAGGGTAACGGCGCCACCGACGGCATCCTCGTCGAAGGCTCGCTGACTGCCATTCCGGAGCCGGCCACCCTGCTCCTCCTCGGCACCGGCCTCGCCGGGGTGGGCCTCATCGCTCGCCGCCGTCAGAGCCGCGCCGCGCGCGGCGCGGCCAACGCCGTCTGACGGGTCACGGCAGGTCGCGACCGCAACCCTCAGCACCACTGGGGTGCGATCAGAGAGGGCCCCGGGAGAGATCCTCCCGGGGCCTTCTTTTCTTTCGGTTCTGCCGGGACTTCCGGGACCTGAAGCCTGAGAGGCGGGCCAGCCGGCCACTGTATTCCGGGCCGGCAGCTCGCCGACTGCCCGCAGATCGGCCAGCGTGGAACAGCATGTGCCATGACCAAATTTCATGGATACATGACGTTCTTGTGAACGCTCCGGTCGCCGGCACCAGCGGGTAGCGGCGACAGCGATTCGGAGCAATCCGCCGCGAGGCGGGAGGGTTACCATGCGGACCAGACGGCTGTTGTTCCCCGGATTGCTCGTCGCCCTGATGCTCGGTTTCGGAATGCAGGCCTGCGCCACCACGGGCGGCCGGTCGCAGCCCCGCGCAGCCACGGTGGAGATCGTGAACCACAACTTCGCCAACATGACCGTCTACGCGATCAGCGACGGTGGATCCGCGCGTAGGCTCGGCACGGCTGGCGGGCTGGACTCGACCACCCTGACGCTTCCCTACGATATCTTCGCCTCAGGCTCCGTGAACCTTGTCGCAGTACCGCTCGCCGGCTTTGGCGCAGCCGGTTCCGGCCCGGTCAATGTGCAGAGCGGTCAGACGATCCGGTTCACGATCGAGGCGGATCTCAACATGAGTTCGGTGGTGGTGCGATGACCATCGCCAGCGCCTGACGTCAGACCGTCGCAATGGCGGTAGCAGCAGGAAAGGAGAGGCCCCGGGAGATGATCTCCCGGGGCCTCTCCTTTCTCCGTCCAACCCAGCGCTCCTGCGGTCCGGCAGCTACAGTCCTGCGCCGTCAGCTCAGAGCAGGCTGGCGTACTTGCGCTCGCCGTGACCGATGTAGATCTGACGCGGGCGGGCGATCTTCTGCTCCTTGTCCATCAGCATCTCCTCCCACTGCGACAGCCAGCCGGCGGTGCGGGCGACGGCGAAGAGCACCGTGAAGAACTCCGTCGGGAAGCCCATCGAGCGGTAGATCAGGCCCGTGTAGAAGTCCACGTTCGGGTAGAGCTTGCGCGACACGAAGTAGTCGTCGGAGAGGGCGATGCGCTCCAGCTCGAGGGCGATCTCCAGGTCGCTGTCCACGCCCGTCTCCTTGAACACCTCGTCGGCCAGTTGCTTGACGATGCGCGCGCGCGGGTCGTAGCTCTTGTAGACACGGTGACCGAAGCCCATCAGGCGCTTCTTGCCATCCTTCACCTCGTCTATCAGGGCAGGCACGTTCTTCACGTGGCCTATCTCCTGGATCATCCGCAGCACCTGCTCGTTGGCACCGCCGTGCAACGGGCCGAACAACGCCGCCACGCCCGCCGCGATCGCCGAGAAGGGGTCCACCTGCGTGGAACCGACAGCGCGGACAGCGGTCGTGCTGGCGTTCTGCTCGTGGTCGGCGTGCAGGATGAAGAGCACTTCCAGCGCCTTCACGAAGCTCGGACGCGGCTCGTAGCGCGGCTCCGTCATCCGGTTGAGCATGGAGAGGAAGTTCTCCACGTAGCCCAGGTCGTTATCCGGGTAGATGAACGGCATCCCCCGGATATGACGGAAGGCAAATGCCGCCAGCGTCGGGATCTTGGCCAGCAACCGGATGATCTGGATGTTGCGGTTCTCCGGATCGTGGATGTCCTTCGCATCCGGATAGAACGACGACATGGCCGCCACGGTGCTGCAGAGCATCGACATCGGGTGGGCGTCGTACCGGAACCCTTCCAGAAACTTCCGGATGTTCTCGTGTACGTAGGTGTGATACCTGATGTCGTTCTCCCACTTGTCGTATTCCTGACGCGTGGGGAGTTCGCCGTTACGGAGCAGCCAGGCCGTCTCCAGGAAGGTCGAGCCCTCGGCGATCTGCTCGATCGGGTAGCCGCGGTAGCGCAGGATGCCCGCTTCGCCATCGATATACGTGATGGCGCTCATGCACGACGCGGTGTTCATGAACGCCGGGTCGTAGCTCATCGTACCGAATTCGCCGGACTCCACCTTGATCTGGCGCAGGTCCATGCCGCGCACCGCCACGTCACCTTCGGTGCCGCGCGGTAATATCGGCATCTCGTAGGTCGCGCCCGTTCGCGTGTCGCGAACCTCCAGGGTGCCCGTCTCCTTCTCCGTCTTCACTCCCGCCGCTGTAGTGCTCATTCCGCTTGTCTCCTGGTGGCCCTCGCTCCGTTCGCCTTACCGTGCGCGTGACTCAGAAGCAGTTCCCACGCGCGCGATCACCGACACCGGCAATCTATGCCGCGCGCGCCATCTTTGGAGGGGCAACCGCAACGGTGCCACGCCGCCCGGTCATTGCGGGTCGCTCGCCACCGTACCCCAGCCCCGTCACCCCCTGCCAACCGGTCCGGCCCCGTCGCTGGCCTCACGCTTGCCTCCCCTGGCTGATTGCCATGACCAATGAACTCCCACTACACCTGCATCCCCACGGCTCCTCTCCGGCAGCCGACGGTACGTCTCCGGCAATTGCCCGCGCTGCCGAGGGCGCGCGGGCGACCGCCCAGGTAGGCGCCGGCCTTGCCCGCGAGCAGAAGGAGCTACCCTCGCGCTTCTTCTACGACGCCCGCGGCTCGGCGCTCTTCGAGCGCATCACCGCCCTCGAGGAGTATTATCCCACGCGCTGCGAACGCGAGATCCTGGAGACCAGGATGCCGGCCTGGGCGGACAGGCTGCGCGCTCGCACCGTCGTCGAACTGGGCGCCGGGAGTGCGGCCAAGACGCGCCTCATCCTGGATGCTCTCGTCGGCTCCGGCACCCTCCGGACCTACGTGCCGGTGGACGTCAGCGGCGAGTTCCTCGACAGCACCGCCCGCGGCCTGCGGCTGGACTATCCCGACCTGGCCATAGCCGCCGTCGTCGCCGACTTCACCGGCCCCTTCTCCCTCCCGGCGGACGTCCCCCCGCCGCACCTCGTCGCCTTCCTGGGCAGCACCATCGGCAACTTCGCGCCGCCCATGGACTCGGCGCTCCTGCGTGGCATCGCCAGCGTCATGCAGCCCGGCGACCATCTGCTGCTGGGCACCGACCTGCGCAAGGATGTCGCCGTGCTGCACGCGGCCTACAACGACGCCGAGGGCGTGACCGCACGCTTCAACCTCAACATCCTGAACGTCATAAACCAGCGGCTCGGCGCCGACTTCGACCCATCCCGCTTCGCGCACAGGGCGTTCTACAACCACGAACTCCATCGCATCGAGATGCACCTGGTGGCGCGCTCGACGCAGGTCGTGAACATCCCGGGCCTGCCCGCGACCCACATCGCCGCGGGCGAGAGCATCCGCACCGAGGTGAGCTGCAAGTACGACCGGGCGAGCGTGACGGAACTCCTGACCAGCTCCGGCCTGGCGCTGGTCGACTGGGCCACCGACAGCGAGGGCTGGTTCGCCCTCTCCCTGGCCACGCCCATCTCCGATCGCGCCTGATCCCCCACGCCCGGCCAGGCGCGGCGTGACCTCCCGCGCTGTCCGCGCAGCACCACAAGGAGACAGACAACAGCGTCCAGCACGGCATCGCCCGACCTGGCCGCAGTTCCCGGAGCACCACAATTGCAACTGATCTCGCTATCTTTCCAATAGGAGCAGCAAGATCATGATTATCGACAAGGACGAGCTGGCCGCGATACTGTCGCGTGGCTGGTGGGTGATAATGTTGCGCGGCATCGCCGCGATCCTGTTCGGCGTCATCGCCTGGGTCATGCCCCAGCTCTCCCTCACCGTGCTGCTCCTGGTCTTCGGCATCTATGCCCTGGCGGACGGCGTTCTCGGTGTCTGGACCGCGATCTCGGCACGCAAGGAGCGAGACCACTGGTGGCTCCTGCTGTTCTGGGGACTGACGGGGATCGGTATCGGGCTGCTGACGCTCCTCGCGCCCGGTATCACGGCCATGATACTCCTCTTCTACATCGCCATCTGGGCGATCGTCACGGGAGTGCTGCAACTGGTCGCGGCGGTCCGGCTGAGGAAGGAGCTGCAGGGCGAGTGGCTGTTCCTGATCGGCGGCCTGATCTCGATCCTGTTCGGCTTCATACTGGTCTCCAGGCCGGTCGCGGGCGCGCTGGCGCTGCTCTGGCTGATCGCCACCTACGCCGTCATCTTCGGCATCATCATCGTCCTGCTGGCGCTCAAGCTGCGCAGCGTCGGTCGACAGCTCGCCCGATAGCGACGACCGACCGGGCCGGGTCGACGAAGGGCCGGCCTGGTTCATGCTCGGCCGGCCCGATTCACGCTCGGCCGGCCCGGTTCACGCTCGGCCGGCCCGGTTCACGCTCGACCGGCCCGGTTCACGCTCGGCCGGCCCTGTTAACGCTCGGCCGGCCCGGTTCACGTTCGGCGGGCCCGCCGGCGTCTGGATGACGGCGTGTTGTTCCGGCAGACCATGACTCGCTGCCACGATTCGTCTATCGGGGCCGGTTGACCGGCCCGGCCACCACTGTGGTCGCTACTTCCGCAGCGCCAGTACCGTTCGCCACTCCTCCGCGGTGACCGGCTGAACCGACAGTCGGCTACCGCGCCGCAGCAGTTCCATGCCCTCCAACCCGGCCGTCTCGCGCAGCTCGGCCAGCGTGATGATGGGCGACAGCGGCCTCACCGCGCGCACGTCCACCATCATCCAGGTCGGCTCCTCCACCCTGCTCCTGGGGTCGTGGTAAGGGCTCTCCGGGTCGAACGCCGTTGCGTCGGGATACGCTTCCCGCGCCACCTCGGCCACCCCCACTATTCCCGTGGGCTGCGTGCTCGAGTGGTAGAAGAACACCCCGTCGCCCTTCTTCATGTCGTCCCGCATGAAGTTGCGCGCCTGATAGTTCCGCACGCCGTCCCAACTGGTGGTGCGCCCGGGCGACGCGAGCAGGTCGTCGAACGAGAAGGTCTCCGGCTCGGACTTCACCAGCCAGTAGCGGCGCTCCGGGCGGGGGCTGGACGCCCTGGTCGACGCCCTGGTGGACGCCGCTGCCGAGACCTTGGATGAGCCCTTCGTCGGCGTGACTGCCGAGCCCTTGGACGAACCTTTCATCGACGCCTTCGTCGACGCTGCCGTTGAAGCCCTGGTTGACGATCTGGTGTTGGCCATGATACGGGACTGGGGTTGGACTGTCTGGCTCAGGCGATCGCGAGTTCGACGAGCGCATGCTCCAGCGCGGCAATCACCCGCCCGCCCGCCTGGCCGTCCCATCCCTCCGGACGCCGCACTGTTGCCGGCCTTGCCGCCGCCCGCACCAGCGCCGGCAACGTCGAGAGATCCAGCACGAGCTGGTTCGTGCCCTCGGTGATCGTCACCGGCCGTTCGGTGTTGTCGCGGGCGGTGAAGCATGGTACGCCGAGCGCCGTCGTCTCCTCCTGCAGACCACCGGAGTCGGTGACCACCGCGTGCGCCGAGGCCACGTAGGCGAGCATCTCACGATAGGGGATCGGCTCCAGCAACCGCACCCGGCCCAGGTCGACCCCCTCGGCCGCCAGCCGCTGACGCGTGCGCGGATGCACCGGGAAGATCACCGTGCGCTCCTCGGCGATCTCGCGCAGCGCCGTGGCCAACTGCGCCAGCCGGTCGCTGTCGTCCACGTTGGACGGGCGGTGCAGCGTCACCACGACCGTGCCCTGCTCCACCGCGCTCACCGGCGCATGCTCCAGGGCGTGCAGCAGGCTGTCGATCATCACGTTCCCCACGAAGACGATCCGCTCCGCCGGCACTCCCTCTCCCAGCAACGTCACGTCCGCCTCGCGCGAGTGCGTGAGCAGCAGGTCCACTATCCGGTCGGTGATGATCCGGTTGATCTCCTCCGGCATCGCCCGGTCATGGCTGCGCAGGCCGGCCTCCACGTGCGCCACCCGGATCCCCAGCTTCACCGCCACCAGCGCCGCCGCGACGGTGGAGTTCACGTCGCCGTAAACCAGCACCCAGTCCGGCGCATGCTCCAGCAGCACCGGCTCCATCCCCTCCATTATCCGCGCCGTCTGCACCGCATGCGAGTGCGAACCCACGTCCAGGTTGACGTCCGGCGCCGGGATCTCCAGCTCGCGGAAGAACGACGCCGACATCGATTCGTCGTAATGCTGGCCGGTGTGCACGATCACCTGGTCGTGGCCAGCGGCACGGCCGGCGCGATAGACGGGGGCCAGCTTGGGAAAATTGGGACGGGCGCCTACCACATGGAGCAGTTTCACGGGCGACGTGGTTACAGGATGGGAAAGGTGAATGTGCTGGAATCTATCCTGGCCCTGGATTTCCGTATATGAACCGCACCGACCTGCAGTTGCTTTCAGAAGCCCGGCTGGAAGACGGGGTCGTGTTGCTCGACGCCGGACGCTTCGCCGGAGCATTCTACATGTTTGGGTACTCGATCGAGCGTGCTCTCAAGGCCGCGATCGCCAGGCAGATCCGCGGGCACGACTTCCCGGATCGAAAGATGGTCGGCGAAAACCCCCCGGCCCCCGGCGCAAGCCCCCCGTCACCCCGGCGTACGCCGGGGCACCCCGGCGCAAGCCCCCGTCACCCCGGCGAAAGCCGGGGCAGGTATCACAGCCGCGGCGCCCGAGGCAGGTCGATCACGAACGAGAACTTCGTTCCCTTCTCCAGTTCGCTCGTCACCTCCAGTTCGCCGCCCAGCGCGGTGATCAGCTTGCGACAGATCGACAGCCCCAGGCCGGCGCTGGAGAAGGCGTAGTCGCCCGGCCGCTGACGGCGACGGAAGGCGTCGAAGAGTGTGGACAGCACGTGAGGCGGGATCCCCCGCCCGGTGTCCGCCACCGTGAACCTCACCTTCGTCCGGTCCAGCGCGTGCGCGGACAGCGTCACGCCCCCTTCGTTGGTGAACTTGAGGGCGTTCGTCATCAGATTGAGCAGCGTCCGCTGCAGTGCCTGCGGATGTCCCACCCGCCAGTCCCCCTCCAGTGGCTCCATCGTCAGCGCCAACTGCTTCTCCTCGGCCATTGGCACCACGATGTCGTGCACCTGATGGAAGATCTCCTGCACGCTGAAGGCGATCGGCGGGCCGTGCACCAGCCGGTCACCGCCGCGAGCCAGCTCCATCACGTCGCTGGCCAGTGTCGACAGCCCGAATGCAGCGCTGTAGATGAGCCCGAGCTGCCGCTCCTGAACGGTATTCACGGGTCCGCTCTGCGACCGACGCAGCCGCTCCACCAGGAACAGGATGGACCCCAGCGGTGAGCGCATGTCGTGCGCGACCTCGACCACCAGGTTCATCGCATCCGCCTCGGCCAGCCGCTCGGCGAATGCCTGCGCACTGTCGTCGGCGAGGGCGCTCTGGACCTGCTCCAGCGCGCGAAGTATTGGGAGGACGTCTACGGCATGGACCCCGGCTTTCGCCGGGGTGACGGCATGGAGCGACGTACCCGTCACCCCGGCGAAAGCCGGGGACGCCGGGGCCACTTCCAGCAGCCCGCGCCGCAATGCGTCCAGCAGCGGGCGCAGTGGCAGTAACGCCTGGGAGTCGCCGATCGATGGCGCGCCACCGTCCAGCACGTCACGCACGCCGAGGCAGAGCGTCACCAGCGGCACTTCCACCTCGGCCGCCGTCAGCATCTCGTGCACTACCGGCGGGTAGGTGGCCGGGAGCGCGCGGGCTATCTGGAGCAGCAATTCCCAGCCAGCGGCCGCCGATGCCGGTGGCCGGGCCAGTTGGGCCCAGACGTCGCCGTCGCCGGCCGACGCGCCAGTGGCGCTGGCGGCCTCCTGCGCCGCCGGCGGCCTGCCAGGGCCTGTCACCTTCAGTCGCCCAGACTGGAGAGCTCGTCGCGGTTCACGCCATGCTTCTCCATCAACCGGTACAACGTCGTCCGATCGATACCAGCCAGCCGTGCCGCCTTCGACATGTTGCCGCCCGCGCGCGTTGCCAGACGCGACAGGTACTCCTTCTCGAACTGCACCACCAGGCGGTCCTTCGCCGCGTGGTAGGTGCCCAGCATCAGGTCCGGGGTGAGCGTCGAGCCCGCCGAACCCGACGACGGCACGTCGTCGTACATCGGGATGTCTTCCGGACGGATCGCCCGCTCCGACTCGGCGATCACCGCCACGTGCTCGATCACGTTCTGCAATTCGCGCACGTTGCCCCGCCACGGCCGCGACTGCAGGTACTCGATCGTCTCCGGCAGGATCTCCGGCGGCGTCGCCCCCTTCTCCCGGTGCCGCTCCCAGTAGTAGCCCAGGAAATGGTTGGCCAGGAGCGGGATGTCCTCCAGACGCTGGCGCAGCGGTGGCAGCTTGATCGGTACCACGCGCAGACGGTAGAACAGGTCCTCGCGCAGGATCCCGTCGCGCACCGCCTCCTGCGGGTCGCGGTTGGTGGCGGAGATGAAGCGCACGTCCACCACCGCGTCCTGGGTCTCGCTGCCCACCCGTCGCACCACGCCGTCCTGGATCACCCGCAGTAGCTTGGCCTGCAGCGGGTGCGACATCTCCGTGAGTTCGTCGAGCAGGAAGGTGCCCCCGTTGGCCGTCTCCAGCAGACCCGGCTTGTCCCGGTCGGCGCCGGTGAACGAGCCCTTCCGGTGGCCGAACATCTCGCTCTCCAGCAACTGCTCGGGCATGGCGGCGCAGTTCACGGCCACCATGTTGCGGCTGGCCCGTCGGCTGTGGCGGTGGATGAACTGGGCTATCATCTCCTTGCCAGTGCCACTCTCGCCGCTGATCATGACCGACGCGTCGGTACCGGCCACCCGGCGGGCCAGCTCGACCGCCTTCCGGAAGCTGGCGCTGACGCCGAGCAACTGCATGCGGTCGCTGTTGCCGCCGGTCTCGAGAAGGTTGGCGCGCATCTCGCGCGTCTCCCGCGCCACCAGCACGGCGTGCGCCGCGCGGCCTATGAGCACCTGCAGATGTGTGGCCGAGAACGGCTTGGGGAGGTAGTCCCACGCCCCCTCCTCCAGCGCCTGGACGTTGGTCGCCACACTCGGGTTCCCCGTCATCAGGATGACGATCGCGTCCTTGTACGTCTCCAGCGCCGCCGCCAGGATGTCCATCCCGGTAATGGGCGACATGTACAGGTCCACGAGCACGATGTCGAACTTGCGGCGGCGCATGAGCGCGATCGCCTCGTCGCCGCGGCCCATGGACTGGACGTCGAAACCATCCACCTGCAGGATGCTCGCGCAACCCTCGCGCAGGGTACGGTCGTCATCCACGATGAGCAGCGAGATGGACGCCTTCTCCTTCTCGCTCAGTGCCAGCGGATCAACCGAGGGACCGGAGAAACTCGTGCTGCCGGTGGCAAGCGTGTCTGAAGAAGCGCTCGTCATGAAACCTCGAACGGGGACGTCGGGACAACGGGTCGGCCGCGCAGATGGCGACCCTGGGAGGGGGGTGACACACGGCCGGCCGGGTGAAAAGCTGGCCGTACCTGTGGCAGGTGTCAAGCAGACGCCGTGGCACTCCAACCACACAAACCGTATTGTTCAAGCGACAGACGTGTGGCCGAAAGGCAACACATCCAGCCGTTCCCCCGGAGTATCGGCCGAGCTCGACAGGACTTGATGACCCCGCTCCGCGCCGCGATCCGCACCACGGCAGGAACGTTGCATAGGAACCGGAACCGATGCACTTTGTACCACAGAGTGGCGCACGTGGCTTGTTGCTGTGTGCGCCGTGAGCCGTCATCTCGGGTACGAGAGGCTGCCCGCTCACCCGCCGACGCTCCGATCCCGCTCAGTCGCCCATGTCCGGCAACATCATTCCGCTCTCCCAACCGTCCAGGACGGCCCTGACGCATCCGGCGCCAAGACAGCTTCCCCAGCAGTGGGGACCGCCGGCGCCGCCCGCACCGCCGCCGCCGTCCACGCCCAGGCTGCAACGGCACCTGTCGGTGCTGGCGCGATTCAAGTGGCTCATCCTTCTCTGCACCCTTCTGGGTACCGGAGCGGGAGTGCTGGCGACGCGATTCGTCCAGCCGCAATACGTGGTGGACGCCCAGATCTTCATCTCCTCCGAATCGCCCATCAGCGATTCGCGCAGCCCCGGGCCCGGTCAGGCCACCGAACTGCTGGCCGCCAACGCCTGGGCGACGCTCCTGCGCACGGGCGCCATCTCCGACGAGGTGGTCCGGCAGCTCGACCTCTATATCACACCCAAGCAGCGCAGCGACTCGGCGGTGATGCGCGGCTTCGCCATCGATGACCGCTTCCGTCCCGGCAACTACGAGTTGCGCATAGACCAGGCAGGCAAGGGCTACCAGCTCCTGGCCGACGGCACGACCCCGCTCGACGCCGGCGTCGTCGGCGACTCCATCGGCCGCCAGTTGGGCTTCCTCTGGCAGCCCGACGCGCGCCTCCTCCGGCCCGGCCGGGTGGTCGCCTTCACCGTCGTCCAGCCGCGCGAGGCCGCCCAGGCGCTCAACCAGCGCCTCTCCACCACCCAGCAGCAGAACTTCCTCCGCCTCACCCTCACGGGCACCGATCCGGAGCTCACCAAGCGGACCCTGGACTACTGGATCACCCGCTTCGTGGCCGTGGCCAAGGAGCTGAAGCAGAAGAAGCTCACCGAGTACGCCAATACCCAGGTGGAGAACCTGGTCAGCGCCGAGCGCGACCTGCGGGCGGCCGAGATGGAGTACCAGCAGTTCCGCGTCGGCGCCATCACCCGCCCCACCGAGAGCACCGCCATAGGCGCTGGCACCAGCGAACTGCAGCCCACGGTGACGTCGGCCTACTTCGGCCGGCGCATGCAACTGGACGACCTGCGCTCCCAGCGCCAGACGCTGGAACGCATCGTCAACTCCGCCCGGTCGCGCGGCTACATCGCCGACGCCGACGCCTTCCAGCTCACCACCATTCCCGAGGCCGCCCGCAACGCCGCGCTCATGAGCGCGGTCAAGGACCTCACCGATCGGCGCAGCGAGATCCGCGTCCTCCAGCGCACCTTCACCGACAGCGCGCCGGAGATGATCGCGGCCCGGGAGTACATGACGCGGCTGGAGACGACGGTGATCCCGTCGCTCGTCAGCACCATGATCACCCAGCTCACCCAGCAGGAGACGGTGCTCGAGGGTCGGGTGAACGCGGCGGCCGCCGAGCTCAAGACCATACCCGAGCGCAGCACCCGCGAGCAGCAGTTGGCCCGTGACGTGGACCTCCGCCGTCAACTGGCCAGCAACCTCCAGATGCGCGCCCAGGCGGCCCAGTTGGCGGTGGAGAGCGCGACCCCGGACATCAACATCCTGGACTCGCCGGTAGCGCCGCTCCGCCCCACCAAGAACACCGTGCCGCAGATCCTGGCCGCGGCGGTACTGGGCGGCCTGGCGGTTGGCCTGCTGCTCGCCTTCCTGGCCGACAAGCTGGACCAGCGCTTCCGCTACCCGGAACAGGCCAAGGACGAGCTGGGCCTGGACATCCTGGGCGCGGTGCCGCGCCTCCGCTCGGCCAGCCGTGGTCGCGCCGACGAGGAGGAGGCGCAACAGGTGCTGGAGTCGTTCCGCATAGTGCGCCTGAACGTGCGCCACTCGCTGGACGAGCGTGGCCCCATCCGCCTCACCGTCTCCAGCCCGGCGGCGGGCGACGGCAAGTCGCTGGTCGCCTCCAACCTGGCGGTCTCGTTCGCCGAGGCCGGCCACACCGTCGTGCTCATAGACGGCGACATCCGGCGCGGGGCGCTCCACACCGCCTTCGGCGTGCCCCAGCGACCCGGCCTGGCCGACGTGCTGGCCGGCGGCGCCGGCCGCGCCGACGCGCTGCGCCAGACCTCGCACCGGAACCTCACCGTCCTCCCCTGCGGCCGTCGCAGCCGTCAGGCGCCCGAACTGCTCAGCTCGGCGGCCATGAGCGAGCTCATCCAGCAACTGCAGAACAGCTTCGACGTCATCATCGTCGACAGTCCGCCGCTCAGCGCCGGCGTGGACGCCTTCGCCCTGGGCGAGGCCACCGGCAGCATGATCGTCGTCCTCCGCGCCGGCCGCACCAACATGCGGCTGGCCCACGCCAAGCTGGCCGAGCTGGACCGCTGCCCCGTCTTCGCCATGGGCGCCGTGCTCAACGGCATCACGCCCAAGGGCGTCTACGAGTACTACTCGTACGGTTACGGCTATGCCGCCGAGGACGAGGACGAGGCGGAGGAGCCCGCGGCCGCGCTGTCGGTCAGTCAGGCCGGCCCCGCCCTGGCCTCGGGCGACGGCTACGAGGACGACGACAGCCGCGGTTGAGGCGTTGCCGGCAGTGATGGCCGGACAGCGCATCCGAACTTCGCGCGAGGGGCCAGATGCCTGTCAGCATCTGGCCCCTCGCGCCTGCCCGCACCACGCCACGCCCGTCCCGTCAGGAGCCCAGCGGCACCTGGTCGAAAGACCGTACCTGGTCTCCCTCGCGCCCTTCGCTGCGCAGGTGGCGAAGCGCGGTGGCAGCGCGCACGAGCATCTCCAGCGCGTCCACCGTGCTCTCCGCGTAGTCGGGCACCGCGTAGTAGCCCGCCGAGAGACGCACGCCACGCGCTTCCTGACCCACCTCGAAGGGGGCCGCCTCCACCTTCTGCTGCAGCCGCTGGACCAGTCGCAGAACCCCCTCGGCCTGGGTGGCCGGGGCAATGATGGCGAACTCGCTGCGACCCATGCGGCCTATCACGTCCGACGCCCGGCCGGACTGCCGTATCACCCCGCCCAGATGCTCGGCCAGCCGCTCGGCCAGCTCCTCCATGACCAGCGTGTCACCGGCCGACGGGCCGGCCTCGGGGGCCAGGGCAACGCAGGCCAGGGCGCCCCGCGAGCGGTACGCCTCGGCCCCCATCTCACGCGCCCGGCGAGCCAGTCCGCGCATGTTGTAGAGCCCCGTCGCCGGGTCCAGCAGGCTCTGGTCGCTCACCCGGTCCACCTCACGCTTGGCGCTCACCCAGGTGGCTATGCGCAGCAGCAGCGCCTCCGTGTCCAGCGGCTCGCCAAGGCAGTCCCAGGCGCCGGCCCGGAGCGCCGCCAGGTACTGCTCCCGCCCCATCAGGTCGGCCGTCACGATCACCACCGGCGTGTGCCGCCCGAACAACGGGTCGTCACGCAACATCCGGCAGACGTCGGTGCCCCGCAGGTCGGGCATCCGCTCGTCCAGCAGTACCAGGTCGGGGTGCGTGGTGCGGGCGAGCTCCAGCGCCTGCCGTCCGTTGTGGGCGCGCAACACGGCATAACCGCTCGGACCCAGGACAGTCTCCAGCGATCTGGCCGACCATTCCTGGTCGTTGGCAATGAGGATCATCGGCGGCCGGTAGGACGCGTCGGAATCGGACATTATGCGGGATGTGAGGAGCAGTACAGTTGGCCAGCTTTCACTCAGGGGCCAGCGGCGGAGGTGAGTGCAGGGATCGTGCGGGGCCTGCGCCGAATGCTATACCGTTAGCAGGCAAGAGGTTGGAGGTGAGCGGAAGATGAGCCCCGGTCAACTGATGACGCGGTGGCGCCACAGTTCGTTGTCCCGGAGAGACGCGGCGCCCCCGGGAAGCACGTACTACCCTCTGTCATGGCGGCCAGATACGAGTAGACTGTTCCGGATATCCCGGCCACCACGGGCACCAGACGGTGACGATGATGTGCACCCGCCACCCAGGGCGCCAGCGCCGGCCACGGCCCACAATCCGGCCGCGAAAGTCGATGATCGGAAATCAGGGCTCGGAAAGTCTCGTGGCACCGACCCTTCTTCTGTTGCGCATGCGCCAGATGATGTTGCGCCCCCGCCACAACATGTTACCCCACCAGATCGACGCAGTCTCCATGACGATCGCGTCAAGAGCAGGCACAGCCACGATTTCGCCGTCGCGGTGCAACCCCGGTCGGGGTAGCACGGCGGGTGCATTGGAGAGATACCAGATGATCAGAGCCAGTCAGAAACCAGATGTCCGGTCCGCGCGCCGGATCGCCACAACCATCGTCCTGGTCGGCATGATCGGGCTCCTCGCGGCGCACGACGCGTCGGCGCAGACCTCATCCGGACGGTCGCTGGTAACCCGCGCCGAGCTGGAGACACTGGCGGCAGGGGTGGAGCGGGCGGCAGCCAGCGGGGGCGGCGACCAGCAGCGGGCAGAGGCGGCGGCGCTCCGGAGGCGGCTCAGGGAAGGCGATTTCAAGGTGGGTGACAAGATAATCCTGCACACCGCCAACACCTTCGGGCTACCCGAGCAGACCCTTCGCCTGCTCAACGACACGGTGGTGGTACGGGACGGGCGAGTGATCCGGATGCCGAACATGTCGGACCTCTCGCTGGTGGGAGTGCTGAGATCGGAGCTGGATTCGGTGATAAATGCGCACGTGGCGCGCTATCTGCGCAATGTGACGGTGAGCGCCGAGCCGCTGGTGCAGGTTCTGGTGTCAGGACCCATAGGTCGACCAGGATATCTCTATCTGGCACCGGACATGCTTGTAGCAGATGCCCTGAACCAGACCTCGCCGTCGGCAAGCGCTGACCTGACGAGGACGGAGGTGAAGCGGCAGGGCAAGGTGGTGGTGAAGGGAGACAGCCTGCAGGCAGCCATCAGGATCGGCGCGACGCTGGACCGGATGGACCTGGAGTCGGGCGACGAGATCGCGGTGGCCGAGCGGAAGCAGAAGACGGACTGGAGAACGTGGATCGGGGTCGTCTCGGCGGTGGCCAGCCTCAGCTATCTCATCCTCCGGCTAACCGGCAAGTAACAGGCGGTCAGCATGAGCGGTGCACGTTCTGTGAAGATGGTGATACAGGTGGCTGCCTGTCAGCGTCCCTTGTGACAGCTTCCACCAGCCGGTGCCTCGCAGCGCGACTGTAGCAGACCGATGTTGAAGGACGGTTACGGACGTGACCACAGCAGGTGTGGACGCGGAGAACCTCTCGCATGGCAGGAGCCGATGGAACTGGCACAGTCAAATGGTACAATGAGCAGCACAGCGGTCACGCTGCCCCGCAAGGGGCGCGGCCGTGCATGGATATCCAGCGAGACCGCCACGCGCGATCCGCGGGCAGAGATCGAGATCATACGCGAGGTGGAGCGGGAGCTGGGCGTACGGACGACGGCCGAGCGGCTGGCGGACCGGGCAGTCAGCTTCCAGCCAAGGCACCGGGACGAGCGGGTGACCCGGGCGATGAACGTGGTGCTGGCGCTGGTGGCGCTGGTGTTCGCGGCGCCGGTGATGCTGGTGGTGGGCATCCTGGTGAAGCTCACCTCCCCGGGTCCGGTGTTCTACACCCAGGAACGAGTGGGACAGGATCGCCGGCGCGGGCGGGCGGCCCCCCCGGGCGAACGTCGCGACCGTGACCTGGGCGGCCGGCTGTTCACCATCTACAAGTTCCGCTCGATGCGGGTGGACGCCGAGACCGAGGGCGCCGTCTGGGCGACGAGGAACGACCCACGGGTAACGCCGATCGGCGGTGTACTGCGTGCCCTCCGTCTGGACGAGCTGCCGCAACTGTTCAACGTGCTCAAGGGCGACATGAACATCGTCGGCCCTCGTCCCGAACGCCCGTGCATCTTCAGCGACCTGCGTCAGGTGATCCGGGAGTACCCGTTGCGTCAGTTGGCCAAGCCGGGGATCACCGGCTGGGCGCAGGTGAACCATACCTACGACACGTGCGTGGACGACGTGCGGACGAAGGTGAAGTACGACCTGGAGTACCTGCAGCAGCAGGGCGCGTGGACGGACATCAAGATCATGGCGATGACGGTGCCGGTGATGCTGTTCAGGAAGAGCGGGTGGTGACAGCGGGGCATCCGCCGTCACCCTCCAACATCGGGAAACGACGACGGATCCACGTAGCGTTCTTCCTGGATGGCATGAGTATCGGCGGTACCGAGCTCAACGCGGTGAGGACGGCCGAGCGACTGGACCGGGAGCGATTCCAGCTCTCGGTCTTCTGTCATGTACCTGATGGACCGCTCAAGGAGCGCTATGAGGCGGCGGGGATCCCGGTCTACCCCGTACCCATCCGCGGGATGTTCCTGCCCAGCACGCTCGTCCAGGCCCGGCGCACGGCGCGGCAGCTCAGGGAGCTGGGGGTGGACATTGTCCACGCGCACGATAGCTACTCGAACGTCTTCGGCACGATGGCGGCGCACCTGGCCGGAGTGCGAGGGCTGATCACGAGTCGACGCTGGTGGGACGCCGTGCCTCGACGTATTTACCGTGTTGCCAATCGACTGGCGTATCGTTCTTCTTCCAGGGTGTTGGCTAATAGCGCGGCTGTGGGACGCCTGCTGGAGGAAGCAGACAGGGTGCCGGCCGAACAGGTGGTGGTGGTGCCGAATTTTCTGGAGGAGGAGGCGTTTATCCGGCCCAGTACCGAGAAGCAGTCTACTTGGCGTTCGGAGCACGGGATACCTCTGGATGCCACGGTGGTGGGCTGCATTGCCAACCTGCGGCCGGTAAAGGACCACGGGACTTTGCTGGAGGCATTCCGCCTCGTCGTGGCCGAACGGCCTGAAGCTTGGCTGGTGCTCGCCGGCGACGGTCCCTCCCGGAGCGCGCTTGAACGTCTGGCGGGCGAACTGGGTACAAGTGAGCGGACGACCTTCCTGGGCATGGTGCCCAACCGACCGAACCTGCATCATCAATTTGACTTGTCCGTTCTCACTTCCTTGAACGAAGGCTTCCCCAATTCGCTAATTGAGGCCATGGCCGCTGGTCGGGCGGTGGTGGCGACGCGTGTGGGTGGGGTGCCCGATGCCGTGGAGGATGGTGACACCGGTCTTCTAGCGCCGCGAGGCGATAGTGAGGCAGTGGCGGCGGCGATGACCCGGCTGCTCGGCGACCCGGCTGAGCGCACGCGGATGGGAGAGTGTGGGCAGGTCGCCGCGCGAGCCCAGTATTCGGCGGTTCAGGTGCTGGGACAGCTCGAGGCGCTCTATGCGACCATCTATGACGGCGTGGCGACCGGAGCGAGGACGGCGCGCTGATGAAGCAGGCGACGCGCAGTTGGAGATCGGCCCGGAGTGCGATGCATCAGGGCGTGGATAGCGTTCCGCAGGCAATCACGCCATGGCCTGAAGCGACAACGGCCGTCGAGCCGGTCCCGGTGGCACTTGATCGGGCTAATGGAATGCCCTGGCAGAATGTCGGCTGGTCGGTCTCGTTGATAGGTCTGCTCGGCTACATCTGGGCAGTTACGACTTACGCGGTGCCAATTGGCCAGGCTTCGATGATCGTGGCGATTGTTGGGCTAGCCATGCAACGTGAATCACTCCGGTTCCCTCCGTTCCTCTGGATCTTTGCGGCGTACCTGGGATGGGCATTTGTCGGTGCATCGATGACCGATTATCCTCGTCAGGTCTCGCTCCGCATAGAGTTGCTGTGGAAGGTGGGGCTGATCGCCCTGGTGGCGGTGAATGCACTCAGGACGCGCGCGCAGCAACGGCTGTTCATGTTCGTCTTCCTGGGAGCGTTCGCGCTCTACCCCACTCGTGGGGCGCTCTTCAATTACTTCGGTGGCTACACTGTCTTTGGCCGGGCGATCTGGAACTATATCTATGCCAACCCGAATGATCTGGCAGCGCTAACACTGCTACAGCTCGGAATGGCCTTGGCCGTCTATGTGCGTGAGCCAAAAGGCTGGCCGAAGTTGGCGGCCATGGCGGGCATCGTTGTGTTACCATTCGTGGTTCTGTTGACACAGTCTCGAGGTGCATTTCTGGCAATCGCGGCGTTCGGACTGCTGTTGATAGCCGGGCAGAGGCGTAGATTTCGCACTCTAGCCATAGTAGCCATAGTTGGTGCAGTCGTGGCAATGGCTGCTCCGGATAGCTTGTGGGATCGCGTGGGCGGCCTGCGAAACGCCACGAGTGCGGACACGATGCGTGAGGTGGACGAAGAGGGCTCCGCGGAACAGCGATACGAGATCTGGAAAGTCGCTCGCAAGATCGCTCGAGAGAATCTGATTGTAGGAGTGGGCGTAGGAGCATACTCTCAGGCGCACGCGCGCTACTCACTCGATTCTGAATTCAAGCCCACCGCCCGCGGAGCGCGTGACACACACAGCACATACCTGAACGTTCTCGCTGAGAGCGGGACGGTTGGCCTGTTTCTATTTCTGGCGCTCTTTGCCAATGTATTTTTCTATGCTGAGCGAGTTCGGAGACGCATTCGTGGAGCACTTCCTGCTAGTGGACAGCAGATCCTGTACCTTGAATTGGGTCTACTCGCCTTCCTGATGGCGGGAATCTTCGGCTCCTTCGCTGGACTGGCATTCACGTATGTTCAGATAGCTCTACTGTGGACGGTCACGAACACCATTGAACACGACTACGGCACTACATCAGGACTGCCAGCTAGCCGGACGTCCTGACGTGGCTCGCTCCAACCTGTTCCACGAGACTGCTGCGCGACACTTCTACCGCTTGGCACTGGCGACAAGCCGTTACGCCCGCCGTTCGCAACGTGCCGCATACATGGAGTACAGAGCAGGCCTACGGTTTCGCGAGTCGAGTAAGGCTTGGGGCGTGGACGAGCGTCTGAACTGGCAACTTGCCGAATTGCGTCGAACTGCACGCTACGCATACGCTACCAGCTCCTTCTACCGGAAGAGGTTCGATGCGATCGGCTTCGACCCTCGCGAGGATTTCGGTTTCGAGGATTACGCATTCTTGCCAGTTCTGCAGCGCGAGGAAGTGCGCGATGCCGGCGAGAGTATACTCAGCAACGCCGTACCACGAGATCTACTCTGGGAAGACGCCACTGGCGGCTCCAGCGGCACACCGACCAAGCTCTGGAAGGGGCCTGCAGAACGAGGTTGGGGAGAGAGCGGAAGCGAGCACTTCATGACTCGGATAGGTCTGTTCCCTGGTAGCCGGATCGCCTACCTCTGGGGTCACAATCTGGACCCCACAGTCCGCTCGGGCTGGCGTGATCGACTAACCGACCATCTTCATGCGACTCGTTGGTATGACTGTTTCCGCCTGGACGGCGGTGTGCTGGCAACATATCATCTGGACCTTCAGCGCTGGCAACCGCGCGGGATGATAGCTTACGCTGGCGCGCTCGCAGCGCTCGCGGATGCCGTTCTGGCCACGGGCAATGCGCCACCAAATTATCCACGGACGGCGTTCGTCACAGGCGCTGAAAAGCTCTATCAGCACCAGCGTGATGCAATCGAGACTGCCTTCAGTCGCCCCGTGCATGAGCGGTACGGCAGCCGTGACGTCGGGCTGATGGGTTTCCAACTCGACCCAGGACGTAACCTAGATTTCACCGTTGACTGGGCAAAGCTGATCATCGAGCCAGATCGGAACATCAGTCCGGGTGATTCGAGTGCTGGTATCCTCATCACCAAGCTCCGTGCTGACGGCATGCCCATGTTGCGTTACCGCGTCGGCGATGTCGCACTCTTCCCGACCGACGCTCGGCCCGGTAGGCCAACTTACACGCTACATGAGGTAGTGGGGCGAGATATGGACCGCCTCTGGATGCCCGACGGCCGGTGGGTGCATCCGGTGGCGCTACCCCACCTGATGAAGGATTTCCCGATTCGCGATTTCCAACTTCACCAACATGCGGATTATCGCGTAATGGTCCGTATCGTCGCAAGCGACGGGTATGGCGAGAGCACTCGCACCGCGATAGTCGAAACCTTGCGAGCCAATCTACCGCGACTGGATATATCAGCTGAGGAAGTAGCTGAGATCCCGCGTACTGCTGCCAACAAGTGGCGCCCGGTCACCAGCGACGTGGACCCACCAGATATAAGGACTGCAGGATGACGGACGTACTCCATATTCCGCTCGGTTCTCCCGCGATAGCGATAGGTTCGGTGCCCGACGCCAGATATGGCGACGGTGACCCAGTCAGAAGTGCGCTACGCGAGGTCGCTGGATCCCTCGGATGGAGTACACCCTCCGGCGGCGAATTTGGCGCGGTCATTCCGGCCGGAGCGCGTGTGCTTGTGAAGCCAAACTGGGTTCTACACGCCAACCACGGTCCGTGGGGCATGGAACCGCTTGTCACGCATCCGTCACTCGTGAGGGCCGTAGTGGAAGCCGCGATCAAGAGTAAGGCCACTCAGGTGATTGCGGGCGACGCTCCGCTCCAAGGATGCGACTTTGATCAACTCATGGAGAAGGGTAACTACCGGGCGTGGGCAAAAGCTCTCTCTGAGACTGAACCCCGTTTCGGCGGCCTGCGTGATTTTCGTCGGACCAGGAGCGTGGTCCACGACTGGCACCGGGAGACCGTCCGCGACCAACGTGCGCTGGAGCATTTCGTACTCTTCGACCTGGGCGGCGATAGCCTGTTGGAGCCGATCACCGTTGATGGTGCCTTCCGGGTGACGATGTACGACCCCGAGTTGATGCGCCGCACTCACGCCCCGGGTCGGCACCAGTTCCTGGTTGCACGGGAGATCCTGGAGGCCGATGTCGTCATCAACCTGCCAAAGCTCAAGACGCACAAGAAGGCGGGCATCACCTGCGCACTCAAGAACCTTATCGGTATCAATGGGAACAAGGAATTCCTGCCCCATCACCGGGTCGGTGGTGCGGAAACGGGAGGCGATTGTTACCCTGGCGGCAGCCGGATCAAGCGCACGTTGGAGTTTGTATACGACCTCCAGAACTCCACCGATACCGCGGTGGCCCAGGGAGCGCTCAAGATCGCCACGCGTGCCCTGCATCGCGCCGCCACCATGACCGGCGACCGCCTTGGCGTCGAAGGTTCCTGGTCGGGGAACGATACTATCTGGCGCACCTGCCTCGACCTGAACCGGATCCTTCTCTATGGGCGCCCCGACGGCACGGTGGCCGACGTCCCGCAGCGAAAGGTGCTGAACGTGGTGGATGCGATCGTCGCGGGCCAGGGTGACGGGCCTCTCTCCCCTGAACCACTGCCACTAGGGCTGCTGCTGGCAGGGGCGAGCAGCGCTGCCATGGACTGGGTGGGCGCCATCCTGCTCGGCTACGCACCCCTGCGCATCCCGATCACCGCCCATGCCTTCGACGAGTTCCGCTGGCCCATCACCGACTTCTCGCCCGACGAGGTGAGCGTTCGCGGCGCCCTTGGCGAGGGCCCAGCGGCCCTGCTGGAGACCGCGCAGTTGGCGGCTCGCGCGACGGATTACCCGTTGGGATGGTTGGACGCCGTCGCTGAACCGACCGGAGCCCGCGCCGTCACTCCGAGGGCAGGCGACGAGCCGGCCTGACAGCTATCCCTGTCACAATCTTGGCAACTGGGCGGTTGACAGTGCTGCCTCCGCTGTGTTTCATGCGAGTCTGGCGACGGCGGTAGCGTCTGTGACGAGGGACTGCGGCGGTCGTCAGCCCACTGAACCCCACAACCGATCGGCTGATCGCACGCCTCCGGAATGAGGCATGTGACAAAGGCAAACCTGGCGAAAGCCAGCGACGCAAAGCTACGAGGCTAAAGGGCGCGACAATCTATCGCGTGACCATGCCAGTCGGGCCGCCGAAGTGCCTCCAGAGGAGCAACGATCGATGCGTGCCTCCATTCTGGTGTCTCCGATCGTTGCGGCCCTTCTTGTTGCCGGCTGCAGTAGCGACACCAGGCTTCTTCCGCTCGAGGGTGGCGCGCAGGCGTCGCCAGATGCCGTGGCCTTCACCACGGCTGTTCTTCGCACAGCGATGGGCGACACCGCCCGTCTCCACCTGGCGCGTTCGCGCCGAACAGTGGCCAGCGACGAGACCATTCGCTGGCGCGTAGCCGATCCGACGGTTGCCGGGATCGAGGACGGACTTGTCTTTCCGCTCTCGGAGGGCACCACCACGATCACTGCATCCGTTTCCGGCGGCGCCGCAGTGGCCACCGTTGTGACTTGGGGTGCGACCCAGGTTGATGGCCTCCACATCACGCCGTCGCTGGTGACCCTGGACGCGGGCGAGGCTTCGCAGTTGGATGCCGAGCTCAGTTATTCCAATGGTCTTCGTGTGAAGCTGCGCACCAGCCCGGTCTGGAAGACGCTCGACGCGGGCGTTGCCACGGTTGTGAACGGGAAGGTTACGGGTCGGCGCGCAGGCGAAACGAAGATCGTGGCCATCATGGCTGGCGTGTCCGACACCATAGATGTTGTCGTTGGCTCGCCCGAGCCGGCATCAGAGCCGGGCCAACCCGGCCCGGCCGCCGGAAACTCTCCGCCGACGCTCCCAGCCCTGCAAGTTGACGTCAGTCTTCCGGCAGTGACCGGTCGTACGATACGGGTTGGCGAGGGCGAGAGTCTTCAGGCGGCGATCAATACTGCCGAGCTCGGCGACCAGATCGTCCTCGAGCCGGGCGTGACGTACGTCGGCACGTTCGTGCTTAAGAAGAAG
>JACDJB010000123.1_pt1 | contig 109469 bp, 87 predicted proteins | sample 7454121 | NCBI WGS metagenome assembly JACDJB01 (sample SAMN14253290, study PRJNA609438) | sludge metagenome | isolation source: sludge after 25d culture with pyrite | collected 2018-12-20 | reverse complement strand
TAAATTTGCTGGAGCAAGCTCCGACAAAAGGGATTAGCTGCGCTGATCCCAATAGGCTATGCTGGAAATACATTGCACTTCAGCGGCGATTGCCGCTTACGTTTTTCCTTCCATAAATTTGCTGGAGCAAGCTCCGACAAATTTATTTCAGGAAAAACGTATTCGCAGAGAGGAAGGGATTCGAACCCTCGATACGCTTTTGGCGTATACACACTTTCCAGGCGTGCGCCTTCGACCACTCGGCCACCTCTCTAAGTTTTTTACTCCTCCCTTAAGTGAGCCAAATTATATTTCAAATATTCTAAAAAACGCCGCTCTTTAGGGACGGGAAGAGACATTTGTTCTAAACGAGTGCCAAATATCAAAAAAAAATTAATGACACAAAATGATTTATGTATTTAATTTAATTCATTTCTCCCCGTAAAGAGGTTTCAAATATGGTTTTGAAGCTATTAGCCGAAATTTTCTGGCCCAACAAGTACATCAGCTTTGCCAACGCTGCTTCGGTGGTACAGTCTTTTCCGCTTATCACTCCAATCTTTTTTAGATCTGTGCTAGTTTCATACAATCCCATGTTGACACTTCCTCCCGAACATTGGGTTATGTTTATTACTGGAACACCTCTTTTTATAACCTCTTTTATGGATTCGATAAACCAGGCCGAATTTGTGGCATTCCCCGTGCCATAGGTCTCTATGATTAGCCCTTTGAGCCCCCTGTATGAAAAGATGTGTTTAACTGTATCACTGTTCATCCCGGGGAAAATCTTTAACAACATAATATTGCTCTCCAAGGTTTTGTGGACTTTCAATTTTTTACGGCGATTAGGCTTGTAGAGTGCTTTATTGTTCACTACCAAATGCACGCCGCTCATGGCCAAATCGGGGTAATTGAGCGAGGCAAAAGCCTGAAAGTGTTCAGCGTTTATCTTTGTGGTGCGATTGGCCCGATATAGTTTGTATTCAAAATAAAGGCAGACCTCGGATATTTTAGACACTCCTTTTTCCCGTAGGGAGGCAATTTGAATAGAGGTGATGAGGTTTTCCTTTGCATCGGTTCGCAGATCGCCAATGGGAAGTTGAGAGCCTGTGAAAATCACTGGTTTCCCCAAATTTTCCAACATAAAACTCAGTGCCGATGCGGTGTACGACATGGTATCGCTCCCATGAAGAACCACAAATCCATCGGCCTTCTCATAATTTTCCTCTATAATATTGGCAATGTCAACCCAATATTCTGGGTTCATATTTGAACTGTCAATAGGCTCCTTAAAGGCTTTGGTAGTGATGGTGCAATCCAAAAGCTTCAATTCCGGAATGTGATTGAGCAATTCGTCAAAATTAAAGTTGCGCAAAGCTCCGGTCTCAAAGTCCTTGATCATTCCTATGGTTCCACCGGTATATATGAGTAATATGTTTGGCTTGGTTTTGTTCATCTTTACAAATCGCTTTACTTCTTAAAAATCATCTTGGAATTTTCCGTAGTAATCCGTGCAACTTCCGTTTGGGAAACCCCATAAATCCCTGAAAGCTTTTTACAGATTAGGGTGAGATAACTACTCTCATTGCGTTTCCCGCGAAAAGGGACCGGCGCCAAATAGGGCGAATCGGTTTCCAAAACTATATGTTCCAGCGGAATCTGGTTTAAAAAAGTGTCGATCTTTCCATTTTTGAAAGTGACTACTCCCCCGATCCCCAGTTTCATATTAAATGACATCGCTTTTCGTGCCTGTGAAAGATTTCCGGTAAAACAGTGGAAAATTCCGTACAAATCATCATCCTTCTCGGTTTCGAGCACTTCAAAGATTTCATCGAAGGCATCGCGACAATGTATTACTATAGGCAATTGATGCTTTTTCGCCAATTGGATCTGTCTTTTAAAAGCTTTTTTCTGGATTTCCAGAGTAGAGGTATCCCAATGTAGGTCTATTCCTATTTCTCCTACGGCACAAAAACTCCTCTCTTTAAACTGAGACTCTACGTGCCTCAATTCTTCTTTGTAATCCTCCTTTACAGAAGTGGGGTGTAACCCCATCATTAAAAATACGTGATTTGGATATTCTCGTTCCAAAGCGTACATCGCTTCCGTATAGCTTGAATCAATGGCCGGGACAAAGAAACGTGTTATCCCCAAATCCAAGGCCCGCTGCATCATTTGGTCACGGTCTTTATCAAAAGCATCACTGTATAAATGTGTATGGGTATCGGTCAACATAATTGCAAAGCTACTTATTTTGTTTGCTATCTTTACACAAAAAAATTGATACAGTTACGCGAATTTATTGAGGCCAAAGGTTTTTATCGCATTCCTCTTAAAAGGTTGGTTACCGGACATTATTTATTTTCAGCAAAAATAAATGGCATATCAGGTAATTTTATTCTGGATACGGGAGCCTCTACCAGTTGCGTGGGTTTTGAAGATAGCTCCCTCTTTTTATTGGTCAGTGAGGAGAGTATCATAAAAGCAGCGGGGGCAGGAGCCATAAATATGGAGACTATGCTTTCCAGGAAGAACACCTTTAAGGTGGGTCAATGGGAAATAAAGAATATGGATTTTGTACTTTTCGATCTCTCCCACGTCAATCAAGCTTTATTGCAGGCGGAGGAGGAAGCCATACACGGGATTATAGGGGCCGATTTCCTAAAGCAGCATAGAGCCGTGATCGATTATGGAAGGAATTGCTTTTATGTGAAATAGAATGTCCTTGTGATGCCCTTATATCCAATTATTTGAGTATTTTTATATTCTCCCTCTGACAAAGTTATTAATCTGTGTTGAAGAAAATTGCTCCTTGGTTCTTCTTGGCTTTACTCTCTCCTTATTTAGGGAACAGCCAAGATTCTTTACAGTATGAACGACTGATCAATTCAACAAATGACAAGTCGGAAAAATTGGTCGTATTGGATAGTGTTTTATTGAGGACCTATTCTAAAGACCCTCAGGCCTTTATCACCTACAGTTTTGAGTACATTGCCTTGGCCCAAGAGCTGGACAGTATCGAGAGTGCGGCAAAAAAGGCGATGAACCTGCAACAACCCCTCACCAATTTTGCCAATGATCCCCTTCGAGCCATTACCGTAATAAATAGTGTACTGGCCCGTAAATACAGAATTACCGATAGTTTGCTATTGGGAGGGCTCTATTTAAAAAGAGGAAGGGCAAATGCAAAAGTAAATCTTCAAAAGGCTGTTGAGGACTATACCATGGCACTGGATAATTTTGCGGCCGACGATGATCTTCATAAGGCAGATGTACATTTATTCAGAGGGCAGGCCTACTCTAATATGGGAAAATTTGTTTTGGCAGGGAAAGACTTTACTAGAGCCTATAATTTATACGAGGCCAAAAAAGAATATAACTACATGGTATATGCCCAGCAGGGTATTATCAATATGTTTAGCATGAATGGATTTTATGAGAAAGCAAAACTGGAGCGAGATCAACTGATCAATACGATGAAATCACTCCAATTGAATTCTTTCCTGGCCAATGAGTATTACAATCAGGCCATTGATTATAGGAAAATGGGAGAACATCGCCTGGAATACAAATCGTTGCTCAAGGCTGAGGAGGTTTATGACCAGGCTTCCGGAAACCAAGCTACTTTTATCGGAATCCACTCGATGCTCATATCCTATTATTGTGATAATGGCCAGTTTGACGAGGCTAAAAAGCATTTAAATCTTTTAGAATCTCTCGCATCCAGTTTTTCGGGGGATCCACTCTCGGAACTTAACTACCTGAGTGGAAAAGCAGAATATCTGAATGCCGTTGGGGAGTTTGATCAATCCCTTGTCCTGGCAGAAAAAAAACTCCAGATTGCGGAGCAATTAGGAATAGAGGATGAAATTATGGCCGCCCACGATTTGCTGTCGGATATTTATCTTCACACAGACAAATTGGCGAAAAGTCTCGCCAGTGCAAAGGCCGCTTGGGCCATCAAGGACGCTATTTACAATAAGAGCACTGCCAATGCTCTGGCCTACTATCAAACCCTGTATGAAACGGAGAAAAAAGAAAAGGAATTGGTTGAAAAAAACACGAGCATTCGCTTGTTGGAAAAAGACAACGAAGGGTTTAAAAAAGCCATTTTCTTTGGTGGAATCGCCATTCTTTTGGCCTTTGGACTTATTCTTCTATATAGAAACCAGTATCACCTAAAGAGCAATAAGTTGCTTCACGAACGCTTTAGTCAAGAGCTTTTGGTATCGCAAGAGGATGAACGAAGAAGAATTTCAAAAGATCTTCACGACGGGATCGGGCAGCAACTATTGGTCATCAAAAACAAACTGATGCTGTTGGGCGATGAAGATACTAAAAGACTCGTCAACCACACCATTGAGGAAGTGCGCGCCATCTCTAGAGACTTATATCCATTTCAGTTGCAGGAAATGGGAATTACCAAGGCCATTGAGTACACAATAAATCAAATAGATGAAAATACCACTCTTTTTATCTCCGCAGAAATAGATAACATAGACAATATCTTTTCAAAAGAAGATGAAGTGAACATATATAGAATTATCCAGGAAAGCCTGAGCAATATCCTCAAGCATGCCCAGGCAGAAGCCGGAAAAGTCTCTGTCAAAAAATTTGCTGGAAATATTATGATCTCCATCCGAGACAACGGCGTAGGTTTTGATTTCGCCGAAAAATACCAGGACGTCAAATCTCTCGGTTTAAAAACGCTTTTAGAGAGAACAAAATTTTTGAAAGGCCAAATGAAAGTCATCTCAAAGAAAGATAATGGCACCGTGATCGAATTTCAATTTCCACTATGAACATAAAAACTACACCTTCCATAATTATCGCTGATGACCACCCTCTTTTACTAAAAGGTTTAAGTGACTTTCTGATTGAAAAGGGCTATGACCTGATAGGCAGTGGAAAGGATGGCAGAGAGGCGTACAACCTCATCATACAACAGCAGCCGGACATCGCCATTTTAGACATACAAATGCCATATATGTCGGGAATAGAAATAGCGCAAAAATGTAGAAGTCAAAATATTTCCACTAAAATCGTACTGATTACACTGCACAAGGAAAAAGAATTGTACCAAAAGGCAAAAGAACTGAATATCTTCGGGTATATCCTAAAGGAATTTGCTCTTGAGGAAATAGAAAACTGCATCCGTACTGTAAAAGCGGGAAAACCATTTTTTAGCACGAAGATAAAAGAATTGATTGGAGTGGTGTTAACCGAAAATAGCGATCTCAATTCTCTTACACCTTCCGAGAAAAAGATATTAAAGCTGATCGCACAGGATAAGACAAACAAGGAAATCGCCTCGCAACTTTTCATTTCCTACCGTACTGTTGAAAAGCACCGATCCAATATAATTACCAAACTCAATTTAGAGCCCAAGACAAACAGCCTATTGATTTGGGCTAAAGAACATCAAGACAAGCTATTATAAGCTGTATTATAGATTCAAAAACCGAATTACGTGTTTCTACGTATTTTAAAATAATGAAAAAAGGCTCATCTTTACCCTATGAAAGAATCAATGACTTCCATAGTAGAGAAAAACAAGAATTATGGGTTTTATGCAGAAATGAAGAAACCAGCGGTCATCATCCTGGCTTTTTCTATCGTTGTTGTGATTTTATTGAATTTGATTAACGCTATTCTCCTTTCCTAACAAGGACTCACTGACTAACCAAAAAATCCGGCCATAATGACCGGATTTTTTTGTTTGTATTTCACACTCCTTAGAGCTCCAGAGCACGCTTTATATTATTATCCATTAAAAGTTCTTCCGGACTTTCCAGCGCCTCCTTGATGGCCACCAAAAAGCCCACGGATTCCTTCCCGTCGATTATTCTGTGGTCGTAAGATAGAGCGACGTACATTACGGGTGCCACCACAATCCCACCATCACGAACAATAGCTCGTTCCACAATATTGTGCATTCCCAGAATTGCAGATTGAGGTGGATTTATAATGGGTGTTGAAAGCATGCTTCCAAAAACCCCTCCATTGGAAATGGTAAAAGTACCTCCTGTCATTTCATCAACGGTAATCTTTCCATCTCTAGCCCTGAGTGCAAGTCTTTTCACTTCGTCTTCCACTCCTCTAAAACTTAAATTTTCAGCATTTCGGATCACCGGAACCATCAGCCCGCGAGGTCCGGAAACGGCAATAGAAATATCCTTAAAATCATAGGTGATCATATAGTCGCCATCGATCATAGAGTTTACATCCGGATACATATCTAGGGCACGCACCACTGCAAGGGTAAAGAACGACATAAACCCGAGGCTTACACCGTGCTTATCTTTAAACTGTTCCTTGTATTGACTTCTCAAAGCAAAGATTGCCGACATATCCACCTCATTAAAGGTGGTGAGCATTGCCGTTTCATTTTTTGCCGAAACAAGACGTTCAGCCACTCTTCGGCGGAGCATTGAAAGTTTCTTCCGTTCACTTCCGCGACTTCCAGGGCCGGGAGTTCCCATAGCGGGTTGAGCATCCACAGCATCTTGTTTGGTAATGCGTCCATCACGGCCACTACCCTTGACGTCCTTGGCAGACATTGATTTTTCCCTAAGGATTTTCTTAGCCGCTGGAGAAGCTGACCCTGTAGCATAGCTTACATTGTCCTGGACTTGGTTAGGGGTGGAAGATTTGGAAGGAGTTTGGATCTCTGCATCTGCCTTCTCCGATTCCTTTTCCGATCTCTCCTCTTTCGGTTTATCCTCAGCCTGCTTCTCGGTTTTTTGGGTTTCTTTCTCGGTTTCTTTTTTAGAGGTTTTCGCTTCCCCACTATCCTTTTGGGCCTCTGTATCAATCAGACACACAATATCGCCCACGGAAACCGTATCGCCCTCTTCTGCTTTTAAGGTTATAACTCCACTAGCTTCGGCAGGAAGTTCCAAGGTAGCTTTGTCACTATCTATCTCTGCTATAGGTTGGTCCTTTTCTACATAGTCACCATCGGCAACCAACCAGGACGCTATTTCTACTTCAGTAATGGATTCTCCCGGGGAGGGAACTTTCATTTCTAATGCCATAGTATTTATTTTTTTACCTCAATGTATATAAACACCAAAGATGGTTTTCTTTTTTTATTGAATTTATATTTATAAAAGATTTTCAAAAATTGATTAATTCTTTTTCTCTTTTTGCTTCCATACCTCCTTACAAAGCTTTGTATCTTTATATCTGAAAGAAAGCGCCACAGGTATCTTCCATCGTGGAAATGTATAAAGACAATAGATTCTAAAATTACTAAATCAATCTTAGAAAACCTATTGCATATCTTTATCAAAAACGCTCTCCATCACCTTATTATGCCTAGCTTTAAACCGAACTGTACTTCCAGCTGCAGGGGCGGCATACATCTTTCTACTGCATACCCTAAAGCTTCTCGCTTCCTGAAAGTGCATCAGTAAATGCGCATAGGCTCCCATATTTCGGGGCTCCTCTTGTGCCCAAACAATATCGTCTGCATTTTTGTATTTCTTGATGATTTTTTTCATCTCCTCAACGGGCAAGGGGAACAACTGCTCTATACGCACCAGGGCAACGTCATCTCGTTTAAGCTCTTCTCTTTTTTCCAGAAGATCGTAGTAAAATTTCCCCGTGACGAAGACAAGTGATTTTATTTTCTTCACATTTGCTTCCGCATCGTCTATTACCATCTGGAAACTTCCGTTGGCAAGCTCCTCCTTAGTAGAGACCACCTTAGGGTGGCGCAGTAAACTTTTAGGGGTGAACACTATCAGCGGTTTTCTGTAGTCCACTTTCAACTGCCTTCTAAAAAGATGGAAGAGGTTGGCAGGGGTGGTTACATCTGCCACGAACATGTTATCTGTGGCGCAGAGTTGTAAATACCGTTCCATTCGACCGGAGGAATGCTCCGCACCTTGGCCCTCATATCCGTGAGGAAGAAGCATGACAAGGCCATTTTGAAGTTTCCACTTATCCTCCGCTGCTGAAATATATTGATCTATCATTACTTGGGCTCCATTGCTGAAATCTCCAAATTGTGCCTCCCAAAGGGTTAGCGAGTTTGGGCTTGCCATGGCATATCCGTAGTCAAACCCGACCACCCCATACTCAGAAAGCAAGGAATTATAAATATAGAAATCGCCTTGATCTCCTTTCAGATCATTCAATAAGCATATTTCTTCCTCGCTATCTTCAACGGTAATAATCGCATGCCGATGTGAAAAGGTTCCGCGCTCCACATCCTGCCCACTCATCCGCACATCGTGGCCTTCCTTTAAAAGTGAACCATAAGCCAGTAATTCACCCATGGCCCAATCGAGTTTATTATCCTCAAAATACATTTTGTGCCTGGATTCAATAAGCCGTGTAATTTTTTTCAGAAATTTTTTGTCCTTTGGTAGTTGGGTAATAACCTCAGCAATCTCATCGAGTTTCTCTAAATCGAAGGTGGTATCTACCTTTTTCATCATGCTGCCCTCCTCAGCATATTGGTATCCTTCCCATTCGTCCTGCATAAACGGCGTAATCTCTGTTTTTTCCTGCTTGCGGGAGCTTTCCAGGTTTTCTTCCAGCTTGTTTTTGTATTCGTCTTCCAGCTTTTTGGCATAATCCTGGTCGATTACACCTTGGGCAATCAGCTTTTCAGTATAAATATCGCGAGGGTTCTTATGCTTGGATATAGCTTTGTAGAGCTTGGGCTGTGTAAACCGCGGTTCGTCACCTTCATTATGGCCGTATTTTCGATATCCTAAAAGATCAATAAACACATCCCGTCCAAATTCCATTCGAAAATCCAGAGCAAATAAAGTAGCGTGCACCACGGCCTCAACATCATCTGCATTAACGTGCAATATTGGAGAAAAGGTAACTTTGCCCACGTCGGTACAATAAAGAGAGGAACGGGCATCAAGGTAATTGGTAGTAAAACCAATTTGGTTATTTACAACAATATGGATTGTTCCACCTGTTTTATAACCGTCCAACTGTGCCATTTGGATTATTTCATAAACAATCCCTTGTCCGGCAATGGCCGAGTCTCCGTGTACAATAATTGGCAATACTTTATTTGGATGTTCCTTGTGATGATCATCTTGTTTAGCCCGGGCAATCCCCTGTACTACTGCACCCACAGCCTCTAAGTGTGAGGGGTTGGGCGCGATATTCAGGTTGATTTCCTTTCCAGATTTTGTTTTTCGTTTTGAGGTCCATCCCAAGTGGTACTTTACGTCCCCATCAAAAATATCCTGTGCATAATCCTTTCCGTCAAATTCACTGAATATATCTTTTGCACTCTTTCCAAAGATATTGGTGAGCGTACTCAAACGTCCTCTGTGGGCCATTCCCATCACAAATTCCTCTACACCCTTATCGGCTGCATTTTCAATAAGAGTATCCAAGGCGGGAATCAAACTCTCTCCCCCTTCCAAGGAAAAGCGCTTTTGACCCACGTATTTGGTATGAAGAAATGCCTCAAAAGCAACCGCTTCATTTAGCTTTTTAAGAATGTGTTTTTTATGTTCTGCAGAAAAACTGGGCTGGTTATCATTGGCATTTAACCTTTTCTGTATCCAATCTATTTCATTCGGCTTTCGGATATACATGTATTCAATCCCGATGGAATCACAATAGATTCTCTCCAGGTGCCTTATAATCTCCTCTAAGGTGGTTTCACCAATGCCGATGATTTCTCCAGCTTTAAAAGTGGCTTTCAAGTCATATTGTGAAAGACCAAAATTTTCGATCGCCAAAGTAGGGGTGTATTGCCTGCGCTCTCTTACGGGGTTTGTTTTCGTGAACAGATGCCCACGGGTACGGTATCCATCTATAAGCCTAACCACCTGGAATTCCTTGATCACATCTGCACAAAGAGCGCCTACGTCATATTCCTCTGAGTCAATGGGCTCAGGGGGGGGTACAAGCTCTCGGCCGTCGCTTTCCGATCCAAAATCGAACCCTTGGAAAAAAGCTCTCCAACTTGGCTCAATGCTGTCTGGGTATTGTAAATATTTTTCGTAAAGTTCTGCGATGTACGACGGATGGATCGCGTTTAGGAATGAGAATTTATCCATGATAGATATGCAAAAAGGTCTTATTTAATAAAACGGTACAAAAGTACAACAATTCCCTCAAAGAGCCGTCTCGATTCCATATATTTATCGTTTGTGCTTTTTAATCTACCTGAAATGAAAATAACCCACATTTGGAGTATAGGAACTATTCTTTTTTTTGTTTTTTTATCATCCAGCAATCGGTGTTGGAGCCAGATTTCACATGAACCCGATTTTTGGCAGCACTTGCGATTTGGGGGAGGAATTGGACTGAGTCTTGGAAACGGTTTTTTTAGTGCCAGCGTCTCTCCCAGCGCCATCTATCAGTTCAACCGTCAGTTCGCTGCTGGAGTGGGACTAAATGGCGCCTATAGCAGCAGCAAAAACAGATTTACCTCCACTATTGTCGGGGGTAGCGCCATTGCGTTATACAATGTAATTCCCCAAATTCAGCTTTCAGGCGAGCTGGAAGAGCTTAATGTAACTAGAAAGTTTGAATACGACGGTGCGAACCTCAGGGAGAACTACTGGTATCCTGCACTGTTCCTGGGTGTTGGATTCCACAGCAACAACTTTACTATGGGCATTAGATATGACGTTCTTTTTAACAGGGAGAAAAGCATCTATACCGATCCCTTCTCTCCTTTTATAAGGATGTATTTTTAAACCTGGCGCTGCATTAAATCCCCTGCAAACTTTCGGAGCAATTCTCTTTTCTCTTCCGATATAGTAGAACGGTTTAATACTGAAAAGGCCAGGTGGTAATACCTTTCAATTTCCATCCGGGTTGCCTTTGCCGCCCCCGATGTGATAAAGATATCTTTTACCGCTATAATTTTGTCTTGGGGATCCTTTGGGCTGATACTAAAAAGATGAGCTAATTCCTCTGCCTTTTCCGTGCTGCTCAAATTTTCGGCCATAAGGTATAAAAATGTTTTTTTGTTGGCAATAATATCTCCCCCAAGTTGCTTTCCAAAAGTTTTTGGATCTCCAAAAATATCCAGATAGTCATCTTGCAGCTGAAAAGCGATTCCCAGATTCTTTCCGAATTCATAGACAACATCCTTGTCCCCATTCTTTGCTTCTGCAACAATGGCCCCCATTTTCATTGCCGCGCCAAGCAGGACAGCGGTCTTCTGCTCAATCATTTTTATATACTCTGAAATATCTACATCTTCCCGGGTTTCAAAATCCATATCCTGTTGCTGCCCCTCACAAACCTGGAGGGCCGTTTCACTAAAAAGCCGGGCCAGCTCCTGAAAGATTTGCGGCTCATACTCCTCAAAAAAACGGTATGCCAATATCAACATGGCATCACCAGAGAGGATGGCGGTGTTTATGTCCCATTTTTCGTGGACGGTCTTTTCACCTCTTCGCAGAGGAGCTTCATCCATGATATCGTCATGGATCAGGGAAAAATTATGGAACAGTTCCACAGCCAGTGCTGCGGGAACAGCTTTGATAAAATCCGATTCAAAAAAATCGCACACCATTAGGGTAAGGATTGGGCGAACCCGTTTTCCTCCCAATGTAAGGATGTATTTTATGGGATCATAAAGCTTTTCGGGATTGCTCCTGTCAATGGCTCTTTCAAGATACCCAGAAAGAACATGGCTGTATTTATCTAAAACCTCCATATCAAAATTTTTCGGCTAAATTAAAACAAGCAAATGAGAATCCGGGAGTTTACGGGAATGAAAAAGCGGGCGTGTTAAGGGGAAGTTAAATATTGTAAACTTGAGAAACTTTTTTTGTTTCGATAGTTTCCACAACCTATCTTTGCCCCCCTTATGAAAAACAAGATTATCCATAAAGCGACGGAACTCTTTATAAAACTCGGTTTTAAAAGTGTGACCATGGACGATATTGCCAACGAAATGGGTATCTCAAAGAAAACCATTTACACCCATTTTAAAAACAAAACTACCTTGGTGAAACAATGTACGTTTTCGTTGATGGACACCATTACGGAGGGAATCGATGCTATTTGTAACAGAAACCACAACCCTATCGATGAGCTATTCGAGATAAAGGAATTTGTCCTGCACAGATTAGAGGATGATCAATACTCTCCACAATACCAATTGCAGAAGTATTATCCGGAGATCAGCAAAACCTTGCAGCAGGCACAGTTTGACAAAATAATGGAAAGCTCCAAAACCAATATCGAAAAAGGGAAGAAGCAGGGACTTTATCGGGAACAGATTGATTCCGATTTTATTTCACGTTTGTACTTTCTTGGAATAACGGGCATGCGGGACCAGGCTCTATTTCCACCTGATACATTTCCAACCAAATATATCACCGACGAATATCTGGAATATCACCTAAGAGGAATTGTAACCGAAAAAGGCTTATCAACTCTTCGCAAATTCATAAAAGAAAATCATTCCGATGACCAATAAGATCCTCTTCTTTACGTTTATACTCTACTCTTCTTTGAGCTTTTCACAAGAAAAAAACCCCATGAGTTTCAGTCTGGAGGAAGCTGTACAGTTTGCCCTGGACAACAGCTACACTTCCATAAACGCACGGCGCGATATTGCAAAAGCGATTAAACAAAAGTGGGAGACCACCGCCCAGGGGTTGCCCCAGATTGATGGCAGCATTTCCTACAATTACAATTTGAAACAGCCTGTGACGTTAATTCCCGGTGAATTTGGAGGAGGAGAGCCCGGAACTTACTTTCCACTGAAATTTGGCACCAAGCAGAGTGCCAATGCCGTAGCCACGTTAAACCAGCTTATTTTTGACGGTAGTTATTTGGTGGGTCTAAAAGCGGCCAGGGCGTTTCTGGAATATTCTGAAAACAGCAACGAAAAAACCCGGTTAGAGGTGAGGAAGGGTGTAATTAATGCCTATGGAAGTGTTCTTTTAGCCCAGGAATTGGTCCATATTTTTGAAAAAAATAAATCCAATCTCCAAAAGAACTTGAATGATACACGAAAAATTTTCGAAAACGGTTTGGAAGAGGAAGAAAGTGTGGAGCAATTGGAAATTACGCTGCTGGAGATCGAAACCCAATTGAACAACGCAAAGAGAAGCTATGCCATTGCAAAACAAATGTTCAATCTTTCCTTAGGGCTGGATGTAGAAAGCCCAACGGTTCTCACAGACGATTTAAACAGTCTGGCCAATGAAAATATCAGTTTAGAGCTATTGGATGCTTCCACGAGCATAGAAGAGAACGTAGATTTTAAGATTGCCCATAACCTCATAGAACAGCGCACTTTTGAAATGCAACTGGAACAGAGCAAGGCCCTGCCCCGTTTGTCTGCTTTTGTGAACTATGGCACTTCGGCCAATAGTGAGGATTTCACTTTCTTTAACGGAGACCAAAAGTGGTATCAGTCGTCTGTATTGGGCATAAGTTTGAACATTCCCATTTTTAGCAGTGGAATGCGTAGCGCTACAACCCAGCGCAAGCGTATTGCATTAGAGCAGGCAAAGACAGACTTTGAACAAACGCAGCAAAAGATTAGACTGGATCTCACCGCCGCCAGAAGCAACTACCAATTTGCTATTGACAATTATGAAAATTCCAAAAAGAATTTAGAGCTAGCCGAACGGATTGAAGTTAAAAACCAGACAAAGTTTACAGAGGGAATTTCCAGCAGCTTTGATCTAAGACAAGCCCAAACACAGCTATATACGGCACAACAACAATATTTTCAGGCAATGTTAGATGTGATCAACGAAAAAGCAAACTTGGAAACAGTGTTAAATATCCCACAATTGAGGGTAAATGCGAGTGAGGTAAAATAGGTTAAGAATTGAGGAGGCTAAGAGCCAAGACTATCGTCTAAACTATTGCTTTAAGCAATTATATTTTGGAACAACACAGGAAATTATACCTATAGCCAAGTAATAATCATTTAAAAAAATCGGATTATGAGAATATTTTCTTTTGAAAAATTGATCGTTTGGCAAAAAGCCCATCAACTTTCGAATAAAATCTACAAAAGCACAAAACATTTTCCATCGGAAGAAAAATTTGGCATTACAAGTCAAATTCGACGTGCGTCAATTTCGATATCCTCAAAGATTGCGGAAGGAGCTGGAAGACATTCTGCGAAAGAGAGAGCATGTTTTACAGAAATGGCCTAAGGGCCAGCACTCGAACTATTAAACCAATGTGTTCTTCCAAATGACATAGCGTTTTTGGACGAGGACAAGATATATAGAATAAAGAAAAGATTTAACAGAAATCACAAATTGCAAATTAGTTTCCGTCTAAACCCATCGACTCATAAACTTATCGACTCAATTTAATACTATGAAAAAACTACTTCTAACCTGCCTGACCTTCACCATCATCATTTCCTGTGGCGGCGACAACAAATCGGTGGATGCTATTATCAGTTCGGGAGACCTTTCTGCCATAAAGGCCAAACGCACCGAACTCAATCAACAGCAGCGAGATATTAAAAACGGGCTGGACAAACTCAATGAGTACATTGATTCGCACGAAAAAAAGGAGCGCCCAGCTTTAGTTACAGCCGAGGTAATCAACGACACTATATTTAAACACTATGTAGAGGTGCAGGGAAATGTGGAAACAGACCAGAATGTAGTTTTAAACGCAGAGTATTCGGGAATTCTTATAAATGTTTATGTCAAGAACGGACAGCAAGTTACCAAAGGACAACGTCTGGCAAAAATTGACGACGGTGGCCTTTCAAGTCAAGTAGCGCAACAAGAAGCACAATTGGCGTTGGCCCAAACTACTTTTGAACGCCAAGAACGCCTATGGGACCAAAAGATTGGTTCCGAAATACAATTTCTCCAAGCCAAGACCAATTATGAAGCCGCTAAAAATGCCACGCAACAATTGCGTTCCCAACTTGACAAAACCGTTATAACTGCTCCCTTCAGTGGGATTGTTGACGATGTTATTGCAGACCCAGGACAGGTAGTTTCAGCCGGCCAAACCCCAGTTATCCGGTTGGTAAACCTGAGCCATATGTATGTAAAAGCGTCCATCCCTGAAACCTATCTGAGAAATGTAAAAAAGGGAACGCAGGTAATAGTGAACCTCGCTTCCATCAATGAAGAATTCACTGGGATCGTTCGTCAGGTAAGCAACTATATAAATCCGAACAATCGAAGTTTTGAAATTCAAATTGAGATACCAAACGAAAGTGGATTGGTAAAACCCAATCTTATTGCATCAGTAAAAGTAAACGATTACCAAGCCGATAATGCCATTACGGTTCCTGAAAATGTGTTACAGGAAAACTCAGCGGGGGAAACTGTTGCATTTCTCTACCGGCCCATAAACGATTCCATTGGTGAAGCAAAGAGAACGATTATTGAACCTGGGCTTTCTTACGCAAATCACACCGAAGTAAAATCCGGACTTAAAAAAGGCGACACCATTATATTGGAAGGAGCGAAAAACCTTCGTGACGGCCAAAAAGTCATCATCAAAAACTAAGAAACTTTTGCAACATGAGCAAAAACCCGTATAAAGAATTTAGTATTTCCTCTTGGGCCATCAATAACAAAATGACGGTGTATGTCATTATGGGCATCATCCTATTTTTGGGGGCCTTTGCCTATTACAGTATGCCGCGGGAAGCCTTTCCAGAAATTATTGAAACTAAAATCTATGTAAGTTCCGTTAATCCCGGTAACTCTGCAGAGGATGTGGAAAAATTCATCACCAAACCTCTGGAGGAGGAATTCAAAAATGTGGCGGGAGTTAAGGAGATAACTTCTACGACTCTACAGGACTACTCTACTATAATCGTAGAATTTGAAGAAACTGTTGAAATCCCCGTAGCAAAACAAAGAATCAAGGATAAGGTAGACCAAGTAAAAGCTGAAACCACATGGCCCGTATTAACCAACGGAGCCAAGGTGGAACCCAATGTTTTTGAACTCAATTTCTCTGAAGAATTCCCCATTTTAAACATCAACCTTACGGGCGATTACCCCGTACAGCGTCTTAAGGATTACGCCAAATATCTTCAGGATAAAATAGAATTACTGCCCCAGATTAAGGAAGCTACTATCCGCGGAGTTGATGACAAGGAAGTGGAGATTGCCGTAGATATCTATAAAATGGCCGCTTCCGAAGTGAGTTTTGACAATATCATCAACGCCATTAAAGGCGAAAACGTAACAATTTCCGGCGGAAACATAATTACCCACGGCGTTCAAAAGAATATTCGAATTACCGGTGAAATCAAAGCTCCACAAGAACTTGCTAAGGTGGTTGTAAAAAGGGACGACGGAGTGGTTTTCCTAAAAGATATCGCCGACATAAATTTTCAAGAGAAAGACCCCACTACCTATGCTCGCGAAGCTGGAAAGCCAGTTGTAATGCTCGATATCAAAAAACGAGCTGGAAAGAATATGATCCAGGCCGTGGAGGAAATCAAGGAACTTCTAAAGTTTGAACAGGAAAACTACCTCCCGCAAAGTTTAGAGATAAGCCTATCGAACGATCAGTCTGTAAAAACCGAAAATCAGGTGAACGATCTGGTGAACAACATCATCTTTGGAGTAATTCTAGTGGTACTTGTCCTAATGTTTTTCTTGGGATTCAGGAACGCACTGTTCGTAGGCTTTGCTATACCACTATCCATGCTTATGTCACTATCTATTCTTTCCGCACTTGGTTTTACGTTAAATACCATGGTGCTATTCGGGCTTGTAATGGGGCTTGGAATGTTGGTAGACAATGGTATTGTGGTAGTTGAGAACGTGTATAGTTTAATGAGCGAGGGAATGTCGCGGAGGAAGGCCGCAAAACAGGGCATGGGCGAGATTGCCTGGCCTATTATCGCCTCTACTGCAACTACTTTGGCAGCGTTTTTCCCATTGGGTCTTTGGCCCGGAACCATTGGAAAGTTTATGGTCTATTTTCCCATCACACTTTCCGTTGTCCTCTCCTCCTCACTTTTCGTGGCGCTTGTCATTAACTCCATGCTCACATCAGAGTTTATGAAAGTGGAAGAAGAACCCCTTACAAAACAAAAACTCATCCGATGGAGCCTGATCCTTTTAGGAGTTGGAATTTTGCTTTTAACCGCTGGTTTTATTTTGGACATCGCGGTCTTTCGGGCCATCGGGAACCTAGCAATCCTCACTTCCATTCTGCTCTGGTTCTATAAATATGTGTTGTCTGGCGCCGTGGAATATTTTCAATTTAAATCGCTAAAGAAATTAGAGGACACATATGAAAAAACACTCAAATATGCATTGAGGGGAAGAAAGGCCTATATGTTCTTCTTTGGAACCATAATTCTGTTGATTCTTTCCTTTGTGCTCATTGGTATCGTACAGCCAAAAGTGCTCTTTTTTCCAGAAAATGAACCAAATCAGATAATTACCTATATTGAATATCCACAAGGAACTGATATTGAAAAGACCAATTCCCTCACTAAAAAAGTGGAAGAGCGTATCTATGATGTCCTTTCCAAATATGACGACAATGGATACAACTATATGGTAGAAAGTGCTATCTCGCAAGTGGGGCAAGGGGCTGGAAACCCAATGACAGATGGCGGTCAGAGCAATGATATGCCACAAAGAGGAAAGGTTACACTCTCCATGCGCGATTATCAATTGCGACGGGGAGTACGAAGCAGTGATGTTTTGGAAGAAGTTCGGGAAGCCGTGAAAGGATTTCCCGGCGTATCCATAATAGTTGAAAAAGACGCCGCAGGACCTCCCGTAGGCTACCCAATTAACATGGAATTGCGCGGCGATGATTACGAAGAAATGCTCCGCACCGCGGAAAATCTTCGAACCTTCATTGAAAATTCTGGAATTTCAGGCATTGAGGAACTTAAAATTGATGTGAACAAAAACAAGCCGGAAATGAATGTAAGTGTGGACAGGGAAAAAGCCGGTCAGCTTGGGATTTCCACGGGACAAATTGGCCAAACTCTAAGACGGGCAATTTTTGGGGAGGAGGCTTCAACGTATAAAGAAGAGGACGAAGACTATGAAATAAACGTTCGATTGGCAGAGCAATATCGTTATGACGAAAGTGTGCTTTTCAATCAGCCCATCACTTTTAGGAACAATCAGGGCAAAATTGTACAGGTTCCTATTTCATCTGTTATCTCCAAAGAGAACACCTCTTCCTTCAGCTCTATAAAAAGGAAGAATTTAAAACGAACCATCACCATTTACTCCAATGTGTTGGGAGGTTATAACGGAACTGAAATTGTGAACGATTTAAAAACCGAGCTTCAAAACTATGAGTTGCCCCGAGATATCACCTTGGCCTTTACAGGGGAGCAGGAAAAGCAAGCTGATAACATGAGCTTCTTGATATTGGCATTGTTCTTTGCGTTGGGTGGGATCCTATTGATATTGGTGGCTCAATTCAATTCCCTTTCCAAACCCGTGATTATTCTTTCCTCGGTAGTGCTCAGTTTGGCAGGAGTTTTCTTGGGAATGGTGATTTTCCATATGGATTTTATAATTATCATGACCATGATGGGGGTTATCTCACTTGCAGGAATTGTTGTGAACAACGCCATCGTGCTTATCGATTATACCCAAATCCTTATAGACCGTAAAATGTTTGAATTGGAGATGGATGAAGATGACATGCTTACCAAACGCCAATATTTCAACCTTATCGTGGCTGGTGGAAAATCGCGTTTACGGCCTGTGTTGCTTACCGCCATTACCACAGTTTTGGGCCTTATTCCATTGGCAATTGGGCTTAACATTGATTTCTTCGGATTGTTTACAGACTACAGTCCCAATATTTATATTGGAGGAGACAACGTAATTTTTTGGGGGCCTTTGGCATGGACGGTAATCTTTGGACTCACTTTCGCCACTTTTCTAACTTTGATTGTCGTGCCCGTAATGTTTTATTTAGTGCTTCGCGCCAAGATTAAAAACAGAAAACGACGCCGAATGAAGGAGATCAAAAAGATCAAGGCGCAACAGGCGTTGAGTAGTGAGCGGATTGCTTAAGATTTATTAACCTGCAAGGTTTCCAAAACCTTGTAGGTTTATATCTTGGACGTCCTTAGATATCCCTGTCCAATTTTTGGGGATCTTGTCTAGTATCGAATATTGTAACAACATTTATCTGTTGAGAATTAAAACGATAATATGAAGTAGTCTGTTTTGTAATCACACATTTTCTTAATCCATTTCCCTTTTTCGATTCGGGAAATATTTCAGGTCGACTTTTAATTATTTCGATTGAGGAATCTAATCTTTCGACAAATTTCCTTTTCACCTCTACAGACCATTCTTCAATCAGATAATCAAAAAGACTTTCTAATTTCTTCTCTGCGATTTTTGAAATAACAACTTTCCTCGTCAATCATCTATGTTTTTGCATAAAAGACTCATAATCTACCACCTCTCCATTCTCAATTTGGGTCGAAGCTTTTTCAATTTCCTCTCGTTGTTGGTCTGATAAATCTTCCCAAAAATCAGAATTTTTTTCTCTTTTCAGAATCTTTCCGATGAATTCAATTATTTTTGGATTTTCGGTATCCAAAAGCATTCTAATAAGTTCAATTTTTTCAGATTGGATATCCATTGCGGTTTGTTTATATTCAAAAATAACAATTTATGTTTGAAGTTATATTCCGCAAAGAATATATTAATGAGAAACAATATCGGAAAATTTACAAATGACCGGAATAAACACCCACATTGAAATGAGTGTGCAAAATGAGATACATATAAAGTTCAAAATCATTTTTTAAGATGAAAGCTTATTTTTTCTTCCTGTCGTTATTTGCACTGACTGTAGCCACATCCCAAACGCAGACGGATATTATATTTACCCAGCAAATTCCAAAATTGCTATTGACTAATTCTTCCGCAGATTACTTTAGGGCGAAGGAATTACTATCAAACCTTGAAAAAGAAGATGGAGAATGGCCTGAGCAGAAACTTCAACTACTTTCTCCAAGCTATACGAATGGCGATCTAGATTTCTTTAAAGAAGAATTGCTCAACTTAGTTGAAAACTATGGCTTCGATATTCTTCAGCTAAATAATAGATTGAATTATTATGAAGCATTGGCAAATGGAGAACTTTCAGCTTGGTTCAAAAAGAATTATCCACAACTTCGGGCAAAATGGTTGGAAAATAATCTTGAAAAACTACCTTATATTAAGTCGCTAAACGATTTATATTTCAAAGACCAAACTTTAGCCGATTTTCTAAACACAATCAATTCACAGAATTTTGAAGATGAAAAAGTACAACAACTATTGAATGCTATCTTCTTAGATGAAACTAAAAATAATTTTTCTGAATTGCTGAATATCTATACGCAAATCGGAAAGTATCCTTCTGCCAAGTCCTTCGCAATACCTCAATCTCCTTATTTCTTAGTCGAAATGCACGCTCTAAAAACACCTTCCATATCATTTGAGTGTCTTGAGCAGATTTATCCATATTACGAAAAAGCGTATCTAAACAATGAAATAACCTATTTAGTATTTAGGGATTTCGATACTCAACTTATATTTTCAACAGGCAAACAATATTTTGGCACGGTAAAAGAGTCTGAAGTTCCACAATCATTTTTGGACAAAAATGGTAAAATCCCAGTGATTGATGTAGATCATTTGATAAAGAGGAGAGCTAAATTGGGCTGGGATTAATGGATATTTATCACTGTAAACAATAATCACGGAAACCTGTATCTTTCACTTATTACTTCTTAAATTTGCAGCCTTGATAAAATCAAGTTATTATTATTAAAGAGTTTTCTGCTGGAGTTAATATCGATCGCAGTTGAATTATTGGAATTGTTTAACTAAAACAGATTCCTGCTGCAGTTTATATTGAGCGGAGTCGAAATACGGGAAATACTATGTACAGAACACACAACAACGGCCAACTTCGCGCCACGGATATCAATAAGGAAGTAACACTTTCAGGATGGGTTCAGAGAACTCGTGACAAGGGGTTTATGATGTGGGTCGATCTTCGCGACCGTTATGGGATTACACAACTTATTTTTGATGCCGATCGCACTTCAAAAGAATTGTTTGAAAAAGCTTCCACATTGGGCCGTGAGTATGTGATTCAAGTAAAGGGAACCGTCATCGAGCGACAGTCCAAAAACCCAAACCTGCCAACGGGTGATATTGAGATTTTGGTTTCTGAACTGACTATCCTAAACAAATCAAAAACGCCTCCTTTCACTATTGAAGATGAAACTGATGGTGGCGAGGATCTTCGGATGAAATATCGCTATCTGGATATCCGAAGAAATCCCGTGCGGGAGAACCTTATCCTTCGCCATAAAGTCACCATTGCTGTTAGAAATTACCTTTCTAAAAAAGGTTTTATTGAAGTTGAAACTCCATATTTAATAAAATCCACACCGGAAGGAGCCCGCGATTTTGTAGTGCCTTCCCGAATGAACGAAGGTCAATTTTACGCCCTTCCACAGTCGCCACAAACCTTTAAGCAACTGTTGATGGTGGGTGGCTTGGACAAATATTTTCAGATAGTGAAATGCTTTCGGGATGAAGATCTGAGAGCGGACCGTCAACCGGAATTCACACAAATAGACTGCGAAATGGCTTTTGTGGATCAGGAAGAAATTTTAAATGTTTTCGAAGGATTGACCAAGCATTTACTGAAAGAAATAAATGGTGTTGAAGTTTCTGAATTCCCTAGAATGACTTACGACGAATTGATGCAGCGTTACGGAAATGACAAACCGGATATCCGTTTTGGGATGGAATTTGGGGAGTTGAACGAAGTTACACAGCACAAGGAATTCAACGTTTTCAATCAGGCGGAATTGGTCGTTGGGATTGCGGTTCCCGGCGGAAATAAATTCACCAGAAAAGAAATCGACAAACTCACGGATTGGGTAAAACGTCCACAAGTGGGTGCTTTGGGAATGGTATATTGCAGATATAATGAAGATGGAAGTTTTAAATCTTCCGTTGATAAATTCTACAATGAAGAAGATTTGGCGAAGTGGGCCGAAGTGACAAACGCAAAACCAGGGGACTTGATCTGTGTACTTTCAGGAGATAAAAACAAAGTAAGACCTCAACTGAGTGCTCTAAGGATGCATTTGGCAGAGGAACTTGGGTTGAGAGATCCAAAGGTTTTCGCTCCAATTTGGGTAGTGGATTTCCCGTTGTTGGAATGGGACGAAGATACGCAGCGTTATTACGCCATGCACCATCCATTTACCGCGCCAAAGCCCGGCCAAATGGAACTTTTGGCAACAAATCCGGCAGAAGTAAAAGCCAATGCGTACGACCTGGTTTTAAACGGAAATGAAATCGGCGGGGGTTCTATACGAATTCACGACAAAGATACCCAAGCCAAAATGTTTAAATTTCTTGGCTTTACTGAGGAAGATGCAAAAGCACAGTTTGGATTTTTGATGGATGCCTTCCAGTACGGGGCACCTCCCCACGGTGGAATCGCCTTCGGACTTGATAGGTTGGTCGCTATTTTGGGCGGACAAGAAACCATTCGCGATTTTATTGCCTTTCCAAAAAACAATGCGGGTCGTGATGTAATGATCGACGCCCCTGCACCAATTGATGACAAACAGCTACAAGAACTTCATTTGAAGGTTGAAATAAAGCAATAACTTTCCGGCTATAATCAGTACGATGAAATATTTTTTAACCATACTTTTCTTTTTAGTTGTCATAGGCATTGGGCTTGGCTTTTTTTTAAAGTCCACGGACCCCGCAACTGGTGATTTATTGATAGGCTTATCATTAGTGGCTGGTTTTTTTATATTGATGCCAGCATTTATTTACCATCGGTGGAAAGATAAAAATGTAAAGGATTACATGCTCAATCGGGAGAATATTATGAAAATGCATGACTATCAAAATAAGAAAAAAGATGATTCCGATGAATCTTAAAAAATATTAAGATTTTTTAACAGACGAATTTAGATTTATCATACATTTGTATCTAATTATTAATTTATTTTTTATTTACAATGGAAGGAACAGTAAAGTTTTTTAACGAATCTAAAGGTTATGGTTTTATCACTAATGATGAAACCGGAAAAGACATTTTTGTACACGTATCTGGGTTGAATGGGGAAGCCCTCAACGAAGGTGACCGTGTGGAATATGTTGAAGAAGAAGGAAGAAAAGGACGTGTTGCAGCCCAGGTGCGCGTAATCCACGACTAAAAGATATGTACTTTATTGGATTAGAAGGCCTTTCAAAATTGAAAGGCTTTCTCAGTTTTGCCTTGTTCCTATCGAGATCGTCTTTCAACAAAAAATCTTTTAAGAAGTTGGGCCGACTCTTCTGCCATTATTCCTCCACTCACTATTGTTCTTGGGTGTAATCTTGTTCCCATAGTTACGTAGCCTCGCTGTTCATCCCTTGCTCCATAAACAATTTTAGAAATCTGACTCCAAAATAAAGCTCCCGCACACATTTGGCACGGCTCGAGTGTAACATATAAAGTACAATCGGTCAAGTACTTCCCCCCCAAATAATTGGCAGCGGCAGTTATGGCCTGCATTTCGGCGTGGGCCGTAACGTCGTTGAGCGTTTCAGTAAGGTTGTGGGCTCGTGCAATAATTCTATCGTTGATAACTACTACAGCACCAATGGGAATTTCCTGTTTTTCATATGCTATCTCTGCCTCTTGGAGGGCGCGTTTCATAAAATACTTATCATCAAAAGGATTGAGAATGTTCAAGATAGAAGTTTAAATGCATTAGTGGTATTCATAGCCTTCAAAAGCGAAATTACAAATTATGGAAATACCATGGACAAATTAACGAAATCTGAATTAACAAAATGGAATAGCTGTATCTTTACACCGTGACAAATACTATTTTAGATACCATTAAATTTCCAAGCGACCTACGGCAGGTTCCGCAGGATAAGTTGCCGCAATTGGCAAAAGAATTGCGCGAGTTTATCATAAACATTGTGGCAACCAAGGAAGGTCATTTAGGTGCTAGCTTAGGGGTAATAGAACTTACCATCGCTCTGCATTACGTGCTCAATACGCCAGATGACATCTTGGTATGGGACGTAGGCCATCAGGCATATGGCCACAAAATTTTAACGGGCCGAAAAGAAGTATTCCACACCAATCGACAGTTAGGGGGCATCAGTGGATTTCCAAAAAGAAATGAAAGCGAATTCGACACTTTTGGAGTAGGGCACAGCAGCACAGCTATATCAGCAACCTTAGGTATGGCAATCGCATCCAAATTACGCGGTGAGATAAAAAAACAACACGTGGCAGTTGTAGGGGATGCCTCCATCGCTAGTGGAATCGCATTCGAGGCATTGAATCATGCAGGAGACACCAATACAAATATTTTGGTCATTCTCAATGACAATGCCATAGGGATCGATCCAAGTGTAGGAGCCTTAAAAAATTATTTAACTAAAGTTAAAAACCAAGGAGTTACAAACTCTGATAATATCTTTGAAGCGCTAAACTTTAAATATTCGGGACCCATTGACGGCCACGATCTCAATTTAGTGATCCAGGAGTTACGAAGGCTGAAAGATGTAGAAGGTCCAAAGCTCCTTCATTTAATCACCACAAAAGGAAAAGGACTCAGGCAGGCAGAAGAGAACCAAGTAATCTATCATTCCCCTGGGAGGTTCAACGCGCTTACCGGAGATCTTCCTCCAAGAAATGAGGCCATCGTCCCGCCCAAATTTCAGGACGTATTTGGGTTGACCCTACTGGAACTGGCATCGAAAAATGATAAGATTCTAGGGATTACACCAGCCATGCCCACAGGAAGTTCCTTAAAATATATGATGGAAGCCTTTCCTGAGCGAGCTTTTGATGTGGGTATTGCCGAGCAGCACGCTGTTACATTCAGTGCAGGGTTGGCCACCCAAGGCTTTTCTGTGTTCTGCACTATTTATTCCACGTTTTTACAGCGGGCCTACGATCAAGTGATCCACGATGTTTGCTTACAGAAAATACCCGTTATTTTCTGTTTGGATCGAGCGGGAATCGTAGGGGAGGACGGTGCCACACACCACGGTATTTTCGATTTGGCTTATTTAAACTGTATTCCTAACCTAATCATATTTGCACCCCGTGACGAAATTAAGCTTCGCAATATCATGTACACTGTGCAAAATGGCCTGGAATTGCCCATATTCATACGGTACCCACGAGGACGGGGACATATCTTAAATTGGAGGAAACCATTTGAAAAAATAGAAATTGGCAAAGCTGAAGTGCTTAAAGAAGGAGAGAAAACAGTAATTCTTTGTCTCGGCACTACAGTGACTGATGCCTTAGAAGCCATTGCATCGCTTCCTGTGAAAAAACGTAGGGAAATTGGCTGTATTGACATGGGGTTTTTAAAACCACTGGATGAAACGGAACTCCACAGGGTATTTGCAAAGTACAGCAAAATAATAACCTTAGAAGACGGTACAGCCAAAGGAGGTTTAGGATCTTCCGTTGCAAGCTTTGCAGTAAAGCACAACTACTGTGTACACATGGATATATTGGGAGTACCCGATATTTTTCCTGAACATGGCACTGTGGAAGAATTGAAAGATTTGACAGGTATCTCTGCCAAGAAAATACGCGAACACCTTATAAAAAAATAAAAAGAGAGAGGTTTTACAACCTCTCTCTTTTAAAATTGAACTATTGCAATTTTACCTTATAATCAATTTAGAGGTTTGTGAATATCCCTCCCCTTCAATTTGGATAAGATAGATACCAGCAGTCAGTCCACTAGCGTTAATACTTGAAGTCTGACGCATCTCTATTTCTTGACTAAATACTATTCTACCATTCATATCAAAAATAGAAACTTTCGCCTGTCCGATATCATATTTAGACTGGACATTAATTTCTCCATTTGATGGATTGGGATAGATTAGGAAGCCGTTTTTCAAATTACCGTGATCCTCGACTCCTAGTTCACATCCTTCTGGAACGTCAAAAGCTTCGGTTCCATCCATTTTGCTGTTTGAGCTACCTTGACTCGCACTAAGACCTAAGCCTCTCTTGGCAAAGGCCCTCCAGATAAGACATTTGTTAGCTCCGCCATTGGCTATCTCATCTGCTTCAATGATCGCATCACGACCGTCCACAAAACCTGGACTGCAGGGCTGAAGTTTCAACGCATCCACAACCAGTTGAAGAGCCATATTATTCCCACCTGTTCCCTCATATATATCAGGGTCAAATCCATATTTGTCGATGAAATCCCAGGTCAGATCCCAAAGCATGGTGGCCCAAACCGAACCCACCCCATGAGGAGCTACTTGTGTTCTAATATCTTTATATGTGAAGTTATTGAGGGCAAAATCCGTACTGTAGACTTTAGTCCTCAAGCCCAAACCGGCCCTTCCCTGACCGATTGCATAGGTGCCAATACCCCGTGGCTGGCCAGCAAAATCTCCTGCCTTCATTGTCAGCATCAATCCGAAATAATCACTCCAGCCCTCACCCATTTGTTCCTGGTTTTGAAGACAACCAGAATTTGAAGGACCACCCGTTAAACGGGTGGAAATACCGTGACCATATTCGTGAGCAACAATTACGTTGTCCAAATCACCATCACGTCTAAAATAGTCGTTACCGGATCCATCATTCACCAAGGTAGCGTTTATAGTATCTCCACCCAAAAGTGAAGCGATAAGAGCTTCCCCGTCAGTTTTATAGATCATAATCGCAGGAATAGTAATTTGTGCTCCGTTTCCACCCATTGCAATCGGGTCTCCCAACACATCATTTACAATTATCACAGCGAGGGCACCCTCATTTTGAGCATTTAGAACTTTTACTGTAAAATTACATCCGCCTCCTCTTCTTATCACAGCAATCTTTCCATTAATGCTGGAGCCATTTATAATATTGTCACAACCGTCATAGGGATCATTTGAATTTCCAGAATTATCATCCTCCACAACTACCAAATCAGCTGTTATTGGAGTGGTTGTAAGAGGTGGGGCAAACGTTGAGTCAAAAGCGTAATATTGTCCTGCCAAGGGACCGTTATTTACAGTTAGAAAGGTTCCCAAAACTTTCCCAGGAGCAGACCATAGATACATTTGCATCCTTGGGGACACTCCGTCTGGTGGAGTGGCAAAATTGGCATTGTTCATTCCACTTCCATCTTGGGCATCTGCCATCACAAAGTCATAAGCATTTCCACCATTCCCATAATTATTGAATTGAAAGTTCCCACTGATCTCATCAAAACCATAATGGTAAAAAACATCGTGCATGATGTTATTCATATAAAAAAGGTTAGTAGTGGCCCCTTCCGTGAAGGCAGGAGGATTCGCAGGCAAATTAAATGGGAAATCAAACAACAGATTCGGTCCTCCCTCAGCTGGGGCTCCTCCTCCATTATTCCCACTAATATCTTCTCTGGCAAATACGTTGTTTCCACGTGTATATGTAAATTCAGGTCCAGCGACACCATTAGTATCGTGCCAACCATAAGGGGAGGCAATAGGGTTTGATGGATCTGGAAGTAGTACATCCGGTCCTTCAGTAGGTCCGATCAACGGAATGGGAAAAACTCGATAGCTAGCGGTAGCCATTGCAACATCTGATGTTATACTCGATTGGTTACTGTAAAAAAGCACACTTTCTGAATTTGAGTGTGAATGATCTCCTTCCCCAAAGCCACAATTTACCACCCAGTCATCGGTGGCCAACAATTCTCCGTTTAATGCGTCCACTCTAACACTGTAATAATGGCTGCCATCTAAAAGATAAATGCTCAAATCCCAAGCCAATCTTAACGTCTGATTATCATCCATGCCTTGGTACACCAATTGTACAGGAATATTTTCCAATGAAATTCCACCATTGGAAAATAGATAGGAGTGATTGTCCTCAGTTTCCAATAGACTTAAGCTAGAGGGTGCTTCTATCCCCAATCCGGAGGTAGCTTTTGATATGGCCCCAAGTGCAGATATAGAAGGAGAGGTTGTATTTATTTTAGACTGAAGGTTATCTACAAAAGAAAGCTTCGCATTTACAACTTCGCCATCCCTTATCACAAAAGGAGAGACAGAGTTAAAAACCTTTATTCCCTGATAATACTGATCAACATACAGAGTATATGCTTTTAAGCTTTTTGAAAGGCCTTGGGACGCAATAGAAAAATCAGAGATATCCTGCTGTTGTAGCGAATACTCTTTTTGGTGCTGTTTCAAATAGTTTTGGATAGAGGAAGAGAAGTCCTGCCCAAATGTTAAATTAACAGCGAAGAGAACAAATAAATAAATAATTTTTTTCATGAAATTTTTAAATTAGGTTTAGGTAATAGAAAGCCCACCTTAAAAAGATAACGTTAAAAAACATATCTTAAAAATTTTAGCTTAAAGAATCGCTAAAAATATCCAAAATGTTCCTGATCCAAGTGGAAAATCCGTCTTTTAACATTTTGACCCTTAAAGATGTCCCTTGATTTTATGGAAAATTTGAACTGCACTTCCATCGGTGAGTCGAGAGATATAGCTGCAACACTCCATTAAAAAATCATAGTGCGAATCGTATTTCATCAGCTCGGGATTGATTGTTCGCATTAAAAGAAGATCGTAATGCCTGGCCTTGCCTGCCTGGTAATTTTCAAAAGCAAACGTAAAAGCATCTAACAAAGTAGTAAGTATATTATGGCCCGCAATCTCTTTTTCGCGTACTTCATTACTCTGATAGATTTTCTCCACACTAATCTTAATAATGTCGGCGATTTGAGCTTTATAGCGGCTCCTATCCAACAATGATTCTGTAAAATCACCTTTCAGTATTGCTTCTTCATTCTCGCTAAAAATCTGAGCAGCCTCCTTTATTAATGTGTTAATGGCCAAAGAACGAAGATAGGACAACCTATCTTGCGAAGTGGTTAATCGAGAATATACTTCTTTTCTCAAATTATCACGGACCAAATTCAACAGGTATTCCAAAGCCATTTCTTCCTCGATCCAGCCCAGGTTGATTCCATCCTCAAAATCGATAATTGTATAACATATATCATCCGCAGCTTCCACCAAAAATGAGAGGGGATGTCGAGACCAACCACCGGGAAAATCGCGAGGCTTGAGTCCAAGGTTCGAGGCTACTTCCTCAAAAAAATTCGCCTCGCTCTGGAATACTCCAAATTTTTTATCCCCCACGTGAGAAGTAGGTCTTTTAGGGAGCGAATGCTTGGGGTATTTCATAAAAGCCCCCAAAGAGGCATAGGTTAATCTAAGCCCACCCTGTACACCGTTCTTTGACTCCGTTAAAATCTTAAATCCGTTGGCGTTCCCCTCAAAATCCATCAAGTCTTGATATTCCTTTGCGCTGAGAAATTCCTTAAACCGATTTCCATTTCCCCCTAAAAAATAGTCCCCCATGGCTTTTTCACCACTGTGCCCAAATGGGGGATTACCAATATCGTGGGCCAGGGCCGCGGCTGCAACGATAGCCCCAAAATCATTAAACTGAAATCCAGAAACAGATTGTAACTGTGGATGGGTTTGAAGAAGAGATTTCCCCACCGCTCTTCCTAAAGAACGACCCACCACAGAAACCTCGAGGCTATGGGTAAGGCGCGTATGGACAAACGAGGTCTTTGAAAGGGGAATAACCTGAGTCTTGTCTTGCAAGCTCCGAAAAGCAGAAGAAAAAATAACCCTGTCATAGTCGACCTCAAACCCCAGTCGAGTTTCATCCTCTTGCTTTCGCAATCTTTTGGTTTTGTCTCCGTGCTTGTCCAGTGAAAGCAAACGTTCCCATTGCATCATATTGTATTGTTTTTGATGGCAAGATACCATTTTCCAAAAAGCAATTCTTGTACCTTTTAAGAAACACCTTTAAAAACCGAAACCGGGAAGCAATCTCCCGGTCCATATATAGTATTAAGGTACTTATTAATCCTTTCTATTCAAAAGATATCGATAATCCTCAAAACTTAACCCCCCAGTATAAATCTTTATCGATTTATCGATGAGTTCTCTGGCTTGGGCAACGGTATACCCCAGACCAATAGCGTATTTCTCAATAAGAAAACGCTCATGATCGTCTATAACATTATCCGCAAAAATAATCTTAAACAAATCATGCATCCGCTCTAACCTTCGCTCGGCCGAATTAGGTGGATTTATGGGATAAATGGTGGGATTCTTTAAAATCTTGTCATATTCCACTTCATCAATATTCAGTTTATCGGCAAATTGCTTCAACATCTTTTCCTCTTCGGCCCCCAATTTTCCATTAACCGTAGCCATATTGGCAATAGCGGCAAAATGGCTCAAATTACGGGAACGCTCCCCACTCTCAAATAAATCTGTAAATGACATATAGTAGTTTTAAGTAAACAACAAATATAGAATTTGTATCGGACATTTGCGACATACGCACACCAATCAAGAAATATATTTTTGAGTAATTATTTAATCCCAATCCCATAAACTTTTCTTAATCGAAGAACTATCAAGAGTCGCATTAATTATTTTAGATGAATATTAAAACAAATGAAATAACCCCTTCTTGTTTTTAACGACCAAGGATTTACTGCAAACAAGCCTATGTATCTATCGAAACTGAGAAAGAAGTGAATGGAGAGATTACTTCGCTTTTTGCAACAGTCAAAAGAGTAATGGAATAAACTTGTAATGAAGAAAAAATCAGACACAGATGGCTCCGCGTCGCCCGGAATGGATGGCGAGATTGCTTCGCTTTGCTCGCAATGGTTCCAATCCAAAAACTGGATCCCATTCCCTTTCCAAATAAAAACCTGGAAGGCCTTCCTCGATGGAAAGCACGGTCTGCTCAATGCACCCGCGGGAAGTGGCAAAACCTATGCACTGTGGATTCCTATTGTACTTCAGTATATAAAGGACAATCCAGATTATAAAAGCAAACACCAAAAAGGACTAAAAGCTATCTGGATTACTCCTCTTCGTGCACTGTCGGTAGAGATTCAACAGGCAGCACAGCAGTTTGCAGATAATTTGGAAACTGGCCTTACGGTGGGCATTCGTTCCGGCGACACACCACAAAGTGAACGAGCAAAACAGAAAAATCAAATGCCCGACCTTCTTATCACCACGCCGGAAAGTTTGATGCTTTTGTTGGCAAGCAAAGGATATGCTAAAACCTTTAGAGATCTAACCGCCATTGTGGTGGACGAATGGCATGAATTGTTGGGAAGCAAACGGGGCGTGCAGATGGAATTGGGGCTTTCACGATTAAAAACCATATCTCCCAAACTCAGGATTTGGGGAATATCTGCTACTATCGGGAATTTGGATGAGGCGATGGACGTCTTACTGGGCCCTTCAATTCAGCCAGACCTAAGCCAAGTCGAAGGGCTCGGAGGTCGCGGTTACAGCATTCGAAAATCTGGCAGCTCGGCTCCGCTCGGGGACCGCGATTCCGCTATTGGGGGAAATGCGATTCTTATAAAAGCTGAACAAAAGAAGAAAGTCGAAGTGCGGTCCATCATTCCGAAGAAAATGGAAACCTTCCCCTGGCGCGGGCATTTGGGATTGCATCTTTTGGAAGAAATAATTCCTATAATAAAAGCTAGCAAAACCACTTTAATATTTACCAATACACGAGGTCAGTGTGAAATCTGGTTTCAGAAAATATTAAGCACGCATCCAGAATTTGCCGGAGAAATAGCTATGCATCATGGAAGTATTGCCAAGGAAACACGATTATGGGTTGAGCAGGCCATTCGCAACGAATCTTTAAAAGCAGTTGTAGCAACTTCCAGTTTGGATTTGGGAGTAGATTTTGCGCCCGTGGAAACGGTTATACAGATTGGCGGTCCAAAAGGAGTTGCTAAATTTCTGCAACGTGCCGGCCGCAGTAACCACAGGCCAGGCGAACCCTCAGTTATATATTTCCTTCCCACCCACGCCCTGGAGCTTTTGGAAGCTTCGGCATTAAAGCGCGCGGTCAAGGAAGATGTTGTGGAAGATCGAATACCGTATTTACTGAGTTTCGATGTCTTGATTCAATATTTGATTACCTTGGCGGTGAGTGACGGATTCTATCCCAAAGACATATATCCAGAAATTAAAAGCACCTTCTGCTTTCAAGGCATAACCGATGAACAGTGGCAATGGTGCCTAAATTTTATCACTCTGGGAAGCCAAAGTCTTAAATCCTACGACGAATATAAAAAAGTTGAGGTGATGGATGACGGGCTTTTTAAGGTGGAAAACAGACAAATTGCCATGATGCACCGGCTGAGCATTGGAACCATTGTCAGCGATTCAATGCTGATGGTGAAATATGTGACTGGGGGATTTATTGGCTCCATTGAAGAATGGTTTCTCAGCAAACTAAAACCCGGTGACAGCTTTGTTTTTGCAGGAAGGACCTTGGAACTGGTGCGATTGCGGCAAATGGTGGCCCAAGTGCGGAAATCCAAAAAGAAATCGGGGAAAGTTGCCAGTTTTCTGGGCGGAAGATTGCCACTTTCCTCCCAAATGAGCCAGATTTTAAGAGAGGAAATGCAAAGTGAGGCCGATCACAAGAGAAATACGCCCGAACTAAGAGCATTATCCCATATTTTCAATCGGCAGGAAAAAGAAAGTATAGTCCCTGTAGAAAACGAATTCTTGATAGAAACCTTTAAAACCCGAGACGGATATCACTCCCTTTTTTATCCGTTTGAAGGCCGATTTGTACACGAAGCGATGAGCAGTTTGTTGGCATATCGCATAAGCCTACTCTCTCCTTTTTCTTTTTCCTTGGCCTATAATGACTACGGATTTGAGTTACTGAGCGACCAGTATTTGAATATTCAAACCATTTTGGACAACAATCTCTTTTCCCCGGAATATCTTTATGACGATTTGTACAAAAGCTTAAACTCTACCGAACTGGCCCGCCGAAGATTCCGGAATATTGCGGTAATCAGTGGAATGGTCTTTCAAGGCTATCCGAACAAGGTCATCAAGGCAAAACATCTGCAAAGCGACAGCCAATTGCTTTTCGATGTTTTTCGTGATTACGAACCGGATAATCTCCTCTATCTTCAAGCTTACAGAGAAACTTTCGAGCATCAATTGGAAGAAGGCCGATTGCGAAAAGCATTGGAGCGAATTAATTCGCAAAAAATAATCTGGAGACAATGTGAAAAGGCAACGCCGTTTAGTTTCCCAATTATTACCGATGGTTTGCGAGCAAAACTTTCATCGGAGAAGTTGGCGGATAGGATAAGGAAGATGACCTTGCAATTGGAGAAATAGGATTACCTACTCAATAGTCCTCAAAAAATTCAGAAACGAAGTTTTCAATCAATACCGGAACAGGATATTCTTCCATATCTGAAATGCGAATGGAGTTTTGCACATCCTGTTGGGTCTCCACGATCCAAAACCGTGTGTATAAATGTTGATGGGAGAGCTTGTGAACCACGGAGACCTCATTATATAAGGTGACAGATTCTATGTTCAATGTTTCGGAAAGAGAAAGAAATTCTTGCAGCTCAGTCAATTCACCCACTGAAATTTCCTGAGAAGTTTCGATAAGCGGGAATTCGTATAATTTGTGCCATATTCCTTTGTTTAGACGTTGGCGAAGAATTGTTCTATTCCCATCTGAAAGCACTACCAAATAATTAAAGTAGCGTTTTCTTATCAACTTTGTCTTTGTTTTTACGGGCAATTCTGCTACTTTATTTTCCTTGAATCCAATACAGATGGGTTTTAAAACACAGTTTCCGCAATCTGGGTTTGTGGGGGTACAATAACGAGCGCCAAATTCCATAATCGCCTGATTGAAGGTTCCTGGTTGCTCCTTGTCGATAAGGGATTGGGCCAGTTGCTTAAATATCTTTTGGCCCCGGGATGTATTTATAGGAGTTGATATTCCAAAAACTCGAGAAAGCACGCGATAAACATTCCCATCCACTACGGCATTGGGTAGGTTAAAACATATACTGGAGATGGCACTGGCCGTATAATCCCCTACGCCTCTTAATTTTAATAAGTCCTTATAGTTATCTGGGAATATCCCCTTCCTTTCCTCCGAAATCATTTTTGCGGTAAGGTGTAGGTTTCGCGCCCGTGAATAGTAACCCAATCCTTGCCATAGTTTTAATACCTTCGCTTCTGGTGCATTTGCCAAATGGTCTACGGTAGGAAATACTTTCAAAAACTTTAAATAATAAGGAAACCCTTGAGCTACTCGCGTTTGCTGGAGAATAATTTCAGAGAGCCAAATTCTGTAAGGCTCTTGAGTAGCTCGCCAAGGCAAGTCTCTTTTATTCTCCAAATACCACGCAATGAGATTGGTGGCGAAAAAGTGTCCAGTTTTGTCCATTAAGCGAAAGTTATCCATATCCTATTTAATTTTAAAGGATTATGCTTGGAATTATTGATTTTAAAATCCTTATATTTGCGGTCTCTAAAAAACCCCTATTTAAAAGATATTAATCAATAAATTTATAAGTAATGACGAAAGCAGATATAGTAGCCAAGATTTCAGAAAAGCTTGGAATGGAGAAAAATGAAGTTCAGGCTACCATAGAAACCTTTATGGAAGAAGTTAAGAATTCATTGGAAGGCGGAGACAACGTTTACCTACGCGGGTTCGGCAGTTTCATCATCAAAACCAGAGCTGAAAAGACTGGACGAAACATTTCAAAAAACACCACTATCAAAATCCCGGCCCACAATATCCCAGCATTTAAACCGGCAAAAGTTTTTGTGGAAGGAGTAAAAACCAATGTGGACGTAAAATAATATTAACCCCGTCCCTTCCTGTTGCCCTTTTTTGGGAATTTGGGATGAGACATTCATAAAAACCTTTATATATGCCAAGTGGTAAAAAAAGAAAAAGACATAAGGTAGCGACTCACAAGCGTAAAAAACGACGTCGCGCTAACCGCCATAAGAAAAAGTAGTTTTCAAACTACTTTTTCTGTTTTAAATAATGTTCTGTACATTCCTTGACTTTCAGAAGTCCAGAACACACAAAAATAAGTTCTTTGAAAATGGGATCGTTGCGAGCAGCTTTTGTTTTTGTATGCGATTTCGCCGGGTTTTCATTTGTAAAACCTGTTAAAGAAATATATTGTTTAATCCAAAATTAATGTAACGTGAACTACGAATTATTTATAAGGTCCGGTTCACAAGCAGTTGATTTTGCCCTATTGAAAGATGGGAAACTAATAGAATTACACAAAGAAGAAGAGGATAATGATTTTACGGTTGGCGACATTTTCTTGGCCAAAATCCGTAAAACTGTCCCAGGTCTAAACGCCGCGTTTGTAAACGTAGGCTATGAGAAAGATGGTTTCTTACACTATCATGACCTAGGACCTAAGGTACCTTCTCTTCTGAAGTTTATTAAAAGCGTTACTAGTGGAAAATTAAAGGATTATTCCTTAAAAGATTTTCCATTTGAAAAGGAGATTGATAAGAATGGCAACATCAATGATGCCCTAAAAAACAATCAATCTATCCTTGTGCAGATAGTAAAAGAACCCATTTCCACTAAAGGCCCACGTCTTAGCTCCGAGCTTTCCATAGCGGGGAGATATATCGTATTGGTGCCATTTTCGGAACGGGTTTCAGTTTCCCAAAAAATAGAATCCAACAAGGAAAAAGATAGGTTAAAACGCTTGATTACAAGCATTAAACCTAAAGGATTCGGTGTAATTATCCGCACCGTTGCAGAGGGCAAAAAAGTAGCAGAACTGGACAAAGACTTAGAGAATCTTATGGAACGCTGGACAGCGATGTGTAAGAAGCTACAAGGGGCACACCACCCTTCAAAGGTGTTGAGTGAGTTAAACCGGGGAGGCTCCATTATCAGAGATATGTTCAACGACTCTTTCTCCGCCATACATATTGACGATGAGACCCTGTACTTGCAAATAAAAGATTATGTGCAAGAAATTGCACCAAAAAAGGAAAACATTGTAAAGTTCTACGACTCAAATGTTCCTATTTTTGAGAAATTCGGAATTGAGCGGCAGATCAAGACTTCCTTCGGCAAAACGGTCTCTAGTAGTAAGGGGGCCTATTTGGTCATAGAACACACCGAGGCCATGCACGTGATAGACGTGAACAGTGGAAACCGCAGTAACAAGCAGAAGACCCAAGAAGGCACTGCCTTAGAAGTGAATATGATCGCCGCCACAGAAGTTGCAAGGCAACTAAGATTGCGGGATATGGGCGGTATAATAGTTGTTGATTTTATCGACCTGGCAAATGCTAGCCACCGAAAACAACTCTATAACCATCTTCGCGATGAAATGAAAGATGACCGGGCCAAACACAAAATATTACCCCCCAGTAAGTTCGGCTTGATACAGATCACCCGGCAACGGGTTCGGCCAGAAATGAATATCAAAACGCGAGAAGATGATCCCAGTATAGGGGAGGATGGTGAGATAGAAGCACCCATTATCGTGATCAATAGAATAAATGAAGAAGTGAAACGCCTCTTCAAAAAAGACTATAAAAAGATAACGTTGAACACACATCCTTTTATAGCCGCATTTTTAACAAAAGGATTCCCATCAGTGCGTACCAAATGGTTTTTGGAACACAAAAAATGGGTCAAAGTCCAGCCTCGAGATGCCTATACATATCTCGAATATCATTTTCACGACAAAGACGGTGAATTGATAAAATAAGTTCAAACCCCCTTTTGAAGGTATCTTCGGAAGGGGGTTTTTTTATCACTTCTGCCTTTATGAAAAGATATTGTAAACAGCTATATCTACAGGCGATGGACAAGGAGCAAGGCAGAAATAGTTCCCTGTGTCCCGGTGAAGAAAAAAGTTTTATCTTCACAAAAAATTACCCTGTAACCCTTGAACACCCATAAAACATATACCGTTGAAGAAGCCATAAATAGAATGGAACAATATTGTGTTTACCGCGAGCGATGCCATAAGGAGGTGAATCAAAAATTGAAGGAGATGCGCATGATTCCTGAGGCCATTGATCACATTGTCAACTATTTGCTGCAAAACGATTTTTTAAATGAATCACGTTTTGCAAAAGCTTTCGCCCGTGGAAAATTCAAGATAAAGAAATGGGGCAAACACCGAATTATTAACGAATTGAAATCTCGTGAAATAACCAAATACAATATCCAGATCGCTTTGAAGGAAATTCCAGATTCAGAATACCGCGACACCTTTGACGCCTTGACAAAGAAGCGATGGAAAGAATTAAAAACTGAAAAAAACCTTCAGAAAAAACGGAAAAAGCTAATAGATTACCTGCTATACAGAGGCTGGGAGAGCGAACTAATATATGAAAAGCTCAACGAGCTTTCTAAATATTAAAGGAAACCCCAATATTTGCCCCTACCTGGTTATTGAGTTTTTCCGGAGGGGTTAAGGGATCTGTATTGTATTTTGCAAAAGGCACATACAGTTCGGTAAAAACGCCAAATCCATAGGTAAAAAAGTATCGCACCCCCAAATGACCACCAAAATTCTTTAAGCTTGTGTATAGTCCTGGGTATACATCCAATCTTTCATCCACGTTTATTACATTTCCCAAATTGGCTTGCAAGCGCGCTCTAAAATCAAAACGATCTGCAAATTTGGCAACTGGCACTTCCTTGCCTTCAGCGTTTCGAACTTTCTCAACGCCCAGAAGATACGCCGAGACCACACCTACCGATATATTCTCGCCCAATCCAAAATCCAGACTCCCCATAATTCCGGTCCCGTGATTTTGAAGATTGGCTCCAATTTGAAATTTTACGTCTCCTTTGCCTGTAAAGGCCTGGCCAATTGTCAATTGTAAATACAGCAGGGAGCACAGAGTTAAAATTATTCGCATCTTTAAAAGGTTTTAGGGACAGTTGTTTTAATGCTTTTGCATTATCGATTTTTTGTGGGTTCTATTGATTGCCTGTTCATTTTTCCAGTCCATCCACCGCTGCCCTTTCATTTTACGCATCATTGCATCAATATAGCGCATTATAACAATATTGTATACCGCCTTAGCCAGGTTCTTCGGGTTTCGGGCAATGGCGCGTAAGCTCATTGAAAATCCTGGGGTAAGGTAGCGCATATAATGCCAGTAACCTTCAGGCATATACAACACATTGCCATGCTCCAAATGGGCTGTGTAACCTTGAGCATTTTTCAGCGCCGGCCATTTTTCATAATCGGGATTGGCAAAGTCAATATCCTCCCGGGTGATAAGGGAATAAGGAATTTTATAAAGGTAATCGTTCTGCTTCTGGTCAAAAAGTATGACTTCTTTCTTTCCGTGGAAATGGAAATGGAAGATATTTGCCAAATCGATATCATAATGCATAAAGGTGTACGAATCCTTTCCTCCAAAAAAGAGCATAGGAAGACCCTTCAACAATCTCAATCCGAAGTCTGGATAAGAAAAATCCTTCTGGAGCTCTGGCACCTCCTTTAAAATATTCCAAAGAAAGATGCGATATTTCGTTGGCTCGGTTTTAAGCAACTCTATATATTCCCGCATTTTCATTTTAGCGTGCGGCTCATTGAAGCCATCTTTATGGCTCACCGGCCTATTATCGTAAAGAGGCACTATTTTATCACCAGCTACTTCGGCCATATAATCGAGATTCCACTTGGAAACCGCGGGCCAATCGTCCACAAAATGCTCGATTACAACTGGTTTTTGAGGCCTGAAATAATTCATTAAAAAATCATCCCTGGTAATGGTCTTTACCCTATCTAACTCCTGTAATCGCATAATGCTATGATTGTATTACAAATTTACAAATATCGGGGAATTGTAGTAGCTTGCTTTTGTTATAAGTTTCTCGATTCATACCTCTAAAGTATATAGAGGCCCAAAGTGCGGGATTTACAATTGAACAAGAAGTACAGAAGATCTCTTCCGAAAATGAGAAATCGCCATATCCCAAATATAAAAAATGAAAAATGCCTCCATAAAGGGAAGCATTTTTTTAATCATTTAAATCTCGGGGTCCTTTTAATCTGCCAAAATCATCACCCGATTGTGGTTACATTCTACGGTCCCTCCTGTTATATGGAGTACCCATTTTCCACCTTCCTTCGAAAATTTGTTTTGGAATCCCTCTGCTATGGTAGGATTTCCATTAAACCTTACCTTTCCCGCCTGTAATAAGGAAACGATGGGAGCATGGTTATTCAGCATCTGGAATTCTCCATCCACCCCTGGAACGGTAACACTCTCTACCTCACCAGATACCAAGGATACTTCGGGATTTACAATTTCTAAGTACATTCTTTCAAATATGAATTATGAATTAAAACTAAGCCTCAGCCAGCATTTTTTCTCCAGCCGCAATAGCTTCTTCGATGGTTCCTTTAAGGTTAAAAGCAGCCTCCGGCAGGTGATCCAGCTCTCCGTCCATAATCATATTAAATCCTTTGATAGCATCTTTAATATCCACCAAAACTCCTGGAATACCCGTAAACTGTTCAGCCACATGGAAAGGCTGGGACAAGAAACGTTGTACTCTACGCGCCCTATTGACCGCCTGCTTATCTTCTTCCGAGAGCTCCTCCATCCCTAGGATAGCAATAATGTCCTGTAATTCCTTATACCGTTGTAAAAGTTCTTTTACCCTTTGGGCACAATCATAATGTTCGTCGCCCAAAATATCAGGAGAAAGAATTCGCGAAGTGGAATCCAATGGATCTACCGCTGGATAAATACCAAGTTCAGCAATTTTACGCGAGAGTACGGTGTTAGCATCCAAGTGGGCAAAAGTTGTTGCCGGTGCTGGGTCGGTAAGGTCATCCGCCGGAACATAAACTGCCTGTACGGAAGTAATGGAACCTCTTTTTGTCGAGGTAATACGCTCTTGCATGGCTCCCATCTCTGTTGCCAAGGTGGGTTGATAACCTACTGCCGAAGGCATACGCCCAAGAAGTGCAGATACCTCTGAACCTGCCTGAGTGAATCGGAAAATGTTATCTACGAAGAAAAGAACATCTTTTCCTTGTCCTTCTCCCGCCCCATCGCGGAAATATTCTGCAATGGTCAATCCTGAAAGAGCTACTCGAGCCCGAGCTCCAGGAGGTTCGTTCATCTGCCCAAATACGAAGGTAGCCTTGGAGTCCTTCATGGCTTGTTTATCAACCTTTGTAAGGTCCCATCCCCCTTCTTCCATAGATTTCATAAAGTCATCGCCGTATCGGATAATTCCCGATTCGAGCATTTCACGTAGCAGGTCGTTCCCTTCTCGGGTGCGTTCCCCTACCCCGGCGAAAACTGAAAGACCACCGTGGCCTTTTGCAATATTGTTGATCAATTCCTGAATCAATACGGTTTTACCAACTCCGGCTCCACCGAAAAGACCAATTTTACCTCCTTTTGCATAAGGCTCAATCAAATCAATTACCTTGATACCTGTATATAGCACTTCCGTGGAGGTGGAAAGGTCTTCGAATTTCGGAGCTTCGCGGTGAATGGGAAGGCCATTTTTGCCAACTTTTGGCAGATTCCCGATTCCGTCAATGGCATCGCCAATTACGTTAAAAAGACGGCCATACACATCCTCGCCAATTGGCATTTGGATAGGTGCACCCGTTGCAACAGCCTCAACTCCCCGGCTTAAGCCATCAGTTGAATCCATGGAAATGGTACGTACCATGTTTTCACCAATGTGAGATTGAACTTCAAGTACCAATAGGTTTCCGTTGTTATTTACTTCCAATGAATCGTATATCCTTGGAAGTTCAGCGCCGCTTTCAAAGGCAACGTCAACCACCGGGCCAATAATCTGTGCAACTTTTCCTGAAACTTGTGACATTATCTAACTGTTTATTTTTAAGTTATCTAAGAGTGAGAAAGCCACTCCATTTTTAATTTTCCCACCCCTTGGGTTAGGCAGGTGCAAAGATAGTTTTTTCTTACTTATAATTGCAATGGGATCGTTGGAAAAATTCACCCCTTTGCACAATGGGATTCTATAGGTTTTAAAACCCAAGAACCCTTGAAAATTCAAGGATGATTCCACTGAGCTCCTGTTTCTTCGCGTATTACGGTATATAAAAAGAAGAAGGGTCTATAATATGGTGGGATACAGTTATTCATGAGGAGAACCTCTCTTCTTATTCTTGGACGGGCAACACCAGCAAAGGCTTACTCGTGTGAAATTCACGTTTATGGATTTCGTCCTTCTCCCACAGCTTTTTAAAGAAACCCCGTTTTCGACGCACTACACAGAGAATATCGGGCTGAAACTGCTGGAAGTACTCTATTACCCCTTGAAAGGTGGTGGCAGCCTCCACCTGGGTGTAGGAGGATATCAAAGGTTTTAAATTTTCGGTAACGTGCTTCATTTCTTCTGTAGAGTCAGGAGTCTCAACATGTAGCACGTGGACCTGCGTTCCGAAATTCTTTACAAATTTATGCACAGGCTCCAAAAGCGAATCGCGTTCAAAGGTTCCATTTTTAAATGCCATTAACATGGTTTTTGGCACCTTAAACTTGGCCCCTTCTGGCACAACCAAAATTGGAATATTGGTCTGTTTTAATAGTTTGCCAGAGGTCTTTCCAAGAAACACTTCTTCTTTTATGGAATTACTGCGGGGAGACAATACCATTAAATCCATAGGGATTTGTTTATCGATGCGATTTATGCTGTCCAGCACCTTCCCTTGAATGGGATGGGCAACAACCTGCACTCCCTTCTTGTCTACCATTGAAAGCACTTTTTCCAGCCGCTCCTCGGCTTCTTCCATTAAAAATGTATTGAGCCTGGAAAGAGTCCCCACCTTTGAAAGATCCTGAAAGACCGATACCACATACACCTTTCCACCGATATGCTTGGCCAAATCAATGGCGTATTGCAAATTACTTACCGAATTGGCTGAACCCCCTACTGGAACCAAAATATTGTTCATAATTCATTTTTTTATAGCGCAAAGAACACCTCCCAACATCGACCCGTAATCTGCCTCTATTTATTTAGGGTTTTTCTGACACATTAGAAGGAATCCTATATTCCAAATATTCCTACTAATTTAATTAAATTAAAGATTCAACAGGAGGCACACGCCAAAACTTTCACAAATCGCGTCAATTCTCATTTTGACGAGAAGATGTTTGAAAGATGACTGCGGCTGGAGAAAAAAATATTTGGAAAACACTTATCCTGTATCCGGACGAGCCCCCTATCTACTGTTACATAATGCCGTTAAGACCATAAATCTAACTTTTGGAAGTTCGGTATTTTGTAAATTTGCGCTTTTCATGCACCCAACAGATATCTCTTTCAAACGGATTCAGCAACTTGCCATTCCCGCAATCATCTCCGGGATTGCCGAACCGGTTTTATCTGCTACAGATGCTGCCGTGGTAGGGAACATAAAGGAGTTTGGAATTGAATCTCTTGCTGCCGTAGGAATTGTTGGATCTTTTCTTTCGGCTCTTATCTGGATTTTAGGACAAACTCGTAGTGCCATCTCAACCATTGTGGCACAAAACTTAGGGGCCGGTAAACTGAAGGAATTGGATGCGTTTCCAGCTCAGGCCATCTATTTCAATATCGCACTTGCCCTTGTCATTTTGTTTTCCACCTATTTCTTTGTGGAAGATATCTTTTCCCTGATGAATGCCGAAGGAATTGTATTGGATTTCAGCATTGATTATTACAACATCCGTGTTTGGGGCTTCCCCCTCACCCTGTTCACTTTCGCTGTATTTGGAATCTTCCGGGGATTACAAAATACCTTTTGGCCCATGATTATCGCTACTATTGGCGCTGTTCTGAACATTGTCTTGGACTTTGTCTTGGTATATGGAATTGAGGGAGCCATAGCCCCTATGGATATCAAGGGGGCCGCCTGGGCCAGCCTCTTTTCTCAGTTTATAATGGCTTTTTTGGCTTTTATCTTTCTAATGAAAAAAACGAGTATTTCTCTAAAATTAAAACTTCCACTTCATCCTGAGATCCAGCGGCTCGTAAGCATGAGTCTGAATTTATTTTTGCGTTCCCTAGCCTTGAATACTGCCCTGATTCTGGCCACTCGGGAAGCGGCCTATTTAGGAAAGGAATACATTGCTGCCCATACCATCGCCTTTAATGTCTGGATCTTTACGGCTTTCTTTCTGGATGGATACGGTGCCGCAGGAAATATCCTAGCTGGAAAACTTTTGGGAGAGCGTAATTTTTATTCTCTTTGGAAGCTTACCAAAAAGGTGAATTTATATAATCTTGCGGTCGCGAGCCTTCTTGTATTGCTCGGCTTATTCCTTTATGAGCCTGTGGGCCTTCTGTTTAATAAGGATGAAAAAGTACTCTCTATTTTCTATGGAATGTTTTTTATGGTCTTGATATGTCTTCCCCTAAACGCCATTGCGTTTACCTTGGATTCCATCTTTAAGGGATTGGGTGAAATGGGGTTTTTGAGAAATGTGCTTTTGGGAGCTACCCTTTTTGGATTCATTCCCGTACTCTACTTTTCAAAATACATGCACTGGAACCTTGTAGGAATCTGGATAGCCATGGATGTATGGGTAGCATACAGAGGAATGGCATTGGTTATCAAATTTCAAAGGAAATACCTTCCTCTTATGGAAAATTGATACCTAACAAGACCTGATAGGTTTCGGTAGATTTCAAACCACAGTTGGTCCATGGATAGTAAACAAATTTTTTGCTCCTTTCACAAATGGATTGAAACACTGGATCTTCCACAAATTCTTGACATTCAAAAAAGTGTTGGGTCTTCTTCGATTTATAGCTTATCTATAAATCGATAGTTTTCACAAAAGAAATTCACTTTCAAAAGAGTATCTTTGTAGCCCAGAATTTACACGATGAAGCAAATACGAATCACCAAAATTTTTTCATTTGAAACCGGCCATGCTCTTTACGGCTACGACGGTAAATGCCGAAACGTACACGGTCATAGTTATAAACTTTACGTTACTGTGATAGGCTCCCCCATTGAAGATAAGAAGAACGTAAAATACGGCATGGTGATCGATTTTAGCGATCTCAAAAAAATAGTGAAAGAGGAAATCGTCGATGTTTTTGATCATGCTACGGTATTCAACAAAAACACTCCCCACGTGGAATTGGCAAAGGAATTGAGCGATCGGGATCACAGTGTGTTACTCGTGGATTATCAGCCTACCAGTGAAATGATGGTGAGCGACTTTTCAGAAAAAATAAAAAAGCGGCTTCCCCAGAACATCAAACTTTTTTCCTTGAGACTCCAAGAAACCGATACCAGTTATGCCGAATGGTATGCTTCGGATAATTAGTCCCTTTCTGGAGGTGCTCTACAAAATCATTTGTTCTCCCCCACCAATTTCCTGTTCAAGCTACATTGTGAATCCTGGATCATTTCCCTATTGAGGATTTTTCAATAGTAGTGAAGCAATACCTCCGTTTTACTATCTTTGACCCATGCAACTACCCTCGGGCAAAAAAATATATTTTTCCAGCGACAATCATTTGGGAGCTCCCTCACAGAACGAAAGTCTTCCTCGTGAAAAGATTTTCGTGCAATGGCTCGACTCAATAAAAAATGATGCCGCGGTAATTTTCCTTTTAGGCGACCTCTTCGATTTTTGGTTTGAATATAAAACCGTTGTTCCAAAGGGTTTTGTGCGTACCCTTGGAAAACTGGCCGAACTTAGCGACAGTGGAATCCAAATCCATTTCTTTGTTGGAAACCACGATTTATGGATGTGTGATTACTTTGAAACGGAACTTAATATTCCCGTGTATCACGACCCGAAGGAATTTGTTTTTAACAACAAATATTTTTTTATCGGTCACGGCGATGGAAAAGGCCCTGGCGATAAAGGCTATAAACGGATGAAGAGAGTATTTACCAATCCTATTTCAAAATGGTTTTTCAGATGGCTGCATCCTGATATTGGAGTGAGGGTGGCCCAACATCTCTCGGTAAAAAATAAGCTCATTTCAGGTGATGAGGATAAAAAGTTTTTGGGGGAGGATCAGGAATGGCTCGCACAATATGCTAAACGTAAGTTGGAAAACAAACACTATGACTACTTTATTTTTGGACACCGTCATTTGCCCATGGAAATTAAGGTGGGAGAAAACTCCACATATTTTAATTTAGGGGATTGGATCAACCACTATACCTACGGCGTTTTCGACGGAGAAAAGTTTGAATTGAAGAAATACAAGCCAAGTCTCCAGGTTTGAAAGATTTCCCAAACTGAAATGACTTTCTTCATAGACCTTGCTCTATGGTAAGATTGTGTGTTATTGACATTCCTAAAAGATACAAAACAACGCCTATTTAAATTGAGAAAGGCTCCAAAACCTGTAGCGCTATATCTACCGAACCAACCCCTTCAAAAGTCAAAAGCAATCGCAATCCATTACGGGTTTGTTTTTCTTTCATCGTCACTTTTTGAGGATGGGTTTGAACATATTGAAGCACTTTTGTAAAGGAAGGACTTTGATAAAATGCACTTTGTTGGTCGGCAACAAAATAGCCTACCATCTTTTTGTGCTTCATCACCACGCGTTCCAGACCCATTGAAATCGCAATCCATTTTATCCTTACACTATTCAGTAAATCAACGGCTGGTTTTGGTAATTCCCCAAATCTGTCCAGTAATTCCTTTTCAAATTTCTGGAGTTCGGCTTCATTTTTAAGCTCGTTTAGTTTCGTATAAAGATTGAGCCTTTCGGTGATGTTGTTTACATAATCATCCGGGAAAAGAAGTTCGAAATCGGTGTCAATAGTGGTTTCCTTCACAAATTTACGGTCGCCTCGACCTTCGGTTCCCATCAGCGATCGGTCTCCGAGCGGATCCGAGGAGACGTCTTCATATAAATCCTTGAATTCCTTCTCCTTCAGTTCATCAATAGCTTCTGCCAATATTTTCTGATAGGTTTCAAAGCCGATTTCGTTGATAAATCCACTTTGTTCCCCCCCGAGAAGATCGCCCGCACCACGGATTTCCAAATCCTTCATGGCAATATTGATTCCACTTCCCAATTCTGAAAATTGTTCTAGGGCAGTAATCCTTTTTCTGGCTTCATCGGTTATTACAGAATAATCGGGAGTGATAAAATAACAGAAAGCTTTTTTGTTGCTTCTTCCTACACGACCCCGCATCTGGTGGAGGTCGGAAAGTCCGAAGTTGTTGGCGTTGTTGATGAAAATGGTGTTGGCATTGGGAACATCCAGACCACTTTCAATAATTGTAGTAGAAACCAATACATCGAACTCGTTATTCATAAACCGGAGCATTAAATCTTCCAATTTCTTCCCGTCCATTTGGCCGTGGCCGATTCCCACTTTGGCATCGGGAATTAAACGTTGGATCATTCCCGCGACTTCTGTAATGTTTTCAATTCGGTTATGGACAAAAAATACCTGTCCGCCCCGTTCAATCTCATAACTTATTGCATCGCGAATGGTTTCCTCGGCAAACCGTATTACGTGGGTTTCCACGGGATATCTATTTGGCGGCGGCGTGGTGATTACCGAAAGATCGCGGGCTGCCATCAAACTAAATTGCAGGGTCCGCGGGATTGGCGTGGCAGTGAGCGTCAAGGTATCGACATTTTCCTTAATGGTTTTCAGTTTATCCTTCACGGCAACTCCAAACTTTTGTTCCTCGTCGATGACCAAAAGACCGAGATCTTTGAATTCTACAGCCTTATTGACCAATTGGTGGGTGCCGATTACGATATCGAGTTTTCCATTTTTTAATTCTTCTAAAATCGTTCTTCTTTCCTTTGCCGTTCTAAAACGATTTAAATAATCGACTTTTACCGGCATTTCGGAAAGACGATCTGAAAAGGTTTTAAAATGCTGAAAAGCCAAAATGGTTGTTGGCACGAGAACGGCCACTTGCTTATTGTTATCCACTGCTTTAAAAGCTGCACGGATGGCGACTTCGGTTTTTCCAAATCCAACGTCCCCACAGACCAAGCGATCCATGGGCCGCTCGTTTTCCATATCTCTTTTTACATCTTCGGTGGCTGTGCTTTGATCGGGCGTATCTTCATAAATAAAGGAAGATTCCAATTCGGCCTGTAAATAACTGTCTGGGTCAAAAGCAAATCCTTTTAACGTTCGGCGTTTTGCATAAAGTTCAATGAGATCAAACGCTATTTCCTTGACCCGGGTCTTGGTCTTTTGTTTGAGTTTTTTCCAGGCGTCACTTCCTAATTTATATATTTTTGGCTCTTTTCCGTCCTTGCCATTGTATTTTGAAATCTTGTGAAGGGAATGGATGCTGACATATAAAATATCCCGATCCCCATAAAAAAGTTTGATGGCTTCCTGCATTTTTCCCTCCACTTCAATCTTTTGAAGTCCGCCAAATTTTCCTATTCCATGGTCAATGTGGGTTACGTAATCCCCCACTTCCAAATTGCCGATTTCCTTAATGGTAATCGCCTGTTTTTTGGCATAGCCATTCTTTAAGGAGAATTTGTGGTAGCGCTCAAAAATCTGGTGATCGGTATAACAAACTACTTTTAAATCATCATCGATAAATCCTTGGTACAACGGAAAGACCACGGTTTCAAACTGTTCCACATTTTGGCTTGAATCTCTAAAAATATCCCGAAATCGTTTTGCCTGTTGTTCACTGCTGCAGAAAAGATAGTTTTTATACCCTTTTTCGGTATTGTCATTTAAATTTTCGATCAACAAATTGAATTGCCGATTGAAGGAAGGTTGGGGTCGTGTTGAAAAAGAAATCCCACCCCCAGCCCCTCCCCGAGGGAGGGGAGCCTCAGGGGAAACCTCTTTTAAATTCATATTCCCTTTTGAGCTGAGATGAACTGTACTGAAATCCTGTAATTGCTTATGGAGCATTTCGCCTGTACAGAACAATTCTGATGGCTTGGCGCGCTTGATAATAGGATCGAGCGCTTCAAATGCATCTGTCGCTTTTTTATATAGGTCATCGATGGCATCTATAAAAAGCGATTCGTTTTTAATAAAAACAACTGTTTTGGAGGCAATGTATTTTAGAAAAGACTCGCGATGCTCGTCTATGATTTTGTTTTCGATGTTGGGAATGATCGAAATCTTTTTCTTCTGTTCAAGGGAAAGCTGGGTTTCTACATCAAAAGTGCGGATGCTGTCAACCTCATCTCCAAAAAATTCAATTCTGAATGGTTCATCATTGCTGAAACTGAATACGTCCAAAATACCACCACGAACTGAAAATTCACCAGGCTCCGTTACAAAATCGGTACGCTTAAACCGATATTCAAACAAGACTTCATTGACAAAGTCAATGGAAAGATTATCATTTACGGCAATCTTTAAGGTGTTCCGTTCAAGTTCCTTTCGGGTAACCACTTTTTCAAAAAGTGCTTCGGGATATGTAACGATCAGTGCGGGTTTTTTACGCGAATTGATTCGGTTTAAAACTTCGCTGCGCAAAAGAATATTGGCATTATCAGTTTCTTCTATTTGATAGGGCCTGCGATAACTTCCAGGATAAAACAATACGTGTTGATCACCCAAAAGATTTTCGAGGTCGTTTAAGTGATAAGCGGCTTCTTCTTTGTCATTAAGAATTAATAGAAAAGGCAATTCCGCACTTGAAGATTCGGGTTTAAACGTTTCCGCCAAGACCATGGATAAAGATGATCCGATAAGGCCGGATACAATGATATTCTTTTCAGAATTGAGAATAGTTTCCCGCAATTTCCTAGTTTTAGGAGACTGGGAATAGAGTGAGTTAGCGAATTTTTTTTGCATTTAAGGTGCAAATTTAATCCAAACCTCCAAAGTCTCAAAGAGCTATGAGATATTTAATAACAACTTTATCATTTTACTAACATACTTCGGGAAAGTGAATTGGTATTTTTAAAATTGGTAGGAATTGAAACTTCTATAGACCCCAAAGGTTTCAAAAACCTTGAGGGTCTGAATACTTTCAAATATGGCAATAAAGGAATATGACGTTTTTGTAATAGGAACCGGTACCGCTGGGAAAACCGTGGCTTTTGATTGTGCTTCGGATGGGATGAAAGTGGCCATTGCCGATAATCGAGAATATGGTGGAACTTGTGCCAACAGAGGCTGTGATCCCAAGAAAGTTTTGGTGGGAATTACTGAGGCGTGGCAACTGGCAAAACATTTGGAAGGAAAAGGAATTGTAAAAGCCCCACAAATTGATTGGCCGGCGTTGCAAAAATATAAGTCCACTTTTACAAGCGCTGTTCCTGTGGTCACGGAAAGAAATTTAAAAGAAGCTGGAATCGAAATGTACCATCAATCCCCGAAGTTTATCGATGAAAACGCGCTTTCGGTAGAAGGCAAAACGGTGAAGGCAAAAAAGATTGTCATTGCATCTGGGTTGAAGCCTTTAGAGTTAAAAATTCCCGGTCGCGATTATTTAAAAATCAGTGATGATTTTTTGGATCTGGAGGAATTGCCTGAAAACGTAGTGTTTGTCGGCGCCGGCTATATCGGGATGGAATTTGCCCATATTGCCGCCCGCTGTGGTGCAAAAGTCACCGTGATTGAGTCTGGGGCAAATCCCTTGGAAGGTTTTGAGCAGGATATTGTTTCCCATATTTCCGAGGTTTCCGAAAAGTTAGGAATCAAATTTATCTTTAATGCTAAAGTTTCGGAAGTTGAAAAGCTTCAAAAGAATTACCGGGTCTTTTTTGAACGGAATGGAAAAACCGATTCGGTGGATACGAGAATGGTTTTTAATACTGCTGGGCGAGTTCCTTCAATTGAAACCCTAGATTTGGAGAATGGAAATGTTGCTTTTGAGAAGAAGGGGATTTCCGTTAATGAATTTCTTCAAAACACCACGAATCCTTCAATTTATGCCTGTGGAGATGTGTCGGCAAGTGGAGCATTGCCTTTAACGCCAACTTCTTCCCAAGAAGCGCGGATTGTGTCATTAAATATCCGAAAAGGGAATCATACCAAAATGGATTTTCCACCTGTACCTTCAGTTGTTTTTACCATTCCACAAATTGCCACTATTGGTCTTACTGAAAAAGAAGCCAGAGAAAAAGGCTATGATTTTGTGGTGGAATATAATAGTGTGCCGAAATGGTTCAACGCTAAAAGACTGAATGACGATGTTTATGCGTATAAAACAATAGTGGACAGGAAACGGCACATAATTTTGGGAGCACACATAATTTCTTCGGAAGCAGGAGAAATGATAAATCTTTTCGTTTTGGCAATGTGCGGAAAATTGACAACCGATGAACTGAAAGCTATGATCTTTGCATATCCTACTTGGGGTAATGATATCAAAGGGATGGTCTAAATACCCGCCCTTCGACTATCGCTCAGGATAAACTGCGGCGGGTATCTCTGAGCAGAAACCTAATCGGAAACTTTCTCCTTCGGCAGATTAATTTCGACCTTGTAAGAGGAAGATCGAATTGATCTTAAGTCCTTCAGCGAAGCTGCCTTACGCCCTATGTCTATTTTTATGCTCCTTAAGCTTTTCTCCCGGACTTGTCGCTCGATTTAAATATCCGTGATATCCGCTGCTAACAATTAAAACTATCGCTACTGTCAGAGCTGAGTTGGCAACTATTGCGTTGGTTTCCCAATTTGCCACACAAATTGCGATTAGTGCCCATGCTCCAACTAGGGCGAATTCCCGCATATTTCGCCTCCACGTTACTACGAGATTAATTATTCCGGCAATGATAATCATAGTCACAGCCCATGAAGTTTCGCTATAGCCCCACGCCTCCCAATCTATACTTTTCAAATAAGCTGAAACGTTCGCTATAGAAGCCACGGTTACCCATCCGCTATAAAAAACGAAGGGCCACCAGAGAAATGCGATGACCGAAATGGGTGCATCCCAAAGCTCCATTCGGTTTTTCATTACAATTTTTAAAAGTGAGAAGAGCAGTACAAATATTGCAATTATGGAATATTCCATATATCCATATACCCAAAACGTAATCCACATTATATTGGCAAAGCAGGAAAGCACAAACCACCAGCCGGTTTTTAAAATAAATTCGTCATCCCTAACTGGCTTAAATAGACTCCGACCTTGATAAATGATAAATCCAAGGAGTAGCAAATAAATTAAGCCCCATATTGAAAAAGCATATCCCGCGGGTGTAAATAGATTGTGGTTGGCGTTGGAAATTTCGGCGATGGTAGTATCGTTGATGGCACCAACTCCTCCAAGTGCATTGACAATAACTACCAGCACAAAGCCAATTATATTTGCAATTTGTAAAGTTTTTTTCATTGGATGTGGAGTCGGATTAGTTCGAAACACAAATTACTTCGTCATTGACAATGGCAAAAACCTCATCGGTTTTGGAAGGTTTTAAAATATGTTTCCCCGTAAAGTTACCAAAAGCAGGGAGTATTAGGCTGTTAATAGTTTTATAAAAACAGGGAAGTTGCAGATATTGGCGCCCCACTCCCCTTAAACGAACTCCCGGATGGATATGGCCATGAAAATTAAATAGACCTTCGGTTGGCGTGGGATGATGGGTCAACAGAAAATTTTCAACTATCAGATCATCATAAACTTTTACACCTATCTCTACATATAAATATTGTGGAATAATATCGTGGTTACCCGAAATCAGGATAATATCTGCTTCTGTATATTCCACCCACTTTTCAAAATCGTTCCATTCCTCATTGATTTTACTGTGAAATAAATCGCCCAGAAAACAGATGGTTTCAGGTTGAAAGAAATTGCTTATTTCCGTAAGTTCTTCAAGGTTCTTATGGGCGGCATTTGCGGGAATGGGTGCGCCGTGTTTTCTAAAATGTGCCACTTTTCCCAAATGAACATCCGCTATCAGAAGCATCCCTTTCATTTTCCAATAGATGGCACCACTGGGGTGCAGTATAAAGGTCTGGGACTTTATTTCAATTTTCGTGTGCATTAACGGCTAAAATTATACCATTCCTTCCAAACATCGAATCCATTTAAAAAGTGTTTTTGAGAATGATTTGCTGAATGTAGGCGATTAGTCGATTTGTATTTTTTGCTTATAATAGTGGAAAGGGGAAACCAAAAACATTTGACAAAGCAAACAAGTGAGATTTCACATCTTTAAAATCCTAAATTTGCGTATATTTAAATTCGTAAGAAGTACATTTGAAGAAACTTAAAAACACATAGAATGAGCAGTGGAACATTGAATAAAGTAATGTTAATTGGACGTACAGGAGATGATGTAAAAATGCATTATTTTGAAGGTGGGAATTGCTTGGGCCGTTTCCCCCTTGCCACAAATGAAACCTACACCAATAAAACAACCAATGAGCGAGTTACCAATACCGAATGGCACAACATTATAGTTAGAAACAAGGCGGCCGAGATATGTGAAAAATATTTGAAAAAGGGCGATCTGGTATATATTGAAGGGCGCCTTAAAACCCGAAAATGGCAGGATGAGAATGGTCTGGACAGATATAGTACCGAAATTCAATGCACAGACTTTACCTTTTTAACTCCCAAGAGCGAAAGCAATGTGCAGACGTCGGCAACCGGTCCTGTAGCCCAGCCCAAAGAGGCCAATACTGGAGACAGCCATCAGTCGATTACTGGACAAAATGAGGAGGAACCGGATGATCTTCCTTTTTAATGTTTAACCAAACCCATCAACTTGAACACAGAACCCCCTGGTTTATTCATCTTTGATACTTTGGACCCAACTTTAATAATAAGTATTGTCCTTTTGGTTGTATTGCTTATATGTTCGGCACTTATATCAGGTGCCGAGGTAGCTTTCTTTTCTTTAACTCCAGCCGATTTTGAGGCCAATGATGATAAAACATTGGCGAGGAAATTGGCCGTAGTGGAAGGTTTATTGGAAGGACCAAAAAAATTATTGGCTACCATCCTTGTAGCGAATAACTTTATAAACATTGCCATAGTCCTTATTTTCGATTCTATGAGCGATGTGCTTTTTTCTAGGATAGAAACCAATTTCTATGGAATAGACCTTCGTTTTGTAATTGAAGTAGGGGTAGTGACCTTCTTTATTTTATTGTTTGGAGAAATCCTGCCTAAAATATACGCCAATCGCAATCGAAAGTCGTTTGCCGCACTTATGAGCCAACCTCTCAAGATCTTAGACACCCTTCTTTCCCCTATTACATTGCCCATGCGCTCGGCCACGCTCTACCTTCACAGGCGCTATGGCAAACAAAAGTCGAACATAAGTGTGAACCATTTGTCCCAAGCCTTAGAACTTTCAAATAAGGATACCACACAGGAAGAACAGAAAATACTTCAAGGCATTGTAACTTTTGGAAACACAGACACCAAGCAGGTGATGAAAAACAGAATGGATATCTTTGCGCTCAATGAGGACCTTTCTTTCAAGGAGATACTTCCTGAGATAATCGAGCACGGGTATTCCCGTATCCCGGTGTACCAAGATAATATTGACCACATCACGGGTGTTCTTTACGTAAAGGATTTGGTACCCTATACTGACAGAAAAAATCTGGACTGGAAAACTTTGAAGCGCGAAGCTTATTTTGTTCCAGAAAACAAGAAACTGGATGACCTTCTGAATGAATTTAAGAGAATGAAAATGCACCTTGCCATTGTTGTAGATGAATATGGAGGGACTAGCGGCCTGATTTCACTTGAAGATATCATTGAGGAAATAGTAGGCGAAATAAGCGATGAGTTTGACGATGACGATTTGATTTTTTCAAAATTGGATGAAAATACCTTTGTTTTTGAAGGAAAGACTCCACTTAAAGATTTTTATAAAGCCATAAAATTGGAAGACTCTTCAATCTTTGAGGAAGAGAAGGGCGAAGCGGAAACATTAGCTGGATTTATTCTTGAAATTTCGAAGGGCTTTCCCAAAAAAAATGAGGTAATTGCCTTTAATAACTATGCGTTCATCGTCGAGGCATTTGAAGGCAAGCGAATCAAGCAAATAAAACTTACCATTGAAAATTAAAAATATATTTCTATCAGTATCTCTTGCCCTATTCATCCTCGCCTCGTGTAAGGATGATGTTCTGGTCAAACCCTCTGCCATGCTTCGATTGGAGTATCCACAGCCTGAATATGCACGCATAGCCACCCATTGCCCCTATTCTTTTGAAATGAATCAAAATGCCCGATTGGTCCAAAAAAAAGATTGCGATATCAATATTGATTATCCTAACATGAAGGCCACATTATATATAACCTACCAAAGCATACAAAATAATAATTTAGATTCTCTGTTGCGGGATGCCCAAAAACTTGCGTATGACCATACCATAAAAGCTAATAGTATCCCTGAACAACCTTTTGTAAATCCCGAAAAAAAGGTTTACGGAATGTTCTATATGATCAACGGAAACGCAGCCACACAAGCTGAATTTTATGTGACGGACAGCATACGCCATTTTATGAACGGAGCTCTTTATTTCGAGGCCAGACCAAATTTCGACTCCATCTATCCCGCTGTCATTTATTTGCGACAGGATATCCGCAAATTGATGGAAACCCTGCAATGGGAGTAAAAACCTATGCCTAATTTCTTAAAATAAAAAAACCGCTACGAGGCAGATCGTAGCGGTTTTTTTATTCATCATTTATTTCCAATCATTCAAAATCTGAATCAGAAACACCTTTATTGATACTAATGTCCGTAATTTCAAAAGTCAGTTCCTGGGGTCCTGCAGCCTGCTTTATTGTGAAGGGAAATTTAATTCCATCCACATCCTTATAATTGTCATAGGACACAGTGGAAGTTATTGTCTGCCCCATCATTTCCTGGGTGCTCACTTCTTTGATCTTCAAGCCACTTTCCTTATCATAAAAAGCTTCTGTACCGTCGTCAAGGGAAACCACATAAGCATCCCTTCCGTCAACAGGCTCAACTCGTTCCAGCTTTGCATCTTTTACCTCAAGTTCCATAAATGGGACTGCTTCCTTTTTAGCAGCGGCATTCTGTTTATCGTCGTAATCCATTCGCTGTCCTTGGCCTGTCATATATCCAGTTTCGCCATTAAAAACCACTTTCTGCAATGGGTTGCCCGCCATGGAAACCACCACCAGAGATTGATGTTTCTTTGTCTTTTTCATCTCCAAGCCCAACTGCATTCCCTGCATCTCGGCCTGAGCCGTCATGCTAACGCTCTCGACTCCTTCCAATGCTTTCTTTCCTCCAATGGCATCAATATATTTATTGATCACACTTTCTGCCGTTACTCCTGGATCAATTGCTTTATTATAATCGGGTTCCGGAACTGGATTGGCAAATTTATCGTAATAATTAACCGGTATTGCCCTTCCTTGGGGGCCCTTAAGATCTTTAAGACCACTTAAAACTTCAGAGCCCTTTCCTACCACGACAATCCTAAGATTTTCAGGCTTGTAATATTTCTTGGCTACGCGCTGCACATCTTCAGATCTTACCGCCATGATTTTCTTCAAGTAATCGGTGTAAAAGTCATTCGGCAGGTTTTGTGTTTTTATCGTCAAGGCATAATCAGCAATAGTCTCCGGATGTTCCAAGGCAAGTACAAAATCGCCCGTGAATTTGGCCTTGGCATTGTTCAGTTGCTGAATGGTTACCTTATTGTCACGAATGAAGCGGATTTCTTTTAACATCTCTACTACCGCACTATCGGTAACGGCGTTTCTTACGCTCGTCATGGCAATAAAACGAGTGATATTTTTGTCTGCCCCTGTATGGGAACGGGCCCCGTAGGTCCAGCCGTGCTTCTCGCGCAAATTCATATTCAATAAACTGTTAAAGCCCCCTCCCAGGATTTTATTTGCAACAAGAACGGGGAAATAATCGGGGTCACTCATTTTAAGGTTCACCAAGTTTTCAACCGCAATCTCGGATTGGACAGCATTTGGCATATCCACAAAATTGATTTGGGTATATTGAACATCCTTGGGCAAGGAGTACTTAATATTTGGAACAGGATTTGGTTGCCAATCATTCAAGTTTTCCCGTACCAAGCGTTCTACCTCGGCTCTTGTAACATCTCCTACAATGGCCAAATAGGCATTTTCAGGATTGAAGTAATCGTCGTAATAATTTTTTACATCATTTAATGTAAGCTTCTTTACCTTATCCTCTGTTGTAAATTCCCCTTTGGGATAATCTTTGCCATAAAGAAGTGCGGAACGGACCCTATTGGCTACGTATGACACATTTTTCTCCTGGCTTTTAAGAGCCTCAATTAGCTTATCCTTTTGCTTTTGAAACTCCTCTGGACTGAACAATGGATTTTTAATGGCATCGGCCATCAATTCCATTATCTTAGGAAAATACTCTGAAAGGGAGCGTGCATAACCACCTTCTGGTCCAAAATTTATACTGGCCCCTAAATAATCCACTTCTTCGTTATAGGCGTCCTTCGGAATATTGGTGGTGCCATTCCCCAACATAGCGGCAAGCAGATCGTCTGCTCCCGCTTTCTCTCCCGATGCATGAATGGGGTTATCGATTAGGAGTTGCACCCTTACGGCGGGAAGCTTATGATTTTCCACTACCATCACCGTTAGACCATTGTCCAATTTAAAGGTGTAAGGTTCAGATAAATGAACTGTGGGTGCCGGACCCGGTGCAGGCTGCTTACTGCGGTCTATCTGTGCAGATGCAAGATGGGTAATCAATAAGCTCGCAATAAATAGGTATATATATCTCTTCATTTTACACTAGTTCTTTTATTATTATTGATCCGTTTTTGGCAAGTATTCCAACCGCAGGCGCTGATTGGGATTTAAATATTTCTTAGCAACATCCCTGATTTCTTCACGGGTAATATTTTTATAAATATCCAACTCTTTGTTGATTAGGCTGGTATCTCCATAAAAAGTGTAGTAATTGGCCAAGGAATTGGCAATCCCCTCCACCGTAGCATTGGACGTTACAAAATTATTCTTATAAATATTCTGAAGCTTTTCAAACTCCCGTTCAGAAATAAGCTCAGTTTGTACTTTTACAATTTCCTCATCTATTTCCTTTGTCAAAGTTTCTAAAGGAGTGTTGTTCAAGGGTAGCGCCAATGTAATGTAGCTACCGTAGTCTTCCTGGCTAAGGTTTATGGCTGCTACCTCCAAGGCCATTTTCTTTTCGTCTACCAGTTTTTTGTACAGACGCGAACTCTTACCATCACTTAAAAGCGTGGAGATCATGTCTAGCACATAGGCATCGTGATCTTTCATGGAAGGAGTTCGATAAGCGTGGACAATCATCGGCAATTGGATATTAGGATCGTAGTATTTAGCATCGATCTGATGGGTAATCGGGTCTTCCTTAATATTGGGCTGTATCACTTCGGCGCCTTTGGGAATATCTCCAAAATAATCTTGGATCATCTTTTTGACAGCTGGTTTGTCAATATCGCCTGCCACCACGAGCACGGCATTATTCGGCTCATAAAACTTCTTGTTGAAAGCTTTAAATTCATCGAGGGTGGCAGCATCCAAATCTTCCATTTCACCAATGGTGGTATGACGGTACGGATGTTTTTTGAAAAGATTTTCCTTTACAGCTTTCAGCAAGTTTCCATAAGGCTGGTTGTCTACGCGTAAGCGCTTCTCTTCCTTAACAACTTCATTTTGGGTATCTACACCAATTTGGTTGATGATAGGATGCAACATCCGCTCACTTTCCATCCATAACCCCAATTCCACGTTGTTTGAGGGAAATATTTCGTAATAATACGTACGGTCGTCCGTAGTGTTGGCATTGTTGGTCCCACCGTTTGACGACACTATTTCAAACCATTGACCTCGACCAATGTTCTCGGTCCCCTCAAAGAGCAGGTGCTCAAAAAAGTGAGCGAACCCAGAGCGTCCGGGGGTTTCGTTTTTGGCTCCTACGTGATACATTACAGAAGTAATCACCACAGGGGCAGTTTTGTCCTGGTGAAGAATAACGTGTAGGCCATTTGCCAAATCATATTCCTCAAACTCAACATGTTGGGCCTGGACTCCCACCATTACGGTTAAGGCAAAAAAGGCAGAGCAAATAATTTTTTTCATGGTTTTAATTTATGTGTTCTTTAACTTCAAATTTCAACAGACGAAAATACAAAGAAAAAAAGAGGTTTTAACACTAAATCCATTGAATTAGTCACTTTTCAAACTTTAATCGATGCATCTATACTATCTACATTTTAAGCAAATCAACAAAAGAAAAGTTTAGGTTTTCTTAAAATTTTGGCTTTGAATGTCAAAATTTGCTACCTTCAGAATTTTAATTGAATTTTTTTACAGTAATAGAAGTTAAAATTTTTCATTTAACTCAAAGTTCACGTCAACAAAGCCCATAATTTTAACCATTAAAACCATCAAGACATGTCTAAAGTATATACTACTTATGGAATTTGGATCGCAATTATATTAATCGCCTATTTTCTTCTCATAAAATTAATTGGATGGCATCACTATCCGGAATGGAGCGTGGTTAACGGCCTTATCTTCGGTTTTGGGATCTATTTAGCTTTAAAAAAATTTACAGCTACATATCCAGATAAGAAGTATGAAAAGGGATTTGAGGTTGGACTGCTCTCAGGAGTGATAGCTTCCGTATTATTCACCATTTTTATGGCTGTCTATATGTATCAACTAGATACAGAATTTGCATACGAAATTATGGCACGATGGAATATGGAGGAAGACCTCAGCACTACTATGCTCCTCGTTTCAATTCTTATAATGGGTATCGTCACCTCGCTTATCTTGACATTCACATTTATGCAACTTCTTAAAAATTCCTGGAACACAAAGGACGGTAACAGAAACAGCCTGTAAATTAACCAAGAAACACTTTGCCGTTTAAATTTTAAAAATTATATTTGCACCCCCCTACGTAAACCTGTGATATCGGCGTGATTTTCCTTGTTGATGGTAGGAAACATAAGTTTAACCCAATTTTATAAACGATTCGCTATGTATGCAATTGTAGAGATAGCAGGGCAGCAACTAAAAGTTGCGAAAGACCAAAAGGTTTTTGTTCATCGTTTGCCAGTTGAAGAAGGTAAAACAGTGTCATTTGACAATGTCCTTCTTATTGGTGACGGAGACAATATAACCATTGGCGCCCCGGCTATAGATGGTGCCCAAATTGGTGCCAAAGTCCTCAAGCACCTTAAAGGTGACAAGGTCATTGTTTTCAAAAAGAAAAGAAGGAAAGGTTATCGCAAGAAAAACGGTCACCGTCAGTACCTTTCTCAAATTGTAATCGAGAGTATTGTGGCTTCAGGCGCTACTCCAGCTAAAAAAGAGGAAGCTAAACCTTCCGCTTCTAAAGCTAAAACCAAAAAGGAAACAAAGCCCGAAACAAAAACAGAGGCTAAAAAATCAACCGCGAAAGCCACGGCAGCCCAAACACCCAAGCCTGACCAACCGACAAAAAAGAAGGAAGTAGAGGTAAGCGAAAACTTGGTGACCCGTGCCGAACATCGTGCTGAGGAAGCTAAGATCGAAATCAACATCGATAAAGTACTGCACAGTATTGGAACGGCATTAAAAGCCGATGCCGACGATTTGAAATTAATCAATGGTATTGGTCCAGTTTACGAAGAGAAACTAAACGATCTAGGGATTTACACCTTTGAACAAATCAGCAAACTCAAGGCTGCAGACCGAGAAGAACTTTCTGCCATCGACGGGATTACCCGCGAAAAGATTGAGTCAGATGAATGGGTAAAGCAAGCAAAGGCTTTGTTGAAAGACAAAAAATAAAGAATAATTAATCAAAAAGTATAAACCATGGCTCACAAAAAAGGAGTTGGTAGTTCCAAGAACGGTAGGGAATCCGAATCAAAACGTTTAGGCGTTAAGATCTTTGGAGGACAGGCTGCCGTTGCTGGAAATATCATCGTTAGACAAAGAGGATATACACACCATCCGGGTAATAATGTATATGGTGGTAAAGACCATACCTTGCATGCGCAGGTAGATGGTACTGTGAAATTTACCAAAAAGAAGAATAACAAGAGCTATGTTTCCATCGTTCCAAACACGGAAGCTTAGCATCTATAGCTTATTAAATTAATAAGGAAAAACCTCTACAGCAATGTGGAGGTTTTTTTGATTTAATGTTCCAGAGGTTCTTGAAAAGCAGACAGACTCATGGGGTTCTTTAAAAGGGTCCATTTGGGATTTTCCGGATAATGGGAATAAATAAATTCCTGCGGTGAAGTCCGAAACCAAAAGTCATCTGGCTCCCCATAAGCTGCATAGCCGATAGACCAGGTAATATCCAAAAGCTCCCATTTCCCATTTAATTTTACTGCATTCCAAGTGTGGGTTGGGGTTTTAGTATCAGGAAGTTTATGAGAATAATTTTTTGTAAAACCGTGAATAACTTCTGCAGAAACATGTACACTTTCACAAAGATCCCTAAAAAGAAAAGCAAAACCACCGCAAAGGGCTTTCTGCCTTTCCAAAACATTTTTGACAACATTTTCCTCTGAAACATATATTTTCCGTTGAAGGTTCTTGTCAAGAAGAAGCTGATTATCATAAGAAATGTTAGAAGCAATCCAGGCATAGATAGCAGTGACTCTTTCTGAATCTGTAGACGCACCCTCGGTAATATTTTGGGCTAACTTCTTTATTAAAGCAGTGGTCTCGCTCCTCTTGGAATGTTTTATATTACGCTGCTTCTTCCCGATAATATCGCCAATCTGCCCATAAGCACTACTTGTAAAAATTATAACTAGAATTATAGGAAATAAACTTTTTCTTACCACATGAACTGTATTTGTTTAATAAAAACGCGGCATTCCTCCTTATATTGAAGTTCGGTCACATTATTTTAAAAGTCTTTGAAGATCTGCACTCGAAACCTTGAGCAATCCCACTTTGGGAAGGCGTTTGGTCAGTTCGCGCCAGTTGGGATCTATGCTATAAATCTTTTGGAGCATTTCCGCGGCTCGATCTACTTGTCTATCATTTGCCAGGGTAACCGCAGTCCAATACTGCATTTCCAGATTATCCGGAAACATCTTCATCGCCTCATTATATTCCTTCATGGCCTGCTTCATTTGATTCTTTTCCACATACAGATCGCCTTGGTTCATATGCTCATAGGCCCTAAATACTTTTAAGAGTCTTTCCAGTTCCTCAATGGGATACATATCATCATCCACACGCAAATCAATAAGCCGGTCGTTCCACGGCTCGGAAGAGGCTTCTCCCTTTACAATCAACAGGGCGGCCGATTGTTTGCCACGGATATCCCCTCCTTCGTTTTGAGCAGCCTTTAGTACAGCTACCATTCTTTCTGCCAGAGGTAGATCTGCATTATTCTTCCACGTTTTTTCCATCGCAGGAACCACTTTGTCATTAAGCATCATATTTGCTTGTACTGAAAAGTTTTTGCCAAGGGTATGGCCCGCAAAATCGATGCAGTTCTTTCCAGTATAAGTGGCTGCTCGACCCAATTTATCCAAAATTGCCAATTGACGGAACTCTCTGCCAGGATCATTATCCAAGAGAATGTCCAAAGCTTCCTGGGGAGACTTCCCTTCTTTCAACAATTCGAGGCCTCGAATGCCAAACGAAATATTGGTAAAGGATTGGGTGGCCACCACTCCCACTCCCGCCTCTCCCCAAGGCACCACGGTTCCAACGCTGAACCAATGGCTCTGTACGGCAACTGCCATTTCGCCTGTGATACTATCACGTGCCACCATAGAATAAGTATGCGCAAAGGGATCGTTCGGTTTTTGGCTCTGGGCAGTCATTTGCAAAGCGATGAGGATTGTAATTAAAAAAAGATACGATTTCATAATACTACGGATTAATTGTTTAAAGATAATTCATATTCCCATAAAACCTCGATTTCCAATATTATCAAGCCATAAAAAAACCCCGCGTACCGCAGGGTTTAAAAACATATCACAAAAACTCAATTCCAGTTCATCAAAGGATGTCCATCTCTAATCAAAGAGTGACGACTCATCATCTATTGACCAGGCATTGGACAAAGGTGCTTTCGTGCTTGCACTCATAAACTCACGGTTCATTCGCGCAATGCTTACAAGAGTAATACCTTTTGGACATTCAATTTCGCAGGCACCTGTATTGGTGCAATTTCCAAAACCTTCGGCATCCATCTGTTTTACCATATTCAATGCGCGTTCGGTAGCCTCCACTTTTCCCTGTGGCAAAAGTGCAAATTGGCTGATCTTTGCCGATGTGAATAACATGGCACTGGCATTTTTACAAGCTGCCACACAAGCACCACAGCCAATACAAGTAGCCGCGTTAAAAGACTCATCGGCATCGTGCTTGTTAACGGGAATGGAGTTCGCATCTACAGTGTTTCCCGAAGTGTTTACCGAAACATACCCACCAGCTTGTTGGATTCTATCAAAGGCACTTCTGTCCACAACCAAATCCTTTATCACCGGAAAAGCATTGGCTCTAAAAGGTTCGATGACAATGGTATCCCCATCCTTAAAACTTCGCATATGCAACTGGCAAGTAGTGATCAAACGGTCCGGCCCGTGGGGCTCGCCATTGATTTGGAGAGAACAGGCTCCACAAATCCCTTCTCGGCAATCGTGATCAAACTGTACGGGTTCCTCTCCTTTATTTATAAGTTCTTCATTGAGAACATCCAACATTTCCAAAAAAGACATGTCGCCCTCAATTCCGTCGATAGGATAGGTTTTGAAACCGCCCTTATCATCTTTATTTTTCTGTCTCCAGATTTCGAGTTTTAACTTCATAATGTTAAAAGTTAATTATTTATAAGTTGGTTGCTCAATCCAGATTGAATTCTGAAACCACGTTTTGCAACCATCTATAATTTGCATTAGTTAATGGCCCTATTTAAATCACCTCATTTCTTAAGAAGAAATGCTGTTTTTATAATCCATCTCTTTCGGGAAACAAGTAAGGATGGTTGAATATCAATAATTTAAATCATCCTTAAAACCAACGCCTATTTATAGGAGCGTGTTTTAACTTCAATTTCCTCATATATCAATTCTTCCTTATGAAGAATTTCGGTAGCTGGATCGCCGTTATACTCCCACGCAGCCACATACATATAGTTTTCGTCGTCCCTAAGCGCCTCTCCTTCCTCTGTCTGGTATTCTTCACGGAAATGTCCTCCCGCAGATTCATTTCTGTTTAAGGCATCCTTGGCCAGCAATTCGCCCAGCTCCATAAAATCTGCAACACGGGTGGCCTTTTCAAGCTCCGAATTAAATTCATATTGGCTGCCGGGTACACGTACTTCTTTCCAGAATTCTTCTCTCAAAGCTCGGATTTCCGCCATAGCTTCTTTTAGGCCCTGAGCATTTCGGGCCATTCCACACTTGTTCCACATAATGTGACCCAATTTCTTGTGGAAATAATCAACAGAATGCGAACCTTTATTGTTGATCAATCGGTCCAATGTATCCTGTATGTTCTTTTCAGCTTCATCAAATTCTTTGGAATCGGTAGGGATCTTTCCTGTTCTAATATCTTGAGCCAGATAATCCCCAATAGTATATGGAATCACAAAATATCCATCGGCCAAGCCCTGCATCAATGCAGAAGCCCCTAAACGGTTGGCCCCGTGATCGCTGAAATTGGCTTCTCCTAAAACAAAACATCCTGGGATTGTGGATTGCAAATTGTAATCCACCCAAATTCCTCCCATTGTGTAGTGAACGGCTGGATAGATCATCATGGGTGTTTCATATGGATCCTCGTCCACTATTTTTTCATACATCTGGAAGAGGTTTCCATATTTCTCCTTAATAACCTGTTTCCCGTAATTTCTTATTTCCTCCTTGGAGGGATTGTGGTTTCCGTGGATGGAGGCGCGCTCTTTACCATATCGCTCTATAGCTGAGGCAAAATCAAGAAAGACCGCCTGCCCCGTTTTATTGACTCCAAAACCGGCATCACATCGCTCTTTTGCAGCTCGAGAAGCCACATCGCGAGGAACCAGGTTCCCAAAGGACGGATATCTTCTTTCCAAATAAAAATCCCTCTCTTCCAAGGAAAGGTCATTGGGCCTTTTCTTTCCTTCGCGTATTGCCTTTGCATCTTCAATTTTCTTGGGTACCCAAATCCTTCCATCATTACGCAAGGATTCAGACATAAGTGTAAGCTTACTCTGGTGTTCTCCGGATACCGGAATACATGTTGGGTGAATTTGTGTATAACAGGGATTTGCGAAAAATGCTCCTTTTTTGTGTATTTTCCAGGCTGCCGTAACATTACTACCCATGGCATTGGTGGAAAGGTAAAAGACGTTTCCATAACCGCCGGAGGCAATTACCACAGCATGTGCGGAGTGCCTTTCTAGCTTGCCTGTAATAAGATCGCGGGCAATTATGCCTCGGGCTTTCCCATCCACAATAACTAGATCGAGCATTTCATGACGGTTGAATGCTTGTATTTTTCCTCTGTTTATCTGGCGGTTCATGGCGGCATAAGCTCCTAGAAGAAGTTGTTGGCCCGTTTGCCCCTTTGCGTAAAAAGTTCGCGAAACCTGAACCCCTCCAAAGGACCTATTATCTAAATACCCTCCATACTCCCGGGCAAAGGGCACACCTTGTGCCACACACTGATCGATAATATTTCCGGAAAGCTCTGCAAGCCGATATGAATTGGCTTCCCGCGAACGGTAATCGCCTCCTTTCACTGTATCGTAGAAAAGACGGTAGTCAGAGTCTCCATCACCTTGGTAGTTTTTGGAAGCATTAATTCCTCCTTGGGCGGCAATGGAGTGTGCACGCCGAGGAGAATCTTGATAACAGAAAGTTTTTACATTATAGCCCAGTTCGGCAAGTGTGGCAGCAGCACTGCCCCCAGCCAAGCCCGTACCCACTACAATAATATCGATATTCCTCTTGTTGGCAGGGTTGATGAGATTTATCTCATTTTTGTGTTTTGTCCACTTTTCGGCCAAAGGTCCTGTTGGTATTTTTGAATCTAATTTTGACATAACATTTGTTTTTTAGTGGGCTACATTGAAATAAAGGTATAAGGCAATAAAAATAAAGCCCAGCGGAATAACTATCGCGTAAACCTTTGTAAATCCAATGAGAGCTTTTGAATATCTGTTGTTCCAGCCAATGCTCTGGAATGTAGATGAAAATCCGTGCCACAAATGAAGCATCAGAAGTACAAAGGCCACACAGTAAAGAACGGTTCGTACTGGATCACTAAACTTGTGGATCAATTCGGTGTAATAACGAGATGAATCCAGCGGGCCTCCCTCAATGTATTTCAGATTTAATTCAGGAAACCAGAAATCATAAAAATGAAGTCCTAAAAAAGCGAGAATAACCGCTCCACTGATGAGCATATTGCGCGATGCCCACGTGGAATTCTTATTCCCCTTATACGATCTGTACCTGATTTTTCGTGAATTCCTGTTACGGATTTCCAACACAAACCCCATGATAAAGTGAAAAACCACTGCAAATGCAAGAATGGGCTGCAATATCCATTGCACCACAATGTTGGTCCCCATAAATTCAGACCAAGTATCGAAAGTCTCAGGGTTTATAACGGAGGTAAAATTAATGGTAAGATGCTGCCCAAGGAAAAGCACCAAGAATAGCCCAGATAGGCCCATTGCAAACTTTCTGGCTATTGAAGTGGATAATATTGCCATTGTAGTGTTATTTCAAGGATTGTCTCACAAAAATACACACGAAACCCATTGTTGCCAAACATTCCCTCGGGTTTGCCTCCTATTTAGAATCGATTTAAATATTATCTGGAAAAGGCTTCTTTTAAAAAATTAAAATACTCTTGGCGAGGGAGCGATCAATTGCTCATCCAATTCGTTTACCGGTTGGAAGTTCCTGTTAAAATTACCAAAGTCTCCCAAGTTCAACATCTAAAACTCGGAGGTTCTGTTAAAAAGAAAAAAGCCATTCCAGGATTTGGAATGGCTTTTTTATGATATAGCTGTGAATTCTTACTGAACAATAAGCTTTTTGGTAACTGTGGCGTCATTCTGAGTAACACTTACAGTATATACCCCTGTTTTTAGAGCGGAGATATTTAACTCATTCCCGGCCAAAACAGTATTAATTACTTGTTTGCCCAAGATATCATAAACTACTACGAGTTTCTCTCCTTGAATCGCAGTTTCAATATTCACCTTGCCGTGAGCAGGGTTCGGGTAAATGTTAAAGCCTAAAAGAGAATTTTCATCAACTCCAACCGTACTGGTCAATTCCACCCCAAACAATTGGTCGTTTGGTGTTCCTTGACCAACACCCATCATGGCTAAGGTGCCTGGAACTACTTCGTCAGAGATAAAAAGACCACCAGCAATAGACGTGTTACCAGCTGGTTGTTGGCCACTTGTATTGTAATCGTAAATTACACCGGTTGGAGTTCCTGAAGGGAGTTGTAACTGCACCACCCAAGCTTGATCACCCGAGGGTGACTGATCAAACACCCATAGAAAGGGACCACCCGGAGAGTCTAAATCAACTGCTCCACCATAAACTGTGGTACCATGTGTGGCTTGTGGGATTACAGAAAGTTCGTTCCCGTTCATATCGAATGAAGCAATATCAGAGGTAAAGCTACCTGTCCAAAAGCCTCCATTCCCACCATCAAGCGTAGGATCATAAGCTACCATCCTAGCCGCTGCATCAGTACTAAGCGCAATAGTGATAGTATTGTCCAGAGTTCTTCCAACTGGATCTATCTCATAAATCTTATTGCTCGCTGTCCCTGCGTAAACCGCGGTACCATCTGTGGTAAAAGAACGTACCCCTGAAAGACCTGCAACAGAAAAGGTTTCCATATAAAGGCCTGAATTATCTAAAACATGAATTAAATCAGAGGCCCAAGCAGAAATCCAAAATTCGTCGTTAAAAAACAATACACCCGCATTACCAGAGGAGCCAATTTGGGCGGTCAGGTCATAATTAAAAAGAGGGTCAAATAAAGCGTTGGTGCTTTCTGGATCTCCAGAATTCCCGGTAAATGGAGCCGCTTCAGCTTCTTGAGCATAACTGGCTGCTCCCATGCTTAAAAAAAGACTTAGGATTAATAGTTGTAATTTTTTCATCATATTTATCTTTTAATTGTTAAGTTTTCCAAAGATATGCAATAATAAGTACATAAAACAATAGGTCGTGCTTTTAAAAAACATCCCATACGTTACAGAGCTATTGGATTTCAAACTAATCAATTTTACATTCGCAAGCCAGATACCGTTTGCGGAAAGAAGGGAGTCTTATCGGAAAACTATATGTTTTTTGTTCCACCCAATCCGTAAGCAAAAATGCATATAATCGACAAAGAAGCTTAAATGAATAATAAAGATCACTGGGAAACAGTTTACAAGACCAAAGATCCAAGTCAAGTAAGTTGGACACAGAAAGTACCACAAACATCCTTGGATTTTATTAAATCCCTACATCTCTCAAAAGATGCCTCTATAATCGATATCGGGGGCGGGGATAGCAAACTGGTAGATTTTTTACTGGCCGAAGGGTTTACAGACATTTCAGTGCTGGACATTTCGGGTGAGGCACTTGAAAGAGCAAGGCAACGCTTGGGGGGAAAGTCTGAAAATATAAAATGGATTGAAAGCGATATTACAGAATTTACCCCTGAAAGGAACTATGCCCTTTGGCACGATAGAGCAGCCTTCCACTTTATAACCGATCAAAAGGGAATAGACAAATACCTGGAAACAGTAGAAAAGTGTGTAGAGGGCCATCTGATCATGGGAACATTTTCTGAAAATGGACCGAAAAAATGCAGTGGATTGGATATTGTCCAATATTCGAAAGAAACCTTACCCCAACTCCTGAAAAATGGATTTGAGAAACTGAAGTGTATTACCGTGGACCACACAACTCCATTTGGCACAACCCAAAACTTCGTGTTTTGCAGTTTTAAAAAAAAGAGCAAATGAACGATGAGGAACCATTTGAAAAGGCCATCCAAAGCTTTCCAGAAGAGATAAAAGAAATTGCACGCCAAACCAGGGCATTGATCCACAAAATCATGCCACGGGTTGTGGAAGTAGTTTGGGTCCAGCAGAAAAACATCGGTTTTGGAAGTGGTGTAAAGAAGAATTCCGAACATTTCTGTTGGATAATGCCAGCAACCAACCACCTAACTCTCGGCTTTAATTATGGTGCCGAACTTCCCGACCCAAAAGTATTGTTGGAAGGAAAGGGAAAATTATTCCGGCATTTTAAAATAACGTCAAAGGAGGATCTTTCCAATCCAGATCTAATTGAAATATTAAAATATGCGTCTTCCTATCGTATCCCAACGATAAAAGAGCCCAAAAACTCGAAATATGAAAAATAGAGCACTCAAGTTATTTTTGCGATTAGCAATCTCACTCGGATTTTTATCTGCAGTCGCCGACCGGTTCGGCCTATGGAGCGACAAAGTGTCCGCCTGGGGAGACTGGAACAGTTTTTTGAAGTACACAGGGACAATCAATCACTGGTTTCCAGACTCAGTCTTTCCCTTCTTGGCAATCGTCGCTACGGCGGCAGAATTATTGTTTGCCATCTGTCTTTTGATTGGATTTAAAACGGAATTCTTCGCAAAACTCAGTGGAACCCTCTTACTGATTTTCGCCCTGTCCATGACCTTTTCCATCGGAATAAAACCCGTATTTGATTATTCGGTCTTTATAGCCTCGGGAGGAGCTTTTGCTTTGGGCTTGATGAAAGAAAAGTACTTGGAGCTGGATTGTTTGCTTTCAAAATCAAAGTAGAGAATTCCCCTTTAGAAATAAGCCCTTAACTGTACACTTCCTGTATGCACCGTTTTACTGGTCTCGCTCTTCCTGCCAAAATAAGAAAGGTTGGCGTCTAAATACTTGGTGATGCGCTTCTGCAAGAGCATCCGCCAAGTAAAATTAGTGCCCGGCTGCAAGCCTTCCAACATTTGATAGGCCACAGGCGAAAAAGCACTTCCCTTAAAGCCATTATCTATATAATTGAACTCCCCATTGATCGAAATCTTTTCCGCATTGGAGTAAGAAAACGAAAAGCCCAGCGTCTGCTGTTTTAATTTTTCCCTTTCTCCAAATTGATTGTCATTATTTTTGAAATTGTAAAACACATCAAATCTCGCTTGTCGGCTGAACAGATATGAAATTTTCGGATTGATCTCAGTAGATTTCAAACGGTAGTTCCTAGTGGCAAAATTCTCTGATAGGCTTTCATTACTCCCCTTGGCGCCCTTTAAATTGAGAAGCCAGTTTTCCCAAAATTTATGGCTGAAATTCAATTGATGGCTTTCCAAATCGTTCTTTTGCAAACCAATGGCCAATAAATTGTCGGCTGAGGTAGATATATAGGTATAACTGGTTGTAAAATATTGTTTTCCCCGATTAAAGAACAGCGCATTTCTGAAATTAAGCGTTAGCCCCAGTTGATCCCTGCCCCCATCCTCAAATGGGTTAATATTGAAACCGTCATTTTTGCGTTTTACCTTTCGGTCCAAGATATAGGAAGTCTGATTGTAAAAATGTGAAAGCAGCTTTCTGAATCCTTCCCTGTTGGACCAAGCTTGAGGATTTAGAGTGAGAATCTGACTGAATCTATTCTGTCTGATCTTTAAAAAAACTTGGTTGGGCAACAAAACCCGGATATATTCGGCCTGGTCCTGAAACTGGGCTACTTCAAACTCCTCTAATTCTTGGATTCCGTTATTGTTGTAATCATTCCACATATAAACCCCCTGCCCTGGATCGGTTTTTACGTAGGTAAATTCCTGTTGGGGAATTACTCCATTATTGGATTCCAAAGTGGTGTTCCACCGAATTCCTCCTTCAAAAAAGGACTGGTTGTATAAAATCCGAGAATTGAGGGAACGCTCGGTTTCCCTTGCACGGGAAGTAATTACCACCGGAAGGTTGGGACTAATAATCTCCTCTGGAAAGGCTTGATATTTAACGGTACGATAATTAGCAAAGGCAGACAGTTGGGTGTTTTCTGAATTTATAAGTCTTGACTTTAAATAATAGGTGTTGGAAGCGTTCACTTTTTGTAGTCTCTGATTTCTCACGCTGTCATTTACCCTGTACTGATACCCAACTTCTACGAATACATCGGTGCTATCTCCAATTCCGGAGAAGAATTCAAAAGAGCTAAACTTCTGGCTTACCGGCGAAATACTATCCCGGGTCAGCTCTCTTATCCTATTGTCCTCCAAAGCCAATTTCCCGCCCACCCACGCTCTTTCAAATGAATAGGCAGTGGTATTGTTCAACCTAAAAAATTTGGATGAAATGGAACCTGCCTTACTTTCTAGAAAGCTGCCATACGTACTAAGACGCAATCGCTTCAGCTTAATGTCTGAAACAATTAAATGTCTTGTACCGTTAAAATTTTCGGAAAAGTTCAAGTTTTGGAACTCATACCTACCCCCACCCATCTTGGGATGGGATACCTCTACTCCAGAAATCACAAAGCGCTGATCTCCGTGAGGGTCCAACAAATTCCAATCACGATTGAACTCGATATTGTAGAGTCTTTCTATTGTGCGAAAGTTACTTTGGACAAAATCCAAGGAACCAAAAGCATTAACTCGCAAAGAATCCTCGGTGGTCAGCACTCTTTGTTTAACCGCCAACCTACCGGCAAAACCTGTATTGTCATTGTCATCGATATTACTAAAAAGATTGAGGTCATTATTGCTCCCTGCTATTTCAAAGTCAACCAGCGTTTTTTCCGAGGGATGATAGCTTCCGTTCAAACCTCCCACCTGTAGTTTGACAGGGGCATTGAGCCGTATAATAGGCTCGTATTTTCCTTGTTTCACGCCGTTTATGGGAGCGATATATTCATAGATACGGCTAATTGCATTTTGATCGCTGATTACGTAATCCCCATTATGCTCACCAACCAAGGTAAACCGTACGTTAAAGAGCTCATCTTCCGGATTGTTTGAGTAAACAAATATTTCTTGTCCATCCAAGAACACCTTTTTATATAAAATTCTATCCTCTGCGTAAGTATCCGGCACCGCCGAAGGTGCGACCATCAAATCCTTATCATCCCCGGCAGCTTGAAGGATCCCTACCTGTTCTTGAGAAAGATTTTGCTGAAGAGGCTGGTTTTTAGCGTCGTTTTCGGAATAAACGTATACTCCCAAATCCAAGTTGTCGCTGGTGTAATTTCCACCCCCATAACCAATAAACCGCGTGTAATTTCGATCGGTAAATTGGTATTCCACCGAAATACGCATATTGGCAGTAATGGGATAGGTAGGGTTGAATTTTATTTCCCCAGCGTTATAATCGATTACATAATCTTCATTTTCTCCTCGTTTCAGCAAAAGTCCGTTCACATAAACCCTTTCGCTTCCCGAAACCACCAATATATAGAGCTCGCCATTGGGGCCAACCAATTTATAGGGACCCTGGTTTCCTTCCTGTCCCACAAATTCACTCTTGGTGAAAATACCTTTTACAAGTGCTCCCGATGCAAAGGCAGTAATCTTTGAACCATCTTCATTATTGATGGTTCCGCCGAGAGAAATGCCCTGGACCTTTTTTGAAAACCGGCCAAAATAACTTCGCGTATTCAGCAAATCGATATCACCCGCCCGTATATTCCAGTTTTCACCAAAGAGTTCGATAAATATCTGGTCAAATTCATTTAAACTTTGGGAATAACCCCCTTCCTGTGTGGGAATATTCGCATCCTGTATGGAGGCGCGGATAGAAACGGTTTCACTGAGTTTCCCTGTAATCTGAAGGTCCAATTCACTGTTTACCACTGCATTTTGATTGTTTCCAATAGTGATTCCCCGTGAAATGCTCCCAGAAGTGTTCAATCCCTCAAAAGGGGTAAACACATTGGTATTGGTACTTTCCTGCAACGAATAAAGCTTGTCCATTTGCCCCGTATTTTCCACAATCATTTTTGAGTCCAGCGAAAAGTAATCCCGGGTCAAAAAATCGGGATATTGCCAATATTCAACCGTCAGAGAATCCTGCAGTTGCTTTAATTCCTCTGAAAAATAAACCACTCCTTTCTTAAAGTCGATCCGATAACTAAATGGATCGGGAGAATTGCCCTCCCTATCAAAAATTTGGAAACGTTTGGGATTGATACCGGCACTGTCCAAAACCACTGTATCACGGACAGCAACCTTCTTTGTGCGGTAATTTGAGGTAATATCCTGGGCCGAGCCAATAAAAGCAACAAAAAGAAAAGCAACAAGCAGGGAATACTTCATCAACTATACAACTTAACACTTTCCGTTTTATTTTATGAATCACCCTTCGGGATGCGATAGTATAAAAACACTTTTGTTTTGGTGAAAGTGAAATTCATTTCAAAAGTATGTAAATCAATAAAGAATCAAGGTACAACTTGTATATGGCAGAGGAGATTTTTAACTTGCCCGACTACAAATTATAAAGGATGGTTAGTGCTTACCACTCCCAAATTTACCTCAAAATACAATGAAAATAATTTCTTACAACGTAAACGGAATTCGCGCTGCCATGCGCAAGGGCCTCACCGAATGGCTGAAAGCGTCAAATCCGGATATAGTATGTCTTCAAGAGATCAAGGCCAATTCTGATCAGGTGGAAATCGAGGAAATCGAAAAGGCTGGGTATCACTACCATTATTGGTTCAGTGCGGTAAAAAAAGGATACAGTGGAGTGGCCATTCTCTCCAAGATAAAACCCAAACACGTGGAATACGGGACGGGCATTGACTATATGGATTCGGAGGGACGTAATCTTCGAGTTGACTTCGGCGATTTTTCAGTGATGAGCCTTTATATGCCCAGTGGCACCAACCTCCATCGGTTAGACCACAAGTTTATGTATATGGACGATTTCCAGAGATATATAAATAATTTAAAAATAGAAATTCCAAATCTTGTGATTTGCGGCGATTATAATATCTGCCATCGAGCTATCGATATCCACGATCCCGTTAGAAATGCCAAGGTCTCTGGGTTTTTACCTGTGGAAAGGGAATGGCTGGATAGATTTATGAAAAGTGGCTTTATTGACAGTTTTAGACACTTTAATAAAGAACCCCATCAATACACATGGTGGAGTTACCGAGCGAATGCCAGGAACAACAATAAAGGGTGGAGGATTGATTATAACTTGGTAGCGGAGCCATTAAGGGCTAATTTAAAACGGGCCGTTATTTTACCCGAAGCGGTGCATAGCGACCATTGTCCACATCTGGTAGAATTGGAGTTTTAATACAAAACATTCATTAAAAAACCCCAGAGATCTTCAGGACCTCTGGGGTTCATTTTATTTACACCCACCTCCCATCTAAGCGAGGGGTTGGCAAGACTTACAGATCAAACTTAATCCCTTGTGCCAATGGCAACTCAGTAGTATAGTTAATTGTATTTGTCTGTCTTCTCATATATACTTTCCAGGCGTCACTTCCACTTTCGCGGCCGCCACCTGTTTCTTTTTCGCCTCCAAACGCGCCACCAATTTCGGCGCCAGAAGTTCCTATATTGACATTGGCAATTCCGCAGTCCGATCCTTCTACGGAAAGGAAGCGCTCCGCATCACGAAGATTATTCGTCATAATGGCAGATGAAAGTCCTTGGACCACCCCATTTTGCAGGTCGACGGCATTTTCAACACCGCCGCTGTATTTAATCAAGTAAAGTACTGGTGCAAAAGTTTCATGCTGAACAATTTCATAATGGTTTTCAGCTTCGGCGATGGCTGGTTTTACATAGCATCCGCTTTCGTAACCTTCCCCTTCAAGAACGCCTCCTTCAACGATAATCTTTCCACCTTCCTCAACTACTTTATTCAAAGCTGCTTGGTATGCTTTTACAGCGTCCTTGTCAATAAGTGGACCCACGTGATTTTTCTCATCCAATGGGTTTCCTATTTTCAATTGTTTATAGGCATCCACAATGGCATCTTTTACTTTGTCATAAATGCTTTCGTGAATAATCAATCTTCTGGTTGAGGTACAACGCTGACCGGCAGTTCCAACGGCACCAAATACAGCACCAATCACCGTCATTTTAATATCAGCATCTGGAGTTACAATGATTGCGTTGTTTCCACCGAGTTCGAGAAGGGATTTTCCCAATCTCTTTGCAACAGCCTGTGCCACGATTTTCCCCATTCTAATAGAGCCCGTGGCAGATATTAGAGAAGTTCTTTTGTCATTGGTCATTAATTCGCCAACTTTATAATCTCCATTGATCAAGCAGGAAATTCCTTCCGGCAAATCATTGTTGGCAAAAACCCTTGCAGCGATTTTCTGACAGGCAACTCCAGCTAAAGGAGTTTTTTCTGAAGGTTTCCAAATACAAACGTCTCCACAGACCCAAGCCAAGGCGGTATTCCAGGCCCAAACTGCCACTGGGAAGTTAAATGCGGAAATAATCCCCACTACCCCAAGAGGATGGTATTGTTCGTACATTCTATGGCCAGGACGCTCACTGTGCATCGTCAATCCGTGCAATTGTCTTGAAAGACCAACTGCAAAATCACAGATATCGATCATTTCTTGTACCTCGCCCAGCCCTTCTTGGTAGCTTTTCCCCATTTCATAGGAAACCAACTTACCCAATGGCTCTTTTAACCTTCTCAGTTCCTCACCAAACTGGCGAACGATCTCGCCACGTTGGGGTGCTGGCTTTTTTCTCCAGGTCTTAAAGGCTTCGGTAGCCGTCTGCATAACCTTTTCGTAATCTTCTTTGGCAGTGGTCTCCACCTTTGCAATAAGCTGGGCATCAACGGGCGAAATAGAGGAGATCTCCTCCCCGCCCGAAAACCAGTCATTTCCAGTGGAAGTACCTTTATTTATTTCTTTAATCCCCAGTTGTTCCAATGCTTCTTCTATTCCGAAGGAAGTGGTTGTTGCTTGCATAAATATATGTTTAAAATGATAAGTTCTATGAAAAACAAGAAGGCTTTTTGCCTCACTTGAATAATTCCGCAAAGGTACGGAATGATGGGAAGAATGAAAAATGAAAAGGGCAAGCTTCTCAGCTAATACGAATTATCGCGCTTGCCTTAGTAAAACCATAGCCGCCAATACTCTGTAGGATGTACTATTGGGTATTCTAATCTTGAGTAAAACGCGGATCAGACTCCATAACGGTTCCACATTTATCGCAAGTGCGAAGTTCCTCACTGCCATAAAAATGTTTGAAATGTTTTAGAAAATCGGTTTCAATATCACTCAAGGGAAAGTAAACTTCATAAAGTTTATTGTTGCAATTATCACAGAACCAAAGCAACCCGTCCTCTCCTTCTAAATCCACGCGTTTCCTCTCGATGACCAACCCGATGGAACCTTTGCTACGCGCTGGAGAATGCGGGGTTTTTGCAGGATTTAGATACATATCGCCAGGACCCAACTCCATAATTCTTTTTTTTCCATTTTCCTGAATGGCAACTTGGATATTTCCTTCCAATTGATAGAAAAGTTCTTCGGTTTCATTATAGTGATAATCCTTTCTAGCATTTGGGCCCGCAACGATCATTACGATATAGTCGTCGGAATCGACATACAGGTTTTTATTTCCAACCGGTGGTTTTAGCTTGTCGCGATTTTCCTCTATCCACTTGTTTAAATTGAAAGGTGCTTTAATAGACATTGCCGTATTTTTTAACGATTACGTAAAAATACGGCAAAATCACCTAATAGAAAAAGGGATGTAGCTTTACTTTCGGTAAAAAATTTGGGTAAAGTAGTTCCTGCCCTTATCACTTTTCATCACTCCAAATCCGGAGTGGGTAAAATTGCCCTCGATTATATCTCGGTGCCCAGGACTTTTTAACCAAGCATTCATAACCTTTTCCGCGGTATCAAAGCCATAAGCCACGTTTTCTCCCACCACTTCAGCGTTGTCGTAATACTTGATTCCTTCAGAACGGTATCCAAAGTTATCGTGATTAATCTGCTCGCGTTCAATCATATATTGCGTGTGGTCCACGGCAAAGGCTGAGGCGTATTGATTGTCCATTTTTAGAGTGGAAAGGCCTAAGGAATCCCGATGCAGGTTTACGAGTTCAAGAATACGGGCAGACATTTCACTGTCGTTTTTATGAACCAGATTTAAATCGATATCAAATTTAACAGATTCATTTTCGGCGGCATCCTCCTTGGAACAGGAGGTGATGACAAGGCATAGCAATGCCATTGCAAGTAGGTTGCTTTTTAGTAGGTGCATGATTTGGGAACATCAAATTTGGGGCATGATGTTGACCCAAATATACATAAAATCTTATTCAAAAATGCACTTGAACGAGAAAAACGTGCACTTCGTCGGATAATAGAGAGTTATTTGTGGTCCTCGGCTGAGAATAAAATCCCGATAAGCGCTGTGATTATGGGGTTTTTCAGTATATTAGTATCTGTATAATTCAAATTGCCATGACAAAAACTTTAACATACCTATTTGCGATATTCCTTATTTTTGGCTGCAAAAACCAAGAAAAACCTAAAGATGAGACCTCGATTTCTGCTAATAATCGGCTGGAATCGACCGAAAATTTCGGGATCGTCATTCACGGAGGAGCAGGAACTATTCTGAAAGAAAACATGAACGATTCCTTGGAGAATGCTTACAAGAAAAAATTAAAAGAAGCTATTTCGGTGGGTTACGAAATTTTAAAAAACGGGGGTACCTCAATGGATGCAGTGACTCAGACCATTAATGTAATGGAAGATTCCCCGCTTTTCAATGCCGGAAAAGGTGCGGTTTTTACCCATAAGGGCACCAATGAACTGGATGCCTCCATTATGGACGGCGCTACATTGAATGCGGGAGCCGTAGCAGGTGTGAAGCACATAAAAAATCCAATAGACCTGGCTCGTGATGTAATGGATAAAAGTGAGCATGTGATGCTTTATGGCCAGGGAGCAGAAGATTTTGCTCGAAGTATGGGGTATGAAATGATGGATTCTACATATTTCTATACCCAAAATAGGTATGAATCACTACAACGAATATTAAAAAAGGAGGAGAAAAATGCCAATAGCAAAGCCTCCTTTAAAGATCCCTACATTAATGCTTCCAAATTTGGAACCGTGGGATGTGCAGCCTTGGATAAACATAATAATCTCGCCTCGGGAACTTCTACTGGCGGCATGACCAACAAACGGTGGAACCGTATTGGGGATGCTCCCATAATAGGTGCCGGTACCTATGCCAACAATGCCACTTGCGCCGTTTCCAGTACGGGATGGGGAGAGTATTTTATCCGATCTGTAGCTGCTTATGATGTCTCTGCGTTGATGGAATACAAGGGATTGAGTGTACAAGAGGCTACACAAGAAGTTATTCAAAGAAAAATCCCAGCCTTGGGAGGTGATGGAGGCATGATCGCCATTGATAAAGATGGAAACGTAGCGATGGAATTCAACACTGCGGGAATGTATCGAGCAAGCATGAATGCAAAAGGAGAGTTGACGATTGGAATTTATAAAGAAAACGAATGATATGTGGCTGTTTCAAAACTGATTTATTCTGTCTGTCGGGGCCCCCACATCATCGGGCAGGCCACCCAATCTGACGATGCAAAAGAATTCCAGCTTTGAGGTAGCTACCACAATAAAACCGCCCCACACTGTGGGACGGCATCTTCAATTAACCAACTAACCTAATAAAAAAACTACTCTTTCCACCCCCCACCGAGAGCTTCATACAAATCTATGACAGCCTGCAAACGGTTGTTCTTGGCTGCTATTATATCTAAATTGGAACCCAAAGCGCGCTCTTCCGCGGTCAGGACTTCCAAATAATTTGCCAAACCATTGTCCAATAATTCCCTGGAATAATCGGTAGCCAAATTGTAAGCATCGTTTTCCTTTTGCAATATTTCAATTTTCTCTTCCGAAGCTTCCAAGGAATACAACGCATCAGACACTTCTTTGCCGGCGTTTAAAAGAGAATATTTAAATTGCAACAATGCCTGTTCCTGTTGTGCCTGTGACACTTCGTACTGAGTCCTTATTTTTCTGCCATTGAAAATGGGTTGTGTGAGGCCCCCTACAACAGTGGCAAACAAGGAGTTTACGTTAAAAAGTTTGTCCAGCTCCAAACTTTGGAAGCCACCAGAGGCATTTAATGTAAGCGAAGGATAAAAATTACTTCTGGCAACATTGGTAAGCTCAAATGCGTTAATCAAACTATACTCGGCTGCCATTACATCAGGTCGGTTGCTCAACAACAAGGCAGGAACTCCTATTTCAAGTGGAGTATCAACTGCCTGATCTTCCAAGGTGCCTCTTTCAATTTCCCTTGGACTGCTTCCCAAAAGAATAGAAAGTGTATTCTCCAGTAATCGGGTTTGCATTTTTAAATCGATTAAAATCGCCTGAGCCGTATATAATTGGGCTTCGGTTTGCTTTACTCCCACCTCGGTTACATTTCCGGCATCTTTAAGGGCTTGGGTGGTTTCCAAGCCCTTTGAACGCGTTTCAATTGTTTCTTCTGTTACTCGTATCTGTTCATCTAATGCCAGAAGCTGATAATAGACCGAAGCAATATTTGCAACCAATCTACTTTTAACTGCCTGATGGGCAGCTACTGTTTGAAGATATGAGGCCTCTGAAGCACGTTTATTGCTTCTGATTTTTCCCCAGATATCCGCTTCCCAAGAGAGCCCTCCGGAAACCTCGTATTGATTTGCGGAAGAAGTAACCCCTGCAAACTGACTGCTCGAGGAAAACTCTTGATGGGTTGCTCTGGCAGTAGCATTAAGGGTGGGATAATAGCCGGCCTTGCCCTGTTTCAGATAAGCTTGAGCAATATCAATCTGCTTTATTGCAATACGGATATCCATATTGTTCTTCAAGCCCTCTTCAATATAATTTTGAAGGAAGGGATCGGTGAACAGTTCTTTCCAAGATACTGTCGCCAAGGACAGGCTGTCCTGGGGCAATTGATCGGTACGAAACCTTTCAGACTGCACAACATTTTCCGGACGAGTGTATTCCTTGGCAACAAAACACGATTGAAGCGAGATAAACGCCAATGCTATTAAAATACCTTTTGCGAATTTCATTACTTGCTTGCTTTTAGTTTTCATCTTCAACAGTTGTCGTTTCTGGAACTTTATTCATTTTGTCCTGAATCCACTGGAAGAAAATATATAGAATGGGAATTACAAATACCCCAAAAACGGTTCCTATCAATAGGCCTCCCACAGCTCCTGTTCCAATTGCATTGTTACCCCGTGCGCCAATACCGGTAGAAAACACCAAAGGGGTAAGACCGACAATAAACGCAAAGGATGTCATTAAAATGGGTCTAAGTCTTGCCTTGGCTCCTTCAAAGGCAGCCTTCTTCCTTGAGAAGCCAGCACGTCTTCTCTGGAGGGCAAACTCCACAATAAGAATAGCATTCTTGGCTAATAGTCCTATTAGCATAATCAAGGCAATTTGGAAAAATACGTTGTTTTCCAAACCTGCAAACTTGGTGACAATATAGGCTCCAAAAACGCCAATCGGGACCGATAGAATAACAGAGAAGGGAATTAAATAACTTTCATATTGGGCGGCCAGAATGAAATATACAAAGAGAATGACCAAAATAAAGATAAACGTAGTTTGGCTTCCCGCGGAAATCTCCTCCCGCGTAAGTCCGGAGAAAGCGATGGAATAATTCTGGGGCAAGGCTGTTTTACTCACCTCCTGAACTGCCTTGATGGCATCCCCCGATGAATATCCCGGCGCTGCTGCACCATTCACGTTAGCAGAGTTAAAGAGATTAAATCGAGTTACCGATTGGGGTCCGTATACCCTCTCTAAGCTTATAAATTCCGTGATGGGGGCCATTTCATTCTTGTTGTTCCTCACGAACATTCCATTTAAGCTCGCAGGCGAAGCTCTATCTTCTGGCAGGGCCTGGATAAAAACGCGATACTGCTTTCCATATTTGGCAAAATCTGCTGCATAAATACTCCCAATATACCCCTGCAGAGTTGTTAAAATAGCACTCACACTGACTCCTGCTTCTTTGGCTTTTGGAATATCCACATCTATCTGATACTGCGGATAGTCCGTATTAAATGAAGACTGGGCGTACATAATCTCCGGTCTTTGGGAGAGGGCTTGCAAATAGTCTTGGGTCACTTGATTTAAATCGGTGAAACTCCCTCCTTGTCTATCCAAAACTTTCATTTCAAAACCAGAAGAAATTCCAAATCCGGGAACACTTGGGGGTTGAAAAAACAAGATTTTCGCATCGGGAATGGTTGCAGCAATCCTGAAAAGCTGACCGATTATGGCCTCTACAGACTTACTGTCGTCCTTTCTCTCAGACCAATTGTCCAGTTTTATAAAGCTAATTCCATAGTTACTTCCCGAACCGCTAATTATACTGAAACCATTTACCAGGGAAACATCACTCACTCCGGGAACAGTTTTTATTTTTTGTCCCAGTTCGGTAGTCGCTTCCACCGTCCTGTCCAAAGAGGCTCCAGCAGGCAATTCAATATTGGCAAAAATAAGTCCCCTATCTTCATCCGGTACAAATCCTGTTGGTGTAGTATTTGACGCCCACACAATGCCCACCACACACACAAGAAGAAAAACGCCAGTAATCCATTTATGTTTATAAAGGAAACCTAAAGATTGAATATATCTATGAGTTGTTATGGAGAATGCGGTGTTGAATTTGCTGAAAAACCGTCCCAACAAATTTTTTCTTTGAACCTCGACATCGTGTGCTTTAAGAAAAATAGCACACAGAGCGGGACTGAGGGTTAACGCATTTACAGCGGAAATTACGATGGCCACAATGAGAGTAACTCCAAACTGTTCGTAGAATACTCCCGTAGGACCGGTAATAAAGGTTACCGGAATAAACACCGCGGCCATAACCAGGGTAATGGAAATAATTGCCCCGGTAATTTCATCCATGGCAGAGTGGGCCGCTTTTAGGGCATCCTTCTCTCCTTGCTCGAGTTTGGCATGCACCGCCTCCACAACAACGATAGCGTCATCCACAACAATACCAATGGCCAAAACCAAGGCAAAAAGTGTAAGTAAGTTAATGGAATATCCAAAGAGATTGAGGAAAAAGAACGTGCCAATAATTGACACGGGAACCGCAATTGCAGGAATCAAGGTAGATCGGAAATCCTGAAGGAAAACAAATACAACGATAAAAACTAAAATAAAAGCCTCAATCAGTGTAGTAACTACCTTGTGTATTGAAGCATCCAAGAATTCATTGGTGTCAAAATTCACCATATATTTCATCCCTTTTGGAAAATCCTTGTTGAGCTCATCAATTTTTTTGTGGATGGTTTCAATAATTTCCTTGGCATTGGACCCAGCGGTTTGATAAACCGCCATACTAACGCCAGGAAATCCATTGGTAAAGGAAATGGAACCGTAATTCTGGGCATCCAGCTCGACATCAGCAACATCCTTAATTCTTAAGAATTTACCGTTCCCCATTGCTTTTATCACGATATCACCATATTGGGAAGCATCACTGTATCTACCACTATAGGTGAGAACGTATTCAAAGGATTGCGCGTCGTTCTGGCCTAATGAGCCTGCAGCCGCCTCACGACTCTGCTCTTTAATGGCCGCAGTGATGTCTGAAGGTTCTAGATTGTAAGCCGCTAATTTTTCAGGTTTCAACCAGATACGCATAGCATAATCCTTGCTTCCAAACACGCTCACATCTCCTACCCCCGTAATCCTTTTAAGCTCTGGAAGCACGTTTATGTTTAAGTAGTTTTGGATGTAAGTGGCGTCGTAATTCTCATTTTCAGAATACACTGTAAGGAACATCAACGCACTTGTTTGCTGTTTTTGGGTAATAACACCAGATTGTACTACCTCCTGAGGCAATAAGGCATTCGCCCGGGATACACGATTTTGCACGTTTACCGCCGCAATATCCGGATCTACGGTTTGTTCAAAAAACACGTTGATACTCGCACTACCATTGTTGCTTGCAGTAGATGTAATGTACGTCATTCCCTCTACTCCATTTATCTGTTCCTCGATAGGAATAATTACACTTTCCAGGACAGTGGCTGCGTTCGCACCGGGAAAATTGGCTCTTACCTGTACCGTTGGCGGAGCAATCTCGGGATACTGGGTGGTGGGTAGTGCGGTAATCCCTAAAATTCCCAATATCAATATTATAATGGAAACAACACTCGATAGTACGGGTCGTTCAATAAATTTCCTAATCATAGTTTCCTTTTATCTGAAGGTTTTCTTTAATCCTTTTGCAATACTGTCAAAGTCGACAGGTTGGGCAACGATAGGAGTTTTATCTCTCAGTTTTCCTACCCCCTGGGCCACAATTTTATCGCCGGCTTGAACGCCCTCTTCCACCACTGTAATGTTATCAAGTCGATCTTTTACACTGATCGCCTGCGCGAGTGCCAGGGTATCGCCCTGCACCTTGTATACATAAGTTACTCCCTGTCTTTCAAACGTTGACATTGTAGGAACAACTGTGGCATCCACGTATTTCTTAGGAATTTGAATCTTTCCACTATATCCACTGGAGAGCAAATGGTTGGAATTGTCAAAAATTGCTCTAAAAGAAACGGTCCCAGTAGTAGCATTTACTTGAGGATTGATAGTTTCTATAGTCCCTTCCTTATCGTATAGCTGACCATTTGCCAATATGAGCCGCACTTTGGGCAAGTTCTTGATTTTGTCCTCCAGAGTCTTCCCTTCAGTATTTTCCGCAAAATTCAGATAGTCCTTTTCGTTTAAGGAAAAGAAGGCATAAATCTTATCGATATCCGCAACCGTAGTTAGCGGTGTTTGAGAGGTTGGGATTATCAAAGAACCCTGTCTGAAATTAATGGATCCCACATAGCCGTCAACAGGGCTTTTAATGGTAGCATACCCAATATTGGCCGCAATGGCGTTATAGCCGCTCTGTGCTTGTGCCAACTTGGCCTTTGCAGTTTCCAGTTGCACCGGACTTATAATATTTTTATCTACCAACGGCTTTAATTTATCCACCTCCACCTGTGCGGCGTTTACATTTGCCTTTGCAGCAGCGGCATCCTGGCTCAAAGACTCGGTCTCTAATCGAAATAGTGTTTGGCCTTTTCTCACTTTTTGACCCTCGTCTACCAGTACCTCGGTTAAATAGCCCGAGGTCTTGGCTCGCACCTCACTATCCACAATCCCCTGTAGGCTGGTTGGATATGTGGAATAGGTTGTAACCGTTTCTGTAGGCACCGTTATAACCGGAAACGGCAAAGCCTGCGGACCTTGATGTGCTTGATTAGCGTCATTCCCACAAGAGGCCAGGAATAAATAAATGCCCAAAACACCAATCAGGGTGGTAGATTGTTTTTTTCTCATTTTATTTCGTATTAGTCGATTTATGGTTTTCAATTAGTTTAGAGCGAAGATCTTGCATTATAGCTGTCACTTGATCCAAATACTTTAGATAATCTTTATGAAATTCAAGATCAAATTTATCACTGGACCCCTCCGGTAAAGATTTGTTGATCTCTTTTTTATATTCCGAAATCTCCAGATGGATTTCCCGCTCATCGTTCCAATTCTGTATCATCTCGTCCATCGAACGAATCAAGGCGTCTGGGCTGAGTATAAAATATTTTTTACGGTCACCGGGTTTGGTGTAATAAGTAATCCTATGGGAAGCCTGCAAGTTTGTAAGATGGGTAAATATGGTGCTCTTACTGGCTTTCAGATCACAAACCAAGTTTTCAAAAGTTTCTCCCTTTTTTCCTTTTAAGACCAAATTTGCAAGAATACGCGCAGCCAGCGGAGCCAACTGCTCCTTGTTTTCCAGATGCACCCCCATTTTCTCTATCAGTTTGTCTTTTTTTTCCAAATTCCAATTTTAGCAGGGCGCAAAGATACGATTGGTTCGGATGTTACAGAACCAGAGGGGTATTAAATTTTTGTTAAATGGATTCGGAACAAAAGACTGAAATATCTTTTTAGCATTCGGTCAGAAAGAAAAACAAACAATTTTCAATATTTTATGATAGCAATTCCATATTACACACTTTAATATGATAAATCGCTTAAAGTATCATATTTCGGGAATCTTTTACACCCACCAATCCTGTTATGTTAAAGGATAGGAATATATAGGTCGAGAAATATAAATAAATAACTTTGTCGAAATTTTTAAAAATATTACAATGAAACAAACCTATTTTCTATTTGTGTTTTTAGTATCCCCAATGCTAATTTTTGCCCAATCGGGCACTCTTGACCCAACCTTTGGGACGGATGGCGTTGTTACCACGGCTGTCCATCCAAATTATAACATGGCTGAAACAACTGTCGTTCAAAGCGATGGGAAAATTTTAGTAGCTGGCAGTGCCGGTACCCCAGCCACCTACCAAATGGCCGTTGCCAGATATAACGAAGATGGAACCTTGGATACTTCCTTCGGTGATGCGGGCACCTTACGTTTCCCTGTGGGATCGGTAAAATCTTTTGTTATGGATATGGCACAACAAACCGATGGCAAAATCCTTTTGGGAGGCCGAACTTGGGATAACGTGTCCGGTGATTTCGCCGTAGTACGTCTCAATGAAGACGGTAGTTTTGATGATACCTTTGGCACCAATGGTGTGTTTCGTATTGAAACAGCAGAAACTGAAGCTTCTGAAGCTATGGCTCTATTAGACGATGGAACAATATTGATGGTAGGTTATAGGGATGATAATTTAGCCGTGGCAAAAATATAAATACTGATGGTAGTATGGACTCCACTTTTGGCGTGAATGGCTGGGTGGTTCTCACTTTTGACGACGCTGCCAGTTATGCAGACGATCTCGCCATCCAGGATGATGGAAAGATTGTAATCTCTGGCTTTGTGTTGAATGGCGATAATCGATTTCAAGTTGCCGCTGCACGACTCAATTCAGATGGTTCGGTGGACAATTCATTTGGAACAGATGGGAAGGTGGTCTTCAATGTAGGCGACTGGAACGACTTTGGAGAAGGTATAGCAATACAGAGCGATGGAAAAATATTGATCGGGGGCCATAAATGGATTGCCAATCTTGATCAGAGACATGATCTATTTGTAGCAAGATTGAATACAGATGGAAGCCTTGATACTTCTTATGGAACTTCCGGAGTGGCTACAGCTCGACTGGTTGACGGTGCAAACTACGCCAACGACATGATATTGCAGGCAGATGGCAAGCCTATTTTGATGGGTTACACTATATTTCAGGGCTTAATTGATATGGCTATGGTGAGATTTGACACCGACGGCAACCTGGATTCAACATTCGATGGTGATGGCATGGTGAGCTTTGATAATATGGGGCGTGAAGACTACGGTTATTCAATTGCCTTACAGGCCGATAACAAGATTATATTGGCAGGGTATTCATACGGTGGCGGAGGTTCAGAATTTGAGGTGGTCCGTTTCCTGAATGATGAAACGGCAGGAACAGAAGACTTCCAAAATGCTGAATTCCGTCTTTATCCTAACCCAGCGAGAGAGCAATTGACCATAGAAATGACCGACGCAGCTTCAACTTATCAAGTAGAAATCTTTGATATGTTGGGCAAGAAAGTTTACAATACCGAAATCCAAAACAAAGGACGGATTAATGTTTCTTCTTTGGCCAGCGGAACTTATTTGGTGAAGTTAAATTCAAATTCACAGACTTCTACGGTCCGTTTTGTAAAACAGTAAAATAGGACTTAGCACTTTAAGACGTAGGAAGTAAGACCGGAAAGTTTATTTCCCTTCCTATTTCCATTTCATAAAAAGAGGCCAACCTGAAATAGGAGGCCTCTTTTTTTTGACTCAAAACATTAATATCTAAAATACCGGATAAATTCAGACCATAATAATGTAGAGTATTTCAGTGATTTTTAGTTCTATGTCTTACGTCCATCAGTCCTATGTCCTTTTTAAAAAATTTGTTGAATCTCAATCCTCTCCTTCAACATATTCCCTTCACTATCTACCACTGTCAAAATATAGCTTCCCGGTTTTGGCGAAATCGCCAATTCGTGAAAGGTTTCTGTTTTACCAATATACTCCGAATCCAAATACCAATAGACTGTAGTTTCAGACGAGCGATGGGCAATTTTAAAAATAACGTCGTTTATGTTTTCATCGAAATTCTTTGGAAGCAAAACGGTTTCATTCCGCTTGGGATAAATGAAAGCCATCAGGTTTTCTCCTTCCCGTAAACAATCGGGTGCAAAAGGAGGCAGGGACTTGTATTCTGGATGAAGAGCAGCGTAATAATATTCAATGACTGGCGGTAAGGTAAACCAGTTTTTTTGCTTCATTTCCGAAAGTGGATAGCAGGAAGAATTTACCCGATAATTTTCAGAAGAATTTAGGAAAACTGTTTGATGATAGGGACAAGCTTCTGTTCGAGTTCCATTGATGGAGATCCATTCTTTTTTGGTTTCCTCACAAAATAATCCAGCCAAATGTCCACTTTTGGCACAGATTTCAACTTCGGCCAATTCATCGTAAGGAATTCCGAACCATCCACTTTTGGGGAGAATATTTAGAATATCAAACAATATCGGTGAAGCAGCTTGGATACCCGTCAAGCCCGGTCGACCTTCTCCTGATGCATTGCCAGCCCACACGCCAATGGCATATTTAGGCGTAACCCCAACTGCCCAGGAATCCTTAAATCCGTGACTGGTTCCGGTTTTCCACGCAATAGGTTGACTGCTGGTAAAAAATTCCCAGTTTTCCTCTCCACTTGGCCGATTCACTTTCTGCATTGCATTAAAAGTTTCATAAATAGCTCCTGCATTCCAAACAGGAGCTGTGGCTCTAATATTTCCAAAGGGAATTTCACAATGGTCTTTTACATAAATAGGTTCCACAAATTCATTTTCGCGGTATTCACTGGAAGAACTGTTAAAGTAATTAAGCGTGGAAGCCATTCCAGCATAGGCTTTAGTGATATCCCATAAACTACTTTCTCCACCGCCCAAAATCATTGCAAGCCCGTAATAGTCGGCTGGTTTATCAATGGCTTTTTGATTCGTCTTTTTTAGAATATTGTAAAATCGCTGAAACCCGAACTCCCGAAGCATCCGAACTGCCGGGATATTCAACGAACGCGACAAGGCCACACTGGCGGGAACGGCACCATTATATTTCCTGTCGAAATTTTCCGGGGAATATCCATTCACGGAAGTTGGGATATCCGCCACTAAAGTATTTGGAAGAATTTCGCCCGCATCAAGCATTGAAGCAAACAGAAAGGGCTTTAAAATGCTTCCCGTGTTTCTCGGTTTTTCGATGATATCCACAAAATTATTATGGTCGGCGGTTGTGGGTGAGTTTCCGACATACGCCAAAATTTCTCGGGTATTTACATCCATTACCAAAACTGCCAGATTGTGGATCTGGTTTTGTGCCAAAATGTAATGGTGTTCTTTTACAATGTTGTTTACTTTATTCTGAAGTGAAAAATCAATGGTCGTTCCAATACGTTTTCCCGGATATTCTTTCCTGATTTTCTCCGTAAGATGAGGTGCGAATTCTGGTAATGCCTGGGGTTTTCCAGGAAGTTTTTCTTCCAAAGCCAATTCGTAAGTGGTTTCGTCAATTACTTCCTTCTGAAATAGTTTCAATAATAAAGCATCTCTTTTTTGTTTTAAAATGGCTTCGTTTTTCCCCGGAAATATCAGGGAAGGGGCATTGGGAAGCACCGCCAAAGCAGCCGATTGTCCCCAACTCAATTCGCTGGCGGGAATTCCGAAGTAACGCCAGGAAGCAGTTTCCAGACCGACAACATTTCCGCCGAAAGGGGCGTAGGAAGAATATAAATTCAAAATAGATTTTTTGCTATAGCCTGCTTCCAAACGTGTTGCCTGAAAGATTTCCGCTAATTTTTCAAAATACGTTCGGTGTTTGTTTTTTCTTGAAAGTCTAATGACTTGTTGTGTAATCGTACTTCCCCCACGACGAGGTTTCCCGTTGAGGTTATTCCAAAGCGCTTTTGAAATGGAAACAGGATTAAATCCAGGATGCCAATAAAAATGTTCATCCTCAAAGTGAAGCACACACTTCTCAAAACGCGCTGGCACCGAATCCATTTGCGGAAACCGCCATTGGCCATCATCGGCAATCCTCGCCCCCAGCATTTGTCCGTTGCTGCTTTCGGCAACGGTGGCGGTGGGAACATTGAAAAGGGGTGAGGGAAGACAGAAAATCCAAAGCAGAAATAGAACTAGCAGGAGGCTGAGTTTTATTTTGTGGGTTTTGAGGAAGGGATATAGAGCAGGAGATTTCAACTTAAGTTTAAGATTAATTAAACCGACGTTTGTCAGTCTGAGCCTGTCCAAGACCCTTTACGTTCATCTGAATGGCCATATTGAGAATAATTTTTTGAAAGTTCAACAAGTTCTTGAAGTTTCCCTTCTATTAGCGCAATCTTTTTTCTTTTTGACCATCCTTTTATTTGTTTTTCAAGTCTTATGGCCTGTATTGCTCTTTTACTTTCGTGATACCACTTTAACTCCAGAGGTCTCCTCTTGAAGGTATAGCATTCCTTATTAACTCCTTCGTTATGCTCAAAAAGTCTTCTATCCAAATCATTCGTCATTCCAGTATAGAAGGAGCCATCTGAACAAAGGAGAATATAAGTATAAAAAGTCTTCATTTTTGAGTTGTGGAATACGGGAGAACAAGCTAAAGTTAATAAATATTCTGAACGATTTTTCTCTTACTAAATGCAATTCTTCCAGCTTCGACGCTTCGACGATTCGTCAGGCTCAGCGTGACAAAGCGGATAAGAATTTATTGTAGCTTAAAGTCAGGAGTTTGTCGAATGTCAGTCTGAGCTTGTCGAATGTCAGTCTGAGCTTGTCGAATGTCAGTCTGAGCTTGTCGAATGTCAGTCTGAGCTTGTCGAAGACCACATCCCCTTATTCCTAGCATAATACGAATTGTCATACATCCCCTCAACCTGCGTGCCCGGCAAATAATAAGTTCCCAGATAAGATGCATTTAGCTTCACGCTAAAAGTCCTTGTTTCATTTCTATCCAAATCGAAGAAGAAATTCACTCGGTCATCCCGAATATCGGTATAACGTGCATTTCCACTTGCCCCGCCACCGAGTTCGGTAAAACTGGTGTTGACAATTTCCCATCCGCTTGGGAAGATTTTCGTTAAAGCCACATTCTTTATTGCATTGTTGGAAGTGTTGGTGACGCTCACTTTTGCTATGATCTCTGTTCCCTGACGCAAATTTGAAACGTCCAATACTTTTCCAGCACCATCCAAATACTGTGATTTGATGGCGAGATTCCGCTGTTCGGCCAATTCATCTCCAAGCGGTAATTTTCCTGTTTGTGAAAGGGTGACATAAACCACATTTCCTTTCTTATTGGTAACAGTAACGGAATTGCTTCCCATTGTAAAGGAAAGATCCTTCTGCACCAAGGTGCGGTCGCTTTTTACTTCTTCCGTTTTTCCATTTTTTGTAAAGCTGAGTTCCATCGCTTTTCCGCCGCTCTTTTCTACCATTTTTGCCAGTGCCAAAAGCGCATAGGCCGTTTCCTGGGTGCTATACCATCGATCCATTCCTAAATCCTTTGCTAAAGACAAGGCCAAATCACGCTGTTTTGGATCGTCCAAAAGAACCATAGTTTCCAAAGCCATAGCCTTGTTTCTAAAGGGGGAACCATAGGTGTAGGTATCCGATTTTTGGGGCACGAAATTGATATTTGCCGTTTGTGCAATTTCCTGCGCCACGTTTTTCTTTCCCGCCAAAGCATAGGCCGCTGCCAATCGCCATTTGGCGTCATTGCTGAGTTCCTTACTTTCCCGAAGTCGGTTCATTGCTGCCAATTCTGGTTTCCCTGCCAGAGCCAAAGTGTAAAGTCTGTATGCCTGAACCAAACTGGAATTGTAAACCGCATAGGAATTTCGCCATTGTCGCGCCATATTTTGCTGATACGAAATCCAATTGCTCATAAAACTAATCGGCAGGGCATATCCCTTTTGTTTTGCTTCCAACATAAAATGACCGGCGTAATTGGTCGTCCATTCGTCCGCTTCGCGTTCGCCTGGCCAGTAGGCAAGTCCGCCATTGGTGGTTTGGAATCTATTCATTCGTTCGATTGCCGCTTTTACGTTTTTCTCCATCTGCTGTTTCTTATCAAATGGGATATCGAAAACGTCAGCTAAATACAACTGCGGAAATGCCGCGGAAGTGGTCTGCTCCAAACATCCATAAGGATAGTTGATCAAAAAGCTCATCCTTCTTCCAAAATTCATCGGTGGCAAGGTGGAAAATTCGAGTGTGGCCGCGTTGCTTCCGGGAACGCCAAAGGTTTCAAATTGGATGGTTTGGGATGCATTCGCTTCCAAAGTATATTCAGTTGATTTCTGCGAAATTGGATTCGGATTTACCACGTCAATTTCAACTTTATAGGAAGCATTCTCACCGTTTCCGGAAGCCAAAACCTCAATGGTTTGAAACTTTTGGGTTGGTAAAACTTGGAATTCAAAATTCACAATTTGTTCTCCGGGAGAACTAAACGAAATAGTTTTCGAAGTTCCATTTACAGGTTTTAAAGCATCCCCGGTTTTTATGGAAATAGAAACATTTTTCACTTTATTTTCCATCGCAAAAACAGTGACCGGAAGCGTGACGGTTTCTCCAGGGGATAATTTCCGCGGAAGCGATGCCAGCACCATCAATGGTTTGCGGACGGGCGTGGTTTTTTCCGCATTTCCATACGCACCTTTTGAGTTATCACCGGCAATGACCATTGTTCGAACGGAACCCACATAATTTGGTATCGTTATCTGGTGGGTGGCGGTTTTTCCAGCACCGAGTTCGAATGGGCCAAGAAATTTCACCACGGGTTTAAATCGGTCCGCCTTTCGATTTTTAGCGCCGAGAGCTTCATCGCCACCCCCGATTGCGTAAATATTGTCCACACTGCCGGAATAAGCACCAATGACGTAATCAAACATATCAAAGGTTTTAACCCCTAAGGCTTCCCGACTGTAGAAAGCGCCGTGAATGTCGGGTGTTTTAAAGCGGGTCAAATCCAAAAGTCCCTCATCAACAACCGCCAAAGTATAAGTCATTGGTTTTTTGTTTTCTTCGGAAACTTTTACGGTAAAAATTTCCTCAGGTTTTAAAACTTCAGGCATAGTGATTTTTGGATGAAGCACCATTGAAGGATCTTCCACAGAAAGTGGAATCACGCCGTAAAGTCGCATTGGCAGATCATTTTTCGTCTGGTTGTGCGGTTGAAGCAAAGAAATATTCACATAAATATTCGGCGCCATTTCCTTGGTAATCTTAATGGAAGCTTGGGTTTCACCTTTTTTGGTTTCAATCCATTGCGTTTCCAAAACTTCGGTACCGTTTTCAACACTCACCAAAGCGCGACCTTCGCTTCCTGATGGAAATGTGATGGAAGCTTTTTCGCCCACCTTATATTTATCCTTATCCGAAGAAAAGATCAGCATTTTGGCGCTTTCGGCATCGCCATCACTTGGACGTTGCCACCAATTTTTATAGAAATAAGCAACTCGTCCCGTAGCGTGCCCTGATTGTTTATCGATTACACGAATCAAATATCTTCCTCCCTCTTCATCTGGAATGTTAACATTGAATTTTCCTTTTCCGCTGCCGTCGGTTGTCACGGTGAAGTCTTTGACAGGCCGATGGACTGTGGAGTTTTCATAAGTAGAAAGATTGTCCTGTCCGCGATTCCACCACCAACGCCATTCAACTTGAAACACTTTTACTTCCAATTCGCGATTGCCAGTTGGCTGGCCTTGGGCATTGACGGTTACCACGTCAAAGGAAGTGTTTTCATCGGTATAATAGGAACCATATTCACGAGCTTCCGGAGATTTTAATCCTACGAAATAAGAAAATGGCGCCAATTCCTTGGTAAAAACGTCTATGGAAAAGTCGCCACCACCTTCATATACTTTGGTCAGGAAAGTGGCTTTCAGCATTCCCGGTGCATTTTTCCCGACTTCCAGATTTTTGCTGAATGAAGTGCTTCCTTCCGAAGAAAGTTTGGTATCCAAAACGGGAATTTCAACCTCATCAAAAGATCGAACGGGATCGATAAAATTGTACTTGGGGTATTTCGGAAAAGAAGAATTGCTAGCGCGAAGGGTAGCCGTCATATCGATTTTTAAATCCCGAGCCGGCGAGCCGTGAAGCCACATTGCGCTGACAGTTCCGTCAACAGGTTTTGTGGCGTCCAAGATTTCGTCGTCAAAATCGAGTTTAATTTTGAGGCGGTTGGGTTTTATGGTCGCTACTTTTAAGGTGTGACTAAATTGTGCGCCACCAACGGTGATGGTTGCGTTCCAATTCCCGGTTGGGGCGGATTCGTCGGTTTTTATAGGGTAATAGTAGAAATTCCCTGTCCCCCTGTCCCCCTGTCCCCCTCTGCCTGCGGCATCTCCCCCCGAGGGGGAGAAGTTAGAACTGGAATTTAAGACTGTGCGTTGAACTAATTTCCCTCGGGCGTCTGTTACTGCCAGGGTGACGGGATGGTTTTTGGGAAGTGGATTGGCATTGTCATTCAAAACAAAAGTTAAATGGATGCTGTCGCCGGGACGGTATACGCCGCGTTCGGTATAAGTGTAACCCTTTAATCCTTTTTGAAGTTCTTTTCCGGAAATATCAAAATTGCTCATTGACAAGGCGTTGCCATCTTCCAATTTTACATAGGCAAAATTATTTCCCTTTTGGGCCACGGCAAAGGCTGCGTTTTTGTTGCTGTCGTAAATAATCTTTCCATCACTGTCCGTGGAAACGGTTTCAATAATCTGTTTTTGATAATTGTAAAGATCGATTTTCACTCCACCTTCCGGTTTTGTCGAAATCAAGTTTGTGGCAAAAAACTGGTAGGAACGATTGTTTCCTTTCTTCACAATCAATCCCAAATCGGAACCCAGAATATTTGCAGTTACAACCCGCTCATCATTGTAATATGCGGGATGACAGGGATTGTCCTGTTGTTCCCAATTATAGGTGTAGGTTCTCCAGCGGTAAATTTCGTTATCCCAATAACGTTCTTCGCGGATTTCCTCATCTTCGGAAGAATCCATTGCGTAATAAGGATCCATTTCATAATAATCATCGTCTTCATCTTCATCGCTATCCGATTCTTTTGAAATTATCCCCGAACAGTCATAAGTGATATAATCCCTTTTAAAACTGAGCTCAAGTTGATAGATGGCGCCCGGATCGGCATTGAAATATTCAGAAAGATTAATGGCGTAGGCTTTCCAACTTCCATTATCGCTAAGTCCTTCCGTTTTGAGGTCGATCGTTTTTTTGGCAATTCTCCTGCCCACTTGTCGTATATCGTAGGTGTCATTGTCGTTCAGATTATAGCTTTGAAGAAACTGAAGTACATTATTCTCATAAATCTTAATAACACGAACATCCACTTTTGAAAGATTTACAGCTTCAAAATAAACTGGCGTGGAAGCAGAATTCGGTAGAATGACGCCTTTTGAAATCATTCGAACCGCTGGTTTTAGTGCTTCAAAGGAAATCAATTCTGAAAATTCCTTCTTTAAACCTATCCCTTCCGTGTTTTTAATTCCTCGGAAAACATTCACTTTTACGCCGCCAACAACTCTATTCGGTGGATAAACGTTTAGCACGTTTCCATTTACTTCATATCGTAGATCCTTAGTGTTTTCAATGGTGACCAAACCAGCAAAATTCTGATTGGCCATCAACGGGTCGGAAAAATTGATACTAAGCCTAGTTTGTGGCGCCGGAGTGCTTTTTACGTCGAGAATTGTAAAATTGTTTTGTCCGGGAATTTTAAATGTGTTTTCTCCCTGATTTTCTGCACCAATCTCTTTTCCGTCCCATTTGATAAGGATTTCGGAATCCTCCATCTTTCTACTTATGCTGTCAATGGTAAAATTGAAAATCTGTCCTGCAGTCGCTTCTGTGGGCCATTTCAGTTTTAGAGCTTTTCCATTTTGAGAGGCAGAAACCAATTGCTTTGATTTTTCGAGCGTTATTACATCCGACGCCTCAATGGAACCTTCCAAATATTGCCATTCTTTGGAATAAGACTGCAAGTTTCCAAGGTCGACCTTAAAGTTGGGCTTGATAGTCTTAAAACTGAAAGTGTAGGTTTTAAATTCCTTTGAAATATCGTCGTAAAGCTTGTTCAGTTTTACGGTTACCACATATTCAGTATCCGGTTTTAGATTTTCGGAAGGGACAAAAATGAGCGTATTGCCATTTTCAATGGCCAGCTTTCCATCGGTTTTGGGTGAAATTTTCAAATAGTCGTCGGCCTTGAGTTCCTGGGTCATTTCGAACTGTTCCAATGGCCGTGCCAGGCCTACTTTGATATTGGTAGTGATGGATGTATTGCCGTAAGTGTTATAGGAAATATAGTCCTTGAATTTGAAAAGATTGTCTGTTTCGGAATGCTCTTTCTTGTCTTTGCAGGAAAAGATCAGAAAAACCAGGGCAAGGATAAAAAAGTGATTGGATATTTTCATAGATGGTTAGAATTGGAAGATTAAATGTAATTGAAAAAAGTGGAAGACTGCAATTGACATTTCAGAAAGTACATAGGCGGTAGCAATTTGGTATTTAAAACTTCAGGCGAGAGACTCCCCAAACCAACTCTGCCGGATACCTCCAGAAGTGACGAACCAAAATAAAATATCCTCTTATTTGCTACCCAATTTCCTATTTTTACCGAATGGTAAAAACCTCTCACTTTCTTTGGTTATTCATTTTAATCACTTGCGTGTCGTGTAAGGATATTGCCAACAAAACTATCTCCTTAAATGAAAACTGGTCCTTTTCAGAAGTGGGAATCGTAAATTGGAAAAAAGCCCGAGTTCCAGGGACAGTTCAAGCCGATTTACTTCGTTTGGGTGAAATTCCCGATCCGTTTTTAAAAAACAATGAAGATTCCATCCAATGGGTTTCTTCGAAGAATTGGCAGTATAAAAAAGAATTTTCTCTTTCCAAGGAAACTTTAAAAAAACAAAAACACATTCTGAATTTTGAGGGATTGGATACTTATGCCGATATTTTTTTGAATGATAGCTTAATTCTAACTGCCAATAATGCTTTCCGGAAATGGGAAGTTGACGTGAGTGAAATCCTAAAACCTGAAAACAAACTTCTAGTTGTATTTAAGAACATTGATTCGGTAGAAAAGGAAAAAGCTTCAGAATTGACCTATAAACTTCCCGAGGATGCGAGAGTTTTTAGCAGAAAACCTCAATATCAATCAGGATGGGATTGGGGTCCGATTATAAAGACCATGGGGATTTGGCGGGACATTTCTTTGTTTAGCTTCGATATCGCACGAATGACCGATGTCTTTTTACATGCGGAAACTATCAGTGATTCTACGGCAGAAATTAAAGCGAAATTTGAAATAGAAGCTCTGGGAAAAGAGGATCTTACCATTAAAATTCAGAATAAAACAACGGGTGTAATTTTTTCTGAAAACATTGAATCAAAACCGCATCAGAAGGAATATGACTTCGCTTTCAATATCAAAAACCCCAAACTTTGGTGGACCCATAATTTAGGGGAACCCTTTTTATATGATATCCAGGTTGATTTGATCCACAAAGGAAATGTACTTGAAGCCCATTCCAAAAAACTGGGAATCCGATCAATCGAATTGGTCACGGCAAAAGATTCCATTGGAGGAAATTTCAATTTCAAACTAAATGGAAAACCTGTTTATATGAAGGGTGCAACTACATTCCCCAGCAAATGATGGAACCCAAATTGGATCGTGAAAAATACGCTGAACTTATAAACAATGCGGTTTTGGCAAATATGAATATGCTCCGGGTTTGGGGTGGCGGAATTTACGAAGATGACTATTTCTATGAATTATGTGATGAAAAAGGAATATTGGTTTGGCAGGATTTTATGTTCGCCGGGGGAATGTATCCCGGCGATAAAGAATTTTTAAACAATGTAAAAGCTGAAGCCATCTACAATGCAAAACGGCTACGAAATCACGCAAGTCTTGCTCTTTGGTGCGGAAACAATGAAATCAGCGAAGGCTGGGCTCGTTGGGGCTGGCAGAATGGAAGGGAAACTTCACATAAAGAAGAAATCGCACAGAATTACAAAACCATTTTTAATGAAATTTTACCCAAAGTAGTCGATAGTTTAAATCCAAATATTGACTATTGGGAAAGTTCTCCCAAATATGGGCGAGGCGATAAACGCTATCAATTTGAAGGAGATGCCCACGATTGGTGGGTTTGGCACGATGGCTATCCTTTTGAACATTTCGAGGAAGAGGTACCTCGGTTTATGAGTGAATTCGGATTTCAGTCTTTTCCGAGCGTTGAAACCATTGAATATACCACCGGAAGAGATTCGGTAATCATGAACGATCCACTTTTTGCAACCCATCAAAAACACAAAAGAGGATTTCAGATAATCGATGAATATATGGCGCGCGATTTTCCCGTACCACAGAATGCCGAAGATTATGTTTACGTCAGCCAATTGCTCCAGGCATACGGCATCACCAAAGGAATCCACGCCCATCGCCGGGCAAAACCGTATAATATGGGAACTCTTTATTGGCAGCTCAACGATCTTTGGCCCGTGGTTTCCTGGTCGAGTATCGATTATCTCGGAAATTGGAAGGCCTTGCATTACGAAGTAAAAAAATCATTTGAAAATGTGTTGGTTTCCACCGAAACCGTATCTGCCGGCAGGCCAGCCAAAAATGATTCAGTTGCCATTTTTATTGTAAATGATACATTTAAAAATATATCTGATACACTTTCAATGGAATTGATTGATTTTAACGGACGACAAATATTTCAAGAGAAAATTTTTGTAGAAAGTCCTGAGAACAGCAGTAAGGTGGTATTTACGCTGCCGTTAGAAAATTTGAAGTTTGATAAAGCATTCAGCGTTTTAAAAGTGAAATTCGGGGAGAGTGAGTATTTGCATTATTTCAGTAGACCGAAAGATTTGAAACTTGTTGAAAACGATACTTCGACGGAGTCTATCCTGAGCCCAGTCGAAGGGCTCAGTAACCGTAAAATTGAAATCGAGATCGATACTTCGGCTCCGCTCAGTAACCGTAAAATTGAAATGGAAGATGAAATAGGAGTAAAGACGGATAGTTTTAAGAATGCTTTCTCCATAACTCTTACCTCAAAAACCCTCCAAAAAAATGTATTCCTCAATGCGGACGTAAAAGGGAAATGGAGCGATAATTTTTTCGATTTGTTACCGAACCAACCTAAAACCATTTACTTTTATACCCATAGCAAATCCCTGCCAAAATTGCGGTACAAAAGCTTAAACAACTTAATAAAATAGCAATGAGATCCTTTTATCTTCTGATTCTATCTCTTCTCTGTTTGAATGGTTTTTCCCAAACGCCAGACGTGGTCCTGATTCCGAAACCGCAACAAATGGAAATCCACAGTGGAGACTTCACCATCGATAAAAACACAAGTTTCTTTTTTGAGCCAGAGTTCAAAATTGCGGGAGATTTTTTTCAGGAATTCCTTCAAAATAGCGCTGGATTTCAGCTACCGAAAAAATCAAAAGACAAAGCACAGATTATAATTGAAAAAGATGCGACCCAACCCTCAGAGGGTTATTATTTAGATATTTCAGATTCAAAAATGGTCATCAAAGCCAGTGATGGCAGCGGGGCTTTCTATGCCATACAAACTTTACGGCAATTGCTTCCTTCAAGTCTTGAAAAACCCATATCAGCCAAAGAGGAAAAAATCAGTTTTACAATTCCCCAGCTTACCAGTACGGATTTTCCAAAATTCCATTATCGCGGAATGCACTTGGACGTGGCCCGGCATTTTTTTGACAAGGAATTTGTAAAGAAATATATTGCCAATCTCGCCCTGCTCAAAATGAATACATTTCATTGGCACTTAACCGACGACCAAGGCTGGCGTATTGAAATCAAAAAATATCCAGACCTCACCAAAAAAGGTGGTTTCCGTGAAGAAACGCGGATTGGACATTATGAGGATAGACCTGAACGCTACGACGGCAAGCGCTACGGCGGATTTTACACTCAGGAAGATATAAAGGAAGTAGTTGCCTATGCCGCAACGCAGAACATAACAATTATTCCCGAAATCGAAATGCCAGGCCACGCACAAGCAGCCATTCATTCTTATCCCGAATTGGGTTGTACCGGAGAGCAAATCCCGGTAGCCACAACTTGGGGTGTATTTGAGGATATTTTTTGCCCAAGAGAAGAAACGTTTACTTTTTTGGAAAATGTTTTAAGCGAGGTAATGGAATTGTTCCCAGGAAAATATATCCACATCGGTGGCGACGAAGCTCCAAAATTGCGGTGGAAAAATTGCTCACATTGTCAACAATTGACTAAGGAAAAGAATCTAAAGGACGAAGATGGCTTACAGAGCTATTTTATCCATAGAATCGAGGAGTTTGTCAACAGCAAAGGCAAAAAGATAATCGGCTGGGATGAAATTTTGGAAGGCGGCTTGGCACCGAACGCCATCGTAATGTCTTGGCGAGGAATGCAGGGCGGTATGGATGCGACCAAGCAGGGAAACGATGTAATTATGACGCCCGTTTCGCATGCGTATTTCGATTATTATCAAAGTGAAAATCTGGATGAACCCACAGCAATCGGAGGTTTTCTGCCCTTGAAAAAAGTGTATTCCTTAAATCCCATTCCTGATGAACTGACGGAGGAGGAAGGAAAACATATTCTCGGAGCCCAGGCCAATTTATGGACAGAATATATTCCAACCGAAAAACAGGCTGAATATATGGTTTTCCCCAGAATCCTTGCTATGAGCGAAGTGGTATGGAGCGGCCCTTCCAAAAATTTTGATAAAGATTATCCCGATTTCTTTTCAAGAGTTGAGGGTTTTATGAAGCGACTGGATGCGCTAAATATCAATTATGCCGATTATCTATACGAAGTTGAAGGTGCCATTCTTAAAAAAGACGGTAAAGTATATTATGAATTGACCACCCCTACAAAAGGAAAGGAAATACGATATTCCATAAACGGTTCCGAAGAAAAAACTTATACCAAACCTATTTTAATTAAAGAAGATTCCAAAATAATTGCCAATGTGTATAAAGATAGCAAAAAGCTCGGTCGGGATTTTTCGGAAAAAATAAATTTCCATAAAGCTATTACAGCAAATATAGAAATCGATGTAGACACAAATCCCGCCTATGCTGCCGGCGGTAAAGATGCCTTGATCAATGGAATCTCGGGAAGCGATAAACGCTATGGAGACAAGGAGTGGCTGGGCTTTTGGGGTGACGACTTGGAGATTACTATCGATTTGGGAGAAGAAACTGAAATTAACTCCTTGGAGACACGTTTTTTCAACTCTCCCGGAGTATGGATCTATACGCCTAAAGAAATACGCACACAAATCTTAAAAGACCTGAAAGAAGACTCTCCGTTTCAATCAATCAATCAATTTTATAGAGCTCAAACACAGAATATCGTTCCAATAGAGCAGAAATTTGAAGGTACAAAAGGGAGGTATATAAAACTCTTTGTAAAAAATTACGGGACGATTCCCGATGGATTACAAGGCGCAGGGCATAAAGCGTGGACGTTTATTGATGAAATAGTGATTGAATAATAACTTTATAAATTTAAGTTTCAAAATAGATTAAAAGCTTTGTAATTATGAAAGTAGAAATCTGTGCGAATAGTTTTGAAAGTGCAAAGGCCGCCCAAGATGCAGGAGCTGACCGAATTGAACTTTGCACTGAACTTTCAGTAGGAGGTTTAACGCCTTCTTTGGGATTAATTGAGAAAGTTATTTTGGAATTGGATATTCCAGTTCATGTTTTAATCAGACCAAGGAGCAGTTATTTTACCTATTCCGAGGAAGACTTTGACGTAATGTTGAGAGACATAACTTTTTGTAGCGAAATTGGATGTGCGGGAATTGTAAGTGGTATTCTCGATCACCATCTGGAAATAGATATAAGGCGTACTGCCCAATTAATCGAAGCCTGTAAAGGAATGGAGTTTACCTTCCATCGTGCTTTTGATTGGGTTCAAGATCCTATTGAAGAATTTAAAAAGTTGATGGATTTAAAAGTGGACCGATTGCTTTCTTCAGGATTAAAACCTATGGCCGTGGAAGGAATTGCGCTTTTAAAACAGCTTAGAGATATGTCGAAAGGAAAAATTGAAATAATGCCAGGAGGCGGTATTAATATTAAAAATGCCCTTACTTTTAAAGAGGCTGGATTTGAGAGCATTCACCTTTCCGCAACAAGCAAAAGACAAGTTTTGGTTAAGCAGCCTACAGTTTCCATGCACAGCTCCTCTTTTTTTGAAGATGGCGTTGTAGTTACCTCAAATAAGGAGATCATTCAAAATATAATCCAGAACCTGTCTAGTTAAAAAATTGGGTTTTCAACTCCAGGTTTTATAGGGATGTTTGCTGAGATAGGAATTATAGTACTTCAACTCGCCTGTGACTTCCTTCCCTAGCCATTTGGGTTCCACAAAAAGTTCGGTTTCACTTTCCAGTTCGACTTCTGCCACAATTAAACCCTCATTTTCCCCCAGAAATTCATCCACCTCAAAAGTATGATCGCCACTCTCAACCTCAAAACGGATTTTTTCGATAATCCCGGGCTCACAGAGATGCATCAATTCCTCGGCCTCAGCCAACGGAATTTGTCGTTCCCATTCAAACCGGGAAATCCCGGTTTTGTTCGCTTTTCCCTTGACGGTGATAAATCCCACATCCCCCCGAATCCGAACCCGTACCGTTCGAGAGGGATGGGTATTTAAAAATCCCTGTACAATATGGGTTCGTTTAAAGGCCTCGTTTTTAAAAGCTTCAGAAGTGACCAAAAATTTGCGTTCTATTTCTTGCATATTCCTATTTTTTATCCTGCAAGGTTTCCAAAACCTTGTAGGTCTAATCAACACATACAAGGAGGGCCTCCAAAAGTCCTAACAGGTTTCCAAAACCTGTTAGGCCTTAGTCTATTTGGCGATTTCCTTTATTTTTTCTGAAGTAATTATCTTTTCTGAATAACCCTTTTTGGCTAAAACCATCATCGCCCGTGCAATGGTTTCAGCCCTTATAATTTTATATTTCTTCGGAATTAAAAAGTTGAAAGTCTTCATAAAAAATCCCGCTACCGTTTCACCCAAGCGCGATTCATTTCTATCGCCAACAATGAGGGAAGGTTGAAGTATGTAGGTATTTTCAACAGCTTGTTTTAAAACATCACGCTCCATTTCTCCTTTGGTTCTGTTGTAGAAAGTCTTACTTTTTACGCTGGCACCCAGGGCTGAAATTACAATACATGATTTAATACCATTCTTCTTTGCAAGTTTTACTGCCGCCACAGGAATACCATAATCAATTTTCCTATAGATTTCATTATCCGGCGTTTTGGCTTTTGTGGTTCCGATACAGCAGAAAACAACATCGGCTTTAAAGTCTTCGGAATGTTTTTCCAATTCAAACAAATCGGTTAAATGTTCTTCGACTTTTGCACTGTTATTTCCTGCCGAACTGCGAGAAAAGAGTTTAATTCTTTCAAAAGAATCCTCCTTAATTAATTTCTCCAAAAGAATGCTTCCTGTTAAGCCCGTTGCGCCTAATATTATTGCCGATTTCATAGGATAAATATACCTACAAGGTTTTAAAAACCTTGCAGGATGTTTCAAAAAACTTGAAAGGTTTTCCACCTTCGCCCGATAAATTGAAACCTTTTAGGGTTTGAGAGCCTCCAAGATAGTATTTTTGTACTATGTTGGAAGAGCAGCACATCCGGAAAATAATCCATATTGACATGGATGCCTTTTACGCATCCGTGGAACAACTGGATAACCCAGAGCTTCGAGGAAAACCTTTGGCAGTAGGAGGTAGTGAAAAGAGAGGCGTGGTGGCAGCAGCGAGTTATGAAGCGCGGAAATTTGGCGTTCGCAGCGCGATGAGCGGAATGGCTGCAAAGCGAAATTGCCCGGATTTGATTTTTGTTCCCGTCCGCTTTGATCGTTATCGGGAAATTTCCCATCAAATCCGTGAACTATTTTTGGAATATACCGATTTGGTGGAACCGCTTTCTCTTGATGAAGCCTATTTGGACGTAACGGAAAATAAAAAAGGAAATCCCAGTGCTACTTTGATCGCAGAAGAGATTAGGAAGAAAATTAAAGAGAAAACCGGATTGAATGCTTCCGCAGGAATCTCCATCAATAAATTTGTCGCGAAAATTGCGAGCGACATCAATAAGCCCAATGGCCAAAAAACAATTTCTCCGGAGGAGGTTCTTCCGTTTTTAGAGACCCTTGATGTAAAAAAGTTCTACGGCGTGGGTAAGGTGACCAAGGAAAAAATGTACAGACTCGGAATATATACCGGCAAGGATTTAAAAGAACAGTCGCTGGAATTCTTAATTGAAAACTTCGGAAAGAGTGGAAGTCACTACTACAACGTAGTTCGGGGTGTTCATAACAGCAAAGTTAAACCTTCCAGAAAACAGAAGTCCTTGGCTGCCGAGCACACTTTTTCAGAAAATATTTCATCAGAAATTTTTATGATGGAACGTTTGGAAGAAATTGCGGTTGAGGTGGAAGAACGTCTTCTCAGGAGAAAATTGGCAGGGAAAACTATTACTCTAAAAATCCGATATAGTGATTTTACCATCCAAACACGCAGCAAAACGATTCCAGATTTTATTGCTTCCAAGGAATTGATTCTGGAAGTGGTTAAAGAATTGTTATATCAAGAAAAGATGAAAGATTCGGTACGCTTGTTGGGCATTTCAATTTCAAACCTCAATAATGAGAAAATTCCAAAAAAAGAAATACCCGAGGAATCAATTGATGTACAATTAAAGCTGGCATTCTAATTATGAAAAAAAGCTACTTATCTTTAAACTAATTTAAAACTTCAGATTATGAGGACCGCAGCTTTTTCCATTATTGCACTAACAGGTTTTATCCTTCTATTTTCCTGCAAAAACGAAGTGAAAGACACAGAAGACAACCAAACAGTTGTTACTGATACTATTCCAAAAGTTGAAGCTCCAGAATCGCTGTATGTCACCGCGGTCAGCGGATTAACAATGCGTGAACAGCCCAATATAGAAAGCGCAAAATTGATTGTAATGCCCCAAGGAACCAAGGTAAAGGTAATCAATGCCGAAGGGAAGACAACAATGAACGTTGGAGGGATCGATGGTACCATGGATGAAATTGAATACAACAATCAAAAAGGATTTGCTTTTAATGGCTTTCTATCAAAATTCCCTCCTCCCCCCGCCAATGCGGTGGTGAAGAATTATGTGAATGACTTGAAAAATGATTTTCCAACAGTGGGTTATTCTGAGGTTACCGGTGGAACGGCCAGCAAGCCAACAAAAACACAAACCCTAATATTGCCAACAGAAAAATGGCATGAGGCTTTCTTTATGGCGCAGCAACTTTTTGAAATTCCACGTCAATTTGCCTTTCCCAATCCTAAGGGTTCCAACAGCGAAACCCAATGGGCCCAGAACAATGCAAAAGACGAGAGAGGGGGTGAGCTAAAAATTTCGAGAACTAACAATACCCTTGATACTATTGAGTATCGTTATCGCAAAGGTAAATTCCTAAATTCGATAACCATTACCGAGGAAAACAACTTGATGAAAATAGAAAAAACAGAGCAATTCCAATGAAACACCAAGAAGGCCTACAAAATGGGATTTCTTAAATAAGTATTCCAGAAACCCCTATTCACTTCTCCCTCCAGGTTTTTCCTGAACAGGAAATATTGTTGGACATCGGTTTCAAGGTTTTTTAATAAAATAAGTCTTTCCCCAATACGTCCTTACAACCTTTCCAGAATTTTACCGTGATCTTATTTAACCTGGGAAACCCGCAAGGTATTGACCATTCCCATGGCTGCTATCGGCATCGCTGCCAAATTGATCATATAGTCCCCTTTATTTACATATCCATTTTCAAAAGCAATCTGGTTTATGTCTTCTACTGTGTCGTCAGTGCTCACATATTTATCGTAATAAAATGCCTTTACACCCCAAAGTAGATTAAGGCGAGCCAGGATTCGCTTATTTGAAGTAAAGGCTAAGATAAAGGCCGAGGGACGCCAAGCGGAAATCTGAAAAGCAGTGTATCCACTGTTAGTAAGGGTACATATTGCCCGAGCTTCAATTTCATTGGCCATGATGGCCGCGTGATAACATATTGATTTCGTGATATAGCGGTTGGTCTTGATTTGAGGGGGTTCCTCGGGAACGGTAATCAAGTCGGAATTTTCTACGCTTTTAAGTATCTTAGACATAGTCTTGATTACGGCCACCGGATAGTTCCCTACCGAAGTTTCTGCCGAAAGCATGACAGCATCGGCTCCATCCATTACCGAGTTGGCAACATCGTTTACCTCGGCCCGGGTGGGCGTCAATGAAGTGATCATGGTCTCCATCATTTGGGTAGCGATAATTACTGGTATCCGTGCTCGTTTGGCCGTTAGTACCAATTCTTTTTGGATAAGCGGCACTTCTTCGGCAGGCACTTCCACTCCCAAATCGCCACGGGCCACCATCAAGCCATCGCAATAGGCAACAATTCTATCTATATTTTCTACAGCTTCAGGCTTTTCTATCTTGGCAATAATCGGAATCTTATATTCTGAATGTGCTTCGATAAGAGCTTGGAGTTCCTTCAGATCGTCAGCGCGCCGCACAAAAGATAAGGCAATCCAATCTACCTCTTGGGAAATGGCAAAAATAGCATCCTTTTTATCCTTCGGGGTAAGTGCTGGTAGTGACAGATTGGTATTGGGAAGGTTAACACCCTTTTTGGAGCGCAGAGGGCCCCCTTGTATTACCATTACTTTTACTTCGTTGATATTGTTGGTTTCCAATACCTCAAAAATAAGCTTTCCGTCATCCAAAAGAACCCGTTCCCCCGCGTTCACATCGCTGGGAAAGCCGTCATAATTCATATAAACCCGCGTTTTGGTACCTTCAAACTCTTCTCCCGTGAAAAAAGACAACACGTCTCCTGGTTGCACTACAACTTCTTCCTTCATGGTCCCAATGCGAAGCTTAGGACCTTGCAAGTCGCCTAAAATAGCAATAGGGCTTTCCAATTCTTCAGATAGTTTTCGGATGGTGCCAACGGTCTTTTCTACAACCGCATAATCGGCGTGGGAGAAATTCACCCTAAACACATCCACCCCCTCCAGAATCATAAGCTTTAATATTTCCTCGCTGGAGGTAGCAGGACCCAGAGTGGCTACTATTTTTGTTCTTTTTTGGTTTACCATTTAATCGAAAATTAAATTATTTTTTGATTTTATACTGTTCTCTTCCACCACATAGGCAGAAACAACTTCCTTTATTCTATTTATCCCAGAAAGGAGTTGGCGCAATGGGAAGGTTTCAATGTCGGAATAAATCTTTAGAAAATAATCTGCCTTTTTAAATTCCGGTATCAAATAATGCAAGCCTCCTTTTTCTGAAGCTGTCTGGGAAAACAATCCCCCAGAGCTCTGTATGCCCGCCTCCAAAGATCGACAACTATTGGCTACCAGGTAATACTGAGTGTATTTTTTTGCATCCTCAAAATCGTATATGGGAAAGGTAATCAACAGTCCACCGGAAGAAAGATCCAAATCGACACTCCTTCTTTTAAACCGTGTATGTAAATGTTTGTTAAGAAGATACGCTAGTTTATAGTCCTCCTCCCCACAATGGATGGCCAAAAGCACAAAAGGTTCGTCCATCTCATCTTCAAGAATAAGTTTGTGATGTGCCATTTTTTTATCCCCAGTGTAAAATATAGAATCCAAATTCACCACAGCAAACTGTATATACAAAAAACATAGGTGTTTTCCATAGTTGCTAAGGGTTATTTAACAAAAATAAGCAAGTAAACTAAGCTATGGGATGGAAAACGGATTATTCTTGGAAAGAAAAACCTCATTGCAAAAAGGCGGATAATTTACTGCTGATGCAAGAAAGACTTTTGGAGTCTATTTCTGTTTATTTCCGCTCCGAATCTATTTTAACCTGAAGTTTGTAGTAGGCTCGTTTAGCTGCTCTTTCCTCGGCCTTCTTTTTTGAAGTGGCACGGGCCTTGGCGACAATTTCATCGTCAAGTTTCAGACGTACTGCGAAATGCTTAGGCTCATCCTTGCCATTATCTTCATAGATCTCAAAATAAAAGGCCTTCTTGTGCTTTTGGCACCATTCAATAAAGAGGCTTTTATAGCTAATCACTTTTCCTTCCAGCTTTTTGATATCCACATAGGGCTTGATAACTCGCTTCTGTATGAACTTTTCACAATATTTTATTCCTCTATCCAAATAAATGGCGCCCACTAAAGCTTCGAAGACATTCCCGTAGATATTGCCACTAAATTGCTGGGCGGGGACGGTAGTTTTTAAAAACTTGGTCAAATTTAAATCCCGCCCCAGTTCATTTAGATGTTCCCTGCTCACTATTTTACTGCGCATTTTGGTAAGATAGCCCTCATTGCCTCCGGGTACCTTTTTGTAGAGATGGGCTGCAATAACAGCCCCCAGCATGGCATCACCCAAAAACTCCAAGCGTTCGTAGTTCTGCGGATCGCCACTATCATTCTTTTCGTTTGTGGAACGATGGGTAAAGGCGGTTTGATAAATGGACAGATCTTTGGGTTTAAATCCCAGTATTTTTTTTAATGAATTGAAAAATTCTCCGTTCTTTTCAGTACGGGAAGAAAATATGTTTTTAATGGAAGCCATTAAGTATTTTAGGCATCAAGTTTTTTAAAGAGCACGCAAGCATTGTGTCCACCAAACCCAAAGGTGTTGCTCATGGCCACTTTTATATCGCGCTTTTGAGCCTTATTTAGAGTAAGGTTCAAGGAAGGGTCTATGTTCTCATCTACCGTAGTATGGTTGATAGTAGGAGGAACCACCCCATATTTCATCGCCAAGATGGAAGCGATTGCCTCAATAGCTCCGGCGGCTCCCAAGAGGTGACCCGTCATGGATTTTGTGGAATTGATATTGATGTCTTTAGCGTGATCGCCAAAGACATTGACAATGGCTTTCAATTCGGCCACATCGCCAAGAGGGGTGGCAGTTCCGTGGGTGTTTATGGCATCCACATCCTTCGGATCCATATGGGCATCCTGCAAGCAGTTTAGCATAACGCGTTCTACACCTCTTCCTTCTGGATGTGGTGCAGTCATGTGATGGGCATCACTGCTCATACCACCGCCTACAACTTCAGCATAAATTTTTGCTCCTCTCTTTTTGGCATGCTCATATTCCTCTAAGACAAGGGCTCCTGCTCCCTCTCCCAACACAAAGCCATCCCTGGTTGCGTCAAAGGGTCTTGAGGCAGTTTCAGGACTTTCGTTTCGGGTTGACAAGGCGTGCATGGCATTAAACCCTCCCATACCAGCTATGGTGACAGCAGCTTCACTTCCGCCCGTAACAATGACATCACAAGTACCCAATCTGATATAGTTGAGAGCATCGATTATCGCGTTTGCAGAGGATGCACACGCAGAGACAGTGGTATAGTTGGGGCCCATAAAACCGTGTTTTATGGAGATATTTGCAGGCGCAATGTCTGCAATCATTTTTGGAATAAAGAAGGGGTTGAAACGCGGCGTTCCATCCCCTTCTACAAAGTTTTGAACTTCATCTTGAAAAGTTTGTAGCCCGCCTATTCCGGCGCCCCAGATCACGCCCACTCTAAATTTGTCCACATCGGCAAAGTCTAATCCAGCATCGAGGATAGCTTCATCTGATGAAACAAGGGCATATTGGGCAAAACGATCTAGTTTCCTGGCTTCTTTTCTGTCAAAAAAGTCTTCTGGATTGTAGTTTTTCAGCTCGCAAGCGAATTTCGTTTTGAATTTTTCCGTATCAAAATAGGTGATGGGGCCACATCCACTTTTCCCATTGGCCAGACCTTCCCAGTATTCCTGAATGTTATTGCCTATAGGGGTAAGGGCACCCAAACCTGTAACTACAACTCGCTTTAATTCCATTGAAGAACTCTTATTTTGCAGCTTCTATATAAGTAATTGCCTGACCAACAGTGGCAATGTTCTCTGCCTGATCGTCCGGAATCTGGATATCGAATTCTTTTTCGAACTCCATGATAAGCTCTACCGTGTCAAGGGAGTCTGCCCCTAAGTCGTTAGTGAAGCTGGCCTCGTTAACAACTTCGTTTTCGTCTACGCCTAATTTGTCTACGATAATCGCTTTTACTCGTGATGCAATGTCTGACATAATCTTGATTTTTAAATTTAATTATAAGTGGCAAAAATAAAATATTTTAATTGAAAACAACATTTAATGTTCAAAATGTGGCATCCAGCTTGGTGAATTTCCTGGATTTGAGGAAATTCCATTACGTAATACAACGCAAAATCACACCTTAACCCTTTGACTCATACCCTCGTTGCCCATTTCCGAAATTTGCAATTAATTTGAAATAAGAAACCAATTTAAACAATTTTATGAAAAGTAAGAGCTTCTTACCCTACTTTTGTGGTTTATTTAGGGATTGTATCCTAAACTAAATGAAAAAACCAATGGAGAAACGGATAGTTATCTTTGCTTCTGGAAACGGCACCAATGCGGAAAACATCATCAAGTACTTCCAACAAAAGGAACTTGCAAAAGTAGTGCTGGTGCTTTCAAATAAAAAAGACGCTAAAGTTTTGGAGAGAGCTAAGAATTTAGATGTGGAAGCCCGTTGGTTTTCCAAAGATGATTATTTATCCGAAGAAGGGATTTTAAAAACGCTAAAGGAACTAAAACCCGATTTGATTGTTTTGGCCGGATTTCTCCTTAAGTTTCCGGAGGGCATCATTAAAGAGTTTCCCGATAAGATTATCAACATTCATCCGGCACTCCTTCCAAAGTATGGAGGAAAGGGAATGTACGGAAGTTTTGTACACGAGGCGGTAGTGCAAAACAAGGAAACCGAAACCGGAATAAGCATCCACTATATCGATGAGAATTATGACCAGGGCAAAATGATATTTCAGAAGTCGGTAAATATTGATCCGGAAGATACACCCGTAACCGTGGCGGAAAAAATTCATAAGCTGGAGCATGAATGGTTTCCGAAGGTGATTGAAAAGATTTTATTAGACGGAGATAGAGATAAAGGAAGATGAAGTTTTAAAAATACAAATCGTTATACGGTTAGCGATAACTTTTAATGGGCAAGAAAAAACAGAAATTCTACGTAGTCTGGTTCGGCAATCCCGCAGGTATTTTTGATAGCTGGGAGGAATGCAAACGTTCTATTCAAGGTGTAAAGGGAGCCCAGTATAAAAGTTTTGAAACTTTTGCTGATGCCAAAAAAGCCTACAATAAGGAATATGCCGATTACAAGGGAAAGACGGTAAAAAAGTCCCTCTCCAGAGAAAAACTGGAGCAGATAGGCGAGCCAAATCTATATTCCATCGCGGTGGATGCGGCCAGTAGTGGCAATCCCGGAAAAATGGAATACCGCGGGGTAGATACCCAGACCCACAAACAATTGTTCCACCAGGGGCCTTTCGAACAGGGCACCAACAACGTGGGCGAATTTCTGGCCTTGGTGCACGGGTTGGCATTTTTGAAAAAGCACAATAGCGACCGCATTATCTACAGCGATTCGCGTATAGCCATAGGCTGGGTCAAGCGGAAGAAGTGCAATACCAAATTAAAACAGACTACCAGGAACAAACCCTTGTTTGAACTGGTT
>JACDJB010000120.1_pt1 | contig 111991 bp, 102 predicted proteins | sample 7454121 | NCBI WGS metagenome assembly JACDJB01 (sample SAMN14253290, study PRJNA609438) | sludge metagenome | isolation source: sludge after 25d culture with pyrite | collected 2018-12-20 | reverse complement strand
GGCTTCGGCAACTGCACCAACGTCACCGAGTGCGAGGTGGAGTGTCCCAAGGAGATCTCCATTGCCAACATCGCCCGCATGAACCGCGAGTTTCTCAAGGCCGCCATCGCCAGCGGTGAAAAATGAAGCCGGCGCCAAGGCCCACGATCCCGGTCCGGCTTTGAACAGTTGAGCGGTTTTTGAAAGTAACCCTTTCCCGGAAGGCCTCGGTCCCTGGTTCAGCTATTGTTTCGGGGATGCTGCTATTTCTGTCACTCCGAGGAGCGACCTTATCTTTGTTATTCCGATGGATTTAACCCTATCGCAAATCGCTGGTTGCCTCAGTGTGGCCGAACCAACCCTGGAGCGCTGGATCCGCCAGGGGCGGATTCCCGTGGAGCGCATCGGGGGCGAGTGCCGGTTCAATCTGGCGACATTGGAACGCTGGGCCAGGGACCACAACATGTATTTTTCCCTCTCCGCCATCGAGGACAAACCGGTGGTGGCCACCACGGGGCGTCTGGCGGAAGCCATGGCCCGGGGCGGTGTGCACCGGGGTATAGGCGGCGTCAGCGTTGAAGATGTGCTAAAAAACTCAGTGACCCGTCTCACGCTGTTGCCGGCGCCGGTGCGGGACGAACTCTACGAGCGTCTGGTGAGTCGCGAGCAGCTCAGCTCCACCGGCATCGGCCGCGGGGTGGCCATTCCCCACCCGCGTAGCCCGCTCAATCAATCGGAAGACCTTCCCTTCATCGCCACCTGCTACCTGGATGCACCGTTGGACTTCAAGGCGGTGGACCATCGGCCGGTTTTCGTGCTTTTCATTCTTGTCGGCGATTCCATCGACAGTCACCTGCGGTTGCTTTCGCGTCTGGCCTTTTGCCTGCGCGACGATGCCTTTGTCAGCTTCCTGCGCGACCAGCCCGGGATGAACCTGCTGTTGGCGCGCATCGAGGGGTTCGAGCGCCAACTGGCGGAAAACGGGTAGTGACGCCGTGATCCAGTGGCTGCGATCCTGGCGCCGAATGGCCGATTGGCCCCTGTTCCGTTCCGATGACCGGTTACTGCTCATTCTCCTGGCCCTGGTGGTGGGGATTTGCAGCGGCTTGGCCGCCCTGGCCCTCAACCGTTCCCTCACGGCCCTGCTCACCTGGCTGGCACCCTACCGTGGCGAGTTGTGGGCATTCGTGCTGCCGGGGATCGGGGCGGTGCTCGCCTCGCTGTTTCTCAATCAGATGGTCAACGACGGCGCCGGGCACGGGGTCCCGGAGGTGGTTCACGCCGTTTCGCGACAGGGCGGCAAGATGCGCTTTCGGAGCAGTTTTTCCCGCCTGGTCTCCAGTTGTCTCACCATCGGCAGTGGCGGCAGCGCCGGGCCGGAGGCGCCGGTGGTGGTGAGCGGATCGGCCATCGGTTCGAACATCGCCCAACTATTTGCCCTGAACGACCGCCAGCAGATCACCCTGGTGGGCTGCGGGGCGGCGGGGGCCATCGCCGCGATTTTCAACGCTCCCATCTCCGGCCTGGTGTTCGCCGTGGAGGTGATCCTTGGCGAGTGGAGCAGTCTCAACATCATTCCCATCGCCATTGCCGCCGTGGCCGGCACCGAAATCAGCCGCACGCTTCAGGGGAACCAGATCGTTTTCGAGCATCGGATTTTCGACATCCAACTGCCCGACTACTTCGCCTCGGCCGGACTGGCCATTTGCGCTGCCATCGCTTCGGTGCTGCTCACCCGTCTGCTGTACGCCACCCATCACCTGGCCGGCAAGACCGTTTCGCCCAAATGGCTGCGGGCCGGAGTGGGCGGATGTCTGGTGGGATTGATCGGGCTGTGGTTGCCCGTGGTCCTGGGGGAGGGATACCACGCCATCGACGAGATGATCGCCGGCGAGTTCACCGCCGGGCTGGTCATTGTGGGGGCGGCGGTGCTGGCCAAGATCCTGGCCACTGCCCTGACCCTCGGTTCGGGCGGCTCCGGGGGAATCTTTGCTCCCTCCCTGGTCATCGGTAGCCTGGTGGGGCTGGTCTACCACCGCATACTGGTGATGTTCTGGCCTTCCGTGGATTGGGTGGAGGAGGGGTGCTTTGCCTTGCTGGGCATGGCCGGCCTGATCAGCGGCATGCTCCAGGCGCCCCTGACCGGAATCTTTCTGATCGTGGAAATCACCGGCGGCTACGATGTGATCCTGCCCCTGATCATCGTTTCCACCATTTCCACGACCATTTGCCACTCGCTGGAACCGGCCTCGTTCTACATGAAGGAGTTGGTGGAGCGCGGCCAACTCCTGCGGCCGGGCACCGATGCCCGGGTGCTTTCGGACATGCAGGTCAGAGAGATGATCGAGACCGACTGTGCCGTGGTGCCGCCCCAGATGCACTTGCGGGATTTTATCGAGGTGGTCAAAAGCTCGCGGCGCAACTTTTTCCCGGTGGTCGACCCCCTGGACCAGCGGTTCCTGGGACTGGTGCGGCTGGATGACATTCGCCCGTATCTCTTTGATCCGCTGCTCTACGATGCCGTGGTGGTGGGGCAGATCATGGACAGCCAAGTCCAGGTCGCCGGCCCCGAAGACGACCTCAACGAGGTCTTGCAACACATGGACGTCGGGCGGCTTTTTTCCATGCCCGTGGTGAGTGGGGAGCGCTTTTTGGGCATGATCTCCAAGGCTACCCTGCTGGACCGTTACCGGCGGGAGCTGATGGTTCAGACCCACTGGCGTTAAGGCGAAATCAGAGGCGGATCGGTTCCACCTCGACCCGGCGCCGCAGCAGGCGCTGGCAGGCTTGCATGACGACAGGGCCGTCATCGGTGACCAGTAAACGCAGGGGGGAAGTCGGTTCCGGCGAGGATGACGGTTCGGCGCCGAACTGGAGAACCAGCCGTTGCCGCACCAGGGCCAGTGGATCGATGAGACGCACCTGCCGGCCGATCTTGCGCTGGATCAGGCTCACCATGGGACCGCAGCGGCTTGTGCCGAGAATCAGGGTGTCCACCTGGCGCACCTTGAGGCGGTGGAGGTTTTTCTTGACGATCATCCGGCCCTCGGGACTGTTTTCACGGCCGGCATCCAGCAGCGGCCCCACCAGGGGGGCGGCGACGGTGTGGACCCGGGCATCGGGACGGTGGGCCTGGACGTGTTGCGGATAGACGCCGCTGTCCACCGTGGCTCGGCTGGCGATGACCCCGATGCGGCCGCCGGGAGATGCATCGGCCGCGGCGATGGCGGCCAGTTGCACCGGATCGATGATGGAAAGCCCCGCCTCGGAAGCCTCCGATGCCCGTAGTGCCGCCATGGTCTGGCTGGCCAGAATGATCCGGGTCGTCCCCAGGCGGTGAAGGTGGTCAATCCCCGCTTCGAGGCATCGGCGAACCAGCCCCGGGCTTCGCTCGCCCAGGGGCCGGTGGGCGGTATCGGCCAGATAGCAGACGGAAACCATCGGCCAGCGGGACGCGATGGCCGCCGCCAGCGGCAATCCCCCCAAGTCGGCGTCGAGAACGCCGATCTTGACAGATTCAGAGGCTGTTTGCATTATTGTCCCATTTACCGTGCGGCCCATGTCCGGCGTTTATCGGCGGCGCAGGCCGCGGCCACCGCTTCATGTCCGTATCAAGGAGACCCATGACCGCTTCCCTTCTTAACGCCAGGATGGACCAGCAGATTTTCAAGCTGGGCCTGGCCGTCGAAACCATTTCCGCCTACCTGCTCTGCTGCGCCCTGGCCGATGAAAGGCGCCCGGTGACTCGAGCCAGCCTGCTTCAGGTCTGGAACGCCGCCCCCGGGGCCCTGGATCGGGCGCTGGCCGAGCTGGTGGAGCGCGCCATCCTCGATCACTCCGGCCCGGCGGATGAATATCGAATTTTGCCCACCTCGGCTTGGCGCAAGGCCTGATCGGGACCAAGCGCGAACCGGCATTTAAAGGCTATCTTTTTTTGCGGTGGATTCCCGTGCCAGGACCCGGGTAACGACGTCCCGGATCGTCTCGTCCGGGACGTCGGTGCGCATGCCGGGACAGGTGGTGGCCATGGCGTGCCAGTTGGCCACGTCCTTGAGCACGGCCGGAATAAAGGGCCAGCGGCGGCACATGAGAGGCTTCACCGGATGAATCGTGCACAGCTCATTCCAGAAGACGCAGTAGCCGTCGCTTCGCTGGGCCAGCACCAGGCGGCTGCCGCTGGGGCAGAGGTAACGGGCGCGAAAGTCGGGTACGGTACAGCCGAGATAGGCGGCGATGGCCTCGATGTCGGCCTCGGTGACATAGGTGCCGCCAAAGCCCCGGCAGCAGCGGCCACAGCGCTGACACTGAAACAGATCATCGGCGTCAAATGCCATGGCGACCATCCAGGGCCCGCTTCAAGGTGGCCTGATCGATGAATTTCAGATCTCCGCCCATGGGTACGCCGCAGGCGATGCGGCTGATCTTCAGGGAAGGACCGGCGAGGAAGCGGGCCAGATAGGCGGCGGTGGCATCCCCGGCCACGGTGGGACTGGTGGCGAGGATGACTTCCTGGATGCCGCCGCTGTCGACCCGCCGGCGCAACTCGGCGATGCGCAGGTTCTCCGGCCCCACTCCGTCCATGGGGGCCAAAGCGCCCTGGAGAATATGGTAACGCCCTCGAAAAGCACCGCTTTTTTCAATGGCCACCATGTCGGTGGCCTGCTCCACCACGCAGATCTGGCCGTTGTCCCGAGCCGGGTCGGCACAGATGCTACACAGGGGCTCGTCGCTGAGGCCGAAGCACTGGCGGCAGGTTCGGGTTTTTTCCTTCACCGCGATCAACGCCTGGGCCAACTGCTCCACCTCGGCGCGGGAGGCACCGATGATGTGGAGGGTAAGGCGTTCCGCCGTTTTTTCGCCGATGCCCGGCAGCTTGCCGATGCGGTGGATCAGTTCGAGAATGGTGGGGGGATAATGGCTCACGATGCGGGTCTCTCCATCTGACGGGGCGTCGATCAAAAGCCGGGCAGCTTCATTCCGCCGGTGAGCTTGTTCATTTCGCTGGACACCATCTCCTGGCTCTTGCCCAGGGCGTCGTTCACCGCCGCCAGGACCAAATCCTGCAGCATGTCCACGTCATCGGGATCCACCACTTCTTTTTCGATGGTCACCGATACGATTTGGGGGCGACCGTTGGCCACCACCTGGACCATGCCACCGCCGGCGCTGGCCGTCACGGTGCGTTCGGCCAGCTCCTCCTGGAGCTTGACCATCTGTGTTTGAAGTTTTTGGGCCTGTTTGACCATGCTGCCCAGGTTTTTCATGGGGTGTCTCCTTGGGGTTCCGCTTCCAGGACGCGAACGTCCATCACCTGTCCGTTAAAAAGTTCGATGGCCTCGGAAACCAGCGGGTGGCCGAGAGCCTCCTGTCTGATTGTGTGGCGTCGCTGGCGCAGCCGGGCGCTGTCTTCCACCGGTCGCGAGGGTGCTTCCAGCACCAGCCTGATGTTTCTGCCCAACACTTCACCGCAAACCGCCTCGATGGCGGCGGTATTTTTCTGGAGCAGACCGGCGTGAAAGCCGTTGCCGCCCACTTCGAGAACCACGTCGGCGGCGTTGATGGCCTTGATACGGCACTGATCCAGAACACCGGCCAGATTGGGGTGGCTCTGGCGGATCCGGTGGAAAAGACGCGTTTCCACGGGACCGTCGTCGGGTTCCGCCATGGCGTCGTCGCCGGCGGGTGTCGGCTCGGCGATGGCCGAAACTTCAGTGGCTTCCGTCGGTTCAGTGCCCGCCGGTGGATGTGGCGGTGCCAGGGCTTGCTCCTGGGGGCATTGGCCGCGCAGGGTGTCCAATTTGGCCACCAGGGCGTCGATGGTGAGCGGCGGCGGCACTTGCACCAGCCGGGCCAGCACGGTTTCCACCGCCAGGCGGGGTTGGGGGGCCAGGCGCACGAAGCTGTCTTCCCGCAGAAGAAAATCGAGGGTCTGGCTCAGCAGGGCAGGGGAGACGCCGGCGACCTGGCTTCTGATGGCGCTCACTTCGGACGCCGGCAGGTCCACCAGCGCCTCGACGTTTTCCACCGTCCGGATCACCAGCATGTGGCGAAACTGTTCGCACAGGTCCTGATAGAACTTTTTCAGGTCCATTCCCTGGCTGTAGGCGGCGGCCACGGTATCCAGGATGGCGCCCCAGTCCCGGCCCAGCACAGCATCGGCCAACCGCATGAACTGCGCCCGGTCGAAGATTCCGAGCACCTCCTGCACCTGGTCGACCGCCACTGTTTCATCGGTGCCGGCCAGTACCTGGTCCAGCAGGCTCAAGCCGTCCCGCAGGCAGCCATCGGCTTCCCTCGCCATCATTTCCAGGCCGGCGGTCGCCACCTCACGCCCCTCCTGGCGGCAGATTGTTTCGAGGTAGGCGGCGATGCCCCGGGTGGGAACCCGCTTGAGATCGTGGCGCTGGCAGCGTGAGAGAATGGTGGCCGGAATCTTGTGGGGTTCGGTGGTGGCGAAGAAGAACAGCACGTGGGCGGGCGGTTCCTCCAGCGTCTTGAGCAGGGCGTTGAAAGCACCGGGGCTCAGCATGTGCACTTCGTCGATGATGTAGATCTTGTACCGGCTATGGTTCGGCATGTACTTGAGGTTTTCCCTCAGCTCACGCACCTGTTCCACGCCGTTGTTGGAGGCACCATCGATCTCGTAGACGTCGGCGGCGTTGCCGCCGGTGATTTCCAGACAGCTGCGGCAACGGTTGCAAGGGTCGGGGGTTGGACCTTCGGCGCAGTTCATCGCTTTGGCCAGGATCCGGGCGACGGTGGTCTTGCCGGTGCCCCGGGGACCGGTGAACAGGATGGCATGGGCCAGCCGGCCGGCGCGGATGGCGTTGCTCAGGGTACGGGTGACGTGATCCTGGTGGACCACCTGGGCAAATGTCCCGGGTCGATATTTGCGGGCCAGTACAAGGTAGCTCATGGTTTCGGCTCAACGCCAGAAGATTGCAGGCGGTACTCAGAGAAAAAAGGCGATCAAGACGCCGCGGGCACCGGCGCCGGTAGTATGGCGACCTGCCGTGAATGCGGGTGGTTGGCGCCGTCGGCGGGCGATCCGCGCAATAGGATGGCGGAGAGAGAGGGATTCGAACCCTCGGTGCCGCTATTAACAGCACACACGATTTCCAGTCGTGCACCTTCAGCCAACTCGGTCATCTCTCCGCAATATTGCCGGTATCCCGATTTTTCGCAGCCACCGTTTCCCGGGGATACCGGGTGAACGGCGGAGTTTTCCCTTACTCTTTCCCGCCGCCGAAGTCAACCCGCAAGGCGCTTCGGTGCTGTCTGCGCCTTCTCTTTCCGGGCCTTCCGCTCGTCGGGAGGGACTCCCGCCTCGTCTGAAAACTCCCATTCCCGGCTACGGCGGGGATTGCAATCGGCCCGGATTCGGATCTATAAGGAGTCATTCGTTAATTGTCCAGATTTCAGCACTGCCGCAGGCCACGGTCGTCTCCGGTTTGGTCGATCAGGTAATTGATCGTAGTCGCACACGAGGATAACCTTAGATGGATGCCTCTGTTTTTCACAACCCGGCCCTCACCGTCGCTCTTGCCCTGACCCTGGGGATGATCGCTCAGGCCCTGGCCCATCACTTGCGTGTGCCGGGGATCGTGGTCCTCCTGGCGGCGGGGGTGGCGCTTGGCCCGGACGGCCTGGGTATCATTCATCCCGAATCGCTGGGATCGGCCCTGAATGTGCTCACGGGCTTTGCCGTTGCCGTGATCCTGTTCGAGGGCGGGATGAGCCTGAAATTCCGCCGCCTCAAGTACGCCCAGCGCTCCATCCGTCAACTGATTGTCTGCGGCGGGCTGCTCACGGTGGCCGGCGGGGCGGCGGCGACCCACGTCATCATGGGGTGGCCCTGGAAGAGCGCCATCCTGTTCGGTACCCTGGTGATGGTGACGGGGCCCACGGTGATCAACCCGCTGCTCAAACGCCTCAAGGTCAAGCGCTCGGTGGCCACGGTGCTGGAAGCCGAAGGGGTGTTGATCGATGCCGTGGGGGCGGTGGTGGCCACGGTGGCTCTGGAGACGGCGCTGAGCCCTGAACAGGGCAGCCCTCTGGTGTGGGGGTGGCACGTCATCGCACGGCTCGGTTTCGGGGCCGGCTTCGGCGCGGTGGTGGCCCTGGCGCTCATCGCCGTGTACCGGGTGCCGCGGCTGCTCCCCGAAGGCACCGAGAATGTCTTCATGCTCGCGGCGGTACTGGCCCTTTTCCAGGCGGCCAACATCACCCTGTCGGAGAGCGGCATCGCCGCCGTTACCATGGCCGGGATCGTTGTGGGCAACTGCAGCACCCGCCCCTTGCGGGAGCTGGTGGAGTTCAAGGAGGAGCTCACCGTCTTGCTCATCGGCATGCTTTTTGTGCTGCTGGCGGCGGATGTCCGTTTGGTCCAGGTGGCCGAGCTCGGTTGGCCGGCTCTGGGGGTGGTGCTGGTGTTGATGTTCATCGTCCGCCCGGCGGCCGTCTTCGCCGGTACCCGTTATGCCGGGCTCGATTGGAAGGAACGGTTGTTTATCGCCTGGATCGGGCCCCGGGGGATCGTGGCCGCCGCCGTGGCCTCCTTTTTCGCCGCGGCATTCAACAGCCGTGGCCTTCCCGGGGGTTACGAACTGCGGGCCCTGGTGTTTTTGGTGATCTCGGTGACGGTGGTCTTCGCCGGTCTCACCGGTGGCCTGATGGCGGGGGCTCTCGGCCTGCGCCGGCCCACCCAGGCCGGTTGGGTCATTCTGGGGGCCAACGCCCTGGCCCGGGCCATGGCCAAGTTGCTGAAAGCCGACGGCCAGGAAGTGATCTGCATCGATTCCAACGCGGACAACTGCCAGGCGGCCCAGGACGACTGCACCCGCGTCATTTACGGCAACGGGCTGAAGGCCAGAAACCTCCTGCGGGCCGAAATCGACACCCGCCGGGGCGCCATGGCCCTGACGGCCAACGATGAGGTCAACTATTTGTTCATTCAGAAAGTGAAAGAGGAGATCAAGGAGATCCACCTCTACTGCGCCCTCAAGAGCGACAGCGAGTCGCTGACGCTCAAGATGCTCCACCATGCCGGCGCCGAGGCCGTTTTCGGTACCAATGTGGACGTGGGGCTCTGGACCCGCCGTTTCAACGCCGGTCAGGTGTACCTGCAGCGCTGGCAACCGGGGGAAGAAGAGGGGAAGGATGCCCAAAAAGAACTGCTGGCGCGCTATCCGGGAAACGGCCTCGTCGCGGCGGCGGTCCGCCACAACGGCCTGTTATGGCCGGTGGGCGACAGGAATCATTTCCGGCCCGGCGAGGAGGTCGATTTTCTCGTGTTCGAAACCGAGCGCCAGATGGCGGCCAAATTTCTTCAGGAGGAAGGCTGGCAACGCCTGGACCAGGACGGAAAAAACGCCTTCTCCACCTGCATGTGCGACGTGGTCTCGTCGCCGTCCTGAGCCGGTCCCCCTCCGCCGAGCTCTTTTCGGCTACCCCGCTGCGTGTAGCCGGATGATCTCGAGCACCAGTTCCGCCGCTTTCACCATGTCCGCCAGGGCCACCGATTCGTGCAGGGTGTGCATGTCCCGCATACCGGTACCCAGGACCCCGGTGATGATGCCGTTGGCGAAAAAGACGTTGGCGTCGGCTCCGCCACCGGTGCTTTTGGCCTTGATTTCACGGCCGAGGTTGGCGGCGGCTTGGCGCGCCAGGGTCACAACGGGATGCTCCTCCGGAATGTGGGTGGGGCGGAAGTCCTCCTCGATGTCTGCCTCCAGGCGCGGCAAATCGTCGGATGGATTCCGTCGGGCTGTGGCCACGACATCCTCGAAGGCCCCGAGCATGCGGTTGGTCACCCGTTCCAGTTTGCCGGCGTCGTGACTGCGGGCTTCTCCCTTGACCACCACCCGGTTGGGAACGATATTGACGGCCGCCCCTCCCTCGATCTGGCCGATGTTGCACGTCGTCTCGGCATCGATGCGTCCGAGGTCCAGGGCCGCGATGGCCTTGGCGGCCAGGGCGATGGCGTTGATACCCCGCTCCGGGACCACCCCGGCATGGGCCTCCTTGCCGAAGACGGTGAAGGTGAGGCGGTTGGCCCCCGGCGCACGCACCACGATGCCGTCGGTATCGGTGGTGTCCAGGGCGTAGCCGAAGCGGGCGCGCAGCAGCCCCGGATCCATGTGTTTGGCGCCCATCAAACCGATTTCCTCGCCAACGGTAAGCAGCAAGTCCAGGGGGCCGTGGGGGAGATCGTTTTCCTGGATCACCCGGAGAACTTCCAGCAGGACGGCGATGGCGCTCTTGTCGTCGGCGCCCAGGATGGTGGTTCCGTCGCTGGTGAAAACGCCGTCCTTGAACTGGGGGCGCACCCCGCGACCGGGGTTCACCGTGTCCATGTGGGCGTTGAGCAGCATCGGTTCCACATCGCGGTTGCCGGGAAACCGGGCCACCAGGTTGCCGATTTCCCCGCCGAACCCTTCTCCGGCCCGATCGGTGGCCACCTCGGCGCCCATGCTGGTCAGGAGGTTTTTCAAGTGAAGATGAATCGCTGCTTCATGGCGCGATTCGCTGTCGATGCGCACCAGGGAAAGAAATGTTTCACTCAACCGCTCGGAATCGATGCGGGCCATGGGATCGCCTCCTGAAAAAGGTTGAAACAATCTGCCTGAATCGGAACAGAAAGCGCCGGGGAACCCCATCCCGGCGAAGCCGAAGGCCACCCATTTTTCCCGGAACCGGGCGGTGGCGTCAAAAGCCGGTTGACAACGCCGCGGAAAAACCTATGATGGGAAGCCGTCAACGATTTGCGGAAGTGCGCAGCTCACTGGTGGGGCTCCCGGACTTCAAATCCGGTGTGGGGCGCTAAAACCGTCCCGGGTGGGTTCGATTCCCATGCACTTCCGCCATTTTTTTGCCCTTTTTCAGCGGAAAAGACAACGGGGCCAAAAAAATAGCGCCGTCGTCCGCAAGGCAGACGGAAACGGCGCCCCTCGGCTGCTGGTCAGGTGACGGTGGGATTCACCATCCCCGGCCACCGATGATCTTCTTGAGTTTTTCCTCCAACTGCTGTTCCACCACGAGCATCTTGTTGGCCTGAGCGCTGTGGATTTTCTCCATCAGCACGCTCATGTCCGCCGGCTTTTCGATAAAATCCATGGCGCCGAGCTTCATGGCGGCAATGCCGTCCTGGACCGTCGCCTGGCCGGTGAGCAGGATCACCTGGCTTTCGGGCTGCTTGGCCTTGATGATTTTCAAGGTTTCCAGGCCGTCGACTTCCGGCATGCGCAGGTCGAGAATCACCGCGTCAAAGGTTTCTTCCTCGATTTTCTGCAAGGCTTCGTGGGCCGAGGCGGCGGTGGTGACCTCAAGCCCCCGGGCGGCCATGCGTTCGGCCATGACTTCCAGGAAATCGGTTTCATCGTCCACCAAAAGCACTTTTTCCGTCATTTCGACCTCCTTTTGATCACCCTCGAAGCGGTGTCTGGAAGGCTGGTTTCATCAGAGTGGCGTTGAATTTGAGAACACATCATACTTTAGCGCATTCATCAGAAAAAAAGAAACAAATCCGGCTGCCGGCACTGGATGGCGCTTCGCCCCCGCCGTCGGGCGCGTCGGTGAAGCCGTTAGGCGGCGGCCGGGCCGCGGGGCCAAACCACGGCGATACTTCCCGGTTCTCTTCTCAGTTTTCCCCCCAGCGCGGCGGCCAACGGTGCCACCGTCTCCAGGCCAGCCATGTCCTTGCCATCGGCACTGTCCGGGGTGATGGCGACCGTCAGTTCCTGGGCCGATCCGGTCGCCGAAAGGGTGATTTTCCCACCCGGCGTACAGGCGGTGAGCACTGCCTGTACGCATTCGTACAGGACCCTTTGGAGGCCGAAAACAAAGATGGTCAGCCGTAACGGCTCACCGGCCGGGGCCACCTCCAGGGTCACCCGTTGCAGCACAGCCGGTCGGCGGGACAAGGCGGTGGCCAGGGTGAGCATTTCGGACAAGTCCACTTCTTCCGCCGCTCTGTCCATGCTGTGAGCGAAGCGGTTCACCTGTCGAGTCATTTCATCGGCCCGTTGCACCTGTTGGCCGATGCGTTGGGCCAGGGTTTCCAGGCGCGAAAGATCCGGTGGGCGGCCGTTGGTGGCCATGGCGGTCAAGTCCTTGAGCAACCCGGCATTTTCGTTGATGATGGCCAGGGAATTCTTGAAATCGTGGGAAAAAGCAGCCACCACCTTGCCCATGAACTGCAAGCCGGCCAGGTCCGCCGCGGGCGTCGCCTTCATCGATGTTCCTCCTGCTTCGCCAGAGTCGTCCGGATGGCGGCCATCAATTCTTCGATATCCACCGGTTTGACCAGATAGCACCGGGCCCCGATGTCGGAAGCGACGCAGTTGAAATCCTGTTCCGAACCGTAGGCGGTGAGGAAAATGAACTTCATGTCCGGGTGCTGTTTGGCCAACTGTTCCTTGAGGGCCAGGCCCCCCATCCCCGGCATCTTGACATCCAGCACGGCTAGATCGAAATGATGGGTCTCCGCCAAGGCAATGGCATCCTTGGCATTGCTGGCCCAGGCCACGTCGATGCCGCGCAGTTCGAGTCGCTCGGCCAGGGCCGAGACCAATTCGACCTCATCGTCAACTAAAAGGATGTTCATGGCGATGCCTTCGGGCAGGTGTTCTCGGGTTTGAGGGGCAGGTTCAAAACGAAACAGGTGCCTTCCCCGAGCCGACTATCGACCCGGATCGTGCCGCCCATTTCCTGGACCAAACTATAGGTAATGGACAAGCCCAATCCCGTTCCCCCCTGACTTTTTTTGGTTGAGTAGAAAGGTTCGAAGATCCGCGCCAGGTCTTCCGGGGCGATTCCCGGGCCGTTGTCACAGATCGACAGCCGAAATCGGCCTGCGAAAGCCGGTGCGGCGAGGATTTCCAGTTTGCCCCCCTGGTCCATGGCGGCAAACGCGTTGTTGACGATGTTGAGAATCACCTGCTGCAGTTTCCCCCGGTCCATGCACAAGGCATCGAGTCCCGGTTTGATTTGGGTATCGATGTGGATGTTGCGGTGCTGGGCATCGCGTTCCACAAAGCTGATCACTTCCTGGATGGTTTCAGGCAGATTAACCTTTTCAATCTTGGCTTCCAGGTTGCGGGCGAACGTCAACAGTCGCTTGGTGATACGCCCCGCCCGCTTCACGGCGGCGATGATGTTGTCGATGAGGCCCACCAGCTTCGGATCTTCGGCGTAGGCGGCCTTGAAGGTGAACAGGTCCTTGATCAGGCCAGCCTTTTCGCCGATGATCGCCAGCGGGTTGTTGATTTCGTGGGCCACGCTGGCCGCCATGCGTCCAATAGTGGCCATTTTGTTTGCATACTCCATTTGGTGCAAAGTCGCCAGGCGTTTTTCATCGGCCAGATGCACCCGCCCGACGATATAGCTGACCATGCCGAAAATGACCACCAGAATCGCCGTGACGCTGATGGCCAGAAAAATCCTTAGTCGAATTCGGGTTTTATACCAATGGCTAAGGAGATCCTCCTTCTTTTTAACGATCATCAGGATGAAGGGACTGTTTTCGATGAACCGGTAGCCGACAAGCAGCGATTCGCCGGCGTCGGTGGTGTGGGCGATCACCTCGGTGTGGTCTGATGAACGGGGCACCGGCAGGTTGATGGGCTCAAGGACATTGCCGTGGTAGCGGGAAGGGCTTTGCAGCACCCCCTCGGCGTTGACGATGAAGGCATCGCCGTGGCCGGTGAGCTCCAGGCCGGCCAGTAGGTCGGCGAAGGGACCGATCCCCAGGGAGGCGCGCAACACGTAGCAGCCCCCGTCCGGGCAATCCTGTTTGATGGCGATCACCAAATGTGGCACCTGGCGAAAGCCGAGAAACACGTCGCTGATGTAGACCCCTTCCCTCTGGACATGCCGGAACCAGGGTTGATCGTGATAGTCGACGTGTTTCAGCGCATAGGGCCCCACATAGGCTCTTTGCTGGCCGTCGGCGCCGATGATCCCCAGGTCCACGAACCCGTTGCCGAAGCTCTGGTTCAGGTTGTCCAGCAGCATGGCCAGCCGGGCGGGATCCTGCAGATCATCCCGGTGGTGATCGTGGATGATGAAATCCAGGGCCGCCCGGCGCTGGGAGAGGAAGTAGGAGATGGTCCGGTGGGTATTGGCGACAAGGTTGGCCGTGCGCAGATAGGATTCCGACTCGATGGCCGTCTCGGTCATCCGGTAGTTGACGATGGTGATGACCAGAAGCGGCAGCAGCGCCACCACGAGCAGAACCAGCACCGCCAAGCCCCAGAGGCGGCGATAGTTGAACAGATAGGCCCGCTGCATTGATGCCGCTTTTTGTCGATGGAGGAAAACGGGCCGCAGCTTGTTGATCAGTGTGGCGATACCGGACATGTGGGCTCCAAGGCCGGATTCAGGCCTTTTTTTCAGCGTTTTGCCGACGAATTTTTTCGTTGGCGCGCTTGATGGTTTCGCTGAGCTTATCGATGTCCACCGGCTTTTGCAAATAGTCGAAGGCGCCCAGGTTCATGCAGACTTCGCGGTCGGCGTCGCTGCCATGGCCGGTAAGGATGATCACCTCCATCTCCGGCTGGGTCTGTTTGACGCGACGCAACACCTCGATGCCGTCGATACCGGGCATTTTCAGGTCCAGGATCATCACGTCCGGTTGATCTTCGCCCACCAGTTCCAATGCCGTTTCACCGTCGTAGGCCACCGCCGAGCCCATGTCCCTGAGCAGGAGGCGCTCGGAAAGGGTCTGGACGAATTCACGCTCGTCGTCCACCAGCAGGATTCTGGACGGCGCCTCGAAGTTGAACCGGCGATACACGTCGGCCTGGTAGAATCCGGGCCCCACTTCGGTTTCCACCGTCGTGACCCCCGGTACGCGGCCGGCGATGGCCTTGAGCTCGTTTTCCAGGCGGCCGAGCATCAGCACGTGTTCGTTGATGGTGAGGGTGACCCGTCCATCGGCGGCCCGGACACCCACGTTATGTCCCTCCTTGACCAGGGCCACCTCGACCTGCGCCGCCAGGTAGAAATCGGCGGCAGCCTGCAAGGAAAGCGGGTTGGGCTGGACCACCGATCGGCCGGCGTGCTCGGCGATCAAGGCCGCATTCTTTTCCACCGACTCCTTGTCGGTGGGCAGCATCAGATCGTAGAGCGAAGAGGCCCACGGGTCCTTTTCCTCGCGGTGGGTGTTCACCCAGGCGGCCCGGTCTTCGTCTTCCATGTGAATCAGCTTGATCGCTTCGTTTTCATCGATTTTTTCGGCGCGGGCGTTGGCCAGCCGGGACGGCATGTCCGCGATGAGGCAAACCCGCAACACATGGCTGATTTTGGTGGGAATCAAGTGGGCGCAGAACCCGTGGAGGATCAGGCCGTCCTCGGCCAGGGCCTTGGCGGTGACCAGGCGCAGATAGGCCATGGCCTGTTCCCGCTCCCGGGTGAATTTGTTGAACAGAGAAGGCTTGGCCTTGAAGGCCCGGGATATCTTTCCCTGGGCGATTCCCGATTCCTTGCTCGCTTGGGCGACCAGCGCCACATCGTTGATCATGCGGTAGTTCAACAAGCCTTTGGCCGCTTCGACTATGGGGGCGGCATTGCAGTAGCTGCCGCTGAAAATCGCAATCACTGCCATCTCGTTATCTCCTAATCATTTATAAATGGATTCAATTCTGGACATTCGCAAGTCGACAGACCGTCAACAACGGACAATCCCGTTCCATCCCGGGTTCATGGGTCCGGGAGTGAACCTCGGCGATGGCCTTTTCCATGGTGGGGAAAAGGTCGTCATCACCGATCTTGGCCCGCAGGTGGGTGCGATCGAAGACGGTCATGACCGATTCATTGACACCGCTGAGGCTCAGACCGATTCCGGCGCTGCGCACCCGATCCACCAACAAGGATAGCATTTCTTCCCCCGAGGCGTCGATGTCATTGATGCCGTTGGCCACGATGATGATGTGCTTGAGTTTCTTCTTCGTGAGCATGAATTCGGTGATCTTGTCTTCCAGATAAGTAGCATTGGCGAAAAAGAGCGGACCGTCGAAACGCACCATGGCCACGTACGGGCATTCCTCCAAGCCGTGGGTGCTGGCGCAGCGCAGGGCATTGTCCTCGGCCCGTGCCAGGGACGCCACCGAGGGGCGCATGCTTTTATATAGGAAGACGATGAGTGACAGCACCACGCCGATCATGATCCCCTTGTCCAGATGGGGGGCGAAGGCCAGGGTGGCAAAGAAGGTGATGATGGAGATGGCCCCGTCGTACCACTTGGCGTGCCAGGCATGAATGAAGCCCGAGACGTTGATCAGCCCGATGACGGCCATCATGATGACGGCCGCCAGCACCGCTTGGGGCAGATGGTAGAGCAGAGGGGTGAAAAAGAGCAACACGATCACCACCGCCAGGCTGGTAAAGGCGCTGGAGATGCCGCTGATGGCGCCGGCCTGGAGATTGACGGCGGAGCGTGAAAAGGAGCCCGACACCGGATAACTTTTGCCCACGGCCCCCAGGACGTTGGCCAGCCCCTGGCCGATGAGCTCCTGGTTGGGATCCAGGCGTTGGCCGGTCTTGGCGGCCATGGCCTTGGCGATGGAAATGGCTTCCATGAAACCGAGCAGGGAGATGATGATGGCATAGGGCAGCAGTTGGGTCATGACCTTGAGATTGAACGGCGGCACGGAAAAGGCCGGCAGACCGCGGGGGATGCTGCCCACCACGGCGCCGCCCCCCATCATGAGCAGTTGATCGGTCTTGAGGGCGAAGCTGCCCACCTTGATGCGCCAGGTGCGGCCGTCGCCGTCGGTGCCGGGCTGTTCAGCGCCCTCGCGATAGAAACGGAGGCGGCCGTCGGAGGTTTCCTCCGCTTGAAACAGCATGTCCCGGATCTCGGCGCGGAGCTGCCCGGCTTCTTCCTTTAACGTCTGCAGCCGGGTGGAAATTACATCGGCCTTGTGCAGGACTTCCAGCACCGCGATCTCATCGTGGCTTGCCTTGGCCGCCTCGATCTCCTGGCTGACCAGGGTCCGTTCCTTGGCCAGAGGATCCATGGCGACAACGGTTTGATTGTACTCGGTGATACGTTGGACCGCCACGGGATCGGTGATGTCCTGGATGCTGACGGTGCGGTTTTGTTCGAAACCGATGAGCCAGGAGGCCAGGGTGGTGAGGGCTACGGCCACCAGGACAAAGGGGATGCGGGGGTTGAGCCATTTGAGGCCGTACATGATGCCGAAGGCGATCAGCCCCATGATCAGGGTCGGCCAGTGGGTGTAGTTGACCGCCGCCTTGCACACCAGGGCGATGGTTTCCACGTGGTGTTCGGCGTTGTCCACGTAAACGCCGAACATTTTGGACAACTGGGAAGTGGCGATGATCAGGGCCGCCGCGTTGGTGAACCCGTTGACCACCGGATGGGACAGAAAGTTGACCACCAACCCCAGACGCAGCACCCCCAGCAGAAACTGGAAAGCGCCCACCAGCAGCGCCAGCAGAATGGCGTAGGCGATGTACTCCTGACTGCCGGCGGTGGCCAGAGGCGCCAGGGAGGCGTTGGTCATCAGCGATACCACGGCCACCGGACCGGTGGCCAACTGGCGGCTGGAGCCGAACAGGGCGGCGATGACGGGGGGGAGAAACGCGGCGTACAGCCCGTAGAAGGCGGGTAGCCCCGCCAACTGGGCATACGCCATGGACTGGGGGATCAGCACCAGGGCCACGGTGAGCCCGGAGAGCGCATCGATGCGCAGATCCGCCAGGCGGTAACCGCGAAACCAGGCCAGAAAGGGAAAAATTTTAGTGATCATTTCTCGTTTAATCCTCCTCCCAAAAAAAGCCTAAGGTTGAAGCATGCGGCGGATCGATGCGATCAGATCGCCGTGGAGACTGTGGGCATCATAAAGGTTGTAGGTGTTGAAACGGACCAATCCATCCACCATGGTGAAAACCAGCAGGGCGGCGCGGTGGGCCGTGGGCTGCGCGTTCAGGGTGCCGTCGGCCTGACCGGCAACGATGGCCTGCTCGAACATGCCGATGAAACAGTCGTAGATGGCCTCCAGGTGGCGGCGGCAATCCGGGTTGACCTGGGACAATTCGTAGGCGTCGTGGCGGTGCAGCAGGAGGAAGCGGTCGGCCATCTGAGCGGAGAGCTGAAGGTAGAAATCAACGGCATTTTCCAGTTGCTGCCGGCCGTTTGGGGCCGTGGCAGCATCGCAGTGCCGTTGGTACTCGTGAAGGATCTCGGCCTTGAAGGCCTTCAGGATGTCCCGAAACAGCTCTTCCTTGTTCTTGAAATGATAGAAAATAGTTCCGTGAGCGACGCCGGTCATGCGCGCCAGGGAGTTCATCGAGGTCTGGCTGTAGCCGTTTACAGCCAGCAGATGGGTGGCGGTGGCCAAAATTTCTGCCTTTTTGGTCATCGGCATGGTCCCGGTCGGTGAGGGATGGACTGACCAATCAGTCAGTTTCCTTTAGACGAATCCGCCGCCGGTGTCAAGGCGAATCGAAACCGACGGCGGAGGCCCGTCAATGTACGTCCCGGCCTTCGCCCGCTTGCCCCCAGGGGGCAAGGACGAGGGGGCGGAATCAACGCTTTCCCGACTTCGCGGCCGCCGCAATTCCGAAGATCAGTGGTTGACAGGTCTCCGGTGGGGTTCTAAAAATGCGGGAAATCCCACCGGGGGACAGCCATGTTCAAGTTCATCCATGCCGCCGACCTTCACCTGGACAGCCCGCTGCGGGGACTGGAGCGCTACGAAGGCGCACCGGTGCGGCAGGTGCGTCAGGCCACCCGTCGCGCTTTTACCCGCCTCGTCGATCTGGCCGTCTCCGAATCGGTGGATTTCGTGCTCATTGCCGGCGACCTGTTCGATGGCGACTGGAAGGATTACAACACAGGTCTTTTCTTCGTTTCCCAGGCCGGCCGTCTCAGTGCTGCGGGAATCCCGCTGTTCATCGTCGCCGGCAACCATGACGCCGCGGGTCGCATGACCCGTTCGCTGCCTTATCCCCAAAAAGACTGCATCTTTCCCAGCCATCGGCCTGAAACCCGGGTTCTGGAGGCGTTGAAGGTGGCCATTCATGGCCAGAGTTTCCCCGTACCCGCAACCATGGACAACCTGGCCCGGGCCTACCCGGAACCGCTACCGGGGTATTTCAACATCGGCCTGCTCCACACGAGCCTCAGCGGCCGGCCCGGGCATGAACCCTATGCCCCCTGTTCCCTGGCCGACCTGCACGGCCGCGGTTACGACTACTGGGCCCTGGGCCATGTGCACCAGTTCGAGGTCGTCTCACGGGAGCCGGCGGTGGTGTTTTCCGGGTGCACCCAGGGTCGCCACATCCGTGAAACCGGCCCCAAGGGGGGCGTGCTGGTGACGGTGACCGAGGGGGAAGCACCGGAAATCATGCCTGTTCCGCTGGACCTCATCCGGTGGGCTTCCCTGTCGGTGGATCTTTCCGGCGTGACGCGATGGGAGGAGGTTCTGGAGCGGTTTAACGCCGCCGCCGATCCCGTCGTCGAGGAGAACGACGGCTTGCCGGTGATTCTGCGCATCGCCTTTACCGGTCCCACGGCCATCCACGGTCGGATGGCGGCGGATCCGGAACACCTGCGCCAGTCCGTGCGGGCGGCGGCCCTGGCGGCCTTCGCCGACCGGGTGTGGATCGAAAAGGTGCTCATTGCAACGGTTTCCGAATCCCGCCGCGCCTTCGACCCGGGGCCGTTGCGGGAGCTGGATCGGTTCGTGGCTTCTCTGGGGGCCGATGAAGCCGAACTGATGGCCCTTGGGGAGATGATGGCCAGTTTGATGCAGAAGCTGCCCCCGGAGTACCGCCAGCGCCCCGACACCCTGCAACCGGATGATCCGGAGCGGATGCGCCTGCTGGTGGACCAGGCCCATGCCCTCCTGGCGGCCAGACTCCGCAGCGAGGAGATGAAACCTTGAAGATTCTGGCGCTCCGGCTGGCGTCCTACGGACCGTTCACCGATACCGTCCTCGATTTTTCCGATGCCGCCGCCGACTTTCATCTGGTCTTCGGCCCCAACGAGGCGGGGAAAAGTTCAGCCCTGAGGGCCCTGCGCCACATGCTCTTCGGCATTCCCCCCAGAACCGGCGACAACTTCCGGCATCCGTACCCCCAACTGCGCATCGGCGCGCGACTGGCGGGCAGCGACGGCCGGCAGATCGATTTCCTGCGGCGCAAGGGGCAGGTGAAGACGTTGCGGTCGGCCGACGATGCCGTTGTGCTGCCCGATGACGCCCTGGCACCGTTTCTCGGGGGGGCGGACCAGGCGGTTTTCGAGCAGATGTTTGCCATCGGCCACGAGGATCTGGTCCGCGGGGGCCAGGAAATCGTTTGCGGCAAGGGGCACATCGGTGAAGCGTTGTTTGCCGCCGGTGCCGGCTTGATCCGGCTTCAGGCGGTGCAGCAAAAACTGGAGCAGGACTGCGCCGCCCTTTTCAAGCCCGGCGGGTCCACGCCGCAGATCAATCAGGCGCTGACGGCTCTCAGGGAGATACGGAAGAAGCAGAAGGAAGCGCTGCTCCAGGAAACGACCTGGCAGACCCACCACCGGGCCCTATCCGAAGCCCAAGCACGGATGTACCGCGTCCGTCAGGCCCTCGCCGAGGCCAAGCAACAAGTACTCCGGCTTCAGCGCATTCGGGACGGCCTGCCGGCGATGGCCCGGCGCAAGGAGATCGATGCGGACCTGGCGGATCTGGCGTCCACTCCGGATCTAGCGGATGATTTCGGGGAAAAGCGACGTGAGGCCGAAAGGGATCTCAGCGTGGCGGTTCGCGACCTTCAGCGCGCGCGACAGGCCATTGAAGGTCTCGGTGGACGCATCGCGGCCCTGGCGGTGCCCGAAACCCTGATCCAGCAGGCCGCCGCCGTCGAAGCCCTGCAGCACGAGCTCGGCAGCTACCGGAAGGCCCAAAAGGACCGTCCCGGGCTGGAAGGGCGGATGCGCACCCTGCAGCAACAGGCGACCGACAAGCTGGCCCGAGTGGGAAGCGACAAGTCGGCGGCTTCCACTGACGCCGTCCATCTGTCGCCATCAACGGTGGCCGAAATCCAGGCGCTGGGCAACACCTACCAGCGCCTGGTCGCCAGTTTGGAGAGCGCCCGAACCCAGCGCCGCAAGGTGGAGGCCCGCATCGAAGCGCTGCAGCGCCAGCGTCGGTCCACCCCCTCGCCGGTGGATGCGACCCGGTTGGAGGCTGCCGTGGAAGCGGCGCTGGCAGTCGGTCCCATCGACAAGCGGATCAATGAGCTGCAAACCGCCGTGGGCGCGCTGGACGATGAGCTGGCGCGGGGGATCCGGCGCCAGTCCCTCTGGCAGGGGGCAGTGACTGAAATCGACGCCTTGCCCTGGCCGACGAAGGAGAGCCTCGATCGTTTCCAGGAGGGGTTCGATGGCCTGGAGCGGCGTATGGAAAAACTCCAGGCGGCCCGGGCGGACGGCGAGGCCGAGATCCTCCGCCTTCGGGCCGATCTGGCGGCCGTGGACAGTGGCCGCCAGGTGCCAACCGAGGTGGATCTGGCCGAGGCCAGGTCCCTGCGTCACCAGGGCTGGGGGTTGATCCGTCGCTGTCTGGCAGGGGAAGCGCCGCCGCCGGTGGAGGAGGCCGCTTTCAGGGCATCTTTTCAAGGCGCCACCGGCCTGCCGGAGGCCTTCGAGGCCAGCATGCGCCGGGCCGATCACGTCGCCGACCGCCTTTGGCACGAGGCGGAGCAGGTCAGCCGCAAGGGGCTTCTGGCCGCCCGGGAAAAGCAGCTCGAACAAGCCGCCGCCGACATTGCCGGTCAGATGGAGGCCGTGCTGGCCGATCGCAACGCCCTGGAGATCCGGTGGCAGGCCCTGTGGCAACCCGTTCACCTCAAGCCGCTGTCTCCCGCCGAGATGCGCGCCTGGCTGTCCGCCCTTGATGTGCTGCGGGCGCAACTGTCTGAGCAGCGTCACCTCCAGGCCCAGCTGGAAGGCGACATCCGGTTGCGGGCCGAGCTGGACGACGGGTTGCGGCAGGCCCTGGCGGCGGCCCAAGCCCCGCCCATTGCCCAGGTGCCGTTGTCGGCGCGGATCCAGGCGGCCAGGGCCCATGCGAGGGAGCAGCGGGACAGGGAGGCTCGCATCGCCGCCATGGACAAGGAGCTGGGGCAACTGGCGGCGGAGCGCGAGGAGACGGCGGCGGTGGTGCGGGACCTGGAAACGGCCCTGGACGACTGGCAGCAGAGCTGGCATCAGAGCGTGACCCGGCTCGGCATTTCCGCCGAGGCCAGTCCCACGGCGGCGCTGGCGGTGATCGACAACCTCAAGGAGGCCAGGAACCAGATCGCCGAAGCCGAGGTGCTGCGAAAGCGCATCGACGGTATAGACCGCGACGCGGCGGCGTTTCAGGCCCGGGTTGAAGCCCTGATCGCCGCCTTGGCGCCGGATCTGGCCGCCGAGACCCTGGATCGGGCCGCCGAACTGCTCAATGCCCGGCTAACGGCGGCGCGCGAGAGTGATGGCGAGCGTCGCGGCCTGAAGCAGCAACTAACCGCGGCACAGAAGGAGCGGGGGGACGCCGAGCGGCGCATCTCCCGGTGCACCGCTGTCATGGAAGCCCTGTGCCGGGAGGCAGGGGGCGTTGCCGCCGACGCCTTGGGCGAGGTGGAGCGTCGGGCCCAGACGCGCAAGCGGCTCACCGCGGAACGCCGCGCCGTGGACCAGCACCTGCTGGAGTTGAGTGCCGGGGCCACGGTGGCGGATTTCATGGCGGAGGCGGCGAGGGTGGCGGCCGACGGCATCGGCCCTGAAATCGAGGATCTGGAAACGGAAATCCAGCGGCTGGAGCAAGAGCGCTCGGCCCTGGATCAGACCATCGGCATCGAGACTTCCGAGCTGAAGCGCATGGACGGCAGCGCCGAGGCGGCGGGCTGTGCCGAGGCGGCCGAAGCGCTGCTTGCCCGGCTGGAAGCGGATGTGATGCGCTACGCGCGGGTGAAGATCGCCGCTGTCATCTTGGCCGGGACGGTGGAACAGTACCGCGAAAAGCACCAGGGGCCGCTGGTTTCCAGGGCTGGGGCGCTATTCGGGAAAATGACCCTGGGGGCGTTTGATCGCCTGCGGGCCGAGTACGACGAGAAGGGCAACCCGGTGATGGTGGGCATTCGAGCCGGTGGCGGAGAGGTGGTGCCGGTGGAGGGAATGAGCGACGGCACCGCCGATCAACTCTACCTGGCCCTCCGGTTGGCCAGTCTGGAGCGTTACCTGGCGCATCAGGAACCGTTGCCCTTCGTGGTGGATGACATCCTGCTGCGCTTTGACGATGGGCGGGCGTTGGCCACTCTGGAAGTGCTTGCCGATCTGGCCGGCAAGACCCAGGTTATTTTCTTCACCCACCATCGGCATCTGGTGGATCTGGCCAGCGCCCATCTGGCACCTTCGCGGATTGGGGTGCATAGGTTGGGCGCTTGACGCACCCCCGGGGGGGAGTGACCAGCGCGACTTTCTCTTCTTTTTGTCGGTTGTTCAGTTTTCCCCTTGCAAGGGAATCTCCCATTTTTTCATATACTTCCACACCGCCGTGCGGCTGATGCCCAGGCGGCGAGCCGCTTCGGCCTTGTTCCAGCCGCTGGCATTCAGCAGTTCCATCAGACGCTCGCGGGTCAAATCCCGGCCGATGCGGTAATGGGGCGCGGAAGGGGCGACGGCCGACGGCGGGGGAAGGCGGTGGCCCAGGCGGATTTCCGCCGGCAGGTCGCGGGTGTCGATTTCCTCGTGGCGGCAGATGACGAAGGCGTGTTCAATGGCGTTTTCCAACTCCCGCACGTTGCCCGGCCAGGGGTAGTCGAGCAGATGGCGCATGGCCGCCTGGGTAACGCCGCGGATCTGTTTGCCCGTGGCCTGGTTCTGGTGGACGATGAAGTGGTTGATGAGCAGCGGGATGTCCTCCCGTCGCTCCCGCAGGGGCGGCAGGCAGATGGGAAACACCTTGAGCCGGTAGTAGAGGTCTTCCCGGAAAGCGCCTTCCTGAACCAGGGCGTAGAGGTCGCGGTGGGTGGCGGCGATGACCCGGATGTCGATCTTGCGGCGCCGTGAGTCTCCCACCCGTTCGATTTCCCGTTCCTGAAGCACCCGGAGCAGCTTGACCTGGATGAAGGGGCTCAGCTCCCCGATTTCGTCCAGAAAAATCGTCCCCCCGTCCGCCTCTTCGAAACGCCCCACCCGATCGCGGTGGGCGCCGGTGAATGCCCCCCGGGTATGGCCGAAGAGTTCGCTCTCCAAAAGAGTTTCCGACAGGGCGCTGCAGTTGACCGTCACCAGCGGCTGGGCGGCCACGTCGCTGTTGTAATGGATGGCGGCGGCCACCAGTTCCTTGCCCGTACCGCTTTCCCCCTGGATCAGGACCGTGGCCCGGCTGGCGGCGGCGGCCCGGATGGCGTCGAAAACATCCTGCATCCCCTTGCTCTTGCCGATGATATTGGCAAAACGGAAACGTTCCTCCAGCCGCTGGAGGGCCGCATCGGCCGCCTGGCGGGCTTTCTTGAGTTCGGTGAGGTCGGTGACGGTTTCCACCGCGCCGATGATTTTTCCTGTGTCGTCGAACACGGCCCGGGCGTTTTTGATCACCGGCACGCTGTGGCCGTCCCGGTGCTGGAGAAAACACTCGTTGTCCTCGGCCCGACCTTCCCGGAGCAGTCCGCAGGCGGTGTGGTCCACGGGGCAGTCCCGACCGAAGCAGCGGCTGCAGCCCAGGATGCGGCAGGTCTGGCCCAGGGCCTCGGCCGCCGTGTGACCGCAGATGCGTTCCATGGCTGGATTCCAGGAGGTGATGCGGCCCTCGGCATCCAGGGTGAAGACCCCGTCGGCCATGGATTCGATGATCTGGGTGAGAAAACGGGTGTTCCACAGGGCATGGATTTTTTCAGGCATGGGCATCTCCAGTGCGTTACCCGTTATCACGAACGTTACCTTACGTTACCGCGTCATCATAGGTAACGCCTTGGCGTCTGTCAAGAACAGGTATCGGCAAGGGTTGAAATTGTTTGATTTTGTTGGATTCCGAAGGGTTGTTCGACTATCGGCCGAAATTCCGAGACCCACGGGAAAGTTGGCACAAATCGTGTAAACCCCTGGAAGACGATCGATTGCTGCGCCGAAACGGCTGCTTGTTTCAAAAGCGTCACCCCACACCATGGAGGAAACCGATGCAAGACCTGTTCACCCCGATGTCCCTCGGCCCGTTGACCCTGGCGAACCGGTTCGTCTTTCCGCCCATCAAAACCGCTTCCGGGACCCCCCAGGGCAAGGTCACCGATCGCCAGATGACCTTCTACCGCCAAATCGCCCACCACGGCCCGGCCATCGTGATCCTCGAACCGGTGGCGGTTACCGCCGACGGACGGGAACACCCCAAGCAGCTCTGCGTACACCTGGAGGACAGCGTGGCCGAGCTGAAAAAAATCGTTGGGGCGATCCACCAGGAGGACCGGCTGGCCTGTCTGCACCTCAATCACGGCGGTGCGGCGGCCAATCCCAAGGCGAGCGGGACGCCGCCCCGGGCCCCGTCGGAATTCACCTGTGCCAGCGTCGGCGTGCCGGCCGAGGCGCTGACCGACTCCCAGATTGATGCCATCGTCGACGGCTACCGGGTGGCGGCCCAGCGGGCCGTGGCGGCCGGCTTCGATGTCATCGAGGTTCAGGCCGGCCACGGCTACCTCGTTTCCCAGTTTCTCAACGCCAAGATCAATCGCCGCCAGGACCGCTACGGGGAAAACCGCCTCCTGTTCGCCACCCGGGTTCTGGATGCCGTGAAGGCCGGCGCGCCGCAATTGCCCATGATCGTGCGCATCGCCGGCAGCGAGATGTCCCCGGAGTTCGGCATCTCTCCGGAGGACATGGCGCCGATGCTCAAGCTGGCCCAGGACAAGGGGGCCATCGCGATCCACGTGGGCATGGGCACTTCCTGCTTCAGCCCACCGTGGTACTTTCACCATTCGAGCTTGCCTGAAAAACCCCAGAATGACGCTTTGAGCTGGGTGCGATCCCAAACCGGGTTGCCGATCATCGCCGCCGGCCGCATGGGGCGCGCCGATCGGGTGCGATCGCTGCGTGCCGCCGGTGCGATGGACCTGGTGGCCCTGGGGCGTCCCCTCATCGCCGATCCGCAACTGATCGAAAAGTGGTCCCGGGAGGCGTATTCGGAGGTCGCCGCCTGCGGCTACTGCCTGCAGGGATGCCTGCATCGGGTGCGCAACGGTGAGCCCATCGGTTGCAACCTCAACCCCGAGATCGGCAACCCGCCTCTGGGGCAAACCGAAAAAGCGCTCAAGGTACTGGTGGCCGGCGGGGGACCGGCCGGGATCAGCGCGGCCCTTTACCTGGCGCGCCGGGGCCATCACGTGACGCTGGCCGAAAAACAGGATCGCCTGGGCGGTCAGTTCAATCTGGCCTGGCAGGCGCCGGGCAAAAAGACGATGCACGACGGCTTGGAGAACCTGAAAGGACAGGTCCGCGCCCACGCCGACCAGGTGTTGACCGGCCGCGCAGTGGACCTCGATCTGGTGCGGGAACTGGCCCCCGACCTGCTGGTGTGGGCCACCGGGGCGGTTCAAAACATCCCGGCCATCGACGGCCTCGACAGCCAGTACACCATGACGTCGCTGGAGTACTTCGAAGGCGCCAAGACGGTTCACGGCCCTCGGGTGCTGGTGATCGGCGCCGGCCGCACCGGCTTGGAAATCGCCGAAAAACTGGGTGTCGACGGCTTGGAAGTGGTGGCCACCAAGCGCACCGATCCCATCGGTTCCATGATGGAGCTGGTGACCAAGAAGTTGATGTTGATGCGTCTGGAAAAACTTTCCAACGTGACCCTCATGCCCCATACCACCGTCAAGCAATTCCGGGCCGACGGCGTGGATGTGGTCCAGGACGATACGGCCAAAGTCCTTGCGCCTTTCCAGACCGTGATTCTCGCCTCGGGGATGCGATCGGCCCCGGGACCGGACGAGGCGATGCGCCAAGCGGTGCCGGCGGTGGAGACCATCGGCGATGCCGCCGAGGTGATGGACATCTATGCGGCGGTGCATGCCGGCTACGCCACCGCGCAAAAATATTAGGAGGCTGATCATGGCCGACATTTCATTCGCCGATATTTCCATCGTCTCCTGCGGCACGTTGAGTCTGGAGCTCAACCACCTGCAGCGGGAAGGTCTCATCGATCCGGCCCAGATTCTTTACACCACGCCGGGGCTGCACCAGGACATCAACGAGCTGGAGCGGCAATTGGTGCAACAGATTCACAAGGCCAAGGGAAAAACCGACAAGGTGCTCGTGGTTTACGGGGGCAAGTTCTGCTACGTCAACGCCGACGAGCCCACCCGCCAGATGGCTACCATCATTGCGGAACAGGGACCCGGGGTGGCGCGTATCGAGGCCACCCACTGCATGGACATGCTCGCCAGCGAGGCCGAACGGAACGCCATCGCCCAGGAGGTGGCCGGCGGCGAGCCGGTGTGGTGGATGACCCCCGGTTGGGTGAAATTTCGTAAACTGGTGTTCAAGGGATGGGACAAGGGATTGGCCAACGAGAATTTTCCCCGCCACACCGGCGGTGCCGTGGTCCTGGACGCCATCGGTTACCTGGATCAGTACATGGCCGAAAAACCGGAGGAGTTTCTCGAATACTGCGACTGGATGGGCATCCCCATGGTAGCCTACCCGGTGACCTTTGACCGTTTTCTGTCGCTGCTCGCCGACCAGGCGCGCAAGCTTCACGGCGAGGGTTGAACACCGGCCAGGGCGAAAGAAAGACATTTTTTACGGGGATGGGCTGAAGCTCAGCAAGGCCGGGTTCGTTTCCCGGCCCTTGCCGACCTTCGCCACGAAACCCGAAAGAGGAGTATCAAACGGAATGGAAGAACGCGATGTCATCATCATTGGTGGCGGGCCTGCCGGCCGCACCATCGTTCATATGTTGCACCACTCGGACCAGAAATTTTCAATGACGTTGATCAAGGACGAGAAGCTCAACGCCAACCGCTGTGCGGTGCCTTATGGGATTTCCGGTGAAAAACCCATCGAAGCCTTCCAGGTTTCAAACGCGCTGATCACCGATTTCGGGGCCGAACTGATCGTGGATCGGGTAACGGCCATCGACCCGGTGGCCCACCGGGTTCGAACCGGGCAGGGCGTTGAATTCAGCTACCGCCACTTGGTCCTGGCCACCGGTGCGCGGCCGGTGATCCCGCCGATCTCCGGTGTCGAGAACCAGGCCGTTACCGCGGTCCGCTCCATCGAAGATCTTGCCTGGTTGCGGCAACGGGCCGCCCGGAGCCGTCGAGCCGTGGTGATCGGCGGTGGGTACATCGGGGTGGAAGTGGCTGTGGTGCTGCACCAGATGGGGCTGGATGTGACCACGGTGGAGATGATGCCCCAAATCCTCATGGCCACCACCGAACCGGAGTTCATCACCAAGGTCAGGGAGACCCTGGATCGGAACGGTATTCACCTGCTGGTGAATCAAAAGGTCGTCGCTTTCGAGGAAAAGTCGGATCACAGCGTCGAGGTGAAGCTGGAGAGCGGACAGGTGCTGCCGGCCGACCTCGTGGTTCTGGCGGTGGGCGTGGCCCCCAACACGGAACTGGCGGCCAGCGCCGGAATCCGCACCAGCCGTCTGGGGATCTGGGTGGATGAGACCATGCGCACCAGCGCCGAAGACGTCTTTGCCTGCGGGGATTGCGCGGAGAAAAAATCCTTTATCACCGGAGCGCCCACCCGCGGGGAATTCGGCACCAACGCGGTTTTTATGGCCAAGACCGCGGCCCACACCATTCTCGGCCGCGCCAAGCGGTTTCCCGGGGTGATCAATGCCAACGCCACCGCCATCTACGGCCTGAGCCTCGGTTCGGCCGGCCTGACGGAAAAGATGGCCGGGGATGCGGGGATTGAAACGGTGACGGGGATTTCAACGGTCATGGACAAATACCCGATGATGGATCATGTCGGCACCATCGACACCAAGCTGGTGTTCAACCGCAAGGACCGCAAGCTGGTGGGCGGGAGTTTTCTGCGTGCCGACAATTGCACGGCCCAGAACGTGGACTTCATTTCCTTTGCCATCCAGATGGGCGCGACCATCGAGGATTTGATGGATTATCAGTATGCCACCCATCCGGAACTGGCCGCCAAACCATCGGACAACATTTACACTTTCGCGGCCAAAGATGCCCTGGGCAAGCTTTAGCTCCGGGCCCCCGAGGAACCATGTCCAACCAGGTGCTTCAACTGGCGGGCGACGCGGTGCGGGAGATCATCGAAGGCACCGATGTGCCGGTGCTGATTGATTTCGGTGCCGCTTGGTGCCTGCCGTGCCGGAGACAACAGCCCGTCACCGAGCAAGTGGCGCGGCAAGTGAGTGGCCGCGCCCGGGTCTGTATGGTGGATATCGACGGCAACCGCGGGTTGGCGACACGGCTGAATATTCACAGCATCCCGACCTTGATCATTTTTTCTCAAGCCGTCGAGCGGGAGCGATTCATCGGAATCCAGTCCCCCGAAATTCTGATCAAGGCCCTGAATCGGTGGGCGTTGCAGTCGGCGCCCACCGATGCCCATCGAGAGGTTTAATGAACGTTTGCCGCCCCACGGACCATCTTGCGGCATATCGACGCCCGCCGCCGCATTCCCTGCTGCCAGAAAAATAAGGCGCGTGTCGCGACCTGTGAACCCCGGTGGTTTCATCGTCGGATTGACAGTGAACCGACGAATGTCTAGGTATAGCACTACAACCGGTGGGCGGCCGGAGAGGTCGCCCAAAAACTTGTACAAAGGAGCCATGCAATGAGTGAGAATGTTATCGAAGTCAATGACGGAAACTTTCAAGCCGAAATTCTCGACGCCGGAAAGCCCGCGTTGGTGGACTTCTGGGCCCCCTGGTGTGGTCCCTGCAAGGCCATCGGTCCCGTGGTGGCCAAGCTGGCTGAAAAATATGGCCCTGACGTGCGTTTTGCCAAGATGAATGTGGACGAGAGCCCCATCACCCCGAGTCGCTACGGCATCAAGGCCATCCCCACGCTGATGTTTTTCAACGGCGGTAAGCTGGTGGATCAGATTGTCGGGATGGTGGGCGCCGGGCAGATCGAGGCAACCCTGCGCAAGATTCAGGCCGGAGGAGACATCGCACCGCCGTTTCAGATGCAGTAGAAGGTTTCCAGCAGAGAAGCTCCATGGCAGGGCAAAGGCATGAAAGACCGGAAGATGCGCCAACCGCCGTCCCCGGTGCCATGCCCGGTGGGGCGGCTGAACTACCATTTTTGAACTTGGGACCATTTATCATCAAAAGCGGATCCTGAAGTCATTATCGAGGAGAAACGATTCATGGGCCAATGCCTCTGCCACCCGGAAAAAGATACCCCTTATCTGTGCATGAAGGACAACGTCTATCTATGCGACGAGTGTCTTCACTGTCGCAATCCAGAAATTTACTGCAAATACCGGACATCCTGTCCGATTTGGTTTATGGAAAAACGGGGGTTCAAGGATTCCGAGGAAGTGACCGGGAGCGAGGTTCATGTTTCGTTTTTGCCCGATGGCCAATCCGTCGCGGTGCCGGTGGGCACCAACCTGCTGGAAGCGGCGCGGCAGGCGGATGTTCATCTCAACGCGTCGTGCAACGGGCGCGGAGCTTGCGGCAAGTGCAAGCTCATCGTGGAACGCGGCACGGTGAACACCCAGACCACCACCCTGCTCACCGAACGGGAAAAGGCCGCCAACTATGTCCTGGCCTGCCAGAGCACCGTCACCGAAGATATCACGGTGCGGATTCCTCCCGAGGCCGTCGCCCGTAAGCTCAAGGTGGCCGGCATGGGGGAGGAGGTGACTTCCAAGCTTCTGGGGCGGGTTGCCGAAATCGATCCCATGGTGGTGGAAGTGCCCCTGGAGCTGGCGGTGCCAAGCCTGGACGATCCGGTCAGCGACCTGGACCGGCTGTACCGTGGTTTGCGCAAAGCCAAGGTGGAAACCCATCGCATGAGTGTCGGCCTGAAGGTAATGCGGGAGCTGGCAGCCGCCATGCGCGACGAAAACTGGATGGTGACGGCCTCGATCCTGCGCCGGCGTCACATCGATGAGTTGATCGAAGTGGCGCCGGGAAAAGGAAAAACCCCTTCGCTGGGGGTGGCCATCGACGTGGGGACCACCACCATCGTGGTGTATCTGGTGGATATGCACGACGGGCGGGTTGTGGCCGCCACCAGCGGTCACAACCGGCAGGCCTCCTGCGGCGATGACGTGATCAACCGCATCGTGTGTGCGGAAAAGAACGGGGTGCGCAAGCTCAGTCGCATGGTTCTGGCCACCATCAACGACCTCATCGAGGAGGCTGCGGCCGCTGCCGACGTGGAACGGGATCGGATCAAGAACGTGGCCATTTCGGGCAACACCACCATGGTCCATCTGCTGCTGGGCATCGAACCCCGTTACATCCGTCGTGAGCCCTACCTGCCCACCGTGTCGGAATTTCCCATCATCAAGGCCGGCGAAGTAGGGCTCAAGACCCATCCGGGCGCGGCGGTTTTCGTCTACCCCGGTCCGGCGAGCTACGTGGGCGGGGATATCGTCAGCGGCATGATCTACAGCGGCCAGCACCGCGAAGCGCCCATGACCATGTTCATCGATATCGGCACCAACGGCGAGATTGTCTTGGGCAACAACGAGTTGCTGATGACCGCCTCATGCAGCGCCGGGCCGGCTTTCGAGGGTGGCGGGGTTCGCTGGGGAATGCGGGCGGAGGAAGGGGCCATCGAAAAGGTCAATATCGACCCTAAGACACGCAGGGCCCGTTACGAGACCATCGGCGATCTGGCTCCCCGGGGTATCTGCGGCTCGGGAATGATCGACTTGATCAGCGAGATGCTGCTCACCGGCGTCATCGATCCACGGGGCCGCATCGCTCTGGACCAAAGTCATCCTTGCGTTGTGCGTCAGGACGATGTGCTCGCCTATCTGGTGGCGCCGGCCGCCGAGACCGCCATGGGCGAGGACCTGCTGTTTTCCGAAACCGATATTCATAGTATCATGCTGAGCAAGGCGGCGGTCTATGCCGGTTTCACCACGCTGTTGGAGCAGGCGGGGATGGATTTTTCGGCGGTGGATCGGGTGTGGATATCCGGCGGCTTCGGGCAGTACCTCAACTTCGATCGGGCCATCAGCATCGGTCTGCTGCCGGATATCGATCGTGACAAGTTCACTTACCTGGGCAATTCGTCCATCGGAGGCGCCTACATGGCGCTGCTTTCCGGAAAAATGCGAGCCGAGGCGCGGCAGGTTTCCAACGCCATGACCTACATCGATTTTTCCAGTAACGTCCGGTTCATGGACGAATTCACCTCGGCTCAATTTTTGCCGCACACCAACATCACCGCTTTTCCCAGCGTCAAGATTGGACGGGCGTCATGAACCCTCCCGCTGCCCATACCGACGGGCCGGAAAACCCGAAGCGGCCTTCCTGGTGGCAGCGCTTCCTCGCCTGGTTGACCCGGGGGGCGGCCGCCGCCCGAAGCGACCAAGGCAGTTGCCCCACCTGACAGATCAGACGCTGATGCCGCCGGGCGCGGTTTCAATACCGGCGTTTGGACCCGGATCGCCGTCCGGTCCCCGGACGGTGATCCGGCAAGAATGTACTTGCGCCGCCTTGCCCCCAAAGGCGTCATGGGATTAAGGGCGCCTCCAGGCGAAGGGTATCCCCGTCGCCGAGGTCGTCTCCGGTTTGCACTTCGATGACCTCCAGCAAGCTTTTCTCCGGGTTCTGAATACGGTGGATGACCCCTGGGGGGATGAACACCGATTCATCCGTTTTAACGGTCAGTTGCTGATTGCCCCGGGTAACCAGCGCCGTTCCCTGGACCACGATCCAGTGTTCGGAGCGGCGGTGATGTTTCTGGAGCGAGATACCGGCGCCGGGCCGCAGGGTCAGCCGGTTGACCTGGAAGCGGGGCGCCTGAACGATCACCTCCAGCACGCCCCAGGGCCGGTAGCGGCGGCGATGGACATCCGCTTCGGGGCGTTTTTTCTCCTTGAGAATCTCCACGAGCCGTTTGACCTCCTGGGTGCAGTGGCGCGGAGAAATCATCACCGCATCGGCGGTTTCCACCACCACGTGTCCCTGGAGGCCCACGGCGGCCACCAGGCGGCTGGTGGCGTTGATGTAGGAATCGGTGACCCCGTGCACCAGCACGTCTCCCCTGAGGATGTTGCAATCCTCGTCCTTGTCGCCCACCTGCCACAGCGCTTCCCAGGAGCCCACGTCGTCCCAGCCGGCGTCGAGCCTCAGCATGGCGGCCCGGTCGGTTTTTTCCATCACGGCATAGTCGATGGAATCCGATGGGCAGGCCTTGAAGGCGGCCGGATCCAGGCGGAAAAAATCCAGGTCGATCCGCCCGCCCTGGACGGCTTGCCGGGTGGCGGAAAAGATCGATGGCGCGTGGCGGCGCAGTTCTTCCAGATAGGTGCTGGATCGGAACAAAAACATGCCGCTGTTCCAGAAGTGGTCTCCGGAAGCCAGGTAGGCCCGGGCGGTTTCCAGGTCCGGCTTTTCCACGAACCGCGCCACCCGGAAGACGTCGGCGCCCTTTTCGATGGGCGTTCCCTGACGAAGGTAGCCGTAGCCGGTTTCGGGAGCACTGGGGACGATGCCGAAGGTGATGAGGTGCCCCTGTTCGGCCCAGGCGCGGCCAGTTTCCACCACGTGGTGAAATGTGTCCACCTTGCGGATAAAATGATCCGAAGGCAGAACGAGCAGAATCGGATCCAGGCCCCGCGCCGCCAACAGGTGGGCCGCCACCGCGATGGCCGGCGCCGTGTTGCGGCCCACCGGTTCCAGGACGATGGCTTCCGGTTCGACCTCCAGGGTGCGGAGTTGTTCGGCCACCATGAAGCGGTGGTCGTGGTTGCACAGAAGCAGCGGCCGGTGGCTGGCATCCAGAGAACGGACCCGCTCCACGGTATTTTGCAGCAGGGACCGTTGATCCCAGAGGTTGAAGAACTGCTTGGGATGCAATCGTCGCGACAGGGGCCAGAGCCGGGTCCCTGAACCGCCGGCCAGAATCACGGGTACAATCATGGACATCGCTCATCTCCTCTTGGGCCGGATCCCGGTGCGGTGATCACCGAAAGGACGGCACCGAGGGCTGGGCCTTGAAAGCCCCGGCCGGCCGGTGTATGAAGAAATCGGTATTCGTCCGCACGTCCAGCCAATTTCCGGCATCGGCGAATGGGAGGCGCCGCGCTTTGTGAATACTCAAACCCTTGTCGTTACCATTCTGACTCTCTGGCTGGTGATGGGGCTGGGGTATCTGGCCCACTACGCCAAGGCGCGCAAGGCCGGCCAGAGCTTTGCAGCGAGTCTAAAAAGCAACGAAGGGCTGCTGTTTATCGCCAGCGTGATCGGGTCGATCCTCTACTTCGTCGTTGCTGGCTGATTTTCTCCGGCGCCTTTTTCCGAATGTTTCCCTTCACCACCACCACCACCGCGGCTGCCGGCCGGGCGCTGTGGCGCTAAGCCGACTGGACCAGCCGCCGTGCCACCAGGGTGACGGTGGCCCAGATGGCATCGGCCGGCAGGTGCGCTTCGATGCTGCGGTCGAAGAGCACCGTCACCTGGGCGGGAAACTCGGGGTCGGCCGTCCACAGTAGAAAATAAAACGGTACCTTGGGAAACGGCAAAAAGCGAAAGGCCTGATCGGCCAGCGGCACCGACACGCCGCCGAGGCGGCCCGCCGCCCTCGCGAACCCCTCGGGGTCCGCGCCGAAGCGGTCGGCCAGCATGGCGGTGGGCAGAACGTGAGGACCCTTGAAGAACGCCGCGCTGCGCAAATCCGAGACCCCGACGCGGACCCCGGCGAGATCGGCGTCGGAGGCGTGGCGAAGGTAGGCGAAGGCCATGAGCTGAACCAGTGCGTCTGGCTCCGGTCGCCATCCTTCTTCCGCGAGACGCATTACACTGCGCGTGGCCGGACAGATGCGCAACCGGGTGTCGAGAAAGGGCAGCACCAGTTTGTCGAGGGCATCGATCCGGGCACAGGTGCGCCCGGCCACCGCTCTGGTATCGGCGGCGGCCAGGTCCGTCCAGAACGCTTCCGGTAACGTGTCGGGTTGCTCCGGAGAAATCTTTTGCGAACTTTGGCGTCGTCGCGTCTGCATGTCCAGCCAGGCTTGACTGAATGGATAAGGTCCGTTGCGGAAGTTTTCACAGGGGAACCGGCTGCAGTCCCGGGGGCAGTAAGCAATCCGGTTGGTGACGGCGCAGTCCAGGATGGGACAAGGCGCGCCCAAAAGCCGTTGCTGGGCCGCCATTTTGCGTTGGCCTTCGACACTGATGCCGCTGCCGCAGGTGGTGCAAATGCCGAGCAGGTTGAGCCGACAGGTGTCGCAGTTGATGCCACATGCGCCGGTGGGCATGACCGTCTCCTCTCGCATGCCGGGCGCCGGGAAGCGGATCGCCGCAGCGCCTGGAAAATGATGGTGATTTCAATCTCCAGCCATCAAGGATCATCCCGGCGGTCCGTGCTGGGGCATTCGGCGGCGGCGGTGACCAATGGCTTGATGTCCAGGATCGGCGTGCCGTCAAACATATCGATGCCCCGCACCCGGATCCGGTTTTCGTTGATGGCCGTCACTTCCAGCACCGAGAGGCCGATGGGGTTGGGGCGTCGCGGCGAACAGATGGAAAAAACTCCCACGTCGGCGTCCCGGTGGGGCGGCCGCTGACGGAGGAGCCCTGGCTCGAAGGGGGCGCTGCGGTGGAAATGAAACAGCACCACGATCCGTTCCCCGGGCTGGATGTCGCCGAGGCCGGCCGCATAGGTCGCGTCGATGGTCAACTCGCCCTCGATGTCTGAAACCGACCAATGTCGGGGCACGCCTTGGGCCCCATGTTCAACCCGCCCGATGGGGTGAAAGACGATGCCGTCGCGCTTCGAATCGTTCATATTTTTCTCCAGGCCTGGCAAGTTTTGGTGTTGACTTGAATTTCGACGGTTGCCGGATTTCGGGCACCCCATTTTTTATCACCGCGTCGGCAGTGGATCACGGAAAGATTTGGGTTTTGCGCTCCAGCCGCGCCACCGCTTCGATGTGAAAGGTGTGGGGAAACATGTCTACCGGCTGCACTTCGGCGACGCGGTAGGCCTCGGCCATCAACCCCAGATCCCGGGAGAGGGTCGCTGGATTGCACGACACGTAGACGATGCGCGGAGGCGCCAGCGCCAGCAGCCGGGCCACCACGTCGGCATGCATCCCGGCCCGGGGCGGATCGACGATCACCACGTCCGGGGTGATTTCGAGGTCCGCCAGTACGCTGCGGATGTCCCCCTCGATGAAGCGGCAGTTGGTTACCTGATTTCTGGTACAGTTGCGCCGGGCGTCCGCCACCGCCGCGGCCACGATCTCGATCCCCACGATCTGGCGAGCCCGCGGGGAGAGAAAGATGGGAATGGTGCCGGTGCCGCTGTAGAGGTCCAGTACGGTCTGGCGGCCGTCAAGGCCGGCAAATCGCGCCACCGTTTCGTAGAGTCGGGCGGCCCCGCGGCTGTTGGTCTGAAAGAAGCTGTTGGCCGAGATTTCGAATTCCCATGGGCCGATGCGGTCCTTGAGCACCGGGGCGCCGGCCAGGGTGCGTTCAAACTGGCCCACCGCGATGGCCGCCGGGCGGTCGGTGATGTTGTTGACCACGCCGGCGATGCCATCGAAGTCGGCCATGAGCCGATCCGCCAGGGGCTGCACCGCATCCCGGTTCTCCTCGGCGGTGACGAGATTGATCAGCCAGCGGTCTTCGGCCAGACTGTGGCGCAGCATGACGAAACGCCAAAATCCCCGGTGGCTGCGCAGTCCGTAGGGCGGCAGGCCCGAAGCGCGGATCTCGTCCCGGATCCGGCCAAGAATCGCATTGCCCGAAGACGGCATGAGGCGGCAGGCCTCGATGTCCAGCACCTTGTCGAAGGTGCCCGGCACATGGAGGCCGAGGGCGAATCCTGTTTCCACATCCTCGCGTTCCAGTTCCTCGGGCATCCGCCAGCGCCGATCGGCGCAGGAGAACTCCATCTTGTTGCGGTAGCCGAAGATCGGGTCGGCGGCCATGGTCGCATGCACCGGGATCTCGGGCAGGCCGCCCACGTGGGTGAGGGTTTCGGCCACATGGCGACGCTTGTAGACCAGTTGGCGGGGGTAGGCCAGGTGCTGCCACTTGCAGCCACCGCAGACGCCGCTGTAAGGGCAGGGGGGATCGACCCGGTCGACGGAAGGCTGCTGCAACGCCAGGATCCGGGCCTCGGCGTACTGCTTCTTGCGTTTGACGATGCGGGCCAGCACCCGGTCGCCGGCCACGGTGCCATCGACAAAGACCGCCATGCCCTCAATGCGGGCCAGTCCCTTGCCGCCGAAGGCCACATCCACCACGTCCAGTTCGATTGTCTGGCCTTTCTTGATGGTCACCCAAACATCCTTTCCTCCGCTTCCCCCCACGTTTTTCCAAGGGGCCGGCGGTTGCATTTTCGCTTTATTATGGCATAAAGGATCAAGGATATACATGCAAACGCCGTCTCGAATCAAGATTGCACCGTTGCCTCCGGTGGTTCGTAAACTGACCTTCGCCGCCGACGGGTACCGTCTGGCCGGTTGGCTGCATCATCCGGGGACGCCGGGTTTCGCCGTTGTCGTCGGCGCCCACGGCCTGGAGAGCGACGCGGGGTCTGCCAAGCAGCGCGCCCTGGCGGATGCCTGCGTGAGTCGGGGGATCGCCTACCTGCGATTCGATCACCGCGGCTGCGGGCACAGCGAGGGAGACTTCGTTGCCGTCACCACCATGGCAGGCCGGGTGGCGGACCTGGGCGCCGCGGTGGATGTTGCCCGTCGGATGCCGGGCGCCGACGGGCGCATTGCCCTGTTCGGCAGCAGCCTGGGCGCTGCGGTATGCATGGCCGCCGCCGAGGCGTTGAAACCGGCGGCCATGGTGCTGTTTGCCGCACCGGTGCGGCGCCGGACCATCGCGGGGGCGTCTCTCCGGGGCCTTGATGGCGTTTCTGGCGGCTCGCTGGATTTTGACCTTGGCGGTGAGCTGGCGCATCTCCATCATCTGCTCGTGGTCCACGGCACCGACGATGCGGTGGTGCCGGTGGCCGATGCCCGGGAGATCTTCGCCGCCGCCGGTGACCCCAAACGCCTGCTGCTGCAACCGGGGGGCGACCACCGGATGAGCAACCCGATCCATCAGGCGGTGTTCGTCACCGAGGCGGTGAAATGGTTTTCATCGGCGCTGTCATGATGATCAGGCGGTTGGCCACGGCGAAATTATGTGATAATTATTTTCAAAGTATGTTCATTGTGACACGGGTGCGCCCCGGTTTGTTTGGCTTCCCGTCGTGAAGGATGAGATGACCGACGGGAGATGCCGCGACGGCGGCGTTTTTTTGCCGAACCGCCAAGCGACAAGGTGAAGATATGGAGCAAACCGTTTACAGTCTCTGTTTTATGTGCTCGATCCGCTGTCCCATCAGGGTGATGGTGGAAGACGGGCGGGTCAAATGGATCCAGGGCAACGAACACGTGGGGGCCATGGGCAGCAGCCTCTGCCCGCGTGGCTCGGCCGGGATCTCCCTGCTCTACGACAAGCAGCGGTTGCAGTACCCGCTGATCCGCACCGGCCCCCGGGGCTCGGGCCAGTGGCGCCGGGCCAGTTGGGAGGAGGCCCTGGACATGGCGGCCGAGAAGCTCCGAGCGATCATCGATACCCACGGTGCTCACAGTGTGGCCCTCACCGAACGGGCACAACTCTCCACCCATGTGAGCAAGACCTTCCTCAAGGCCATCGGTTCGCCGAACCATTTCACCCACGACGCCCTCTGCAAAGGGTCGGCCAACACGGCCTGCCGTTCACTGTTCGGCTACACCGATGGGCAGATGGGGGTCGATCTGGCCAACAGCCGTCACGTGGTGCTCTACGGGCGCAACCTGTTCGAGTCCATCGAGGTCAAGCCGGTACGGGGATTGATCGGTGCCCTGGCCAAGGGGGCCAAGCTCACCTACATCGATCCGCGGGTGACCGTTTCGGCCACCAAGGCCCACCGGTACTGGATGATTCGTCCGGGAACCGATCTGGCCCTCAACTATGCCTTGATGCATGTCATCATCAAGGAAAAACTTTACGACGCCGCCTTTGTCGACCGCTGGGTGGAAGGTTTCCAGGACCTGAGAAAATTTGTCCAGCCCTACACGCCGGAATGGGCGGACCGGGAGACGGGGATTCCGGCCACCGAAATCGTTGCCTTGGCCCGGGAGATGAGTGCCGTCAAGCCTAATTGCGCCTTCCATTACGGGTATCGGGCCGCCCATCACACCAACGAGATTTTTGTGCGCCGTTCCATCCTTATGCTCAATGCCTTGCTCGGCTGCCTGGAGGCCCCCGGAGGGGTGTTCTTCAAGAAAGGCCCCGGGGTGGTGGGACGCAAACCGGCGCGGAAACTCACCGATCAGAAATTCCCCAAGATCGAGGTGCCGCGGTGCGACAAGGTGGGCACACCGGATTTTCCCCTGCCGGATCCGGCCCACGGCGTTCCCCAGATGCTGCCCCGTGCCATCCTGAACCAGGATCCGTATCCGATCAAGGCGCTGTTGGTGTATCGCTTCGAACCGTTGATGTCGATTCCGGACAAGCAGCTCACCCAGAAGGCCCTGGATGCCCTGGATCTCATCGTCACCATCGACATCAACCACAGCGACATCGCGTGGTACTCGGACATCGTGTTGCCCGAGTCCATCTACCTGGAACGCCTGGACTGCGTCCAGCAGCTCAACGGCCTTACCCCTCAGATGTTTTTGCGGCACCAGGCCGTCACGCCCCGCTACGATACCCTGGAAGGGCCCATGATTCTCAAGGCGCTGGGGGAGCGGATCGGCATCGGTGAGTACTTCCCCTACGAAAACATGGAGGACCTGGTGCGTTGGCAACTGGCGCCCACCGGTTTTCAGATGGAGGACTTCGCCGAGAAAGGTTTCGTCTCCTACACGAGTGAGAAAGTTTTCTGGGATCGCGCCGAGGGGATGCAGTTCAAGACGCCGTCGGGAAAGATCGAGTTCCGCTCCTCGCTGCTGGAAGATGCGGGCTTTGAATCATTTCCGCCTTACGTGTCCATGTCGTCGCCGGCGCCGCCGGACCAGTTCCGCCTCATCACCGGACGGCAGGCCCTGCACACCCACGTGTCCACCCAGAACAACATGTATCTGAACGAAATAACGCCGGAAAACGAGATATGGATCAACCGTGACAGGGCCGAACAGCTCGGGATCCGCAACCACGACCTCGTGCGGGTCAGTTCCAGCCAGGGGGCGGGCACCATCCGGGCGCATGTCACCGACCTGATTCATCCGGAGGCGGCCTTCATGCTCCACGGCTTCGGCCGGGACTCGAAGTTGGCGGCCCGGAGCTACCGCCGGGGGATTTCGGACAGCCTCCTGCAGGAGAACATCACCGACATGGTGGGGGGCAGTCCGGCCCTGCACCATACCTTCGTCACCGTGACCCCGGCCTGATGCCGGGGGCACTCTTTTCGCGGCGCCTCCCCGAGGACCGTTTGAGGAGACCGATGAGCCAGTACTATCTCTATCAGGATCTGAGCAAGTGCATCTCCTGCTACTCGTGCGTCATCAAGTGCAAGAGCATCAAGCAACTTCCCGTTGGCCCAAAGCCCTCGGAGATCATCACCATCGGGCCGCGCATGATTGATCAGCGGCCCCGGGCCGCTTACGTCTTCATGCCCTGTTTTCACTGCGACAACCCCTGGTGCGTGGCCGTTTGCCCCACTGGTGCGATGCAGAAGCGGCCAGAGGATGGCATCGTTTTCGTCGACCCCGACCGCTGCGTGGGATGCCGGCTGTGCACCAATGCCTGCCCCTACGGCGCCCCCCAATGGAACCCGGAAACCGGCAAGGTGGTCAAGTGCGATTTCTGCAAGGACCGCATTGATCAGGGGCTGAAACCGGCCTGCGTCACGGTCTGTACCACCCAGTGCCTCTCTTTCGGCCGGATCGACGAGATGCCGGAGGATATCCGCGAAAAATTCAAGGAGAGTATTGGCGCTAAGGTGGTCGAGGTGCCTTGAAGATATGCCGTCGGAAGGATGCATCAACCCGCCGGCGTCCTGACGCGCCGCGATTCCATTCCATCATTCATTTCCGATAAAGAGGTTGGCAAATGTCAGAACCCCAATGCCCGGTGCGGTCCACCATCGATCAGATCGATCGCATCTGCCAGTCCAACGCCCTGGACAACCCCAAGAGCCGGCGTATCACCGAGGAAATCCTGGAACTGCTCAACGATGTGGCTTGGGGGCGGGCCGGCAGCGAGCATCTGCCGTCTCTCAAGACGCTGGGCGAGGAGTTGGCCGCCCATGACACCAAACCGGTCTGCGTGCAGGTGGCCCGGTTGGTGGAAGATGCCGTCACAGTTCATCTGGAAACCTTCGAGAGCCATGTGCGGACGCACAACTGCGCCACGGGCGAATGCGTCAAACTGGCGCCGGCACCCTGTCAGATGGCCTGCCCGGCCGGTATCGACGTGCCCACTTACGTGACCCTCATCGGCATGGGGCACTATGCCGAAGCCATTTCCGTGATCCGCAAGGACAACCCGTTTCCCTGGGTCTGCGGCCTGGTTTGTACCCGCCCCTGCGAAATGATGTGTGTCCGGGGCCGGATGGACCAACCGGTGTCCATCAAGTTTCTCAAGGCTTTTGCCGCCGAGCGGGCCATGTCGGAGCGATCCTACCAGAATCCCCCCAAGGCCCCGGACCAGGGGAAGAAGGTGGCCATCATCGGTGCCGGCCCGGCGGGGATGAGTGCCGCCTATTATCTGGCGCTCAGGGGTTACGGGGTGGAGGTGATCGAGGATCTGCCCATGGCCGGCGGGATGATCATGGTGGGGATTCCCCGCTATCGGCTTCCCCGGGAGGTGATCGATCGGGAGGTGGCGATGATCGAGGACCTGGGGGTCGTGTTTCGTTTCAATACGCGTTTCGGCCGCGACGAGACGCTGGAATCCCTCAGCGCCGCCGGTTTCGAAGCTTTCTTCATTGCCATCGGGGCCCATGGATCCTTCCGGCTCAACATCGCCGGCGAAAAGGACTATCCCCAGGTCACCGATGCCATCTCTCTGCTCAAGCAGGTGGCCCTGGGGGACCGGAGCCTTCCCGGCCGGCGCGTGGTGGTGGTGGGGGGCGGCAACGTGGCCATCGACGCCGCCCGGACCTGCCTGCGGCTCGGATGCGAATCGGTGACCATCGCCTATCGCCGCACCCGCAATGAGATGCCCGCCGATATTGAAGAAATCGAGCAGGCCGAGGAAGAGGGGATCGACCTCACCTTCCTCACCATTCCCGTGGCGGTGGAAGGGGCAGAGGAGAAGGTGACCGGCCTCCGCTGTCTGCGGGCCAAACTGGTGGTCAAGGAGGGCAGCGACCGGCTCTATCCCAAGCCGGTGGAGGGCAGTGAATTCGTGCTGCCGGCCGATTGCGTCATCGCCGCCATCGGTCAGCAGGTGCAAACGGAATGCTTGCAGACGGTGGAGGGGCTTCACTGGAGTCGTCGCAAGACCATCGGCGTGGACTTGGCCTGCATGCAGACGGATCTGCCCGGTGTGTTTGCCGCCGGTGACGCCGTCACCGGTCCCGCCACCGTCATTGAGGCCATCGGTGGGGGCAAACGGGCCGCCGAGGCCATCGACCGCTACCTTTCCGGATTGCCCCAGCCCAAGATGCCGCCGGTGCCGGTGCGACGGGCCAGAACCCCCTGGATCGAAATGCCGGCAGCGGAGAAGGCCGGGCGGCAACGGCCCGAAATGCCGTTGCTCAACATCGACCGTCGGCGCCTGATGTTTCAACAGGTGGAACTGGGGTACAGCGAAGAGGATGTCCGCCGGGAGGCCGGCCGCTGTCTGCGTTGCGACATTTGCCGTCGCTGCGGCCTGTGCGTGGAGATTTGCCGCGACCAGATGAAGATCGGCGCGCTGCACTTCGGCTACATGGACTTCGATCATCCCGGGCCGACGGATCTAAAAATCACCGAGAAAAAATGCATCCTCTGCGGTGCTTGCGCGGCCAACTGTCCCAACGACGCCATCCGCATCGAGGACCGGAACGGGGAACGGATTCTGAGCCTGTGCGGGACGATCCTGAACCGGCGCCCGCTGATCACCTGCGTTGACTGCGGGGCGGTCATCGGTACCGAGCCCTACATTCAGCATATGAACCGCAAGATCCTGGCCGCCGGACAGACCATCGACACCGTTTACCGCTGTGCCGAGTGCCACCGGAAGCACCAGGCCGGTCTCAGCGTGGACCTGACGCGACTTTAGCGATTTTTGAGGCATCCGGCGAGGAAAGGAAAAGAAATATGGCATTTCGAAAAGGTCAGCGGGTGGAGTTGTTTCGCGAGTCCAAGGATGAAAGCTGGGAAGATTACATGCGGGAGTACATCGGCTGCCACGGCGTGGTGACCGACCCGGATACCAGCATCAACGACCCCGATGCGCTGGTGGAAGTGAGCCTGGTTGGCAAGGGCACCCATCGCTTTCCCCAGGATTGCCTGCGGTCGTTGGATTGACCCGGCGCCATTTGGCGCTATCGCCGATGTGAACGGAGCTGAATCTGATGTCCCTCGACACCATCGCCCACGTGGCGCTTCAAGCCGCCCACCGGGGCGGCCGGATCCTGTGTGGTTACTTCGGCAATTTGAGTCGTATCGAGAAAAAAGGACGGACCGATCTGGTCACCGAGGCCGATCTGGCATCGGAAAAAGCCATCATTGAAACCATCGGCGTCCATTTTCCCCACCACGGGATTTTGGCCGAAGAAAGCGGGCGCCACGGGGGAGACGGTCGGGGGGTTTGGATCATCGACCCGTTGGACGGTACCACCAACTTCGCCCACAACCTGCCGGTGTTCGCCGTTTCCATCGCCTATGCCGAAGAGGGGGTGGTGCGCCACGGGACCATCCTCAACCCGGTCCACGGCGAACTGTTCCAGGCCTCGGCCGGCTGCGGGGCCACCCGCAACGGCCGGCCCATCCAGGTGTCGGGCACTTCTCGACTGGATTCGGCACTTCTGATGACCGGTTTTCCCTACGATCTCGACGATGTCCTGGACGGGGTGATGAAGCGCCTGAAAGCTTGCCTGGGGGCGGTTCAAGGGGTGCGGCGACCCGGGGCCGCCGCCCTGGATCTCTGTGATGTGGCCTGCGGCCGCTGCGATGGATTCTGGGAGGAACGTCTCAAGCCATGGGACACGGCGGCGGGCGCCCTCATCGTCGCCGAGGCGGGCGGACGGGTGACCGATTTCGGCGGTCGCCCTTTCCTGCCGGAAATGCCCGCCATTCTGGCCACCAACGGCACCCTCCATTCAGCCCTGCGCGATTTGCTCAACCCGTCGTGATCTTCAAAAATCCCCCGCTTCCAGTCGCTCGCTGATCATCTCCACCTGGCGGCGGAGAGCGGCGTCCCCTTTCATTCCCTGTTCCACGCTGCGGATCGAATGCATCACCGTGGCGTGGTACCGGCTGAAGCTACGGCCGATGGTCTCCAGCGGGGCGTCCGTGTAGCGCCGGGCCAGATAGATGGCCACCTGCCGGGGGCGCACGAAACATTTCTTGCGGGACCGGGATATCACGTCCGTCGTAGACACCTGGTACTGCCGGCAGACCATCTGCTTGATGGCCTCGATGGTGATGGACTTGCGGGTCCGGACGATGGTGCCCACGACGTTTTCGGCCAGTGAAAGGTCGATGGGGACCCCCAGCAGCGAAGATTTGGCGGTGACGCCCACCAGGCCGCTTTCAAGTTGGCGGATGTCGTCCTGGAGTTCGCTGGCCAGATACTGAATCACGTCCTCCGGTAGCTGGTGGCCGCGGGATGCCGCCTTTTTGTGAAGGATGCGCACCCGGGTACGGAAGTTGGGGGGATCGATTTTGGAAATCAACCCGTTGGACAGCCGTGAGCACAGTTTGTCATTGAGACGGGGGATCTCGCTGGGCAGACAGCAACTGGAGAAAATGATCTTCTTGCCGCTTTCCTGGAGGCTGTCAAGGGTCTGGGCCAGTTCGATCTGGGTGCGCTCTTTGCCGGTGAGGTAATGGACATCCTCCAGCAGCAGCACGTCGCACCCGTTGCGGTATTTCTCTTTGAACTGGCGTATCCGGTCGGTTTGAAAGGCCAGCACCATCTCGTTGGTAAAGTCTTCGGCCGTGGTGTAAAAAACCTGTTCGCTCCTGGACTGGGTCAGGATGTGATGACCCACGGCCTGGGCCAGGTGACTCTTGCCCATCCCGGGACGCGAGATGAGAAACAGGGCATTCTGGCTGCTCCGGCGGCCCGCGGCCAGGGAGAGGGCCGCGCTGTAGGCGAAGTCGTTGTTGCCGCCCACCACGAACTGGTCGAAGGTGAAATCACGGCGCAACAGACGCCCGTTGTGAAAGCGAGGGCCAGCCTCCGGCAACGGCAATTGTCTCGCCAGGGGAAGCGCTTCGGCGGTCTCCGACGGATCGCCGACATCGATCTGGACCTGACAACTCCGGCCGGCCACTTCGCTGGCGATGCGATCCAGCAGTTGGCTGTAATGGTCCGTGATCCGTTTGCGGGAAAAGAAGTTGGGCGCCGTGAGCATCAGGGCACCGTTGGTCCAGGACTTTAGTGCCAGGGGCTCGATCCACATCCGGTAGCTGTGGGACGGGAGGCACTGTTGGACCGTGATTTTGACCTTGTTCCAAAGTTCCTGCATATAAACGCTCTTCGACACCGATGATCAGAGCCGGTCGATCCGCTGCAAGGCAATACTTCCCGTTTCCGCGCAGATTCTCTCAGGCCCGGCTATAAAGGTTGACCGCTTTGAATAAAAACCGTGGATTTTGGGATATTACGGAACACCTTGAAGATGATCCCGCCCGGTGCAGCCCATAGGTAAGCTGAAGCCCCGAGGGATGTCAACGCCCATGAGTCCGGCTGGTGGCAGTGGGGCAGGTGAGTTATGAACAATTTTTATCTATTCGAATTTATTGTTAAAATATTTATCCAAGGCCCAACTGTGTCTAAACACAAGCCTTTTTGTCGTATGGGATTGTCCAAGCATTCTAACCAGATCCAAACAAAGGGACGGCGGACACCATTTTAACTTACCTTCGATTTTCGAGCGATAGCTTTGAAAAACCCCTGTTTTCTTCTTCGTCTCCCCTGGGCTGGCCAAACTCCCTGGCCTTCATTTACAAATCATCGAAACGACGGTAGATTGACCATCGGCTCGGTTGGCGACATTGTCGTTCGCCGATCCGTTTAGCAATTCCCTTGCATTGGACCACCGATGTGGATTGACCCCCGCTGAGCAAGATCGGATCCTACGGATGCCTCCATCTATCGATGCCCCCCTTGGCACGGCCCAGATCACCATCCGCGGCGCCCGCCAGCACAATTTGAAGAATATCGACCTGGTCCTGCCGCGCAACCGCCTCATCGTCATCACCGGACTGTCCGGCAGCGGCAAGTCGAGCCTGGCCTTTGACACCCTTTACGCCGAAGGTCAGCGGCGCTACGTGGAGTCGTTGTCCACCTACGCCCGCCAGTTTCTCGAACGCCTCGACAAACCGGATGTGGACCTGATCGAAGGCCTGTCGCCGGCCATCGCCATCGAGCAAAAAAGTGCCGGCCATAACCCGCGTTCCACCGTCGGCACCGTCACGGAAGTCTACGATTACCTGCGGTTGCTCTACGCCCGGGTCGGCGTGCCGTATTGCCCGCGCTGTCAGCGGCCGATTCGCAGCCAGAGCCTCGACGAGATGATTGCCGGTATCCTGGCGCTACCGGAGGGCAGTCGCATCCAGTTGCTGGCGCCTTTGAGGCGCGACGCCAGCGACGACGGTGGGCTCAGACAGATCAAGCGGCTGCGCAAGCAGGGATTCGCCCGCATCAAGGTGGGAGAGAAGGTCTGTGATATCGAGAGCGTCACCCTGCCGCTGGAGGATCCGAAAGCGGCCCTGGCGGTGGTGGTGGACCGGCTGGTGGTGGCGGAACGAATCCGCAAGCGTCTGGCCGATTCCCTGGAACTGGCCTTGTCCATGGCGGACGGCCAGGTCCAGGTGGAGCGCCTGGATGCCCACGGCGCGGTGGAAACGGTGCTGGTGTTGAGCGAGCAGGCGGTCTGCCACCTGTGCGGCGCCGGTTTTCCCCCTTTGACGCCGGCGAGCTTTTCGTTCAACTCCCCCCATGGGGCCTGTCCCCGGTGCAACGGGCTGGGGACCACCACCGCCTTCGACCCGCGGCGGATCGTCCCCGATGCGGATCTGTCGCTGCGTGAAGGGGCTGTAGCCCCCTGGGCGCATCGCAACAGCGTCCATTTCGCCGAATTCCTCGAGGCCCTCACCGCGGCCTATGGCGTGGATGTGCACACGCCGTATCGCCTGTTGCCCGAGGGGTTCAAAAAGGTTCTGCTCCACGGTTCCGGCAAACGGGAAATTTCTTTCTCCTTCGAGGGCAGCGGTGGGATATACCGCCACAGTCGACCCTTCGAAGGGGTGATTCCCAGCTTGCAACGCCGCTACCTGGAGACCACCTCCGCCCAGAGCCGGGAAGAGATCGAGACTTACATGACCTTTTTGCCCTGCCCTGCTTGTGGGGGTTCCCGGCTCAACGAAATCAGCCGCAACGTCCGATTCCAGGATCTTCCCATCGCCGAGGTGACGGCCATGACGGTGGAGCGGGCCATCGCTTTTTTTGAGGGGTTGACGATCAGCGGTCGGGAAGCGGATATCGCCAGGCCCATTCTCTCGGAAATCGTTGCCCGTCTAGAGTTTCTGCGCCGGGTGGGGTTGGGCTACCTCACCGTGGACCGATCGGCGGCGACCCTCTCGGGCGGTGAAAGCCAGCGGATTCGTCTGGCAACCCAGATCGGGTCCCGGCTCACCGGCGTTCTCTACGTCCTCGATGAACCGAGCATCGGGCTTCACCCCAGGGATCATCGGCGTCTGCTGGATGCGTTGTGCCGCATGCGGGACATCGGCAATACCGTCCTGGTGGTCGAGCACGATGCCGATACGATCAAACGGGCCGATCATGTGGTGGACATGGGGCCGGGCGCCGGCGATGCCGGCGGCACCGTCATATTCAGCGGCCCGCCCCAGGGGCTTCTGAATGCGAAGAATTCACTGACGGGTCAGTACCTTGGCGGACAACGACGCATTGAGATCCCCCCGGTCCGGCGGCGGGGAAGCGGCCACCAGCTCGTGATACGGGAGGCCTCGGGAAACAATCTGAAGCAGGTCACCGTCGGTTTTCCCCTGGGATGCTTCATCGGCGTCACCGGCGTCTCGGGATCGGGAAAATCCACCCTGGTGCTGGAAACCCTGTATCCTCTCTTGGCCCGGCGGATCTCCGGATCCAGGGCCATGGCGGCGGCCAATGGGGGGATCGAGGGACTGGAACACGTGGACCGGGTCATCCACGTGGATCAGTCACCCATCGGGCGCACCCCCCGCTCCAACCCGGGGACCTACACCGGAATCTTTCAACACATCCGCGAGTTGTTCGCCCGCACCCAGGAGGCCCGCATGCGCGGCTACCGGGCCGGGCGTTTCAGCTTCAACGTCAAGGGCGGCCGTTGCGAGGCCTGCGGCGGCGACGGCATCGTGCGCATCGAAATGCATTTTCTGCCGGATGTCTACGTGACATGCGATGTCTGTCAGGGGCGGCGCTACAACCGCGAAACCCTCGATATCCGTTACAAGGGCAAGAACATCGCCGAAGTGCTGGACATGACGGTGGAGCAGGCCCTGTCGTTTTTCAGTCGGATCCAGGCGATTAGGGAAAAACTGGAAACCCTGATGGCGGTGGGAATCGGTTATATCCGGCTCGGGCAGCCGGCCACCACCCTTTCCGGGGGCGAGGCCCAGCGGATCAAGTTGGCCCGGGAGCTGAGCCGGCGGTCCATCGGCCACACCGTCTATATCCTCGATGAACCCACCACCGGTTTGCATGTGGACGATGTGCGGCAACTGCTCGAAGTACTTCAGCGTCTGGTGGATGCCGGCAATACGGTGGTCGTCATCGAGCATCATCTCGATGTGATCAAGAGCGCCGACCACCTCATCGACCTGGGGCCGGAAGGCGGGGAGGCCGGTGGCCAGGTGGTGGCCACCGGAACCCCGGAGCAAGTCGCGGCCCACGCCTCATCCCATACCGGTCGTTTTTTACGGGGTGTTTTGGCGCCGGCCTGAACCAGATCGGTCGTGGTCTCTATCAAGCGGATGAAAAATCAGCCGATTACGATTTCGTGAGATCCTGGACCCCCTGGAAAATGATGTCGAACAGGGCCTGGATGTCCTCTTCCTCGATGCAGGAGAACGCCACCCGCAAGTTGGACTCGCCAATGGAGATGAGCCCCACCCCGTAACGATCCAGGAGGTGGACCCGGAGGGCCTCGGCGGCCACGGACTTGAGTCGCAGGCACATGAAGTAGCCGGAGTTGAACGGATACACCTCCCAGGCTTGGGCGTACCTGGGATCGGCCAGCACCTCCTTGACCCGCAGGGCACGGCGCTTGAGGGTCTCGAACTTCTCCTGTTTTTCACGGGGGTATTCGGGACTGCGCATCGATTGGAGCACCAGTCGCTGACTCAGGTGCGAGGCGTTGGAGATGGTGCCGCGGATGGACCCGGCGGTCTTTTTTTCCAGGGCATCATACACCGGTCCGGGGTCGCCGGTGATCGGGCAGCCGTAAGTGATGAACCCGACGCGCAGCCCCCAGACAAAATTCTCCTTGGTAGCCCCGTCCAGCTTGACGGCCAGCAGCCGGGGATGACGATGGGCCAGGCGGACGAAAAGCGACTCACGAGCCGCCTCGGGGGTGTAAAAGAGTCCGAAATAGGCATCATCGACGGCGGCGATGACCCGCGCGCCGCTGTCCGCCGTCTCGGCCAGGATGTCGGCGATGCGGTCCGCCTCGGCTTCGGTGGGGGTGTAGCCCGAGGGATTCTGTGGGAAATTGAGCAGCGCGATCACCTTGCCGCGGGCCTTGGCTTCGGCCTGAACGGTGCGGGCGAAGGCCTCCAAGTCCAGTCCTCCGGCACCGTTGAACAGATTGTGGGGGAGAATTCGTGCTCCTTTCCGCACGGCAAAAACCATGTTGTAGTTGCCCCACATCATCTCGGGGAGCACGATGCCGTCTCCGGGAGAAACCCACAGGTCGGAAAACGTACTCAGTCCGTGGGTCACGCCGGCGGTGACCACCGGCAGGCTGATGGCCCTGTCGGCCAGGCCCGGGTTTTTGCTGCGGAGCGCCTCCTGCCAAATTTGGCGCAGGGCCGGCAAGCCGAAGGACGGGGCGTAGTTGAGCGTTTCTTCCGGTTTCATGTCGGCCAGGGGGGCCATGACCGAGTCCAGATGCATCGTGCCCCGCCGGTCGGTGGCAATGCCGATGGTGGCGTTGAAGCGATGGGCCTTTTCCTTGGCTTCCGCCCCTTGGCTGAGAATTCCCTTGGGGAAGAAAAGCGCTTGGCCCACGGGCGAGAGCATCTGAAGCAGATCGGGGTTGCCCCGGGCGATGGTGTCATTGAGCTGGATGGCGATGGGATTCATGGGGCCTCTCTGGATGATTGAAAAACAGGTGACATCGATGGATGGCTGACCTTGCAGCGGTTGGCTTATAGCGCCAGATGGATTAAAGGTCAAGCAATACCAGTAAGATGGCCTGTCCCCCAGATGGTGTCAAACAAAAAACCCCCGCCCCGGAAGCCGGGACGGGGGCGATGGTGAAGCAACGGCGCGCTGTTATTTTCCGCCGCGCTTGGATGCTTTCAACGGGTTGATCTTCTGCTTGTTTTCCGTCGCCGTCACGACATGGGTGGCCATGTTGCAGTTGCCCCGTTTCCACTTGAGCGCCGGCTCCGGGCACGCCGAACAGTACATGCCGGTGGGAAACTGGACGATGCGACCGCACCCCTGGCACTGGTCGACGATGGGGTAGCAGACGCCACCGTTGTAAGAACAGCCGGAAGCCTTCATGAAAGGACATTCCACCCCTGGACGAATGGTTGTGCACTGCATGGCAACACCTCTTGCGATCTGCGGTACTTTTCGGAACATAGAAAAAGCCCGGACAAAACAGTCCAGGCCTTGAACTTCCACCTGAAAACAATCAAGAGTTGCATATATAGAACCCTTTGCCGGGATGTCAAGCCAAAAACGCCATTTTCGATTTTTTTTAAGCGGCCGGCCCTGCGGCTACCCTTGGCGTGGGGTTGCACTTTGCGGCGACTGTGTCTATCGTAGTCTCCATTGTTTGTCGGGATTTTTCGGGCGTCCCATCCTTAGGGGATGCCTTTTTTCCAACTTTTGGGTGAGCGACGTGGGTCGCTTTTCCCTTTTTCGGGGGAAAACGGCACCGTATCGGGATCAAATCGAAAACGGCATGAACATCATCGAAGACGCCAGAAACGTACTGAAAATAGAAGCCGAAGGCATTCTGAATCTCGTCCATCGCATCGACGCTAAATTTGTCCGCATGGTGGAGATGGTCGCCGCCTCCACGGGCCGACTCATCGTTGGCGGTATCGGTAAAAGCGGCATCGTCGGGCGCAAGATTGTGGCAACCCTCAACAGCACCGGCACCCGATCGCTGTTTCTCCACCCGGTGGAGGCCATGCATGGAGATCTGGGCATGGTTTGCCCCGACGATATCTTCCTCGCTCTTTCCAACAGCGGTGAAACCGATGAGCTGAATCTCCTGCTGCCCAGCATCCGCAGTATCGGCTGCCGGATCATCGCCTTCACCGGCAATCCCCAATCCACCCTGGCAAGCCACAGCGATATCGTTATCGATACCGGGGTGGACCGGGAAGCCTGCCCCCTGGGGCTGGCCCCGACGGCCAGCACCACGGCCCAACTGGCCATGGGGGATGCGCTGGCGGTGGTCTTGATCAACCGGAAGCATTTCAAGTCGGACGACTTCCGGCGGTTTCACCCCGGCGGCAGCCTCGGACAGCGTCTGGCGCAACGGGTCAGCGACATCATGCTCACCGGAGCGGCCTTGCCGCTGGTCCCCCTCAATACCCCCATGAGCGAGGCGGTGGAACAGATCGATCGGCTCAATCTGGGGGCCGTATTCGTGGTGGGAGAAGGAACGGTGCTGGCGGGGATCATCACCGACGGCGATATCCGTCGCGCCGTGGCAAGGCAAAGCCCCCTGGATCGACTCACGGTGAACGAGATCATGACCCCCGATCCCCTCACCATCGGTCCGGAAATTCCCGCCTACGATGCGCTGAACCTGATGGAGATCCACCAGATTACCATTTTGCCCATTGCCGATGACCGGCGGCGGGTGGTGGGCATCCTGCACTTGCATGACATTCTCGGCAAAGGGGCTTTCAAGTTCAACGGCGGCCCCACCTGATCGCGCCGCCGCCTCTCAACCCAAGGAGCGTTCTATGGAGTTCGATACCCTTCAGCCCGAAGATACCCGAATCCCTTCTCTCGGGCCAGCCCGGGTTTCCTCGCCGCTATGCAGCCGTCCGGATTGCCAGGGCCTCTACTTCGTCACGGACAACGATCGTGCCCTGGTCCATGTGGACCCCGTTTATGTCGAGTCGGTGATCCAGGCCGGAAAGAAACCGGTCTCTCTGGAGGTGGCCGGTCCAAGGGAGACCATCTACTTCGATCCGAGCAAATTGCGGTGTGCCCTGGTGACCTGCGGCGGGCTTTGTCCGGGACTCAACGACATCATCCGGTCCATCGTTCTGGAGTTGTACTATCATTACGGGGTCAACAAGATTTACGGCATCCGCTACGGGTTGCAAGGATTCATTCCCAAATATGGCCATGATCTGCTCGACCTCACCCCCCAAAGGGTCACGAGTATCCTGGACATGGGCGGTTCGATTCTCGGCTCATCGCGCGGTCCCCAGGATATCGACGAGATTGTCGACAGCATCGAACGGATGAATATCGGGCTGTTGTTTATGATCGGCGGGGACGGTACCCTGATGGCCGCATCGCGAATTGCCGATGTCATCGCCGAGCGGGGGCTGAAAATCAGCGTTGTGGGAATTCCCAAGACCATCGACAACGACATCTACATGGTAGCCCGCAGCTTCGGGTTCGATACCGCCGTGGACGTGGCCACCGAGGCCATCGAGGGGGCGCACAACGAGGCCCAGGGGTATCCCAACGGCATCGGCCTGATCAAGTTGATGGGGCGCCATTCCGGTTTCATCGCCGCCACGGCGGCCCTGGCCCAGCAGGATGTCAACTATGTGCTGATCCCCGAGGTGGACTTTGATCTGGATGGGCCGGGGGGGCTGCTGGTCACCCTGGAAAAACGGTTGGAACAGCGGCGGCATGCCGTCATCGTGGTGGCCGAGGGCGCCGGGCAGAAATTTTTCACCGGCGACCAAGTGGCGTACGATCCGTCGGGAAACGTGCGCCTCAACGATATCGGGCTTTTTCTCAAGGAGAAAATCAAAGCCTACTTCAAGGCCCGAAACATCGAGATCAACCTGAAATACATCGATCCGAGCTACATGATCCGCAGCCTGCCCGCCAACGCCAACGATAGCGTTTTTTGCGGGTTTCTAGGCCGGGACGCCGTTCATGCCGGCATGGCGGGGAAAACCCGTATGCTGATCAGTCACTGGAACAACCAGTTCGTGCATGTGCCCATGGCCCTGGCGGCCGGCAAGCGCAAGAAAGTCAATCCGCACGGAAAGATTTGGCGCACCGTGCTCGAGTCCACCGGCCAGAGGTCGCTGAGAAACGACAACGGCACCTGAGCGCCCGTCCGCGTGGGGGCGTTTGCGTTGCGGCACGATGGGCCGAAAAGCGGCACCGGCGAGCAGGGGCCAAAAGAAGCCGGGGCGGGGTCGCCGATGCAAAAAAACCGGGGTTATCCCAGAGACATGAGATGGCTGCGGAGATTGGCGCGCCGCCCCTGGAGACCGAACTTGGTGCGTAAGTTCTTGCGGTGAAAGCTCACCGTGGACTCGGCGATACGCAGCAGCGAGGCGATTTCCTTGCTGGTCTTGCCGTCTTTGACCAGTTGGGCCACCTGGAGCTCCTGGGGCGTGAGCAGGATTCCGGCGTTGGCCATCTGCTGCAAAAAGGGCGAGATGACGTCCCGCAGATGGGCATCGACGATTTCCACCATCGTCTTTTCCCGGGGCCGCAGGGACGCGGCCTTGAGTTTTTCGATGTAGGGAAAGACGAGATCCTTCAGGTTGGCCAGCACCTTGCGTTCCAGTTCGGCCTTGTCGGCATCCCGTTGCTTGAGCAGTACCTTCAAGGCGATGTTGGCCTCTTCCAGGCTCTGCTTCTGTTCTTCGAGCTGGGCCTCTCGGGCACGCAGGACTTCTTCGGTGCGCTTGAGGGCCGTGATGTCCTCGTGGCTGACGACCACTCGCACCGGCCCGTCGCCGGCCATGCGGATGGCCCGCAGGTAGTACCAGTGTTGCCCCCCTGGACCATGGCAGGGGTAGTCGTGGAGAAACTCGATGCGGCGTCCCTCGGTCACTTCCCGAATACCTGCCGCCACTCGATGGGCATCGGCGGCGTCCCGGCCCCGGGCGGCGTCGCACACCGCCAGGTAATTGGTGCCCACGGCATCTTCGCTGCCGCGCAGTTGGTTGCGCCGGGCATAGGCGCGCCACGCATGGTTGGTCTGGAGGATGAGCCCATCGGCGTCCAGAATCGCGATGTGCGCCGAGAGGGAATTGAGTACCGCCAAGGCCAACGGGTCGGACAGGGGGCCGGCCGGTGGATCGGTGTCGGTTTTCGGCAATGCCATGGAAGCGTTGCTCCTTTGATGCCTTGGAGGCCCCAAGAGTCTGGCCCCTCTCTCTGCACAGATCCGGAAACCGGCTGCCGGTTAGGCTGGCCGTCCGCACCGGCGGCCAGCGCAGATGGGCAACCGGCGTCCTTCAAAACCGCGATCCAGAATTCGATGACGGCACACGGCCGTCTCGGATCAACCGGCTCAGGAAAATCCGCCGCCCGCCGGGGCGGCGCAGTGGCCGAGGCCGCTGGTGGAAGAAAAGATACTAGAAGCGCTCATCAGGCGGGTGACCTTCTCGCTGTTGCAGCGGGGACAACAGACCGGGCTGTGGTCGTTCTGGAACACAAGCTGTTCAAAGGTGTGCTGGCAGTCCTTGCACTGGTACTCATAGATGGGCATTGATCGACTCCTGGTTCAAAAATGTTCCGGGTTGAAAAAAAGGTTCCTTGGGGCATTGGCTTCATGGACTGAACATTACCGATCAATTCCTTCAACCAACTAATGAGCCGGATGAACCGGCGGCGTTACAATCGGTTGCGGTTTTCCGCCGCTGCGAGAGGAGGACGGGGTGCCGCCCCATCGCTTTTTCGTTCAAATTTTTTATGAAGACACGGACCACTCCGGGGTGGTCTACCACGCCAACTACCTCAAATACTTCGAGCGTGCCCGGGAGGCGGTCATCGGCGCCGGGCAGCTCGTGCGCCTATGGCGGGAGCAAGGGCTCGGGTTTGCCGTCTACAAGGCGTCCATCGATTACCAGGACGGGGCCGAGTTCGGAGAGCGGCTGGAAATTCGTTCCACCTGGCGCCGTGAGAGCGACTACCGGCTGATCTGGAGCCAGGAGGCCTGGCGGCCGGCGGCCAGCCGGGCGGCGGTGCGTGCCGAGATCCATCTCGTGTGCCTGGATCGTCAACGCCGTCTTCAGCCCATTCCCCCCTGGACTCCGGCTCACGAGGTGCCGGATTGACCCGGCGCTCTACTCCCACCGATGGGGACCTTTCCGCTTCAACTCGATATAGCCCACCGTCCCTTGTTCGCTGATGAAGCTGTTGAGCAGCCAACTCACCAGGCTGATGAGCACCGATGCGCCCACGGCGGCCCAGAACCCGGCCACTTCCAATCCGCCGATCACCCCGGAGGCCATCATCAGCATCAAGGCGTTGATCACGAAGGTGAACAGGCCCAGCGACAGAATATTGATGGGCAGGGTGAGAATCAGCAACAGGGGCCTCAGCAGCGCGTTGAGTATGCCCAGGGTGGCCGCGGCGAGCAAGGCGCTGAAAAAACCGTTGATTTGAACACCGTCCAGCAGACCCGCCGCCACCAGGATGGCGACGGTCAGAACGATCCATCGTAACAAGATGCCACGCATGCCAGCTCCTTGAGTCGCAATGATTGTCCCCGAAGGGGTGGATAGCAGATTTTTCATAATAAGCCCGAAATCGGGAAAATCAAAGGTGGACGGCGGGCTGTTGATCTTGTCCGTGGATTTTTCGTATATAATTCATCGGCGGCACCGGTTTTCTGCCGGTGTCGATGTCTGCCCGCCGTCAGTGCTTCCGTGAACCGGGTGTCCGAGGGAGGAAATTTCCAGTATGAAACTGAGTACCTGCGTGGCCCCCGAGGGGCGTTTCGGATATGGCATTCATCGCCCGGTGTTTCGGGTGGCCAACCTGCGGCGGGACGATCCGGCCTTGGAACTCGGATGCACGCCCAAGGGCGGACGGCTGGACAATCGGGCCAATTTGCCGGCCGGTGACGTGGAGGAACCGGCCGCGGACTGGATCTACGAAGTCGCCAACCCTTTTCCCTTCCGCGGTGCCACGTTCATCGTCAAACGGTGGGCCGATCAGCGGGCCCTGGCACCGGAGGCCATCCGGCTGCCGGCGGTTTCGGATGTGTCGCTGACCCGCGCCGCGGCCCAATGGGCCGCGGCGCCGGAGGCGGTGGAAAAACTTCAAGCCCGGGTGTTTGAGACCCTTCCGCGGCCTCTGCGCCTCGCCCTGGCGGCCACCGCCACCGATCCCCGGGACCTGATCCGGCTGGCCCGTGGCTGCTGCCGTTTTGTGGAGACCGAAGGGGCGCCGGTGGGGCTGATGTATGAACCGGATGCCCATGGCGGCTGGCGGCCGGCGGTGACGGATCATGAACTTTTCGAAACCCTGGCCAACAATCCGGCTCTTCCTGACAGGTACAAGGAAATCATGGTGCTGCGGCCCGGGGTCCAGGGAAACAACGAGATCACCGCCGACTGGCGCAGCCCGAACCGGCAGACCCGGATCTATGAATACCTGCGAAGAAACAGTTACATCCCCTGGGGCCACTACGCCGCCAACCTCGCCGAGGATTGCGTCCGCTACCGCATCGCCGATTTGACCGCGGCCGACATCACCGGCTTGCGGCATCTATACTACCAACGGACCTTCGTGCGGCTGGCCGAACAGGCCGGTATTCCCGTGGACATTCGCCGCCGCCCCCTCACCGTGGACGAACTGGAAACCCTGCGCCATCGTGTTCTGGATACCCTTCCCCAACGAAGCCTGCCTTTCGATGGCACCCTCTGGGGCTGGAATTTCGGTTTTGATTTCACCCCCAGTGGCTATCGCCTCCACGGCTCTCACCAGCAGGTTCACCAGCAATACGCCCTCATCCCCGGGGGGGTGGACACAGCGCCGTCCTCCTCCACCGAGGCCTTGCGGCCCTACGCCTGCGGGGATCTGGTCCGGCGGTTTATCCGCGAGTATCGCCGGGAAACCGGCCGCGGTTTCTTCGAATGCTACATCGAGGCCATCGACACCAACCAGCGCCTGGACGGCCGTAGCGAAGGTGACCGGCAGCTGGTGGTCTACGCGGACGCGAACGTAATGCTTTTCGTGCCCAAGGCGCAGACCAGCCAATGGGAGCTCCAATTGATCTCGCTGCCTCCGGTGGGCAATATCCTGGAGGCCGATGCGGGGCTGCGGCGCAGTCTGGACCGGGCCATCCTGGTGGCGGTGAAGGTCTTAGGCGCCATGGGCGCCCGGATGATCTCCTCCATCGAGTACGCCAAACGGTTTTCGGACAGCGACACCGACCAGCACCTGCTCTACGTCTTTTTGCCCAAGCTGCCCGAATCGCCGGGAGCCTTCACCGAAGCGCAACTGCGGTGGATCAGCGGTCATTACCCCGAGGATTTCGCTGCGGCCTGCCGCTCTCATCTGGAGGCTGTTCCGGCGGAAACGGCGGCCATGGATGGTTGATCATCGCGGGATGCGCCTTATCATGACTTCCGGGCGGCCCGAGGGGCCGCCTCTCCTCGTCGGCAATGGGGCCGGCAAGGAGGCGTGAACCCCAGCCCAACGAGAGGAGACACGATGACTCAGATACTGATCGTCTATGCAACCGATTACGGCAACACCCGCAAACTGGCCGAGACCATCGCCGCAGGCGCACGCAGTGTCGCGGATACCGAGGTGGTGATCAAGACCGCCGAAGAAGCCAAGGCCGAGGACTTGCAGGCCGCAGACGCCTTGATTCTCGGCAGCCCGGTACACATGGGCAGCATGGACTGGCGCGTCAAAAAATTCATCGATACGGTGTGCAGCGCGTTCTGGATGCAAAATACCGCCGTGGGCAAGGTGGGCGCCGTCTTCGCCACCGGCAGCGGCTATGGCAACGTGGGCGCCGGGGCCGAATTGACACTGCTTTCCATGCTCAACAACCTCGCCGAACTGGGGATGGTTCTGGTTCCCTTGCCCAAGAGCACCGAAGGGTATGCCAAGTCCGGTCTCCAGTGGGGGGCCTATGCCCGATCGGCCGGGGAGAACCTCGAGCAGACCGGGGTCAGCGATGAATCCCTGGTGGCGGTGCGCCATCACGGTGCGCACGTCGCCCGGGTGGCTGCGGCCCTTAAGGGACAGCCCATCTTCGGTTGATTTCTTTACGATACCTTGCGGAGCGTTCCTTGCCGATTCATGCCCGGTGGGCCGCTGCGGTCTGGCCGTACGTCGCGGCCGCCTGCAGCGGCCTGATGCTTACTGCCGCCTTTCCTGATCTGTCCCTCTCCGTACTGGCCTTCGTGGCCCTGGTGCCGCTGTTGACGGTGGTGGCCGGTCGGCGCCCGGCCGAGGCCTTCCGTTTCGGGCTTTTCGCTGGAATGGTGCACTACGGCACCCTTCTGGCCTGGGTGGTCTACACCATGGGCACCTACGGCCAGCTGCCGCTTTTCATCTCTGTGCCGGTGCTGGGGCTGCTGGCCGTTTACCTGTCCCTTTATCCCGCGGCTTTTTCCGCCTTGCTGGTCCGGCAACGCATCGCGATGTGGGCACTGGCGCCGGCGGCCGGAGCGCTCTGGACCGCGCTGGAGTTTCTGCGCGCCCATCTGCTGACGGGGTTCCCCTGGGAACTGCTCGGCTACAGCCAGTATCATCGGCTCCGGTTGATCCAGATGGCCGACGTCACCGGCGTCTATGGTCTTTCGTTTCTCATCGTCACGATCAATGCGGGCGTTTTTCTGCTCTATTGGAAATTGAGGCAGCGCTCCTGGCAGGGCCGGGGCGTCACTTTCCGCGCCGCCGGCGCCGCCGTGGGGGTCGCGCTGCTCTGTCTCGGCGGGGCTATCGGCTACGGCCAGTGGTGCCTGAACCGGATGGACGCCCTCATCACCACCGCCCCCCAGTCCACCGTAGCGATTGTCCAGGGCAACATCGATCAAGCCCGCAAGTGGGATCCGGCGTTTCAGACCGCCAGCGTGGACAAGTATCTGGGGCTGTCCCTGAAGGTGCTGGGCGGCTCTCCCGACCTGGTTGTCTGGCCCGAGACGGCAACCCCGTTTTACCTGCACGACCATTCGGCCTTGGCCGATCAGGTGATCCGCTTCGTGCGCAGCGCCCATGTCCCCTTTCTCCTGGGCAGCCCCTTCTACCAAGAGCGCGACGGGAAGATCCACTACTTCAACAGCGCCTACCTGTTGAACGCGGATGGCCGCATGGGCGGGCGCTACGACAAGGTGCACCTCGTGCCCTTCGGTGAATACGTGCCGCTGCGGCGCCTGCTACCCTTCGTGGGCAAGATGGTCCCCCAGGTGGGGGACTTCAAGCCGGGCCGGCAGGGCACCGTGCTTCCCTGGGGGGATCGGCAGATCGGGGTGCAGATTTGCTACGAGATCATTTTTCCCTCCCTGGCGCGGCACATGACATCCAACGGGGCAGATCTGTTGGTCAACATCACCAACGACGCCTGGTTCGGCCGCACCGCGGCCCCGCAGCAGCATTTTTCCATGGCGGTGTTCCGGGCGGTGGAAAACCGGCGCGCGCTGGTGAGGGCCGCCAACACGGGGATCAGCGGTTTCATCGCACCCGACGGGAAAATTTTGGCCCGCACCGGTCTGTTTACCGATGCCGCCCTGAGTCATCCGGTGCCGCTGCTCAACCGGCAAACCCTCTACACGCGCTTCGGCGACGCCTGGGCCTGGGGCTGCCTGTTGGTGTCCGCCGTGATGATCGGGGGGGATGGGATTTTTCGCAAAAGACGGTGAGAAGCCAAGGGGATTGGGGGGCGCCTGTGGCGGAGAACGCGGACCGGGAACGCGGACCGGGAGACAGATATTGCCAGTCAGGCGGGCGATGTTGTAATAGTAACAACGAGTGAAATATCTGATTCATCACGATGGTGATTCGATACGAAACCACGAAGGCCGATGCCCGCCTTCGCGATATTTTCAAATTGCGCTTTGTGAAACGCGCAGAGGAGAGTAGGTCATGAACGCGGAACTCAAACAGGCGATAAAGGAACTGGAGGCCAAACTGGCACAGCTCAAGGTGTATCTTTGACCTGCCTGCCAAAACCCAGCGGCTGGCGGAGATCGAAAAGATGCTCGCCAAGGACGGGTTCTGGGACAACCCGGACCAGTCCAAGGATATCCTGAAGGAACGCAGCCGGCTCGCCGATCCCGTCGACCGCATCCACGCCATCGCCAAGGACCTGGAAGACGCCTCCCTGCTCTTCGATATGGCCGTCGAAGAGGAGGACGAGGAGACCTTCAGGGATATTCAAACCCAGGTGGCGGACATTGAATCGCGCATCGAGCGCCTTTCCCTGGAAATGATGCTCGACGGCCCCGATGATCACAACGACGCCATCCTGTCCATCAACGCCGGCGCCGGCGGCACCGAGGCCCAGGACTGGGCCGAAATCCTGCTGCGCATGTACCTTCGCTGGATCGAGCGCAACGGCTACGAGTCGGAGATCATCGATTACCAGCCCGGCGAGGAGGCCGGCATCAAGGGCGTGACCCTGACGGTCAAGGGAGAAAGCGCCTACGGCTACCTCAAGGGCGAAACCGGGGTTCATCGCCTGGTGCGTATTTCGCCCTTCAACGCCAGCGGCAAGCGCATGACCTCCTTTGCCGCGGTGTTCGTCTACCCGGACCTGGACCAGGAGATCGAAATCGACATCGACGAAAAGGATCTTCGCACCGACGTCTTTCGCGCCAGCGGTGCCGGCGGACAGCACGTCAACAAGACCTCCAGCGCGGTGCGCATCACCCACCTGCCCACCGGCATCGTGGTCCAGTGCCAGCAGGAGCGCAGTCAGCACCGCAACCGGGAAATGGCCATGAAGGTGCTGCGCGCCCGGCTCTACCAGCGCGAGAAGGAGGCCCAGGAGGAAAAGCTGCAAAAAGTTCAGGACGGCAAGGAGGAGATCACCTGGGGCAGCCAGATCCGCTCCTACGTGATGCAGCCCTACCAGATGGTCAAGGACCATCGCATCCACCTGGACGTCGGCAATATCCAGGATGTGCTCGACGGCGGCCTGGAACCTTTCATCGAAGGGGTCCTGCTCGCCAAGAAGGCCAATAAGGCCCGGGGGGCTTGAGGTGATGGTGGACCCCGAGGCGGTGCTGGCGCGTTTTTATCCCCCCGATTCCCCCACCCTGGCACTGCTGCGGTGCCACGGTCGCCAGGTGGCTGCCAAGGCCCTGGCCGTGGCGGACCGGGTGGCCCATCTCAAGCCGGACCGCCGTTTTCTCTTCGAGGCGGCCATGCTCCACGACGTGGGGATATTCCAGACCGACGCCCCCGATCTGGGGTGCTTTGGGCCGTCGCCCTACGTTTGCCACGGGATTTTGGGGGGGCGGCTGCTGGCGGACATCGGGCTGCCGCGCCACGGCCTGGTCTGCGAGCGCCATGTGGGCACCGGCTTGTCCGCCGAGGAGATCCGCGCCCGTCGCCTCCCCCTGCCCGAGCGGGACCTGCGGCCGGTGAGCCTGGAGGAAGAGATTATCTGCTACGCGGACAAGTTTTTCTCCAAAAACGGGCGAACCAACGGCGCGGGGCGGTCGGTGGCGCAAGTGGTTGCCCTGCTGGCCGCCTACGGGCCGGAACAGGTTGCCCGGTTCCGACGCTGGGCCAAGCGTTTCGAGGTCTCCGATGCATCCTGAACCGTTGCGGCAAGCCCTGCGATTTTACTTCGTCACCGACGATGCCGCCGCCGATCCCCTCGACCAGGTGCGCTGTGCCATAGCCGGCGGTGCCACGCTGGTTCAATTCCGCCAGAAAGACTTTGCTTCCACCGATTTTCCCCTCGCCCGGGAGATCCTCTCCCTCTGCCGCGCCAACCGGGTTCCCTTCGTGGTCAACGACCACCTCCTGTTGGCCAAGGCCCTGGGTGCCGACGGCGTCCATCTTGGTCAGGACGATGAAAGCCCCGCCGTGGCCCGGGAGGTGCTGGGGATTCAGGCCATCGTGGGGGTGTCGGTGTCCACCCGCCAAGAGCTGGCTCGCACCGATCTGGCCCCCTGCGACTACATCGGCACCGGACCGGTGTATGCCACCGGCACCAAGACCGACACCAAGGCGGTCGTCGGCCTGGCGGGTTTGCGGGAAATGGTGGCCCGCGTTTCGTTGCCGGTGGTGGCCATCGGCGGCATCGGCCCCTCCAGGGCGAAAGACTGCTTCGATCACGGGGCGGCGGGGGTGGCGGTGATCAGCACCATCAGCCGGGCCGCCCACCGCCGGGCCGCCGCCCGGGAGATGGGAAAGGCCTGCGGCGTGCCTGGGCGGCAGGGGCTGCAGTCGCCCTGGAACGACGAATTTGGCCTGATCCGGCGTATCGTGGCCACCGGTTCCCGGGGGAAAACCCGGGAGATTCTCGTCGACGGCCCCGGGGACGACACCTGCCTGCTGCGGCCGCTGCATCGGCCGGTGGTCACCACCGACTGCCACCGGGAGGGGGTGCATTTTCGCCGCGATTGGCAGGCGCTGCCGGAGGTCGGCTTCAAGGCGGTGGTGGTCACGTTGAGCGACCTGGCGGCCGCCTACGCCCGGCCCGGCGCCCTGTTCGTCAATTTGACCCTGCCGCCGGATCTGGCCGAAGATGACGTCGTGGCCATCTACCAAGGCATCGGCGAGGCTCTCGAGATCTACGATACGGCGCTGGGGGGCGGCAACGTGTCCCGGGGGCCGGAGTTGGCCCTGGACCTGTTCGCCGTGGGGGAGGGGAGAACGGACATCATGCCCACCCGCCGGGCGGCCCGCGTAGGGGATCATCTCTACGTCACCGGGCCGTTGGGCCTGGCCCGGGCCGGCTTGCATTGCCTGAAGGCCGGCGATGACCGCTTTCCCGAACTGGTGACGGCCTTCAAGCGCCCACGGGCCCGTTTCGATGCCGCCGAGGTCCTGGCCGAGGCCGGCATCCCATGCGCCATGGACATCAGCGACGGCCTGGCCGGCGACGCCCGCCATATCGCCGAGGCCTCGGAACTGTCCATTGATCTCGAACTGTCAGCGGAAAGTCTGGCCCCGGCCCTGGTGGATTGCTGCCGGCGCCATGGCCTCGAGCCCCTGGCGTTTGCCTACAGCGGCGGGGAAGACTACGAACTGCTTTTCGCCTGCCCGCCGGAAACCTTCGCCGCCATCGCCCCTCGGTTGCCGGGCGCCGTGGAAGTCGGCCGCTGCCTGCCCCGGGCCCGGGCGCCCCTGGTCGGCCCGGCCGCTCGGATGGTTTCCTTCCAGCATGGGAGCGGGTTGTAACGACACCACGGGGTCCCCTTCCGCTGATTGCCCGGGAAGGGTTTCGGCTTTTTCCCGCAGAAGGCCAAAACGAAAAAATCAGGTTTCAATCACCGGATAGCTTCTTGATGATGGACTTGGCCAGATAATCGTTGATCTCCTTGTGGCGGGGCACGGGCTGCGATTGTTTCGTGGACGGATTGGTATACCAGTCATGGGGTCCTTTGCTTCTGACCTGGATGCACCCCATGGCGGTCAGTTTCTCGATCAGTCGGTACCGTTTCATGCGGCGACGACCAGATCTTCAACCTTCCGGATATAGGGTATTTCTCCAGATTCGATATCGCCCAGCAGCGACTTGAGGTTGTCAACAAGTTCCGCCTTGCTGAAACCCTGGGTACAGTAATCCGGATAATCGTTCAGGTGGCCCAGAAAATATTCGCCGTCCTGCCAATAGGTGAATTTGACGCTTCTCACGCCCGACCTCCTTTCAGGCTTCCGAGGGTTTGCGGCCGATGAAAAATACATAGACATGAAAGAATAGTAGCGCTTCCATTTAATCCTGTTCAGCCGATTCCTGCGCCTCGATCACGTCCTCATATTTTCCTACTGGTCAGCCGCCGGTTCGCGGTTCACCGCGGCGCGCTGTAGCCGCCTGCCACCCCCGTCGGCGAATAAACGATCTGCCAGAGCTGGATCTGGCGGGCGCGGAAGCAACCGGCGCACGCCAGCAGGTAGTAGCGCCACATGCGGTAGAAGCGCTGGTCGTAGCGATCCTTCAGCTCGGGCCAGCGGCGCTCGAAGTTGTCGTGCCAGGCCGTCAGGGTGCGGTCGTAGTCCGGCCCGAAACTGTGCCAGTCTTCCAGGACAAAGTGTGCCTCGGCGGCCTGGGAGATCTGGCGGGCGGAAGGGAGCATGGAGTTGGGGAAGATGTAGCGCTCGATCCAGGCGTCGCAATTGACGCCCGAGTGGTTGCTGCCGATGGTTTGCAGGACGAACAGACCATCATCCGCCAGGCGTCGGCACACCGTCTCGAAAAAGGTGGGGTAATTCCTGACGCCGACATGCTCGATCATGCCGATGGACACCACCCGGTGGAAGGTGCCTTTTAGATCCCGGTAATCTTGCAGGAGAATCTCCACCGGCAACCCTTCACAACGCCGGCGGGCCTCGGCGGCCTGTTCGGCCGACACGGTAATGCCCACCACCGACACCCCGTAGCGACGGGCGAGAAAGCGTGCCGTGCCGCCCCAGCCGCAGCCGATGTCCAGTACCCGCATGCCGGGTTTGGGGTCCAGCTTGCGGCAGATCAGGTCGAGCTTGGCCTCCTGGGCCTCTTCCAGATTCCGGGCGTTGGCCCAGTACCCGCCGCTGTAGACCATGCGCCGGTCGAGCATGGCACCGTAGAGCCGGTTGCCCAGGTCGTAGTGGTGACGGCCGATGTGAAAGGCCAGGGCGCGCCGTCCCGAGTTGGCCAGGCGCGCCCAGATCAGCCTGAGTTTGTCGCGGTTGGATACCACCTGGCGGTCGAGACGACAGCGCAGGATTCGTTCAAAGAACTGGTCCAGTTGATCACAGTCCCACCAGCCGTCCATGTAGGCTTCCCCCAGCCCCAGGGACCCATGACCGAGGACCCGGCGGAACAAGTCCGGGTTGTGGACTTTCAGGTCCCAGGGACGGTCCCCGTTGATGCGGACGTCAGCCGGCTCCAGAAGCCGCCGGACGGTGGCGGCCCACTTCGAATCGCTCATGGTCGCACCTCCAGGATGTCGGCAGGTGCTCGACGAAATTTTTTCGCTATTGAAACCGTTTGTCGCCGGGTGTCGATTGCCCCGAGACTTTCCACGCGCCTCGGGATAGCACTTTGAAACCAGAAGCTTTAAATTTACGAAAACCTTCAGCCATTCGACATGGACCCCGGATCAGGGCCGGGGTGGCGGCACCTGAAGAATATCCGAGCCGCGACCGGTCATCACGCCGCCCCGCCCTGGTGGCGCCGCCTTCCCGTGTCATTGGGATCCCCTCGCTGACGGCGTCCTTTCCCGTATCATTCCCGTAGCCCATTCGCCCGTGTATTCCAACGCCTCCGTAGCCCATGCCGTTGCCATGGGGCATTGGCGTATCGCGAGGTCTCCTTCCTGCAGCATTCCGAACGCGCTGGGGAATACGGCGGGAAACGGTGCCGGACTCGAGGAGATCCCTCGTCGCTGCGCTCGGGATGACGGAGAAGAACGTTCCTCGGGCTGACAGTGAAGAACGTTCTTCGTGTTGACCGTAAGGCGCTCGTCGGGCTGACGGTAAAAGGGCTGTTTTCAGACTGCCAATTTAGAACCTCCATGTCAATCCGTCATCTCTAAGCGGTGGCGATTTTCGCATCCTCCTCCCGGTTCAAGCGTGCCACCGCTTCCTGCCTGAGCTTGTACTTCTGGATTTTGCCGCTGGCCGTGGTGGGATACTCGTCCACGAATGCGAAGTAGACCGGGATCTTGTGAAAGGCGATCTTGTCGGTGCAAAAGGCCCGCAGATCCTCGGGGGTCAACTTCGCGTCGGTTTTCAACTGGACGAACGCCACCACTTCCTCGCCGTACTTGCGGCTGGGCACGCCTACCACCTGGACATCCTTGATGTCCGGATGGGTGTAGAGGAATTCCTCGATTTCCCGTGGATAGATGTTTTCCCCGCCCCGGATGATCATGTCCTTGATTCGCCCGGTGATCTTGCAGTAGCCGTTTTCATCCATGGTGGCCAGGTCCCCGGTGTGTAGCCAGCCATCGGCGTCGATGACCTCGGCAGTGGCCTCCGGGTTCTTGTAGTAGCCCTTCATCACATGGTAGCCGCGGGAGCACAGTTCCCCCTGCTCGCCACGAGGCACTTCCTTGCCGGTGGTGGGATCCACGATTTTGACTTCCACGTTGGGCAGGGCCCGCCCCACGGTGGTCACCCGCAGTTCCAGCGAGTCGTCCGCCCGGGTTTGGGTGATGCCGGGCGAGGATTCCGTCTGACCGTAAACGATGGTCATCTCGCCTGCGCCCATGGTGGAAACCACCTGCCTCATCACTTCGATGGGACACGGCGAGCCGGCCATGACCCCGGTGCGCAGGCTGGAGGTGTCGTAGGACTTTTTTTTCATCTCCTCCAGTTCGGCGATGAACATGGTGGGCACGCCGTGAACGGCGGTGCAGCGGGACGCCTGGATGGTTTCCAGCACGTCAACGGGGTTGAAGGCCACAACCGGGGCCATGGCGGTGGCGGACACCACCGAACAAAGGGTGCCGATGACGCAGCCGAAGCAGTGGAAAAAGGGCACCGGAATGCAGAGGGTATCCACGGAGGAGAGGCGCATGCACTCGGCCATGCTCTTGGCGTTGCCGATGAGGTTGGTGTGGCTCAGCTGTACACCCTTGGGGAAACCGGTGGTGCCGGAAGTGTACTGCATGTTGATCACCTCGTCCGGATCCATGGCATCCTGGCGGGTCTTCAGCGCGTCGTCGCTGATCCCCCGGCCCATGGCGAGCATTTCATCCCAGGTGAACATCCCCGGGTGCTTGTTGTCTCCCAGAAAGACAACATTTTTGAGCATGGGCAGTTTCTTGCAAACGAGTTTGCCGGGTTCGCTCTCCTTGAGCTCGGGACAGACATCGTCCAGGACCTTGAGATATTCGTCCGGTGATCGCACCCCTCCGATGAGCAGCAAGGTGGTGGCATCGGACTGCTTCATGAGGTATTCCAGTTCAAAGCTGCGGTAACTGGTGTTCACCGTGACCATCACGGCCCCCATCTTGCCGGTGCCGAATTGGGTCAGCACCCATTGGGGCACGTTGTTGGCCCAGATGGCGACTTTTTCCCCTTTCTCCACCCCCAGCGCCATGAAACCCTTGGCCACCTCGTTGCATCGGTCCCGAAATTGCCGGTAGTTCAGGTCGATGCCCAACTTGTGGTACACCAGTGCCCGATTGTCGCCGAATTGCTCCGCGACTAGGTCCACGAGTTGGCCGATGGTGATTTGACCGACTTCAAACTGCGGCAGTTGCATGTCTTTTCCCTCCTGTTCGCCGTGGAAAATAGATGGTATGCCGACGGTCATTGCGCCGTGGGGGGTAGGGGAAACGCGCTGCCGCCGTGGGAACATCCTCCGCACCCGCCATTGGGAAAATCCCCGGTGCGTCAAATTAAGCTTAATTCAATGAACGACATTTTGTCAATGATTGCCCTTATGATATTTTGTTTCCCTTTTTCTGTGGCTGGATTTTCTGCGGTTTAATCCAACTTTTTTGGTGATTGGTCGAATTTTTGGGGGCAGCCCAAATTTTGCCGCCTGAATCGATGGCGGGAAAAGCGATTGACAGGCGCGTGTCGCTCCGCTTAAGAAAAAGCGGTTTAAGCACAACTTGCGCCGGATGTGGATGGGCGCGGAAAAGCGGTATCAACGAGCAAAAGGAGGAGTGAGATGGACAAGAAGGTAACGGTGGTGGGCGCCGGCAACGTCGGGGCCACCGCGGCCCAGCGGCTGGCGGAGAAGGAACTGTGCGACGTGGTGCTGGTGGATATCATCGAGGGCGTGCCCCAAGGCAAATCGCTGGATCTGATGGAGGCGGCCCCCATCGAAAAGCACGATGCCAAGCTCACCGGCGCCAACGCTTACGAGGCCAGTGCCGGATCGGACGTGGTGATCATCACCGCTGGCATTCCGCGCAAGCCGGGCATGAGTCGCGATGATCTGATCGCCACCAACGCCGGGATCATGAAGAAGGTGGTCGCCGAGGTGGTGAAGTATTCCCCCGAGGCGATCCTGATCATCGTTTCCAATCCCCTGGATGCCATGTGTCACGTGGCTTATGAAACTTCCGGTTTTCCCAAAAACCGTGTCATCGGCATGGCCGGGGTGCTGGATTCGGCGCGCTTCCGCACCTTCATCGCCATGGAGCTCAACGTGTCGGTGGAAAACACCCACGCCTTCGTGCTGGGCGGCCACGGCGACACCATGGTTCCCCTGCCGCGTTTCTCCACCGTGGCGGGAATCCCCATCACCGAACTGATGCCCGAAGACCGGATCAAGGCCCTCTGTGAGCGTACGGCCAACGGCGGCGCTGAGATCGTCGGACTGCTCAAGACCGGCAGCGCCTACTACGCGCCGGCGTCGGCGGCGGTGGAAATGGCCGAGGCCATCCTGAAGGACAAGAAGAAGATCTTGCCCTGCGCCGCCTACCTGCAAGGCGAGTACGGCTACAACGACCTGTTCATCGGGGTGCCGGTGAAACTGGGCAAGGGCGGTGTCGAACAGGTGATCGAGATCAAGCTCACCGCCGACGAGAAGGTGGCTCTGGACAAGTCCGCCGCGGCGGTCCAGGGGCTCAAGGACCTGCTCAAGACCATGGGCTGAAGCCCGTTTCGGTTCGTTTGAAAATCACACAGGCGTCGACCGGCGTGCCGGTCCGGCGCCTGTGGTGCTTTGGGTCGCGGTAATCGCCAAAGCCGGGCTCAGTAGATCTGGTCGTTGTAGATTTTCAAGGGAAACCAGGCGCTGATAATCCGCATTTTGTTTCCGCAGCGCGTAGGACTAGACAGGGGCCCACCAGAACCTTCACCGACTTCTCCCGCTTTTATAATCATAGTCGGAATCGGGGTCCATTACACATCAATGAGGCCGTCAATGCTTGCCGGTCTGAATCTCAGCCCAGCTTGGCGCCGTTGGGCACCGGTCGTTCCGGGACGGCGATGACCACCGCGCCGTCCTCCCGGTAAAAGCCGGTGAGGAGGAACTCGGAGCGCACCGGGCCGATCTGCTTGGGCGGAAAGTTGACCACTCCGACGATCTGCCGGCCCATCAGCTCCTCCTTGGCATAAAGGTCGGTGATCCGTGCGCTGGTCTTGCGGACACCGATCTCGGGGCCGAAATCCACCGTGACCTTGTAGGCCGGCTGTCGTGCCTGGGGAAAATCATCCACCGCCACCACCGTGCCGGTGCGCAGTTCCACCGCTTCGAAGTCCTGCCAGGTGATCTCTTTCATCTCCAACGGTTGCTCCTTGGGGTCGTCGGGTTCAGGTTCCGTGCTCTTGTCGATGAAGCTTGGGGCGCCGCAAGGCCGGTGAATTTCGGACAAGGCTTCAGTCGTAGCCCAGCTCCGCCAACCGGTCCTCGTCGAAGCCCAGGTAGTGGGCGATTTCATGCACCACGGTGATCTCGATTTCCCTCTCCAGTTCCTCGAGATCGGCGCACATCTCCTGGAGGGGTTCCTGGAAGAGGTGGATGGCATCAGGGTACAACGGCGGATCGAAGGTGGACCGCTCGGTGAGGGGAACGCCGGTGTAGACGCCCAACAGTTCCTCCTCCGGATCGTAGCCCATCTCTTCGAGCAGCTCCGGCGACGGGCGGGACTGGACCGTGATGATCATGTTGTCTAGATGGGCGCGGAACTCGTCCGGAATGCGGTGAATGGCGCGCTGCACGATCTGGTCGAAGCGTCGGCGGCTGATTTTCACGGTTCCCTCCTGCGATTCCGCCGTTAGGTCGTGTCCGTCCAGAAATGAAAAATTTTTCGTGAGCTACGGTCCAACACCGAGATCGCGGAAAAAGACCATTTATGGATGGACGTTAGGTGAACGTCTGGCAGTAGATCACCTTCCCGTCGCCCGGGGCATAGAAGTCGCTGAGCACGCTCTCCAGGCTGTAGCCGCAGCTCTCGTAGAAGGCGCGGGTGCTGGCGTACTGGACCCGCTGACTGGTATCCACGTAGATTCGGGTGCCGCCGGCTTGCTTGACGAGCCGCTCGACCTCGGTGACCAGCCGCCGGCCCAGCCCCTTGCCCTGGTAGTCGGGGTGCACGGCGATCCAGTACAGGTCGTAGCTGGAACTGGTTCCCGGAATCGGCCCGTAGCAGGCGTAGCCGGCCAGGCGGCCGTAGTGTTCGGCCAGGATGAAATCATAACCGCTGCCAGCCCCCTTGGCCAGTCTTTCCTGCACCAGTTCGGCCGCCACGTCCACTTCGGCCGGGTTGAAGAAGCCGGTGATGCGCACCAGGGCCTTGATCCGTTCCGCGTCCCGGGCTTCGACGTCGTAGCGCTTGACGATACCGTGGAGGCGGGTACCGGGGGTCTTGCGGCGTTCGGCCCACTGCTGGCCGCCGGCCACCAGGCCCTTGAAGAAACGGTGAGCGTTGGGGCCGATGGTCCGATGGCGATAGCCGCCCTCCTGGATCACCACCGTGGGCAGTCCCAGGGCACCGATCATCTTGCCATTTTCCGCGAAATCCTCCGGCGACAGAGACCAGGTGCCGGTGGGATCCCCCTTGCCCGTGTCCAGGCCCAGGGCCACCACCAGGAACTGGGGGGCGAACTGCTCGATGCGCCGGATGGCCTTGGCCAGGGCTTCGCGGTAGCGGGCGCCGTCGAGGGTTTCAGGCAGCGGCAAGTTGAGGTTGAACCCTTCGCCGTCGCCGTCGCCGCGCTCGTCCGCGAAGCCTGAAAAGTACGGATAGGCGAAACGCGGGTGGCCGTGGAGGGAGACGGTGAGCACATCGGAGCGCCGGTAGAAGATGTCCTGCTGGCCGTTGCCGTGGTGGTAGTCGATGTCCAGGATGGCCACCTTGCCGTGGGCGCAGAGGTACTGGGCCGCGATGGCGTTGTTGTTGAAGTAACAGAAGCCGCCGAAGCTGCGCCGCTCGGCGTGGTGGCCCGGAGGGCGTACCAGGGCGTAGGCCAAGCGCCGGCCGTCGAGGATCTCCCGGGCCGCGGTGAGGCTGCAATCCACCGCCCGCCGGGCCGCCGGCCACACGTTGCGATGCAGCGGGGTGAAGGTGTCGATGCAGTAGTAGCCGGCCAGCACCGACGGTTCCTTGGGGGGCCGGGTCTTGTTGCGGATGGGAAACACGTAGGGATAGAGGGACTTGTTTTCCGGCACGTCGGCGCAGGCCCGGCGCAGGTAAGCGACGAAATCGGCGTCGTGCACCGCGGTGACGTGCCGGTCGGCAAAGGGGCGGGGCGCCATGCGGGCGAAGAGCCCGCTGGGCTCCAGGGACTTCAAGATGGCGTCCACCCGTACCGGCGCCTCCACGTAGCCGCGCTCGTGCACGTGGTGGATGATGTGCCGGTCGTTGACGATGAGGGCGATCTGGTCGGCGCTGCGGCTGTCCACGGTGGTTTTGGCCGCCTCGGGCTTCACGTAGCGAAAGGACCGCAGGACCACCGGGTCCTCCTGGATCGACGCGACGACCTTTTCCACGTATTCCGGCGGACACAGCTCGGCGTACTTGCGCTCCAGCACGGCCCGCACCACCTTGCGCAGAAAGGCGCGGCGCAGGGGCCCCTCGCGGTCCAGGCGGTCGTAGACCAGGTGCGGCATGCAACTGTCTTTTTCGGATACAGGGGTTTCGTAGGCCGTGTTGACGATGGGCCGGGCGCCGTATTGCTCGTAGAACCTCAGCCGGGCGCGGTTTTCCTTCAGCAGAGCGGGTTCGGGGCACGGGTCGGCCTCGTCGGGCAAACATTCGAAGAACAGTCCTCGGGCGCCCAGTGCGACGGCTTCCATGCGCACCCGATCGTAGAGCGCCCCGCCCGTGCCGCCGCCGGCCCGGCCCCCGGCCATGGCGATCCAGTCGAGAAAGCTGAAGCCGATCTCCGGTTCGTGCAGCAGCAGGGCGAATCCCAGCACCCGGTGGCGGAGGGTTTCGGCCACGAGGAGGATCGAGCGGAAGCGCTGCTTGAAGGGATTGCGCAACTTTTCGCCCAGGGAGGCGATTTCGGTTTCGTCCACGGCGGAAAAGCGCGTGCGCAGGATCGCCTGGACCTGCTGGATGCGGTCGCGGTTGGACGGAACGGTGTCGTCATAGATGCGGCGGATGCGGAGCATGGCGGGGAAACCTTATAGTGAAAATTCGAAACAAGCACGAAATTCCAATGACAGAAATTCGAGTCAAAATCGAAATTTGGCCGAAACGATGCTTTACATCGCATCCGCGACAATCCGCGCTGTGGCCTCGGCCGAGGTCATGCCGGCCCGGGCCACGGCGGCGGCAAACCCGGCGTCCGGCGCCAGGCAGGGATTGGCGTTGACTTCCAGGATCCAGGGGCGGCCGGCGGCGTCCACCCGGAAGTCCACCCGGGCCCAGCCCCTTAAATCGAAGACCCGCCAGCAGGCCAGGGCGATTTGCCGCAGTTCATGGAGCAGGGCGGCATCTTCTTTCTCCGAAGGGAAGCGCCGAGTCGTGTGCCGGTACTCGAAGCTCTCTTCGGCCCATTTGGCCCGGTAACCGACGATGCGTGGCCGGTGGGGGCCGAAGTCTTCGAAAACGATCTCCGCCGGCGGCAGTACCTCCGGCCCGGCGGGACCGGCCAGGATCGAAAGGTTGAATTCACGGCCATCCACGAAGACTTCCGCGAAACAGGCCCCGCCGAGGCGTGGGGCACGGTCCCGTAAAACGGCTTCGATGGCGCCGGGATCAGCGCCGCAAACCAGCACGTCGTCGTCCAGGCCGAAGGACGCGTGCTCCCATAGGCTCTTGACGATCCACTGGTGGGCGGCCACCTCGGCGGGCGAAGAGGGCGGAGGGCCCACGGGGGGCATTTCCGCCGGGAAGGGACCGATCCAGGTCGAAGTGGGCAGACCGGCGGCGGCCAGGCGCTGCTTGGCCAGGACCTTGTGGGTGGTGACCCACAGGGCGGCGCTGCCCGATCCGGCGAAGGGAATCCGCCACGCCTCCAGGGCCGCCGGTACCAAATGGATCAGCCGGCCGTGCCCGTCGAGGGATTCCACCAGGTTGAACACCAGGTCCGGCCGGGTGCCGTCGAGCCGGTGTTTCAGATCGGACAGGTTCAGATCGCAGCCCGCCGTTTCCACCCGGTGGCCGAGGGAGAGCAGATCTTTCGCTACAGCGTCGGCCTGGACCAGCACGTCCTGCTCGTCGGGCCGACTCACGGCGCTCACCGCGTTGTGCAGAATCAAAATTTGCATGGTGGCTGTATCAATTTCCAAGAAATCCTTCGTCGGCGCATTCCTTGCCCCCTTGTCGTGTCATTCCTCATTCCGACATTCCGGGCTTGATCCGGAATCCATGTTCATTTGAATTTGGAACCTTGAACGCCGCTGTAACGGCTTTTAGCGTCTTTCCGCCGCGCTGTCCACGATGCGGGCGATGAGGGTCTCGTAGGACACCCCAACGTGCCGGCAGATGATGGGCAGGTCCGAGTGCACCGGGTGCAGGCCGGCCAGGGGGTTGACTTCCAGGAACTGGGCGCGGCCGTTTTCGTCGCAGCGGATGTCGATCCGGCCGGCGTCGCGGCAACCCAGAATGCGCCAGGCAGCCAGGGAGATTGCCTCCGCTTCGGCCACCGCCCGGTCCGCTTCCGGTTTGACGAGCCGGTAGGTGACCCGCGTTTCGTATTCCTTCTTGTTGCCGTAGGAGTAAATCTGCGCCTCGGCCGTTTCCAGCAGGTGTACCTCGATGGTGCCCAGCACCTCGGCCCGGTCGCCGGTGCCCACGATGCCCACGGTGAACTCGCGACCGGCAAGAAACCGTTCCACCAGTACCGGCTGATGGAAGCGTGCCATCAGCTCGGCGCAGGCCGTGGGCAGATCCTCGCGCCGGCGGACGATGGATCTGGCGTCGATCCCTTTGCCCGTGCCTTCGGCCACCGGCTTGATGAAGTAGGGCGGCGCGAAATTTGGGCGGGCCGTATCCGGCAAGTGCACCACGGCAAAGTCGGAAGTCGGAATTCCGGCATCGCGGATGATCCGCTTGGTCATCCCCTTGTCCAGGGTGAGGCTCATCACCAGGGGATCCGAGAAGGTATAGGGGATTTGGTAACCGTCCAACAGCGCCGGCACCTGGGCTTCCCGGCCGATGCCGAACAGGCCCTCGGCGATGTTGAAGACCAGGTCCCAGCGGGCGCCTTCGGCCAACTTCGCCACCAAACGGTGCAGCCGGCCGATGCGTTGGGTGCGGTGGCCGAGCCGGGCCAAAGCCGCCTCGATGGCCGCTACGGTGTCTTCATGATCGAACTCGGCGGTTTCCTCTTCGCCGTAACCGGCGGCAAGGTACTCGCTGCGCAGGTCGTAGGTCAGGCCGATACGCATCGGCATTCTCCTTGAATAGTGCCCATCCATAGATGGTCTTTTTCTGCGATCTCGGCGTTGGGCCGTATCTCACAAAAAAATCCTCATTTCTGGACGGGCACCAAATAGATTGGCGGCGGCCCGCTGTTTCGGCCGCCGCCTGGATCGGTCCTTCAGTTTACGGCAAATTCAGTGGATTTGCTGCGTCGTGGCTTCCACCGCACCGTCGGGGTAACGGTAGGTCCCGCCTTCGTAGTTCTTCAGGAGCATGTCCCCGGTGGCATCATGGCCCAGGGTGTAGTCGGGCATCAGCGGAATCTTACCGCCGCCCCCCGGGGCGTCCACCACGTAGGTGGGCACGGCATAGCCGCTGGTGAATCCGCGCAGGCCGCGAATGATTTCCAGCCCCTTGGCGATGGGGGTGCGGAAATGGCCCGAGCCGGAGATGGGGTCGCATTGATAGAGGTAGTAAGGTCGCACCCGCATCCGCATCAGCCGGTGCATCAGCTCCGCCATCACGGGGACGTTGTCGTTGACGCCTTTGAGCAACACGGTCTGGGAGCCTAGGGGAATGCCGGCATCGGCCAGCATGGCGCAGGCCCGGTGACACTCCGGCGTGCATTCATCCGGGTGGGTGAAATGCAGGCTCATCCACAGCGGATGGTAACGCCTCAGCATGGTGACCAGCTTGCGCGTGATGCGCTGGGGCAGTACCGCCGGCACCTTGGTGCCGATGCGAACCACCTCCACGTGGCGGATCTGGTGCAGGCGCGACAAAATCCACTCCAGCCGGTCGTCGCCCAGGATGAGCGGGTCCCCGCCGGAAAGCAGCACGTCGCGCACCTGCGGGTTGGCCCGGATGTAGTCCAGTGCCGCTTCCAGGCGCGTTCGGCTCGGCGAGATGCGGTTGTGGCCCACCACCCGCGAGCGGGTGCAGTAGCGGCAGTAGGTGGAACAGAAGTCGCTGAGCAGCAACAGTACGCGATCCGGATAGCGGTGAACCAGGCCCGGCACCGGGCTCTGGTGCTCCTCGCCCAGCGGATCGTCGGATTCTCCGGGCATCTGGACCAGTTCCCCGGCGCAGGGAATCACCGTGCGCCGCAACGGCTGGGTCTCGTCCTCGGGGGCCACCAGGCTCATGTAGTATGGCGTCACCGAGACGGGCAGTTTGCCTTCGGGGCGCAGCAGTGCCGCCCGTTCTGCATCCGAAAGCCGAATCAGGGTTTCGATCTGCTGGTGACTGCGGATTCGGTTGCGAACCTGCCACTGCCAGTCATTCCAGGTTTTGTCGTCGATGTTCGGATAAAATAGGCGCCTGAATCGACGCGTGACGGATGTCGTGCGGGCCAGTCGGGCGACGGGCAAGCGCACCACATGGGGTTTAACGCTTTGCTCGCCGAACGATTGCAGCACGTTCCGCGGGCAAAGCCCCGTACCCGGAGGTTCTTCTTCTTCAGTGGGCAGGACGATATCCCGCCCGGCGGGGATGTCAAGCTGCGGACAAACCGTGGTGTCCTGGTGCATTTTGGGTGTTTTCCTCCTTGAGCGGTCCCTGTGGGACACGGTATCAAAAGTTGATGGCGCCGCCGATTCGATTCACGGCCGGTGCGGCCATTGACCGCGTGTTGCGACTGACCGCACAGCAATATAAATGCCAATATTTTGCCGGGGTTGAAATTGATGCTGGAGGGGTTGGGCTTTTAACGGGATTGGATAATAAAACTCCTTTGATTTAAATGGGTTGGGTTTTTAGTGAAAATGAACTGGAGGGGCGGAAATGACGTCGCGGACAAGGAGCTTTTTCGCAAGAGAAATTTCCCTGCCACAGAGGCCGGTGATCGCTTGGGGAGTTAGAACAAAAGATTCGGCTTTCAGGTGAAAAAAGGAAGTTTGAGTTCCCTTTTTGCGCACGTTCGAAAGAAGCTTCTTGACCGATTGAGATGGTCAGATTATGGCTAGGCCCTACGTTGTCGTCACCAACAACATCTACAATGCACGGGTCCCGTTGGTCCAGGTGGTGCCGTTGACGGCATGGAGCGAAAAGAAAGCGCGCATCATCACCAACGTGGAAATCATCCCTTCGCCCCGAAATGGCCTGATCAAAAAATCAGTGGCGGATTGCCTCCAGAGCCGTCCCATGGACCATCGCGCCCGATGCGTGAACGTGCGCGGCGAAATGGAGGCGGCGTTCATGACCCAAATCGACGATGCCCTGAAAATCGTCTTCGACCTCCATTGACAAGGAGAATATCGTCCCATGTCATCCCCACTCAGCGACAGCGCCCGGCGGGTGCAGGAATTTTTGGCGTCTAAAGGCTTTTCCTTCCAGGTCCGGGAACTCGCCGGCTCCACCCGGACGTCCCAAGAGGCGGCCGACAGCGTGGGCTGCGATGTCGGGCAGATCGCCAAGTCCCTCGTTTTCAAGGACAAAAAAAGAGATCGGCCCGTGCTGGTCATCGCCTCAGGGGCCAACCGGGTGGACCTGAAGAAGATCGAGGCCGCCACGGGGTTGAAGCTGGGCCGGGCCGACGGCAACTTCGTCAAGGCGCGGGTGGGCTACGCCATCGGCGGCGTGCCGCCCGCCGGCCACAGCGAGCCCCTGGAAACCTTTCTGGACGAGGACCTGAAGCGCCACGAAACCATCTGGGCCGCCGCCGGCACCCCGTTCTCCCTCTTCGAGCTCAAGCCGGCCGACCTGGACCCGCTCACCGGCGGCCGCTGGCTGGACCTGGCGGAAAGGCCTGAACCGGGGGCGTCATGAAACCTGTCGATCTCGTCGAACACCCTGAAGGCGGCCGCTTCCGCCGCGTTTACCGGTCGCAAAACGTCGTTCGCACGGCCGGCGGGAAGCGGCGGGCCGCCTTGACCCACATCTATTTTTCCCTGGCTCCCGGCGAAAAGAGCCGCTTTCACCGGGTGGGCGGCGACGAGGTCTGGAACCTGTACCAGGGGCAGGGGATTCGGCTTTATCTCTGGGACGGCAGCGAGCGTCCGCCGGCGGGTGTCGTGCTTGCCGCCGCCGAAAATCGGTATTGCCACGTCATCCCGGCCGGTGTATGGCAGGCGGCCGAGCCCATCGCCGACAGCGTGCTGGTGGGCTGTTCGGTGGCACCGGGCTTCGAGTACGCCGATTTCGAGCTGATGGACCCGGACGGAGACGAGGCCGCCCGCCTGAAGGCTGTCGCCCCGGAGATGGCGCGGTTTACGACCGCCTAGCGGAGTCGATGGCGCCGGGCGCCTGACCAGGTTTCGGGGTTTCAGGTTCAGGGTTCGGACTCAGAGCGACTGCCGATCGCCTGCTGCCCGCGTCATCCCGGATTCCGCCGCTACCGTGTTTTTTCGTGTCATCGCGATGCTGGCGGGTTTTTCGGAATCATCGCGATGCTGGCGCGTTTTTTCGTGTCATACTGGTGCGCCCTTCCCATGTCATTCCGAACGCCTTCCTCCCGTGTCATTCCGAACGAATGTGAGGAATCTGCAGTTGGGAATACGGCGGGAAGTGGTGGCAAAGGCCAAGAGATCCCTCGTCGCTGGCGCTCCTCGGGATGACAGAAAGGTTTAGGCGCTCCTCGGGATGACACGGGTCGCCGCCGGCGCTCCTCGGGATGACAGAAGGTTTAGACGCTCCTCGGGACGACACGGGCCGTCGCCGTGCTCTTCGGGATGACACCCTTTTTCCGTTGTCATTCCGAACGCCTTCCTCCCGTGTCATTCCGAACGAAGGTGAGGAATCTGCAGTTGGGAATACGGCGGGAAGTGGTGGCAGAGGCCAAGAGATCCCTCGTCGCTGGCGCTCCTCGGGATGACAGAAGGGTATAGGCGCTCCTTGGGATGACAGAAAGGTTTAGGCGCTCCTCGGGATGACCAATAAAGGCGTCGAATGTGACATGGAAGGGATGGCGCAGGGCGCCTGGCTTGAAGTGGTCATGATTTCGATCGGAAAGGAAAGACTCCCATGGCATGGGTGATTCTGACCCTGGCCGGGCTCTTCGAGACCGGTTGGGCCATCGGTTTGAAATACTCGGCGGGCTTCACCCGCCTGTGGCCTACCGTGTGGACGGCCGTGGCGATGGTCGTCAGCCTCTGGCTGCTGGGCATCGCCATGAAGGATTTGCCGGTGGGCACGGCCTACAGCGTGTGGGTCGGGGTGGGCGCCGTGGGCACCGTGATCCTCGGCATCGTGCTGTTCGGAGAGCCCACCAACCCGGGCCGGATGATCAGCGTGGCCTTGATCATCGCCGGCATCGTCGGTCTCAAGCTGGCCACGCCGGCATAGATACCAGGTTTTGACGGGTGCCTTGGCCGGCGTTGACGAGACCGGGGGCCTTATATTAGATTTTTGAGCAATTGCGCACCCCGGCACTCGGGAAGGGACCTAAAAATGGCTGCCGGCGACTGAACCCCCGCCTTCCTGAACGGATGGCGGGGGTTTGCGTTTGGCGCCCGCCCGGTGTGCCGGGCCAATGGCCAAAACCCGCTGCTCAAAGAGAGGAGGTTCATCATGCATGCGCTGCTGCTGTTGTTGCCGCTCGGACCGGGGAATCGTGCGGTGGCCGAGGAGCTGGGCGACCGGTTTTCCCGCCTGCATCAGTCGGCCGAAGGGTACAAGGGTGAAACCTTTCTCGCCGACGATGCGGTGGGGGAGTACGGCTCCTTGAGCCTGTGGGCGTCGAGGGAAGATGTCGACGCTTTCCGACAGGCCGCCGGCCCCCGGCTGCAGGAAGCCCTGGGCGGCATCGTCCAGGGGCCGCCCACCATTCGCCTGTTCGAGGTGTATGAGCCGAAGGCTTGAGGCGGATCTACCCTTTGGCGGCGGCCTTCCGTTCCGTCACGCAGTAGATCCCCTCGCCGGCCATGCCCGGGGTGAAGCACTGGTTGTCCGACAGGCAGGCGGACGGCCGCCGGTCGCCGGATTGCCAGCGGCGGATCAGGTCCGGCTCCCGGATCAGGGGGCGCGACATGGAGATGTAGTCGGCCGTGCCTTGGTTCACCAGCCGTTCGGCGACTTCCAACGAGCGGTTGCCGCCCACCAGGATCAGGGGAATGGCGACTTCTTTTTTAAAGGCCCGGGCCTCCTCCTGGAAGTAGGCCTCCTTTTCCGGCCGGTGAATTCCCATGCGGCTGGGGCTGAGCTTGCCGCCGGTGAGCACGCCGCCGCTGACCTCGATGGCGTCGACGCCGGCCTTCTCCAGCATCCTGGCGACCTGGGCGGCATCCGCGGTGGTCAGGCCGTTGTCGATGAAATCGGCGCAGTTCATCTTCACCAGCACGGGAAAGTCGGGCCCCACGGCGCGGCGCACGGCCCCGATCACGGCCAGCAGCGGCCGGGCGCGGTTTTCCAGAGCGCCGCCGAAGTCGTCCCGGCGCCGATTGAAGGCCGGGGAAAGAAACTGGCTCAGCAGGTAGCCGTGGGCGGCATGGACCTGCACCGCATCGAAGCCGGCGGTCCTGGCACGCGCCGCCGCCGCACCGAAAGCGGCGACGATCTCGTCGATGTCGGCGGCCGTCAGCTCGGCGCGCGGCGACTTGGCCGCCCCTTCGATGTTGGAGACGGCAAAGGGCGTGCGCCCGGTGAGCTTGCCGGGGGCGAAACAGCCGGCATGGGCCAGTTGCAGGGCGATCCTGCCGCCGTTGTCGTGAACCGCGGCGGCCATGTCGCCCAGCCCGGCAACCAGGTCGTCGCTGTAGGCGCCGAGCTGCCACGCGCCGGCCTGGCCGGCCGGATGCACGTAAGTGTGGCCGGAGACGATCAGGCCCACCCCGCCGCGGGCCAGGGCCACCATGGTAGCGATGAGCCGCGGGGTGACGGCCCCGGTATCGGTGGCCATGCCTTCCCACGTGGCCGAGCGCACGAAACGGTTGGCCAGGGTCATGCCGTTGATGGTGGAGTTTTCGAACAACTTGGACATCGGTGCTCCCTTCGTTGGTCTCACAGGTGGCGAATTGGCTATTTGGTCCAGCGTGAACCGGCGGCCCTTTGCTGAAAGGATGTGCTATAGCAGATTCGGCCTGCCGGCTCAAAAAATTCCTGTTTAGAGCCCGGGTATTCGGTTGACGTGATACGCAAGGCGTAATATGGTGCACATATGATAAAAACGTTTGCTTGCCGTGATACGGAAAGGCTTTTCCACGATTTCCGGGTCCCTCGTTTCCAGGCCTTCGAGCGACAGGCGAGAAAGCGTTTGATGGTTTTAAACGCAGCTCCCAGCTTGAATGCCCTGATGCTGAATCCCGGAAACCGGTTTCATGCCTTGGAGGGCGACAGAAGGGGACAGTATGCAATCAGTATCAACATGCAATGGCGGATCTGCTTTGAATGGCGTGATGACAACGCCTACGACGTTGAAATCGTCGATTATCATTGAGGTGTCAAAATGATAGACAAGCAAATGCTGGATTCAATTTACCCTGGAGAAATTTTGCGTGAAGATTTCCTCGAGCCGTTGGGGATCAGCATCAACCAACTTTCGCGGGACCTTGCGGTACCGCCCAATAGAATCAGCGAGATCGTCAACGGCAAGCGGAGCATCACGGCGGATACCGCCCTGAGACTGGAACGATATTTTGGCATTGAGGCCCAGTTCTGGCTGAACCTTCAATCTGAATACGATCTACGACTGATGCGGCGCAAAATTGGCACCGACATCCAGCAAAGAATTCTGCCGGCCAAGAGGCCTGTGGCCCAGGGGGTCGGCATCGGGGCTTGAGACCCGGCTGACGATCCAGGATATTGCCGGGTGCGCCAAAATTCCCGCATTGTCATCCCGAGCGAAGCGAGGGATCTCTGTGAAACACGCTATGCCCTGTGATTTCAAGAGATAGAAAAAACCTCCTGGCAAGTTTGTCGGGATAATGGATGCCATTTTGATAAAACGCCCCGCCAATAGCAGGCGGAGGCGCCGATACCCGAGGAACTCCATGAACCCACTGCCGACCCTGGAGATTTTCTCCGACTACATCTGACCGTGGTGCTACTTCGTTACCGGGCGTATCGAAAAATTGACCACTGAGTTGGGGATCGCCGTTTGCTGGCGCGCCTATCCGCTGAGCCCCGCCACCCCGCCGGAGGGCCAGCGCCTGGAAGACTACTTCGCCGGGCGCGACGTGGACATTCCGACAATGCGGGAGAAGATGCGGAAGGTGGCCGCCGGCCAGGGGCTGCCCTTCGGGGACATGCGCCAGGTGTACAACAGCCGCCTGGCCCAGGAGCTGGGCAAGTGGGCCGAGGCCCGGGGCCGCGGCGACGCGTTTCACCACCTGGCCTTTCGCGCCTATTTCGCCGACGGCCGCAACATCGCCCGCACCGATGTGCTTGTCGATTTGGCCAAGGCGGCGGGCCTTCCTCCACAGGAGGCCGAAGCCGTGATCGCGGAGCGCCGTTTCGCCGCGGCGGTGGACCGCGACTGGCAGCGCGCGGGGGAACTCGACATCGTCGTGGTGCCGACCTTTCTGGCCGACGGCCGCCGCCTGGCGGGCGTCCATTCCTATCAGAAGCTGCGGCGCCTGGTCACCGGCGGCACGCCGGACAGCGGCGCAACGATCCCGTGATGCCGCCCATGCCCGCGATGGTCGGGCCCATGGAGGGACACGCATGAAGATGGCCATTCTCGCCACCGGCGGGACCTTCGACAAGGAATACGACGAGATCGGCGGGGCGTTGTACTTCAAGAAGACCCATCTCCAGGAGATGCTGTCCATGGGGAGGTGCCGCTTGGCGGTGCGCATCCAGGTGGTGATGATGAAAGACAGCCTGGAAATGACCGGAACGGACCGGCGCCGGATTCTGGACGCCTGCCGGGCCTGCGAGGAGCCGCGCATCGTCATCACCCACGGCACGGACACCATGGTGGAGACCGCCCGGTTCCTGGAAGGCAACGTCCCCGGCAAGACCGTCGTGCTCACCGGCGCCATGATCCCCTACACCTTCGGCAGCTCGGACGGCCTGTTCAACCTCGGCAGCGCGCTGTCATTCGCCCAGGTCCTGCCCGAGGGGGTTTTCGTCGCCATGAACGGCCGGTTCTTTCCTGCCGGCCGGGTGCGCAAGGACCGCCGGCGGGGGATCTTCGTCAAAAGTCCCGACAAAACGACCGGGACGGAGTGATCCGATGATGCGCCGCTTTTCCGGATATCGCTTGGGGATACTGGCGTGGACGCTGCTGGCGGCCCTCATGGTGAGCGCCTGCGGGGACAAGGGCAAGTCGTCCCGCCAACCCACCGCCGGCAGCCAGATCATCTGTTTCGGCGACAGCCTCACCGCCGGCACCGGCGCCGCCCGGGGGATGGACTATCCCGCCCAGTTGTCCCGTCTTGTCGGCCGCCCGGTGGTCAACGCCGGCGTGCCGGGGGACACCACCGCCGAGGGCCTGGCCCGGCTGGAACGCGATGTGCTCGGCCGCTCGCCGCGGCTGGTGCTCATCACCCTGGGCGGCAACGATCTGAAAAACAGGGTCTCCAGGGATGCCGCCTTCGGCAACCTGCGGCAAATCGTGGACCGCATCCACGCTGCCGGCGCCCTGGCCGTCATCGGCGGCATCGACATTCCTTTTTACGGCCGGGGCTTCGACAAGGCCTACAAGGAGTTGGCCGAGGAAACCGGGGCCGTTCTCATCGAAAACATCCTGGACGACATCATGGGCAATCGCTCCCTCATGAGCGATCCCATCCATCCCAACGACGCCGGCTACGCCGTCATGGCCGATCGGTTTCACCGGGCAATCGAGCCGTATCTGTAGCATCCTCTTGCGTTTACGTTGATTTTGGCAGGGGCCGGCCGCGCCTGACAGGCGAAGCGGGGGATATTGATAATGGTGACAACAAATTGATGTCCTCGGTATCCCATGAGCCGACCGAATTCTTTCCGGCAAAGCGGTCGGGACCAGGCCGGTGTCGAGACAAGTGAAATCCGGGAACCATCCAACCCGGAAACCCCCGGGCCGTGGAAGGACAGCCCCAAGGTGCGTTCGGCTGCGCAGATCCATGACGAACGGTTCAGGGAGTGCGTTTCCCTCCAGGCCCAGTACATCTACGACACTTTTGGTAAATTTCCAGGTACGGTGCCTTCCATGTTCCTGATCATGTACCTGCAGGCCCATCATCTGGATCTGGATTTTTATGACAAGTTCTACAAGCCCGGATCATACCTGAAGACGCATGCCATGCACATGGCCAATTGGCACTCTGGCGACCAAGGGTGAGCATGGAAGCACCATGTCGCCCGGGAGCTTGCCAGAAGACCGGGCGACATGGTGCCATGCCGCGAAATCGCGGGCAAACGGCGCTATAGAGGCACCCAATAAACATTGTTCGGTGCAATCAGGCGGGGTACCATGAGCGAGAATCCTCCATCCACGGTCGTCTCTACTGTTATTCTGCTCGTTCTGTTCTTTGGCGGCGGGTTCGTGGGCGAACAGCTCGCCCTCGCCCTGGCCCCAAGCTCGGGCCTCTCGCGGCTCCTAGGGTTCCTCGTGCTGCCGTTCTCCTTCGTTCTCGGCTTCTATGCCTGGGCAGGCGCCGCGATTATCGTTATCCTGAAGTGGCTGGTAAAAGGAGGCGCTCGCGCAAGTAAAAGGCCGAGCGGAATCCCGCCGGGAGCCAAAGGCTTTTTATGGTCATCCGTTCTCTCCTGCGCGCTTGTGGGCGTGCTCACCGGGCTTCTTTCAAAGGAGCATAGCTTCATCCTCGTCTTCGTTCGCTACACTGTAGTGGGTATCGTTTATGGTTTTTTGTGCTGGAGGTTAGCGGAATCAGGTTGGCTGCCATTTCCGAGCGATTAGTCAAAAAGTGGCCTAAATCAAGGATGCTCACTATCCGGGAAATACTTGCCGGCGGCCATTTGAGGTATTTTTTGAAATTCATTCCTATTTTCAACAAGGTAAATTCCTAAAAATATACCCTAAAATGACTTGACTTGCAGATGCCGATTTGCTACCGCCGTTGATCGGTTGATGCCGTTTCCAAGAATCGCGTTTTTCGTTAAAGCCGTTCCGGGCTTTTGACCCGGAATCCATTTTAACCATTTCAAATATTTGTCGTAATGACCAGAAGGATATTGCCGACGCCATTGATGCGCCATACGAGTTAGCCAGACCCCAAAAACAGGAGCACACCGCCATGAAAGGTGTTCAATGAAACCCCAATCGCCAAATTTCGGCGGGTGGGGTTTTGTTGTTTTATGGGAGGCAGGGTTTTGAACGGATTGAACATTGCTATTGGTAAGCTGTAGCTTCACGGGATGGCAGCTTGATGCACGAAAGCATCAACTAAAGAGTCCCTGTAGATGGTTTTATAACAATGGTTCTGATGCTGCCCCGCATAAAATGCTGTGATAGATAGAGCGAATAGAAAAATATTTTGAATCACAAGGGGTTAAGAAATTTTTGGGAAGTGTTTGAGGTGTCGTATATGGACAGAAATGAGAAATCCCGCATCTTATATGTGGGTTAATCTTATTATATTTCGATGAAACGAGGATTTTTTATGCAAATCTCCCTCCCTTCTAGATATGAAGATATTGATGAGGCCTATCGTGGACGTTTAGAGCCAAACACTGAATTGATTGCTATTGTACAAAAAGCAATTAAGTCTATGGAAATAAGCGGCGGTATTCGTTTTTTGCCTGTTTTTGGTTTAAGTGGCTCAGGGAAAAGCTGTGGATCAAGAGAACTCGATAGGCATTTACCGGAAACGCATGTCTTTATCCTCGACAGAAAGGAGATTGAGAGCCAAGATAATCTTTTAGCGAGGATAGCGTCGGAACGAATAAAAAAACATAAATGTAATATCGCAATAATTGACCAATTTGAAGAGCAGGTAGTCGGTCGTGAAAACATCCCAACTGAATTTGTTGAAAAAATTAGCATCCTTGATAGAACTACCTTAAAAGATTCTAAAATTATATTTCTTTGGTTAACAACTGACGCTCTCTTTCAAAAACGCCTTGAGCAGGCGTGTTCAAGAAATACAAGGCTATTAATACAATCGAATTTCACAATTACTGGACCAATAAAAAAAGATTGGTTAAGAATTGTTGAAGAGACTTTTTCCTTCCACAATAGTGAAAAGCCTCTTTCCGATTTTGGGATAGTAAGTCATGATATAAAAAAGCTTATTGATGAAACTGAAACCATTGGAAAATGTCTTGAAAAAACGGCTGATCTCTTAGCAGAAAATATTCCAAATATTCAAGATCTTTCAGAATATCAAATAATTCTTGCTTGGCCTGTAGCAGACGATACCAGAATGCAACGAGTTCTTCAATTTACTAGACCGCGTGAAGGTTATCTATTGAATTGGGATGCTTGGAAAAGAGAACTAAATCAAAAAGATCAAGACACACTTCCTCTTCATGAGTATAACAGGGCAAGGTTATATTTTGATATGCGACTAGTCCCCATTCGGGTCGCCGATATTCATAAACTTTGCAATGACTTAGATCAAACTCCTGACGAATTTGGCAAAACATACCTTGAAAGGTTTCAAAAGACACACCTCTATCACCTCATATCCGGAAACTGGGATGATTATGATTATAACCCGGTACGGGCAAGAACATCAGCGAGAGGTGATGAGGCTGATGCTTGGTATGAATCCGTGACTGATCAACCAACAAAAATTGGTAAAAGGTTCTCTTTGGTTTTAAGGAAGTTAGGTGAAAACGCTGATTATGAGAAAGAACTTATATCAAAGTATTCTAAGGTCAAAGCAGATATTTATGTAGAATCAAATCCAAAGAATATTAAGAAAAAGATAATTGAATTGAAAATATTTTCCTCTAAATACACAATGCCATCTACAATAAAAGAACAAATAAAAATTACTTTAAGAAGACATTCGCAATTTGCTGGCTTTTTACCGAGACAATGATCATTGGACAACATCATTACCTCGGGCTGGCAAAAATCGCTCTGTTTCACTCTGCGCCTTTCACTATCCAGTTATTCTGGGCGTTAGGTGCAGTTTTTTAAAAGCGAAATATCAAATTTCAGGAATTTTACATGTCAAATAGAGATGATTTCTCGGAAAGCACGAAGCAGCTACTTGCACGAAGAGTTGGTTTTAGGTGTTCGAACCCGAATTGTAGGGCTGCCACATCAGGGCCTTCATGTGATCCGGAAAAGTTTGTTAGTTTAGGGGTTGCCGCCCACATTACTGCTGCAAGCGAAAGAGGGCCACGATTTAATCCTGATTTGAGTGGTGAGGAAAGACGTGATGCCTCTAACGGGATTTGGCTTTGCCAAAACTGTGCGAAACTCATCGATAGCGATACTTTGAGATTTAGCGTTCATGTATTAAATTCATGGAAGTATGCCTCTGAAATAGCGTCTAAGATTGATCTTGGTAGAAATACTGATACTTCAACAGTTTCAGCTTTTCAGGATGCCCTTTCATTAATGCCAGAATTACTTTTAGATATGGCCAGAGCATTAAAAGACGAAAAAACAAAATTAATTAGAGAATTTTTTGTCTTACGGGATCGAAAGATTAGGCTTGGAGGATCAAGTAAGCCCAGACTTATATACTTTGAAGAAGATTATGAAAGTCTCCCAAATAAATTTGACATATTAGAAGATTACGGCTTTATTATTGACGTTCGGGTTGGGAAAGCACCTATTTATCGGATGACTCCTGAGTTTATTAAGTTTTTGTTAACAGACATTGAAAGCACTTAAAAAATCAACTGTGCGGACGAAAAACCCGCGGCTCACAGGTCAACCGTTAACGCTTTATTATCCCAAGTGCTCGTTTTCGCTCGCTTGCCAAATTGACGGTTAATGCTCTTAAGCATTAGATGAAACAGGTTCCTTGAAATAGCTGAGCCAAACCGAATGACGATTCGAAAGGAGCAAAAAAATGGGAGACAAGGGAGGCAAGAAAGATAAGGACAAAAGCAAAAAACAGATAACTAAAAAACATGACCAAAAGGTCAAAGAAAGGAAGGATAAGCAACCGAAAGGAAAAGCGTAGAGGTGTGGTCGGATTATCCCCAAACGCTTGTTTCCGGCCTCCTGGGAAATCGATGTTTAGCGGATGTTAGCATCATTGAAAGAACACCAGTGGATGGGCTTTAACAATGAGAGGCTAATGTTGACACCCATAACATGCCGAACTAAATTGACCGCCCATAGAAAATACTCTGATTCTCAGATAGTTAAGTCATATTTTTCGGAATGTCCGAAGGTGTCTTATAGGGACAGAAACGAAAAATCCGGGATCTTATGCGGGTCCATCTAATTATTGTTGTGCATACGAATAAAACAAAAGACTGCGCATACTTTTTCCGCAGAATTTGTGGCTTCGATAAAAGGATATTTCAATGATTCAGCAGAAAATGATCGAATCCTTCAAGGAAGCTTGTCATGATGATGAACGAATAATCGCGGCATTGATGTTCGGCTCATTTGCTATCGGAGAGGGTGACGCGTTCTCTGATATTGAATTCGCAGTATTCATCCAGGATGAGTCTTTTGAAAATTTCGATCAGCGCTCGTGGCTTAATGCCGTATGTCCGGTTGCAGCTTACTTTCCGGATGACTTCGGCCACCACACCGGACTTTTTGAAAACGGTATTCGCGGTGAATTCCATTTCATGCGCAAATCGGACATACCGATCATTTCCTCTTGGCAAGGCTACGGGTGGTTTCCCTCGCTTGATGCGGCAGTTTTGCTTGACCGATCAGGAGAGTTGTCAAGGTACGCTAGTGCTCTCGTGGGGGGTCCCCCGATACGTGAAGGCGCGCCCTTGGTTGAAGGGCTAGTATTGAACCTCATCAGCCTGATGCTCTTTGGGGCTAATCTTTTAAATCGGGGAGAGTATGCTCGCGCCTGGGCTTTGCTCAGCAAAGCACATGAAAACCTTCTCAAGCTGGTTCGCCTCCACGAAAGGTCAACAGACCACTGGCCGACACCTTCGCGCGCGCTGGAAAAGGATGTTTCAGAGGACTCGTATAATCGCTACCTGGCATGCACAGCCAGCGCAGAGTCAAGTGCACTATGCGTAGCCTATCATGAAACGTGGAAGTGGAGTCTCGAATTGTTCAAGGGTGTTGCAGAACCACTGAATATCGAGCTTCCGAGAACTGTAATTGCGCAGGTAAAAAGGTTGTTTAATGAGTCTGCGACGCCGCACAACAAGTAAATCCAGCGGACGCATAAAAACGCGCCGCTGATTTTGGCGTTAGATCAATCGTAAAAGGAGAAAAACGTGAAACTTCCAGAATATATAACAGTTGATGAAGTAAAAAGAGTCTGCAAAGAAATTGGCTTACAAGACTGGTCCAAAATCACGGATCCAAATGTTTCGGAAGAAGAAGCATCCAAGATTCTCAATATTGTTAATACAAAAGGGATGAATATTCCCCTTAAGACTTTCCGAAAAGGTATAGAAGTCGAGCTTGAGCATGGGACAAGATTTGAAGATGCAAATGTCACGAATAACCACCCAATATTGACAGGCCAGATCGTTATCGCACATCTTAAAGAGACTATGGACTATTATGAAAGAATCGATGTTGCTGAAATTGAAGGCGACTTATTGAAAGCTATTCTGTCACGAAATATCGCTAAAATAGAATCAAAGTATAAAGAACTCATCATGGCCAAGAATTTGCTCAATCAATCGATTGCTGACTAATTGAAGAAAAGGATCTAACGAATCACTGGTGCGGATGCAAAAAAGCTGCACCGCACAGTTCAACTGTTGGTGCTTTATTATCCCAAGCGCTTTTTTTCGGCAACCTGCGAAATTGATGATTATCAAATAATTATTCGGTTTTTTACTTTTCTTAGAGTATCATTCAGAATAGGCAGTTGGAGAAACAATAAATGAAAAATAATTCAAATAAGATATTACTAAACGAAATATTGAAATTGGTCAACTTGGACAATGTGAAAATAAGGTTCAATTTGATGTTTAGAGATAATTGGAATCCGATCGAAATTTTTAAAAATGACGCTTCAGATATTTTGCTTGAGGGACAATATTGGAATTACAAAAAACACAAATCTTATAAAGACGGACAGATCACAATCGGTTTTATCCGTATAAATAGTAGTGATGATTTATGGTTGCTATTTCACATTGGAAAGGTGACAAAAGATTTAGATATTCTAGATGGTGTTGGCTATGAATATGAGATTTTAACTGAGTACAAAAAGTATTTCGGACGCTTGATAGTTAAATATAAAAACAAAGCACAAACCATGATTCGTCTTGCTAAATCTGTAATTGATGATTGTGAAGTTGTGCAGATATTACCTGACACTTTTGACAATGATATCTTTCCTGGTTATGACAAAGTAAATGTCACCTGGCAGGAGCTATATAGAGTAATTTCAAAAGAAAGCTGGAGGACGGCTTTGCAAAATCAAAAGGGAGTCTATCTAATTGTTGATGTTTCAACCGGCAAAATGTATGTAGGTTCTGCTTATGGTGAGAGAATGATTTTAAATCGTTGGCAATCATACATCACGACTGGCAATGGCGGCAACACTGAGCTAAAAAATCTGAGTTTTGAATACATAAAACAAAACTTTAAATATTCGATTCTTGATATTTTTAAATCTACGGTTAATGATCAGGTAATAATTGAAAAAGAAAATTGGTGGAAATCAGTACTATTGACGAGGGAATTTGGATACAACAAAAATTAGAAAGCACAACCAAAATAGCTGGACTGGATTTTAGCTAAATTTCGGGGAACCATCCTGCTAACAAACGTACGTTGAATTACTACCAACTGAAGATGGGGTACATAAACAAAAACCTGGCGAAAGGAGAACAGGCCATCCAGCGGGCGTACCTACACTGGATCATCTATGCTGGGCCCTGCGTTTGGGTGTTCATGTCTGTAGCGCAAATGGCCAGCCCTGTGGTCACCCCGACCAGGGTGCAGCTTCGTCACCGGTGATGGAGGGCGTTAGATGCAATGCTTGAGGAAGAAAAGAAACTGGAGCCTCAATGGAAGGTAGTTCCGACGTATTCAGGCATATAATCCATTACTCGTTTCATCTGTTGGTGCCATTTGTATTCGCAAAACTATTTTGGAAGAAAAATTGGTGGAAAGCAGCGCTGATTATGTTGGCAACAATGCTCATTGATTTAGATCATCTCTTGGCCGAGCCAATTTTTGATCCCAATCGTTGTAGCATAGGTTTTCATCCTCTTCACAGCTTATGGGCGGGGATATGTTATTTCGGCCTTCTGGCCGTTCCTTCATGGAAGTGGCGTGCAGTATCCGTGGGATGCTTGTGGCATTTATGTACCGATTTCATTGATTGTTTACTTGGCGGATTATGGCCCTAAATACATTCCACCCTTAAATGGGCGCCCCTCCGGAGCAACGAGACCCCCGGAGCATTGAGGTGATCCGATGAGCTTTCGAATTTCACCATTGTATTGGCCGTTCATGGCCATTGCCGCGCCGGTCATGGTGCCTTTGTTGATGCGCCGGAACCGGCAATTCGAGAAAAACAGGGCGTTGGCCGCCGAAAACAACCGGCGGCGGATCCGTGAGGCCGAAAAACTCGATTTGCCAGAGTTGGATCGCCTGGATCTCACGGTACTGGTGGAAGAGAAGACCCGGGAGGGGTTCATCGGCGATGCCGGCGTTTCCTACCTGTTCAGGACCGATCTGGGCGCCATGCTGATGGACATCGGCTTCGGCGCGACGCGGCCGGCGTTCAGTCACAATGCCGCCAGGCTCGGCTTCAGCATGGACCAGGTGGAGGCCCTGACGATTTCCCATCTCCATTGCGATCACATGGGCGGGCTGCCGGCGCAGCGCTCCCGCAAGGTGACGGTGCCGAAGGAATTCTTGCCTTCGCGGCGGATTCCCTGTTTTCTGCCGGACAGGGCGGAAGCACCGGGGTTCGAGACCCGATTGATCGACAAACCTCAGATGCTCGGCGCCGGTATCGCCACCACGGGGCCTTTGGCCAGGAGCCTCTTTTTCATGGGCTACACGGAGGAACAGGCCCTGGTGGCCCGCGTCAGGGGCAAGGGCCTGGTGGTGTTCACCGGCTGCGGGCACCCGACCATCGAGGTGATCCTCGAAATGGCAAGGAAAATTTCAGATGACCCGCTCTACGCGGTGGGGGGCGGGCTTCATTTTCCCGTCACCGACGGCAGAGGCAACCGGGCCGGCATCAGGGTGCAGATGCTCCTGGGAACGGGAAAACCGCCCTGGCGGAGAATCGGGGACGAAGACCTGGACAAGACCATCCAGGCCATCAACCGGGCCGCCCCCGAGAAAGTGTTTCTATCCGCCCACGACACCTGCGATCACGCCCTTGGGCGGATGCAGCGGGAACTTGAGGCGAGCACCGAGGTGCTCCGGGCCGGGGGGATTTACAACCTCTGAAATAATCCCGCAAAATAGTGATTGGGAGGCAATTCGGCGAAAAGAGGAGATGCCGTTTTTCGAACCGGAAGCAGGTGCCGCAAGGCGTCGGTGACCGCGGAAGCCGGCGGCCGCCCTGCCATCAAGAACCGCGCTGCCGATGGAGGAGAAGGCCAAGATCAAGGCGCGCCAAGGCGTGCCGTTTATTCTGACCCATTACATGGACGTGGTGGACCCCAAGACGATGCAGCCGGTGCCGCGGGACGGCGCGACCATCGGCGAGATCGTCATGCGCGGCAAAAACGTGATGCTCGGCTACTACACACCAGTCACCCATCGGGATCAAGGCGGCGATTTCCCGGCTTTGCGCATGAAAATGCCTCCCCTGGCTCACTGAGCCCCCAAAGGTTGTCGGTGCCATGCCGATGCCCGGAACTGCGTGAAGCCGAAGTACCCTACAACTACAATGCCAGTTTGGGCGGCCAAAATGGTATTATCGAGCCTAAAAACTTGCATTTTGGGATTGTAAACGATATGATTTCGGTTACATAGCTTGGTTCGGCCCTGAAGTGCCGACCCGGAGCTATGGTCGTTGTGTGGTTTAGAGGAGGTTGTCGTAGTCAAGGCGACACAGCTTTCACACTCGACAACGATTCTACAAGAAGGGAGGGGTTGTGAGGGATAAAAAATATATGATCCTTGCTATCGGAGGGGGACTATCTTTACTAACATTGATAGTTCTTGCTTCAGCACACTCCCGAAATGCCTCATTTTTATCTTTAGAGTCAAGATGGCTTGCTGTTGCGGGGATTCCAATATTGGTTGCCCTCCTTGCTGGTGGTTATATTAATAGATTCAAAGGTTTTGGTATTGAACTTGAGAGTGAGCTTCAGGCATCGGTAAATGAAGAATCTCTTGTGAAAGCTCCTGGTATTTTACTACATGCCAGTGATATCGCAGAACAAGCACAAGAAATCGCCAAGGGTTCTCTCGACCAGTTATATCAAATGGATCAAGAGAAGAGGGAAAAGATTAGACTGTTGCGGTTTGTAATGCAGGGCTATTATGTTCCAGGCGTTATAGAAGAATATTATAATGCTCTTCCTAAACTTCAATTTTTAGAGATACGAGATCAGAGTGATGTTCTGCGTTGTATTCTGCCTAAGGAAGCCATCAATGCGTCAAACATTGAGTCCTTCGTTGACTCATTAAGAGAAGCAACCGTTCCACAAGAGTTTAGACCAGTAAGCGTGAGAATTGCGATTGAATCAAAAGATAACTTATTGGTCGCAATCGAGAAGTTACGCAATTCAGGCTTTGAATCCTTGCCAGTACTGGATAGAAATGAAGTTGTTGGTATTTTAGATCGATCGACTGCGTTTGAGAGGCTGGCCGACACAATAGTGCAGGCTCGTTTAAAAGGCTGAAATTTTCGCGAGACTGTAGCGATGGCTTCAGCATCGGCAGAGCAGGGAAATGGGCGGGAAGCCATGTGGACGGAAAGGCTCCCAGTAGGGCGTGAAGACTTTTTCGCCAGGACCAGACAAACCTTGAAAGCCGCGTCGCGGGACCGGAAAATCCGCAAAACCATGGGTGGCTGGGAACTGCGGGAAGACGAAGGACCCTAGAACGCCCGTTTTTGCGGCCAAAATGGGGTTATGGAGTCTAAAAACCCGCATTTATGGCGGCTAAACGACACGATTTCAGTTACATAGCTTGGTCCGGCCCCACGAAGGCGGATTGGGAAAAGTGCGCCGCTGGCACCTGGCGTGCCGCCAACGCGTTGGTCACACCCAAAAAATACAGGAGTGCGTCGCCATGAACGGTGTCCGCTGAAACCCTGATCGCCAAAAAATCGGCGGGCGGGGTTTTGACGTTTCGTGGCCGCAAATTTTTTTGAAATGGCGTTGTCTCGATCAACCGCGACCTCATGACAGAAGGGAGGGTGGACCAATGGCAAGCTACAAGGTCACTGCAACCAGTCTGAATATGCGTTCGACCCTGAAGGTCAGCGGAACGAATCGGATTGCCGTGTTGCCCCAGGGAAGGGAGGTTGAAAAAATAGACGATACCCACGACCCCTGGTGGCGGATTCGCACTCGGCTGCGCGGCGGAAGCGTTGAGGGGTACGTGCATTCCCGCTATCTTGTGAAGGACGGCGACTTCGCTGGGCCGGCCAAGGCCAGTTCCATAGCGGCGGTGCATCTCGCGGAAAACAAGGCGTCGGCCGCCAGAAACAGCGATGCCGGGAGAGCGTTCCCGCTGGGGGAGCCGGGCAGCCCCAGGAGAACCGCCAGCGGGAGGGAGGACCGAATTCAGCAGATCAGGGGAATTATAAACTGGCTCGATGTCGATCACAGCGTCAGATACCTGCGCAAGGGGTCGACCACCTACTGCAACATTTATGCGTATGACTACTGCTACCTTTGCCGGGCGTACATCCCGCGGGTCTGGTGGACGCAAAGGTCCGTCATCGAACTGGCGAGAGGAAACCAGGTTCCGGTTCTGTACGGGGATACGGTGACGGAACTCAATGCGAATTCGCTGCACGACTGGCTGTGCGATTTCGGACCGGATTTCGGATGGACGAGAACCTTCGATCCCGATGAAGCGCAGGTTTCCGCCAACAACGGAAAGGTGGTGGTGGTGTGCGCCAAGCGTGTCACCACCAACCGGCCGGGGCATATTTGCGCCATTGTGCCGGAGACGGATCCATTCGTGGCCAGGCGCAAAGTTGATGGCGGCATAGCCAATCCGCTTCAAAGTCAGGCCGGAAGCAGCAATTACAAATACAAGGCGGCCAATCGGTGGTGGACATCGAGCAGGTTTCAATCTTTCGGCATCTGGGTTCACGACTGAAGTCGAATGGAGCCGCCCCTTCCGGATGGTATTGCGAAAACCAAACCGGGCCATTTGCATCTTGACCGCCGGCTGGGAGAACGGTAGGTCATCTAATATGTTTTAGCGCAGTGACAAGGGCAAATGGACATCGTTGAGCGCAACCAAGGGGGCGAAAGGAAAAATTAACGCTGCCGTGTCTCAGGAAAAGCGTCTTCCGTTCCCTCCATGGGTCGCCCCTGGTCTGGTCAAACGATCCTCTTCACCTTCGGCGGGGGGAAAATAAATGGAGTTCATTCCGTTGCATTATCAACATCTTGATCAATGGATCGGCGGCATTTTAGGGATCATCGCCGGTTTCATCGTGCAAGGCGAAATGCAGATGTTTTTCGTTCTTCTTTTCCAGGACCTCTCGGAACGAAAAAAAGTCGTTTATGATTTAAATCCCTTCCATCATATCGATCCAATGTCTCTGCCGGTCATTCTTTTTACGGGATGGGGATGGGGAAAGAAACGGGTCGAGATTCCACCGTACTTTCCTTCAAGTCGGGTGGCCCTGGGGATGATCCACCTGACGGCGCCTATGGGCAATCTGGTTTTTATGGGTGTATTAGGCAGCATCTACTTTTTTTCTTCCGGTTCGATTCTAAAGTTTGCCGTTGAAATCAACGCACTGATTGCAATGGCAAACTTCATGATTCCCATCCCGCCGATGGCCTTGGGCAGATCCGTCTGCACCCTTTTGCCGGCATTGGAGGGTCGCGGTGCCGCCGTTGAAAAATTCGGGGCATTGTTGTTGACCCTTCTGGTCATTTTGGATTACGTGGCCAAGACGGGTGTTTTCACATCGATACTCATGCCGGCGACGCGGTTTTTGTCCCGTTTGATTCTGGGGGGATAGCCGGGCTCAAGGGTGAAGGGCGACCCGACGGCATCACAAAAAACCCGGGAAATCCTCGCCGGCCATCGCATCACAAGCAGCGCCTTCGGGACGAAAATACACGACCAGCGAAAATCTGAAGGATATCCCTTGTGCAAACAGAAAAAGCCGTATAGAAAGAATTGATTTTTTAAATGCGAAAAATCCGATGCCGCCCCGGCGATGTTACAGGGCGGATTTTTTTTGGATTTTCAGATTTCGCGCCGATTCGAACGCGAGCGCAAAGAGACAGGATTGAAGATGACTTTTTCCGCCTTCGGGCTCATCGAGCCCCTCAAGCTGGCCGTGGCAAAACTGGGCTTCCATCAGCCGACCCCGATCCAGACCCGTGCCCTTGCCGTATTGCTGGCCGGCAACACCGATTTTATCGGCCTGGCCCAGACCGGTACCGGCAAGACAGCCGCCTACGGTTTGGCCCTGCTGCAGCAGATTGCCGACGGCGGCAAACATCCCCGCGCCGTGGTGCTTTGCCCTACCCGGGAGCTGTGTCAGCAGATCGCCGCCGATCTGCGGCAGCTGGCCACCTTTCTTCCCGCGGTGCGCATCGCCACCGTCTACGGCGGCGCCGGTATTGCCGATCAGATCCGGCAACTGCGCTTCGGGGCACAGGTGGTGGTGGCCACCCCCGGCCGGGCACTGGACCTGATCCAGCGCGGTGCCCTGTCCCTGAATGCGATTCAAGTGGCGGTTTTGGATGAAGCCGACGAAATGCTGCGCATGGGTTTCAAGGAAGACATGGACCGTATTCTGGCCGAACTGCCGGCCGAACGGCATGTATGGCTCTTTTCGGCTACCATGGCCCCGGCGGTGAATGCGGTGGCCAGGGCTTATCTGAACAATCCGGCCCGGGTGGCCGTGGATGGGGCACCGGGGGGACCGGAGGGCATGGCGCATCGGTGCTACTGTGTACTCGAGAAGCACCGTTATGCCGCCCTGCGTCGCCTGATCGATCCCGTGCCGGCCATCCGCGCCTTGGTCTTTTGTCGCACCCGCAGTGACGCCCAGACCCTGGCAGACCGGCTGGCGGCCGAGGGTTGCCCGGCCGAAGCGCTTCACGGCGATCTGGGCCAAAGCCAGCGCGATGCTGTCATGGGACGCTTCCGTCGCGGGGCTCTCCAGGTGCTCGTAGCCACCGACGTGGCGGCCCGGGGACTGGATGTGGACGACATCACCCACGTGATTCACTACCAGTTGCCTGACGATGCCCAAATCTACACCCACCGCAGCGGTCGCACGGCCCGGGCCGGGCGCAGCGGACTGTCGGTGGTCCTGGCGACGCCCCGGGAGCAATGGCAGATCACAAACATCGAACGCAGCCTGAAACTGCACTTCCAGCGCGAGCGTCTGCCCGACATCCGGACCGTCTGCCGCCAGCGCCTCGCTTCGCGACTCAAGGATTTTGCCGCCACGCCGGTGACCGATCCCGAGTTGGACGCCTTGATGCCGACGGCTGTGGCGGCCCTGGAGGGACTGGACCGCGATGCATTGATTCAGCGTCTGGTAGCCGTCGAGTACAGCCGCCGGCCGCAAACCGCGGCCGAGGAAAACGACCTCAATGCCCGGCCCGTCGCCACAGCCCGCCCGCCGTTGCGCCAGCCGGCGCGTTCGCCCCAGCGCGGCCGACAACCTTTCCGGCAGCCGGCCCGGCCGGCTGAGGCCAGGCATTTTTGCATCGATGTCGGCCAATCAAAGCGCATCAACGCCGGGGCCGTGGTGCGCTGCATCTGCGATGCCGCCGGAATCCGTTCCAACCTCATCGGCGCCATCCGCCTCGATCAGACCCGGGCTTTCTTTGAAGTGCAGGCCTGCGCCGCGGACCAGGTCCGAAAAAGCGCAGACCGGGTCCGCCTCGACGGCCGGCCGGTTCAGGTCCGCCCGGTGGCCGCCGGCGCGGCGCCCCAGGGCAAGGCAGCCCGCACCCGGTATCGGCCCCGGTAACCCCGACCCTCTTGACACTAGTTCGCGTTTTTCTCAGGGGAGCATCCTGGCCAAGTGTCATGGCTGCCCCCTAACCGAGGCGATATGCTTAACAGCCGGAAGTGAACGCCGATAGCGTAGGTCAAAGTCTGGCCGCTCTCATCAAGCAATGGGAGATGACACCATTGCGAGAAAGCTGAGGATGAAAATTTCGATTTGACGGTCATCGGTAGTAGAGGGTTGAGCATCAGCACGAGAATCATTTTGGGGAGTTTCAGCGGTAGAGTTTCACGAAATTGTCGTTGCCCAGTGCTGATTGTGAGATGAGCCAACTTCGAGAAGAAGATCCATAACCAGTATCGGTTGCAACCGCAATGGGGTGAACAGGGTCGGGCCCTGCCACTATTCTGATATTTCAGGCGACAGCCGTTACAACAAGCAGTTCGATGCCCACTTGGTGAATTTCGAGAAAACTGAAGGGTAAGGTGATGAAGGTGTTGAGGGGATGAGGATCGAAACGGGTTGTCCATTAAAGTAAAGCGCGGCCCCTCGGAGGAGCCCCTGACTTTTCCATTGACAGTTGAGTAATTATAAGTTTTCTTTACAAGAATTGAACGGCTTCGGGCGCATCCCCCCATTCTAGACGAAAATAAACAGGTGAGCCGAGTGGCTATTTGCGACCCTGACATCACGAAACCCAATTACGCCCAAAACAAGCTGAAGGCGCAAAACGAACTGCTTGTTGCCATCAGCGAAGCGCAGGCCCTTTTTATTTCCGGTCATGCCCCGGATCGCGTATATGCGCAAATGCTCCAGATTCTTGTGCGGTCCACCGGCAGTGAGTATGGCTTTCTCGATGAGGTCATTCGCAACCCGGACGGGAAAAAGGTCGAGCGTATTCTTGCCATTTCAGATATTTCATGGGACGCCGAATCCAAGCGCCTGTACGAAGGCTTAAAATCAGGGCAATTCGAGATCATGACCCTGGACAATCTCGCCGGCGCCGCCGTGTTGGAGCAGCGCGCCGTCATCGCCAACGATGCCTCAAATGACCCACGCGCCAAAGGCCTTCCCAAGGGGCACCCCGCCATCCAGCGCTACATGGGGATGCCGTTGTACTACGGGGGTGAAATCATCGGCGTGGTGGGGGTGGCCAACCGGCCGGACGATTACACCGAAGAGATCGCCGCCTTCATTCAGCCACTGATCCAAGCCGCCAGCGCCATGATCCAGGCTGGACGTGTCGTGCAAAGGGAGCGGGAAATGCTGGCCGCCCTGAAGGCCAGCGAAGAGAAGTACCGTCGGCTCGCGGAAACCTCCAACGAAGGCATCTGGGCCGTGGACGCCCATTTCCGTACCACTTATGTCAATCCTCGGATGGTGGACATGCTGGGTCGCAGGCCGTCGGAAATGCTCGGCCGGTCGGTGGATGAATTCTTGTTTCCCGACGACCTTGGCGACCACAGAGACGGGGTGGCGGCCCGGCATCAGCGGCAGGGCGAAAAATCTTATGAGCAGCGCTTTCAGCGCGGTGATGGATCACCTCTGTGGGCCTTGGTGTCGGCCACACCGCTTTACGACGAAAAAGGGGAGTATGCTGGATCGTTCTCCATGCTTACCGATATCACGGCGCGGAAACGGATGGAGGATAAACTCCGGCAAAATGAGACCCGCTTCCGGCAAATGTTCATCAATGCGCCCATGCCCTATCAGTCGTTGGACGAGCAGGGCAATTTCCTGGATGTCAACCAGGCTTTCCTGGACGCACTCGGCTACAGTCGCAATGAGATTATCGGCCGCAACTTCGGGGACATTCTGCAACCGGAATGGGTGGACCACTTCAAGGAGAATTTTCCCCGGTTCAAGGCGGTTGGTGAAATCTTGGGCGTGGAATTCGAGATGGTCAAAAAGGACGGTTCCACCATCCTGGTGTTTTTCAACGGCAAGATTCAACGCGACGAAGAAAACCATTTTCAGCGAACCCACTGCATTTTTCAAGATATTACCGAAAATCGAAGGATCCAGGCCACTTTGAAGGATCGGGAACGCTATCTGAGCGCCATTCTGGAGACCATCCAGGAAGGCTTTTGGGCGCTAGACGAAAATGGGCGGTTTCTGGATGTCAACGCGGCTTACTGCGGATTGAGCGGATACCGGCGTGAAGAGCTTTTGAAGCTCAGGATTAACGACCTGGATGCCATTGAAACGCCGACCGGATCGAACGCATCCGTTCAAGGGGTTTCGAACGTTTTGAATCCCGCCACCGACGCCGGGACGGCAGCCTTTTGGAACTTGAGATTTCAGTGGTCTGGCTCGATCATGAAAGACAGCTCATCTGCATGGGGCGTGACATCACGGAACGCAAGCAGGCCGAGGAGGAGCGCGAGAAACTTCATGCCCAGTTGGCCCAAGCTCAGAAGATGGAATCCATCGGCCGCTTGGCCGGCGGGGTGGCTCACGATTTCAATAATATGCTCGTGGTTATCCTCGGTTATGCGGAAATGGCCCAAAGCAAAGTTCCTCTGGAAGATCCGCTGCACTCGGATCTGAACGAAATCATCTCCGCCGCCAGCCGCTCGGCCGACATCACCCGCCAACTGCTCGCCTTCGCCCGTTGCCAACCCGTGGTCCCCAAGGTCATCGATCTCAACGACACGGTCGAGGGGACCTTGAATATGCTGCGCCGCCTTATCGGTGAAGATATTGATCTGGTTTGGCGGCCGGCAAAACACACATGGCCGGTGAAAATCGATCCGTCGCAGGTTGATCAGATGTTGGTTAATCTGTGCGTCAATGCACAAGATGCCATCGATGGGGTGGGCAAAATCACGATCGAGACAGGAACGGTCGTTTTAGACGATCAATCCTGTGCTTTTCACCCCGGTTTTGTTCCCGGCCAGTTCGTGACGCTGGCCGTCAGTGACGACGGCTGCGGGATGGATACTGAAACTTTCGGGCACGTTTTCGAGCCGTTTTTCACTACCAAGGATACGGGAAAAGGCACTGGTCTGGGTCTGGCCACGGTTTACGGTATCGTTAAACAGAACAACGGGCTTATCGACGTAAACAGTGAACCGGGCCAAGGCACCACCTTTAGAGTCTACTTGCCGCAGTACGCCGGAGCGGTTGACGGACAAAGCGAGGCCGCCAAGACCGAGCCTCGCCGGAGCGAGGGGCAGACGGTGTTAATCGTCGAAGATGAGGTGGCCATCCTGAGGCTCGGTCAGATGATGCTCGAAAGCCTGGGGTACCATGTTCTGGCGGCCGCAAGCACCACCGAAGCCATCGCCTCGGCCGAAAACCACGCGGGCCAGATCCACCTGCTGATCACCGACGTGGTCATGCCCGAGATGAACGGCCGGGACCTTGCGGCGCGGTTACAGAAGCTGAACCCGGAGCTGCGGGTGCTTTACATGTCTGGCTATACCGCCGATGTCATCGCCGACCACGGCGTGCTGGAAGATGGCGTTCACTTCATCCAGAAACCCTTCTCCCACCAAGAGCTGGCGGCCCGTGTAGGGGAGGCGCTGTCGTAATGATTGGTCATTTGTTTTTGACATATCCAAATTTTTAACCATCGAACCCAAACAGGTTCAAAGCATCCTTGATTCAGTTTCATGCCGCCCGTGGCGAACTGGCGGCGGATTTAAGGTTGAACGCAGAGAATTGGCGCAGCTCGCCGCGGCCTTCAATGCGATGTCCGCCAAGCTGTTGGATGAACGCAGCCGCCTCGAACAGAAGGTGGCGGAACGCACCCGAGACTTGCAGGGCGCCAACGAACAACTCGAAGGGGAAATTTTGCAGCACCGCCAGACGATTGAGAAGTTGGAAAATACCTTGGCTGAAGTCAAGCAGTTACAAGGAATTTTGCCCATCTGCTCATACTGCAAAAAAATTCGTGATGATGCCGGATATTGGAACCAGCTTGAAAAATACTTGCGTGAGCACTCCGATGCCCGCCTGTCGCACGGCATCTGCCCCGATTGCGCCAGGGAGCATTTCCCCGAATTGGACCTGGAAATCGAATAAGGCTAAAACGGGTCGCCCGTTAACGGGCGACCCGGCGTTCGTCGCAACCTGCAAAAAAGAGTGAGGGGGCGCGATCAGGGCCAACGGCCTGAGAAATGGTCGCGTAGTCTGAAGGAATCTGAATGGTTTTCCCGTTACTGACAAATCCTGGATCAAAACAAGAGGCTTCAATATGGCGAACTATTCCGGGTAACACAGAAAAAGCCAAAAAGAAAACCATAGACGCGATCCGGAACTTTAACATCAGTCCTCCTCAAGCTGAAGATCAATCAGTGAATCAATATATCATTTTCGATAAAGAGAATTGTTTCAATTTTAAATGGAGGCTAAAAAGCTGCACTGTATCTTGGTTCCAACCCATCATCACCGGCTGACACGCAATTTCTGCCAAAATAGCTGGGGGCGCACATTGACAGTCGGGGGTGGGCTGTAGGGGCCATACGGTGTTTTAGCGCTTTGACAAGGAAGGCAGATGTTGTGGGCGACAGTCAGGGAGACAAAAGTGGACTTGAAGTGGATCTGAGTTGATGACCGTCGGAAGGTGATGAGCGCCTACAGTATCAAAAATAGGGGCGCTTAAAAGCCATTTCGGCGATGGAGTCAGCGCTACCATGCCTTCGACTTAAATCCGACGCCCGTTGTATCTCCCCACAAAATCCTCATTTCTGGGCGGGTATAAAATCAGGCATATATTTTGCTTTTATAAAATTAATGTTGATGCATTCGTAGAAAGTTCCGAATTGTCATCCCGAGCGCAGCGAGGGATCTCTTTGTAAAACGAAATGTATAGTAATAGCAAATGGTTGAGATTCCTCGTCGCAAGCTCCTCGGAATGACAACGGTTGTTTTCGGCTTTTTTACGAACGTGTCAATGTTGCGTCCTCAGCGAAGGAAAGGTGGGATGACCTGAATCCGCTGATCCAAGTCCACCAAACATTGAAGAAGATCGGGAGAGGATGGAAAAATGGAAAATAAATTCAAGACCTTTGGTTTGCTCTCCATTTTTGGTGCCATGTTGCTCCAGGTTCAACCGCCCCTGTCCTTGGCAGCAAACAGCAATATTGCCGTCGCGGCCGCTGGGGCGAATGAAAATTCGGAAATCAGCGAGGTCGCTGGGAGGGCGCCATATTATCTCATCTTTGACCAAAACGGCGTTTTTTTGAAATCCATCGAAAATTCGGGCCAGCGCAGCATGCGCGGCTCCAGTTCGGCGGTGGTGGACCTGCTGCTGAAAGAATCCTGCAATGCCGTGATTGCGGGGCAATTCGGCGAAAAAATGCAAAGCCGGCTGAAGGCCAACCGGATCGAATCTTACCAACGCACAGGGATTGTAAAAGATGTCCTGAAAACATTCGGATCAGGCAAATAGACGCATCGGTGGCGCAACCGGCGGGCACCGCCGAAGCACCGGCATTTCTCGGCGCCTCTTCCCGGCCTCCCCCGCACTGAACGCTGGCTTAAAACCAAGCTACGCCACCGTCGGTACGGACTCATCCCGCCCGGCAGGATTCGAGGTTGAAAATGCCGTGACCGCGCCTCGCCAGGGTTTTATGCCTCGATATTGTGGGTCAAGGATGATATAAAGAAATTGAATGTCAATCTAAATTCAATCGAGGAGGCCATACTTATGAAAAAGCCAAGCCAGTCAGCTTCAGATCTCAAAGAACTCATCAATCATGCGATGCGAGACATGGAAATTACACCGGAGGAGTACAATAAAATCATGGATTGTGCCAACGATGATAGTCATATCGACAGTGAGGAAAAGGCCTTGTTGGCGCAGTTTCAACAGATGCTGGCCAACGGGACCATCAAGCGGGTAAAGGGTTGAAGAAGTCCACCATATCCTAATAAAAGAAGCTTTTTCGGTTCTTTATCAGAAATTCAAGCCTCCGCGCAGCCGTGCCTTCGGGTACGGCTGTACGCCAAAAGAATTTCCTGCCATAAGCGCGGAGGCAGAATTAAGTCACCGAGGAATTCTAAAAATTGGGGGATGAATCCAGACAGCATGTCTATCGGATATCTTCGACAGGGGAGTGCCGAATCAAAGGCCCGCTTGACCCCGAGAAGCTTGCTGGCGCAAGTGCCCTTGCCCTCGGCCCAAGGAAAGTAGATTCTATTGAAAATCGAGAATACAACCAAAGTATTACCTGTTCATTTTTGCATCGGTTGTGGGGCCTGCTGCAGGAATTTCGCGTACATTCCAGTATCTCAAAAGGATGTCGGGACGCTTGAAACTTTCACGGGAATCAAATCGGAAGAATTCACCGATAAGGTTGATAAATCCGGCGAGAAGCGTTTTATGAAATTCCAGGATAACGGGGATTGCATCTTTCTGGAAAAAAATGATGATGGCTATTTTTGCAGCGTATACGAAGCGAGGCCGGAGACGTGTAGAAGGTATCCATCAACCGATATTCAAATAAAGACATGTAATTTAAACAGCGGACGTTGATGGCAATCTAAAAGAGTCATGTGCAATCAGTGGTTACCGATGACCTGCCGGGGCGGCTCGTGGGACCCGGAAGAAAAGCGGCTGATCAACTGTCCTTGCAACCGAGACGTCTAAAATGCGGAAATTTTACAAGCCCCTGTCACCCGCTTGATCCAAACGGCCAGACCAGCGGCCGGCAACGGGGCCCTTCGGTGATGAACACATACGGCTGTCATTTCGAATGCCGTGAGAAATCTTGTCATCGCCAAGAGATTTTTCTGGTCCAGCAAAGTGATGTCGTGGCGATGTCGGTATCGCTATTCATCCGGCAGGATCCTTTTCAGGGCCCGTTCCAGAAAATGCTCCAGGTCGCTGTTTTTGTAGTGCAACAGCGGCGGGATATGCAGCTCCAGAGAAGCCAGGATGTTCGTGTCATAGTCCAGGTGCCCCAGATATCGGTGGCCGGCAAATTCCTTGATTTGATTTAGGATGGCATCGTTATAGCCCGCTTTGTTCACAAAAATGCCGTAGTCCTTGGCGCCGATCACGCCAGTGAGTTTCACCAAATCCTGGAAACCCAGCTGGGTCGGCTCCGTCACGGCGATGACGTGGTCTGAGTGTTTGATGGCCGTCAGCACCGGATACCCGGTGCCCGGTGCGGTATCGATGACCCTCAAGTCGTGATTTCCATTTTCGGAAAGTTTCAAGGTACCTTCCACGACTTTCCCCGAACCTGTTTGCCCCTGAAAGATGTCCCCATAAACAAAATCGATTTTATAATCGGCAAAGGACGGTGTGTATCCTCTGACCAAAAAGGCACTTCCCCTTTTCTCGTATTCCACGGGAAGCACTTTTCCATCGCAGATGATTTTGATGTCCTTGCACTTTTCATACTTTCGCGGCAGGGGGAAGATTTCAATGGCTTCCTCGGCATCCCAGTCCGTAATATTATCAAACCATTTGGCAAGGTTGGGCGCATTCACATCCGCATCCACCGCCACAACCTTTTTGCCTCTCCGGGCGACGTAATCAATCAATGAGACACAAACCATCGTTTTGCCGACACCCCCCTTGGATGAAATGATCGAAACGGTTTTCATGCCGATGTCCTCCCTCCCTGGGCACCAAAGGGTGATTTTCGTGTGGCGTTGCGGCCTTGACCGCCCGAGAAAAGTTAAAACGGCTATCCCTGGAAAGCTTCAATAACCATGCCACGGCCAGAGGGGCCTCGTCGGGTCGGTCCTACAATTCTCGTATGGGACAACACTCAGTTGCCTGTAGCTGCGTCTGGAAATCTTCAGCTCCTCTCGTAATGGCCCCCGGGTCAAGCCTCGGGGTGACGAGCTGCTGAAGAATGCCGGATGCAGGCGCCACGATTTGGCGTCCGGCCGCAGTCCGTCCTTGCGGACTCGATCCGGAATCCATGTTTATCGGGACGAAACAATGGAAGCCCATCCGGTAAAAAGCAACGCCCGGGCCGAAGCCCCAATCGGCGCCCTTGATCAATCGCGGGGACGGGCGGCAGGGGCGTTACTCGAAAGTAGGTAACGATTGGAACGTTATGTAACGATCCTGGGGGTTGGCCCGCTCCGGTGACTCCCGGCAACCAGTGATTGGCCGGGGATTCGGCATGGCCTGGAATGGGCGGCGGGGATGCCGGTTGTTTGGGGTCAACGATGAGGGGTGCCGCCAAAAGTTTGGTATCGGAAGGGAAATGACGGGAGAGCGGGATGCTCAGAAGGCGTTATCGGTTTAAATCTCCAAACTTTTCTTGGAATGAGGACTGTTTTCATGTCATATTCGGCCCTCACCGGCCATCCGACTGGTGGGGGGGGGCAGGGAATTGGGCCTGTTTCAGAGAAACGACGGGTGAGCAGGGGGCCATAACATGGTTTATTTCCGCGATTTCGGCGTTGGGGCCAGGATTTGAATCCTCAAAACAACGCTGCTATGTTTCCGGTTTAAATGGGCCTTCGGCGTATCGCACGAAAAAATCCTCATTTTTGGATGGACACGAACTAAACGGGCCAGATGCTACAGGTAACGGAGATGCTAAATCGTTTGATCAGCGCAGGCGTGCTTTTGCTCGCGCTGTTATTCGGGGCCGGCAGTGGGGCGTTCGCCGCGGATCTCCTGCCGCTGCGCTTTATTCCCCAGTGGTCTCCCCAGTCCCAGTTTGCCGGTTACTACGTGGCCCTGGCCAAAGGATACTACGAACAGCATGGCCTGGCCGTGACGATCCTGAAGGGGGGGCCCGACGCACCGGCCAGCGAGGCGCTGGCCAGCGGCGAGGCCGATGTGGCTACCCTGTTTCTCAGTAGCGGCCTGCAACTGCGCGCCCGCGGGGTCCCGGTGGTCAATGTGGCCCAGATGGTCCAGCGGTCGGCCCTGATGCTGGTGGCCAAAAAATCGAAGGGGATCCTTGCCCCGCAGGATCTGGAGGGCAAACGGGTGAGCCTGTGGGATGACTTCGCGGTGCAACCGCGGGCCTTTTTCCGGCGTCACGGGTTGTACGTGGATGTGATCCCCCAGGGATACACGCTGAACCTTTTCCTCATGGACGGCGTGGATGCCGCTTCGGCCATGTATTACAACGAGTACCACACCCTTCTCAACGCCGGCCTCGATCCCGAGGAGCTGACCACCTTTCACTTGGCCGATCTCGGTTTCAATTTTCCCGAAGATGGGATTTACTGCCTGGCCCAAACCCTTGCCGAATACCCGGAGGCCATGCGCGGCTTTGTCCAGGCCTCCCTGGAAGGTTGGCGCGATGTCTTCAGGCATCCCGAGGAGGCCCTGGATATCGTCATGGGCCATGTGCGCGCCGCCAACCTGCCCACCAACCGGGTCCATCAGAAATGGATGCTCGACCAGATGGCCCCCCTGATTTTTCCGCCCGGCGATGACACGCCGCCGGGATTTCTGGAGCAAGACACCTACAGGACCGTGGCCGCCGATCTTTTCGAGGCTGAAATCATCAACGATACGGTACCGTACAGGATTTTCTATGACCCCCGTCCCAGCGCCCGGTAAGGCCAACGGCCTGGCCTTTCGCATGGCCCTCTTCATTCTCACCAGTACCACCCTTATTTTCGGCGTCGCCTTCGGGTACAACTATGTCTATTCCCGGGACCTGATGCTGAAGAACGTCCGGGAGAATGCCACTCACCTGACTCAGGCGCTGGTCCGGCGCATCGAGGGCAAGCTAATCAGCGTGGAGCAGATGCCCCGCTACCTGGCCCGGCACCTTGACAACCGCAACGTCACCCGCCACAGCCTGGGGGTCATGATCGAGAACATGGTGGCGGCAAACCGGGACATCTACGGTTCCACGGTGGCCTTCGAGCCCTACGCCCTGGATCCGGAGGCACGCTATTTCGCCCCTTACGTCTATCGCAACGAAATCGGCGGATTGGTGGCCACCCACTTGGGTGGTGATCATTACAACTATTTTCTCTGGGACTGGTACCGCCTTCCACGATATCTGGATCGGCCGGTGTGGAGCGAGCCTTACTTTGACGAAGGGGGCGGCAATGCGCTCATGGCCACGTATTCCCACCCGTTTTACGATCTTTCATCGGGCCGGCCGAGCTTTCGCGGGGTGGTCACCGCCGATGTTTCCCTGGAAGAATTGAAGGCGGCCATCGGTTCCGTCTCCTTGTATCAATCCGGTTACACGGTGCTCATCAGCCGCACCGGCAGGTTCCTGGCCCACCGGGATCCTGACAGAATCATGCGCGACAGTATCTTCAGCCTTGCCGAGGCCCTGAACCTGCCTGCGCTCAGGCGGGTGGGCAAAGACATGATCCAGGGAAAGGAAGGTTTTCTGCGCATTGATGGGCTGGATGGCGAGGGACGGGTCTGGCTCTGCTTCGCGCCCGTGCCGGCCATCGGATGGTCGGTGGGTGTCGTGATCCCGGAACAGGCGTTGTATGCGGACATCCTGGCCCTGAACCACACGGTGCTGCTCATCGGTGCCGCCGGCTTCACCCTGTTGCTGGTGGTGGTGGTGGGGATCTCCCGTTCCATCACCCGACCCTTGAAATCCCTGGTGGGCGCCACCAGTGAGATCGCCCACGGGAACCTGGATATCTCCCTGCCCAAGATTGCCGTGCGGGACGAAGTGGGGCAACTGTCGCAATCCGTGGACGAGATGCGCCTGGCGCTCAAGGAGTACATTAGCCACCTTACCGAAACCACCAAGGCCCGGGAGCGCATCGAAAGCGAGCTGAAAATCGCCCGCAGCATCCAGATGAATTTTTTGCCCAAACGGTTTCCCCCCTTTCCGGAACGCCGGGAATTCGATATTTTCGCCGTACTGGAACCGGCCAAGCAGGTGGGCGGAGACCTCTACGATTTCTTTTTTCTCGATGAAGATCATCTGTTTTTTTCCATTGGGGACGTCTCGGACAAAGGGGTGCCGGCGGCCCTGTTCATGGCGGTGACCAAGACCCTGATGAAGGGTATTGCCGAACAAAACCGTGATCCCGCCGAGGTGTTGGACCGGGTCAACGGCGAATTGTGCCACGGTAATGAATCTTCCATGTTCGTGACGCTGTTTTGCGCGGTGCTGGATTTGCGTAGCGGACGCCTGTGCTACTCCAACGCCGGGCACAATCCGCCCCTGGTGCTCCACCGCGACGGCAGCCAAAAGTGGCTGGCGCTGCCCCCGGGGCTGGTCCTGGGGGGCATGGAAGAGGCGGTCTACCAGAGCCGCGAACTGGTGATGGCGCCGGGAGACAAGCTCCTGCTGTATACCGACGGCGTGACCGAGGCGATGAATCCGGAAGGCGCTTTTTACTCGGAGGCCAGATTGTTGGCGCAGGCTCAGGAGGGGGTGGCCGACAGCGCTGAATCCCTCGTGGCGAGGGTGATGGCGTCGGTGCGCCGGTTTTCCGCCGGGGCGGCCCAATCCGACGACATTACCCTGCTGGCCCTGTCCTACAAGGGAACCCATGCAAGCGGGGGCGGGGGGACATCGGTTATTTGAAATTATGGCATGGCTGAAGCTTGATGCCGGATAATCATCACAAAACAGATGGAGCAACGGATGGAATGGGTCAGTGAGAAAGTGGGACAGACGGTGGCGATCCGGGTGACGGGACGCATGGATGCGGTGACCGCCCCGGGCTTTGAACAGGAATGCGGACGCTGGATCGACCAGGGAGAAAACGATCTGATGGTGGATCTGAGCAATCTGGAATACATCAGCAGCGCCGGTTTGCGGGTGATTCTGGGAACCGGCAAGAAGCTCAAGAACCGCGGCGGCAGCCTCGCCTTCGGCGGCATGAGCCCCATGGTCAAGGAGGTGTTCGAAATATCCGGCTTTTCCGCCATCTTTCCCATCTACGACAATCTGGAGTCGGCCCTTGCCGCCAGGTAGTCCCGCGGTTTCGCACCGCCGCCTCCGGCTGCCGGCGGTGCGGGAATCCCTGCCACGGCTGCGGGAGTTCGTCCTTTCATGTGCTCAGGGACTATCTCCGGCCGTGACCATGAAGATCGACCTGGTGATCGAAGAGCTGCTGTTGAACATCTTCGATTATGCCTATGGCGCGGCGGCACCCGGCGCGGTGGAGGTGGCCTGCGAAACGATACCCGGGCAAGGATTCGGCCTGGAGATCCGGGATTGGGGACGGCCTTTCAATCCACTGGCCCGCCCCGGGCCGGACGTGGCGCTGGACCTGGCCCAACGGGAGGTGGGGGGACTGGGCATTCTCCTGGTGCGCGAGATGAGCCAATCCCAGCAGTACCGCCGCGAAGGCGATTGTAACGTGATGAAGGTTTTCTTTCGTGACCCATGAACCCAGCCACCGCGTGAGACCCCCATGGCGGCACCGACCGGTTTTTTAGCCGAACTTGTCTCCGATATCCGATCTCCCAGGTGCCTCCCCGGGATCAGCATCGGTTTGGTGGTGAGTCTGGTGCTGATCGTGGTGGAAGTCTCCTTTGCCACCATGATTTTTTCCGGGCCCCTCGAAGTGCATGTGCGCAAGGGGATGGGCATGGCCTTGGCCGGAACGGTGGGTTTTGCCCTCTGCACGGCGTTGTTCAGCCGCATCCGCTCCATCGTGGCCCTGCCCCAGGATGCCCCGGCGGCGCTTTTTGCCGGCGTGGCGGCCGCCATCGCCGCTGCCATGGATTGCCCCGAAGCGCCGGAGACCTTCATCACCATTACCGCGGCCCTGATGGTTGCCTGCCTGATCACCGGCGTTTTTTTCTTTCTCATCGGCCGCTTCCGCTGGGCGGAATTTTTTCGCTTTATGCCTTATCCGGTGGTATCCGGTTTTTTGGCCGGTACGGGCTGGCTTCTCACCAAGGGGAGCCTGGAGGTGATGACCGGTCGGGCGCTCACCTGGTCGTCCCTTTCCACCCTGGCTTCCGCCGAAGTCCTGGCGCTCTGGCTGCCGGGGGCCGCCTATGCCGTGGCGTTGTTTTTCATCCTGCGCCGCTGGTCGCATTACCTGGTTTTGCCCGGCTCCCTGGTTCTGGCGGTGTTTTGCTACCACGGGGTGCTGCGGTTGGCCGGCATCTCCATCGCCGAGGCCCGGCAGCTCGGGTTCATCTTCGAATCTTTTGCCACCGGAAGCCTCTGGCCGGTTTTCGGTCTGGCCGACATGGCCACCATCGATTGGGCCGCCATTTGGCCCCAGGTTCCGGCCATCGCTGTCATCCCCTTCATTTCGCTGCTCGGCCTGCTGCTCAACACCGGGGGTATCGAGCTGGCCAGCCGGCGTGAAATCGACATGAACCGGGAGCTGGTGGTCAACGGCGCCGCCAATGCCCTGATCGGCGCCACCGGGGCTCACCCGGGTTACGCCTCCATCAGCCTTTCGGCCCTGGGCTTGCGGGTGGGCGCCGACACCCGCCTGGTGGGACTTACCGCGGCCCTGATGCTGGTGGCAACCCTGCTTTTCGGCTCACAGGTGCTGGCCTTTTTCCCCAAGGCGATTCTCGGGGGGTTCCTGCTCCTGCTGGGACTTTTTTTCCTCTCCGACTGGCTGGTGGATACCCGCAAGAAAATGCCCGCCGGCGATCACTTGTTGGTGGTGGCGGTGTTTCTGGTGATCTGCGTTTTCAGCTACCTCCACGGCGTGATCTTTGGCCTGCTGGCCACCATGACCCTTTTCGTCATCCGCATCAGCCGTGTTCCCATTCTGCGCCAGGTGCAATCCGGCGCCCATCTGCACAGCCGCAAGGGCCGCCCCTTGCCCCAGCAACGCCTGTTGGCCATGCACGGGGAGCGCATCGCGGTCTACGAGCTGGAGGGGTATGTTTTTTTCGGATCGGTCACCCGGCTCATCGAGGATATTTCCGCGGCGGTCAAGAATCCTGCCCGGGCGCCGGTGGAGGCGATCCTGCTGGATTTCAGGGGCGTCAACGGCTTCGACATCTCTTCGGTGAACAATTTTGTGCGCCTGATCCACCGCTTCCAGCGCCCCGACCTGATCTTCGCTTTTTGCGGCCCGCCTCCCGGCTTCCAGGAGCTGTTGGTGCAGCACCTCGATCCGGAGACAACGCGCAGCCTGCGGTTTTTCCCGGACCGGGAATCGGCCCTGCAGTGGGCCGAGGACCGCCTGCTGGAAAAGGAGCAGCAGCTGTTGCGTTCGGCTTCAATGACGGGCAAGACGGCCCGCGAGACCCTGCTGGAGGACGTTTCGGACGAACTGATGCGCCGGCTGG